>WNFC01020160.1_pt1 | contig 11590 bp, 11 predicted proteins | sample 5400541 | NCBI WGS metagenome assembly WNFC01 (sample SAMN13153342, study PRJNA577476) | soil metagenome | isolation source: 120 cm saprolite under Douglas fir tree site 2 hole 2 replicate 1 | place: USA:California | collected 2015-04-18
GCACGGCTTCCCGCGGCCCTGCGCTGGGCTGCGTTGCAGGCGCGGGTTTGGCCTGCGGGCGAGGCGGCGCAGGTTCAGCCGGACTTTGAATGGAGTTGAGCCCGTAGGTCGTCTTGTTCCACGCATCCGGATCCGTGGGAATCGCCATTTTGCCCGCGTTGCTACTGCTGTGAACGGAGGAATCCTCTCGGGCGGGCACTGGAGGGGCGGACCGAGGAATCGAGGGCGTCGCTATTCGAGGCGTCGGTATCGCTGGCGCCGGTATTGCTGGCGCCGGGACGAACGGATCGCTGAGAACATCCCCCGCCGGCACGCCACGATATCCTCGCTCGCCGGAGCTGGACCGGCCTGGGGCGCCCAGCAGCTGACTCAAGGGGTCCAGGTTCTCGCTGTCGAGAGAGTCGCCAATCGGAATCAGCGGTGCTTCGCCGGGCTCATCGGCAAACGGATCGCCAACGATCAGGGGCGCACGGACCGCTTCATTCGGCAGGCTCGCGAGAATCTCGTACTCGTCGATGAACATCCGATCCCCTTGTTTCAATGGACTCGGTGTATCACAGGCCAGCAAGGCGTTCGGATCGTTGATGCCAACACCGTTTTCGCCTTCGGCCTTGACGTAGAATTGCCCGTACTTGAATAGAATGCTCGCGTGATGCCGGCTGACGTACTTGTCGGGGCTTGGCAGAACCCAATCGCAATTCGGGGCGCGTCCAATGCTCCCTCCTGCTTCGCCGAATACTTTACGGCGTCCCCCACCCATGCTGGAGCCGTTCGCGCTAATGACCTCGAGCGTTAAATTCATGGATGTAGACTAAAGATCAGGGGCCCTAATGTACCGCCCCAGTCAGCCGGGCCGCAATGTGCCGCACCTAAGCGGCGGCGGCGTGCTACGTTGACGGCCCTAGGGCCGCTGGTATTGTAGTCAAGGCGGCGACCTGCCGTTGATTTAACAGATCGGGGCTACGCCATGAGCAGAAAAACAGCGCAAATCGCACGTTTGCCCACGCCGTCGATTGAGCCGATGGACCAGCCCCAGGAAGGCGACGCCGCGCCGGCGACGGGAAGCCCGACGCCTCCTGCGGACCCAGCCATGCAAGTCATCGAAGCGGACGTAGACGGGCGCCGAGTTCGCATCATCGCCAAAGACGAAATCGTCTTGGAGTGCGGCCAGGCCTCGGTAACTCTGCGGCGCAACGGTCGCATCATCATTCGCGGCACGTATGTCGAAACTCATTCCGAAGGCACGAACCGCATCAAGGGGGGGCAGGTTCGGATCAACTGACGGAAGAACAGCGAACCCGTCCCTATGAATGCCAAAGTCGAACCGCTTCCCGAACTGATTGACGAGAGTTTCGAGGAAGCCACGTTCCTTTGGTCGCGGTGGGAGGCGGATCTATCCAGCATCAGCCGCAACCTCGACGAGGTGTGGACCTGGACCGAGGACAGACTGGGGGGCGCTCTCGACGGCGTACAGCTCGCGTCCGATGCCATTCTTGAACGCTTGGCGCGCGCGGCTCTGGACGTGGGGCAACGCAACGCCCTGAGCGTATGCGGCCATGTACTGGCCAGCGCTGCCGCGCCAAACGCGCGCGCCTTATTGGCGGACGTACTGCGCGCTGTCACGGGCGACAAGCTACGCGCCCTGATGCGCGGTATCGAAGTCGCCCCGTTGGACGGTAGCTTCGCACCGATCACTAAAGCTCTGACTCGGCACAGTCCCGAACATGCAGCCGCGCTCGCGGGACTCAAGGCATTTCGCCGTGCCGAATTGGGCGGGGAACTGACGACGGCGTATGAATCGAACGTCACGAACCTGCAGATCGAGGCTTTGCGAGCCGCCCGGCAGTTGCCGGCTCAGTACGCCGCCGCCTGGGTCGACGCGGGATTGAAACACGATGACCTCGGAGCGCGCCTGGCAGCGACCGAAACCGGCATCAGGCAACGGATCCCCAACGCCTGGGCTGCGGCGCTCGCCGCCGTGCGCAAACCGCGGCGCGAATTCGCCGCGCTGCTGCGGCCCGTGGCCATGTTGGGAGGCGACGCCGAATACCGGTTAATTTTTGCCGCCCTGGCCGAGCCGCTGATCCAGCGTGCTGCCATTTGGGCGCTCGGCAACATCGGTAACCGCGACGCCGCCGCCTACTGCATTGCCGCCCTGAAGCATCCCGAACTCGCGAGATCGGCGGGCGAAGCCTACTGCGCGATTACGGGTGCCGACTTAGCGCGCGACCGTCTCACCATGGCCGAGCCCGATGAACCGGCGCCCCACTTTGAGGCGGACGATCTTGACGCGAACTTGGTCCCGGCGCCCGAAGAGCAGTGGCCGCTGCCGAACCCGGACGCTCTGCGTCAACATTGGCACGGCCAGCAAGCGCGGTTTCAGCATGGGGTGCGTTATGTCCGCGGCCAGCCTGCGAGCCTGGAAACCCTGATGCACGCGGTGGAAACCGGTCCGATGCTGCGCCGCCCCGACTATCTGTTCGAGCTGTATGTTCGCTCGGGAGGCAAGTACGACGTCGAAGCGCGGACCACGCGCGCCGTGCAGCGCCACATGATGGCGGCGGGACGCGCACGGCTGGCCGAGCCGGCGGGTTAAATCATGCTGCAGCTCGACAACAAAACGCCCTTTGCCTGCACATTCGCCGTGCTTCCCAATCGCGACGGCATCGACACGCTCTATGTCGTCGTCAAGGCAACGGTGAACCTGCGGCCCAAGCTGGCACTGGCACCCACCCAGATTCCGCCGAGCTTGGTGGACGAGTACTACGAGGAGCCCGAGAATTCGAGCCTCAAGCAAGTATCGGACATGCACATTGGCAAGCCGGGCACCGATGTGCTGCTGGTGGGCTGTGCGCGCACGCCGGAGGGACGGCTGGAGGAAGGCGTCTTGGTGTCGATGTCCGTTGCAGAGCGCAGCAAACAGGTGCTGGTCATGGGCGATCGCACCTGGCTAAGTGATGGCAGGCCCTCCGCGCCTGAACCCTTCAGCGCGATTCCCCTGGTGTGGGAGCGCGCCTTCGGCGGCATGCATACCGACGATGAGCGCGTGTATGCAGAGGAACGAAATCCCATCGGCGTCGGCTTTCGCGGCAAACAAGGCTCTGACCTCATGGTCGGCCGGCCGGTGCCGAATCTCGAGGACCCGGCGTCTTTGCTGGGCAGCTGGAACGACGTACCGCCGCCTGCCTGCTTCGCGCCGATTGCGCCATCGTGGCTGCCGCGACGCGCCTTTGCCGGCACCTACGACACCCAGTGGCAGCAAAGTCGAGCACCGTACTTGCCTGCTGACTTCGATCCGCGATTCTTCCAGAGCGCGTCAGCGGAGATGTGCTTCGATCGGTATCTCCAGGGCACCGAGCAAGTGCAAATTCACGGCGCGTCCGCGGACGGACCCATTGAATTCACGGTGCCCTCGGTTCGGCCCACCATCGAGGTCAAGCTGGCCGGAAAGACCAAGGAGCCGTTGGCGAATTTGGAAACTCTCCAATTCGAGCCCGATGAAAACAGGGCATCGATGACCTGGCGCGCGGCACTGCCCTGCGATCGCCAGGTGCTGAAAGTCGAGCAGATCGAGGTCCAATTGCGGCGTTCTGCGGGGGCTGGGTGATGCCGGCCGTCATCACTGCCAGCAGCGTTTTGTGCGCGGGAGGAAGAGGCACGGAGCAGTTGTGGGCGACGGTAAGGGCTGGAATCTCGTGCATCAAGGCGTCACCTCTCGTTGACAGATTCGTTGAACCGATCCAGATGGGGCTCGTGCCGGAATCTGCCCTTAAAGTCCTGCCGCCGGAACTTCAATCGGTTCCGCTGCCGGCCTGGGCACGACGCATTCTGCAGCTAGCTGCCCCAACGCTGGCCGCGATTTCGGACTTTGCAGGTGCTCCCCCGCTCATCGTGTACTTGGGTCTCCCACAATTGGAGCCGGTAGAAAATCCGTGGCTCGTACCTTTTCTGGAGTACTTGAGTATCTGCGCTGCAGTTCCCGTCGATGTCGTTTCGAGCCGGATATTCCCGATGGGCCGGGCGGCGTCGCTGCTCGCCATGGAAAGTGCTCTCGAAACACTCACGCAGAATCCTAGTGCCAGTATCGTGGTGGGTGGCGTTGATACCTATCTAGATCTAAATCGCATCGGGATCTTGGACAGAGAAGGACGGATCTTGGGCTCGATGGTCATGGACGGATTTATTCCCGGGGAAGGCGCGGGTTTCCTGGTACTAAACGGAGCAGCGGTCGAAGCGCGAGCAAACGCCCACGCCGCTGTCATCGTGCACGGCGCCGCCACGGTCATCGATCCAGGTCACCGGTATGGTTCGGCACCCGCATTAGGCGAAGGACTAGCTCAAGCACTGGACAAGCTTCGCTCGGCCCCGGCGGTCCCTGACGTTCGCGTTTCCAGTACTTTCGCGGGGTTTAACGGCGAGAATTTTGAGGCTAAACTTTGGGGGGTAGCGCGATTGCGTCACACCGACTTTTTCGCCCCCAGCATGGTGTTGCAGCATCCCGCAGATTGCATAGGCGACACGGGCGCAGCGACGGGGGCGATACTTGCGGCGCTGGCTTCCTTCGCACTGGCCGAGAGTCAGCGGGAAGGTCCCTCACTTATCTGGGCGGCTTCGGATCACGAATTACGCGGATGTACTCTACTATCGAAGTGAGAGTCGGACATACAATAGCGAGTTGACGATGGGAAGCACTGTATTTGCGAACATGCGAGGCATTTGCCATAAAGGAAGCGGCGGTCAAAGTCCGATATTCCCGGATGTATGCAAGACCCCGACTCCGGCGGGCCCCGTGCCCATCCCGTATCCAAACATCGGCAAGGCGTCCGACACCTCGTCGGGTCCGACCAGTGTTACCACTGACGGCCAGATGCCGATGACTCAGGATGCCAAATACATGATGTCCGCGGGTGACGAGGCCGGCTCCGCGACCGGCGTCATGAGCAGCAAGATCAAGGGTGCGTGCGAGTACATGATGTATTCGTTCGATGTGAAATTCGAGGGCAAGAATGTCTGCCGTTTGGGCGACCCCCTATTTCACAATGAGAAGAATGGAATGGGTTGAAATGGCACCACGCCTCCTCAGACTCTGCCACAGAGAAAAAACGTCATGGAAGTAGGCGAGCCCGTCGGCACCATTGTGACTTTTCTACTCGACGAGGAACTATGCAAAAAAAACGATGAGCCGGACCAGGTCGGCAAATGCAGGATCGGCCGCAAGGGAAGCCCCGGTGAACTCCCAACGCCGACCGCGGAACAGTTGAATGTGAATATGAGAAGTGGCGAAAGCGACGCAGAAATTCCAGCTGAACCTAAACCGAAAAAAGGAAAGTATTGGGACATGGATAGATGTAACCCAAGTGCCTTCCCCTATCAAAGTCACCACCTCATTCCCAAGATGCACCTTCCTACGCACGATGTCTGCGAATGGCTGGCCGTAAAGAGGCCTGGAAAGGAATGGGCTCTTACGAAGTCGACAGATTACGACACCGATCATTTCAAGAATGGATTGGCTCTGCCATTCGCAAGCAATACCCATCAGTGGAAAACAACCAAAAGCCCGGCTAGGAAAACCGAGATTTGCAACGAAATGATGAGCAGGACGGGCAAACAGCTGCACCAGGGATCTCATACATATACTGAATACGATCGTGGCGAACAAGACTCGCTGCACGAGAAGGAGGCTCAATCCTACTTGGGTGCGGTGGACGACCTACTCACGATGATCAGCGCTGCATGTGTCACGCACGTGGAAAAATGTACATACTGTAAGAAAGGCGACACTAAACCGCGCAAAGTGCGACCACTAACCCGTGTGGTCGAGGCCATGTATGAGGTCTCGGCGATACTCAAGACCCAGATAGCGGATCGAGATATTTTCGTCTCTGAACGCGCCGCCCAATATCGCCCGCCTCGGGCAACCGATTAGTACCCATGTACTTCTCTCTAGGTATGGATCCGGCTGCCAATGTTTACATGCGCAAGCAGACTGGCCTGAATTCGCACGCCAATCTGATGATTGGAAGACGCTACGACGTCATAGAGAATGAAATAGAACTACCCTATCGTTACGTCATGACCGTGAGTGAAGGACAAGCTCCGCTATTTTATGGTTACTATTCCGGCGCGTTTTTGATACAACTGAGATTAGCGCAAGTTCTTCATTCAGCTGGCGTGGACAATTTACAATTGTTTCCTGCCGACATCCGTCGCGAGGACACTGGCGAAGAGATATCGGGTTACACCACCTTCAATATTGTCGGTCGAATTGCCTGCGCTGTCTTGAAGAAATCCAAATCGATGCCGGTCGCGACCTCAAAGTACTTCACAGATCTCACCATCGACCCCACCAAGACAAGCGGGCAATTAATGTTTCGACTCCACGAGTCACCCATGGTTGTGTTAGTGCACGAAACTGTCGCCAAGGCGATCGAAACAGAGAACTTTCTGGGTGTAGTTTTGAAACCTGTCAAGGAAGCCAGTGAGCCGTAGGAGGCCGCCAAGCTGATACTAATCTGCCCGCCCGTCAATTCGCCGAAACTTTGCTGCCCTTGATCGTTACGTCCGATGAGGCTTTCACATTGATCTTGCCGCTCCCATCCAGGGTAATGTCCTTTCCCTTGAGAGTGATGGTTCCATCTTTTTTCATCGTGATACTGGCGTCACCGGTCTTCATGACAATTTCATCGGCCGCATCAATCACAAGGCTTTTTCCCACGGTAAGATTATCGTTCTCGCCGATCGTAACCTTTCTGTTTTTCGAAACGCCGATTTCCTCATCTTTACCAACGCTATCCTGACGTTTGCCGCTGACACTTATTGACTCGTCTTTATTCACCGAAATGGTTCGATTGCCGCCAACCGTCGTCGATTGATCGTGAGCGACGGCCAGGGACCGATTTTTCCCCACCGCCACTGATTCGTTTCCGCCGACTCCTTCGTTCCGGTTCCTTCCGATGGTTATCGATTCACTGCCATTGACGGTCTCCGACCGGTTTTTGCCAACAGTAACGGTTTCGTTACCATCAATTTTTTTGGCGCGATCATTGCCGACGGAAAGACTTTGATCGTGCCCAACTGTCTCCGTCTCGTCATGCCCAACCGAGTGCGATTCGTCATGCCCGACCGTATGATTCTCATCGTGCTCGACGGTGAGTTCGTTATCCTTCTCCGCATGAATCGTGACCAACTCCGACCCTAGCTTGTCCTCGAAGCGAATCTCGTTGAAATTATCCGCCGAGCCGTCCTTGGAGCTGCGCGATTTGATGCCGCTTTGCGTCTTGTTCGCCGGCAGGTCATAGGGCGGCATGCTGGCGCCGTTATACACGCGCCCGGTGATGATGGGCTGGTCGGGGTCGCCCTCGAGAAAATTCACGATGACTTCCTGACCGATGCGCGGAATGTGCATCGCGCCCCATTGCTTGCCGGCCCAGATTTGCGCGACGCGAATCCAGCAGCGGCTGTTCTCGTCGTTCTTTCCCTCGCGGTCCCATGATGGCTTGCAAGCTGATCGCAAATTCTACGCCGGGGTCCGCTCCCCCGGATATATGAGCATCGGAAGTGAGAGAGACCGTGGTGCTGATGATGAAGTACTCGATGTTCAGGTCACTGCGCGGATACTTGGACAGGGAGAAGGAATATCCGGTGGCCAATCCCGCGGCATTGCCTTCGCCGCTCGCGATCGTTTGAGTCGCCTGGATCTCCTGGATGCGGACTTTCGCTACGCGCGATGACTCTCCTGAATCGAGCTTTCCGAGTTCGGCGGGGTAGTCGTATATCTCAAAGTTCGCTTGCGCGTGGGGCTTTGAGATGCTGGAGCTCTGCAGCAGAGACTTCTTCGGCGCCACGAAGTCGAAATCGGAAGCTGCGTATGCGCCGGACTGGACGGACTTGGAGAGCATCCAGGATACCAAGTGATCGCGCTCACGCTGCGCATCGGGCGTGGTCGGCGGATAGTAGGGCACCGTCTCATAGCCTTTGAATTTGCCGTGAGCATTGGCGTCGTCGGCCAGTATCATCAGATGCTTGCCGTCCTGGTGTTCGAAAAAATAGTGAATTCCCTCGAGTTCGAGCAGGCGACTTAGAAAATTGAAATCCGTTTCGCGGTACTGCACACAATAATTGCGCGGAGAATAAGTGCCGCTCAACTTCAGCTTGAAATCCGAGAAGCCGTACTGCTTGACGACGGCCTGGAATATTTCGGGTATGGTCTTGCCCTGGAATATGCGGCAATCGGAAGTTCTCGTGAGAAACCAAAACCATGGCCGAACGGTGGCCTGGTATCGGTGATGACGTTCCTCGTAGCCGGTCTGGGAGAATTCGGTGACAAACCCGTTGAAGAAGCGGTCGCCGGCATCCTCCGGCAACTGAAATCGCACCGTGACCGGCTGCCCCAGGATCTTATCCGCGTTGATATCGCCGGTGTCGCTGAGTAGTTGCAGATCGTATTCAAAGAGCCGGCTGACCTGCTCGTGAGCCGAAAAATGCGTGAGCAGCAGGGTATCTGCGCCAAGGGGAGTCTTGATTTGAACCGTACGACTCGCCTGGGAGGTAGCCATGACCTATTTATCCAACGGTACTGGTTAATCCAACGGGACTAGCTTCAAGCAGCCTTCTTCTTTCTTTGAGTAGAAATACAGCCCGTCTGAGTCGCCACCTTCGGCAATGATGACGGGAACTATGGTCTCGAATTTCTGCTTGGCGATGGCGGTGGCGGCGACTTCGTTGATGCCGTTTTTCTTGACGAACTCCGCCCAGCGAGCGTCCGATTTATCTACACGCGCACCGGAATCTGTTGCGCGGCGCAGCAAGTTAACAAACTGGTAGTAATCGAACTCCACTACCTTGGCACGTGCCATAGATCAACCCCATTCTAACCGCGTCGACTAATACCAAGAAAGTACTAGATTTTTCAAGCTTATGCACGATTTTCGTGCGGTACGTTTGATATTCGGAAAAGCGTCCCCGATTTCCTCAAAAGGCCCCTGCGGTCCACGCTGGATCGCCTAGGCAGGTACGCCGCCAATGACCAGGTGCCCCTGCACATCTTCGGCCCGTTCCTTGCGAAGCACCACCGACTCGCGCTCAACTCCGACAAAACCGCTCTCCTGCATCACCGCCTTCACGTACGCCGCCCCATGGCCGTAACGCCCATGGGCATGGATCATGTAGGGTTGAGTCGAATCTTCCGGCTCCGCCTCCACGGTAAAGCCGAAGACGCCGCGGGGGCGCAGACAAGCGCGTGCGGCGGCGAGAGCTTCCTCGAGGGCGCCGAAATACACCAGGGTATCGGCGCAGTTCACCACATCGAAACTGGCCGGTCGCGAACGCATGAAAGCGCACAACTCTGCCTCCGCCAGCTCGTCGTACACCTTGCGCTCGCGGGCTTTGGCGAGCATGCCACTGGATAGGTCGACCCCCACCAGAGTTTTGGCGGTCGATCGCAGCAGGAGTCCGCATAGACCGGTGCCGCAGCCCGCATCCAAGACGTCGAGGCTCTTCTGTCCAAAGTCGACGCGCTCGGCGAGAGCCGCGCTCAATAGCTCCGGCGCAGCGTAGCCAAGCCCTTTTAGGGACGCGTCGAAAGACTCGGCGAAGCCGTCGAATATTTTCGAGACGTAGCGGTCCTCCGCTCGGTCGGGCACCGATTGTCCCGAGGTTGCCGCGGACATGTGCCGCGCCACTGGATTCTCGGGCTCGACTTCCAGCCATTTGCGATAGACATCGGCGGCATGATCGTTGCGGCCCATGCGATACAGCAGCATCCCCAAGCTCTCGTAGGCTCCCGAAAAGCGCGGATTGGAATCCAGGACCCTGCGAAAACTGTTCAACGCATCCTCGGGTCTGCGCTTGCGCCGGAACAGGATCCCCAAGTTGAACCAGGCCTCCGCCATCTTGCGGGAAAGATTCGTGGCTTGGATATACGCGTGTTCCGCGGCTTCCTCGTCGTGTTCCGCGAGCAGCACATTGCCGAGATTGTTCCACGCGTGCGGATTGTTCGGCAGGATCTTCAGCGATCGCTGCATGAGCTCTATGGCGGCGGGTCGACGACCCTGATGCACTCGCAGCAGACCTAGAAAATGCAGCGCATCGGCATCGTTCGACCGCACACGGAGCAGCCGAAGATAGATGGCCTCCGCCTCCGCGAGCCGGCCCGCCTTATGCAGTTCAAGCGCCCGATGAATGCCGGATTTTTCTTGAGTCATTGGTCATCGAAGGCTTGCAGGGCCCAGCTAACCTTGGCGGCGCGCTGCCAGCATCCCACCTTCAGTCGTAGGCATAGCTAAAATCTCCATCCTGCAATCGAACGTGTACGCGTTCGATCGACTTGCCTTCCATCATGCGCTTGAGAAACTCTTCGCTGATCTTGGGCAGCACGGTATTCGTGAGTATGGCGTCAATCATGCGACCGCCGCTCGCCAGCTCAGTGCAGCGGCTACAGATCAATTTGACGACGTCGTCGTCATACGTGAATGGTACCCTGTGGTTCTCGCGAATGCGCTTCGCGATTCGTCCGAGCTGCAATCTCACGATCGCGCCGATCATTGCATCGTTCAGCGGATAGTAGGGTATGACCACGAGGCGTCCGAGCAGCGCGGGAGGAAACACCTTGAGCAAGGGATCGCGCAGGGCCTTTGCGATACTGTCGGCATCCGGCATCAGCTCCGGATCCTTGCACAGATTGGTGATGAGATCGGTGCCTGCGTTGGTCGTGAGCAGTATCAAGGTGTTCTTGAAATCGATGATCCGGCCCTCGCCGTCTTCCATCCAGCCCTTGTCAAACACCTGGAAGAAGATCTCGTGCACATCGGGATGCGCCTTTTCGACTTCGTCGAGGAGGACCACGCTATAGGGCCGCCTGCGCACGGCTTCGGTCAGCACGCCGCCCTCGCCGTAGCCCACGTAGCCTGGAGGAGCGCCCTTCAGCGTGGACACTGTGTGCGCTTCCTGGTACTCGCTCATGTTGATGGTGATGACGTTCTGTTCGCCGCCATAGAGAACTTCGGCCAGTGCAAGCGCAGTCTCTGTCTTACCCACGCCCGAGGTACCGGCCAGCATGAACACGCCGATGGGCTTGTTGGGGTTATCCAGTTTCGCGCGCGAGGTTTGAATACGACGCGTAATCATCTCGAGCGCGTGACGTTGACCGATGATGCGCTGTTCGAGCGTGTCGGCCAGTTTCAAAATGGATTCCACCTCATTCTTGACCATGCGGCCTACCGGAATTCCGGTCCACGCTTCGACCACCGCAGCAACCGCCTGGTTGTCTACAGTGGGCAGTATCAAGGGTCGGTCGCCTTGCAGCGCGTGCAGTTCACCTTGCAGGCTGACGAGCGACTTCAGAAGATCGGCGCGCTCCGCATCGCTCAGCGGCACAGGCGCGGGAGGCACGGCCGTTGCCGCGGCAGGCTGCTTCGCGGCCGCGTCTGCCTTTGCCTCCAGGGGACTCGCGGTACCCTCGACCTTATCGAGCACGCCGCGAAGTTTGGCGCGAATCGACAGTATTTGATCAACCAACGTCTTTTCCTGATTCCAGCGCGCGTCCAGTTCTGCCAGTTTCGCCTTGTCGGCGTTGAGCTTCTCGGTGGCTGCC
>WNFC01025673.1_pt1 | contig 11590 bp, 10 predicted proteins | sample 5400541 | NCBI WGS metagenome assembly WNFC01 (sample SAMN13153342, study PRJNA577476) | soil metagenome | isolation source: 120 cm saprolite under Douglas fir tree site 2 hole 2 replicate 1 | place: USA:California | collected 2015-04-18
GGAACTCTGCGGAAACGAGGAGCTCGGCATAGCGCACGTTCTGGCGTGCCAGATCCTCAATGATTTCGAAGGCGTGGCGCTCGAGAGCTGCCGGGGTGCCCGTGGCAGGCCGGATGTAGTCGCGGAAGAATTGGTTGAAGGCCTGGAAATCGGCAAAGGGCCGCTCCTGCGCCAACCAGGACTGGTACGCGGGCAGTGCCTGGCGGCGCGGATGCAACGCCTGAATCGTGCGCCAGCGGAAGGCGCCCTCGAAGTGCAAGTGCATCTCCGCTTTGGGCAGGCGCGCCAGCCGCGCTTCCAGGTGCGGATCGTCCAGCCGGCGGCTCCGTATGTCGGTACGGCGCATCCCGCTCTCCTCGCCTGGATGTTTCACAAACAAGCACAAACCTCGTGTCATTCTTTGAGAGCAGTTGCCCAAGGGTGCTTTTGCGACCCCCATATGCAGGACTCTAATATACGCCTCCTGTTCAAAGAACTGGTGGTCAAATATGGCCGCGAAGAGATGGTAAAAAATATGTGCAGCACATTATCTTCCCCGAGGGAGAACCCGGGAGAGTGGGCTATGGCATAATACGGACTCCAAGAGCTGTGGTGCTTTCACCTCCTCAGCAGAAGGACATCTCGCATGTCGCTCCACCCGCACGTCATCGCTCCTGTACCTTATTCCCCGCCTGGGGGCATCCTGGCTTGCCCCCGTGGCGGCTTGCGTTGGTGACGATCCTGCAATTTCCAGATTCCACCGGATTTAGTGGTAAAAACTTAAGCCATTGATATTACTTGGGTTATTTCATAACTACTTAGACGATTTGAGGTTGTTCGCACGTCATGCAGAAACAGGAAACCACGGTGTGAGTTGCTTTCACCATCCGATGCCCATCGGTCCACCACTCAATCCGATGGAATGTGAAATTTTCAAGGCAACCGGCGTTGGCACAGGCTCCCGTTCCGCACGACCTCGCGCTCTAATCCCCGAAGTATGCCTTTTTGGGCGAAGCATATCAGCAGCGTGGTGTGCCCCCGCATTATCCACCTAGCGGGAGTTTCCGGTGAACCGCCATTCAGGAGCCCGTAAACCCAACAGTCACAAAGGTTTTGGGGATTTCAGTTTGTATTACCCCTCTATTTTTATCCATATATATGTCTTTTACAAATATGTATTGACTTCTATGCTACACAGTGCTGCTGCCAGAGGCGACTCAGGCTCATGGCGGCCCGCAGCTCCAGGGATTTGGCCTGCTGGCGGCGGGCGACAGCGACGGCTTGACGAAAACTCTCCTCCACTTCCACCAACATTTTGGGTCTTTTCCCTCCCTGGAGCAGCAGCTCACCTTTGAGCCGATACAGCTCCGCCTCGTAGCACCGTTCACCAGTCTGGTGCACCAGCGCCAATGCCTCGTCCAGCACCTGCTGCCCTTTGTCGCTTTGGCCCTCTTGCCCATATGCCCTGGCAAGAAAGGCGAGGGCATATGGCTGTCCTGCTTCTGCTCCTGTCGTCCGGTGCGCTGCAAGGCCCTGACGTATCTGCTGCATGCCCTCCTCTGACCGTCTCTGCTCCGTGAAGACGAGGCCACGGCAGAGCATCCCTCCCGCCAACTGGAAAGGGAACCCCTGCACCGTCGCGAGCGTGATGAGCGCTTCGGCCCATGCGCCAGCGGCCTGCACCTCCCGGCGCACGAGCGCGACAATGGTCGCACAGTAGAAGACCTGCGCCAGGGTAAAGGGGTGCGCAAGCTCCTGCGCCCGGGTGAGGGCCGCATCCAGGTGCCACCGGGCCTGCTCTGGATAGCCAAGATGCCACAGGGCTCCGGCCGCATAGCAGCGCCCCACCACCTCCGGATCTTGCACGGCATCGGAGACAGAGGGATGGTGCGTCAGTGGATCGTAGAGGGCCAACCCCTGATCGACATGCTTGTGGGCAGCAGCAAAGGCCCCCAGGCAGTACAAGATCCCTCCCAGCCCAAGGTGGGCATGCATGCGGAGGGTCGGGTTATGGACGCGCTGTGCCAACGTGAGGAGCCGCTCCATCAGCGCACGCGCCGTCTGCCACTCCGCGCGCATCGCATGCCACGCACACCGTCCATACAGCACCCAGCAGTACTGCGGCATCTCGCCCACCTGCTCCCATAGAGCGTGCGCACGCATGTACGCCGTTGCCACTTCCGGGGCCGCCCAGCCTTTGGTGGCAATGAGCGGCGTGCCCAGGTACGCGTGCAACGCGAGTTCTTGCAGGCGCCGCTCGGGGGTGTCTGGCAGCGTCTTGAGGAGCTCTAACCCCTTAGTCAAGTGGGCGATGGCTTCCTGATGGGCACTGCGCTGCAGGGCCTTTCTCCCAGCCTGCCATAGATACTGCACGGCCCGAGGGGTGTCCCGCCCACGCTCAAAATGCACGCCCAGTTCAGCGGCGATCTCCCACGCTTGCGCACCATAGCCGGCCTCCTGCCGCGCGCCAATCCGCTGATGCAGCCACACACGCCGCCCTGCCGGCACCCGCTCGTACACGCCCTCTTGGTACACAGCATGGATGAAGCCATACCGCGCCGCCACCGTCCCATCCGGCCATTCCACTGTACCTCGGGCCTGCAAGAACTGCTCCCGGCGGGCCAATGCGGCACACCGTTCCTCAACGTCAATCCCCTCGCTGTTGACGCCAGCGCTCACCGCTGCCGCCGAGAACTCCACCCCGGCCACGCTCGCCGCTTCCACCACCCGCTGGTCCTCGGGGCTGAGCTGCCCGAGCTGCTGCTCGATCAGGTGCCGCAGACTCTCCGGCAGCTCCCTGGCCACGGCTGCGAGCCCCCCCGGCACGATCCAGCCGGCGGCGCCCTCCTGCAAGACGCCCTGCCGCACCATGGCATCCACCACACTTACCATGAACAAGGGATTGCCATCTGTGCGCTGCTGGATAAGCCGGGCCAGCCCCTCCGGCAGCGGCCGACCTGCGGACCGCGCCACCAAGTAGGTCGCCACCCCGGCTTCGGTCAGATACGCCAGGGGGAGCTCCGCGCACTGCCCGTGCCGCTGGAGTTCCTGGATGACTGTCCGCAAGGGATGCGCGCGCACCAGCACGTCCATTGGTCGATAGGTCCCAATGACCAACAGCCGGGCCTGCTCCCGACGCCAGGCTACACAAGCGAGCCACGCCAGGGTGGCATAATCGCTCCAGTGCAGGTCTTCGAGCACCAGGACGAGGGGCCGCTCGGCGGTCAGGATTTCCACGGCCTCGGCCAGCTCCCGCAGCATCCGTTCCCGCGTCGCCCCGAGGCCCCTCCGCTGCAGCGCGTCGCGGTCGGCCGCACCGAGGAGGGCGGGCATCTGTACCAGCCAGCTCGGGGCATGCTGGCCCAGGAGCGCCATAAAACGCTGGCCCTCAGGCCCTCGACACAGCCGTCCGAGGGCCTCCAGCACTGGGAGATAGGCTTCGCCAGCCCCATACTGTTCGATGCACTGCCCGCGACCGATCCACAGCGCCCCCGCGCCACCCACGCGCTCGACGAAGGCCTCCACCAGGGTAGTTTTGCCAATACCAGTCTCCCCAGTCACGAAGCCTACCTGCCGTTCGCCCCGCAAGGCTTGTGCCAACCACTGCTGCAAATGGACGAACTCCACCTCCCGGCCCACGAGCAGGCCAGGACGCAGCCTTGCGAGGGGCGGAGCGACGCTTGAGGCTAGCGGTGTCAGGCGTCGGGGCAGGGCCGTCTCGCGGGTCTCCGGGAGGCGGTCGGCGACGGTGACCGTGGCCAGGAACCGATACCCCCTGCCGTACACGGTCTCGATGAATCGCGGCGTCCGTGGATTGTCCCCTAACGCCTGGCGAATCTCGCGTATACACACTGCCAGCGCGGCCTCACTCACATGGGTCTGAGACCACACGACCTCCAAGAGTTCGTCTTTGGTCACCAGCTGCTGCGCATGCTCGACTAAGTAGTGCAGCACGGCAAACGCCTTACGCGTCAGATGGGTCACCTCCGGCCCACACCACAGCCGCTCGTTCCCCACGTCCAGATAACAGGGCTCGAAGATGAGGATGCGTTGTTCCCGCATGGTGCACCCTCCGCGTCTCGTATACGCAGTCTCCTCACAGGTGATGCCAGGCACGTACGAGGAGTGTGCCGCCGTCGCTTGCACGGTGACCACCTCGTGCGATCGCAGGAAAATCTCAGCAAGATCTTAAACTTTTCTTAAGACTTCTGCTCCCCCGGGGGTTATCTTTCTGCCCCATAGAAAGCCATGGAGTACAGGGCAGAGAGTCATGGCGGGGTCCCGAGTGCTCGGAACGGCTATCGTGAAAGACGGGCAAGAACGCGAAGAAGGAGCGAGTCGTGAGTAGCACGGAGAACGTCAAGGTGATGCTCAATGTCTTCAGCGCAATCGAGCGACGTGATGCGCAGGGGTTCCGCGAGCTCGTACATCCTGATGTCGAGCTGCACTGGCCGGCCTCGCTCCCTTACGGTGGCACGGCACGCGGTCTCAAGCCGGAGGAGCCAACGTGGAGCACCACATGGATTCCCCTGCAACCGAGCGCAGCTGAGCAAAGGATGGATCCGCGCGTCGTAGCGGCGAGTGAGGATGAGGTCGTCGTCCTCTGGCGACAGCGCGGCGTCACCCCGGCCGGAGATCGATGTGACGAGGAGGTGCTGGGCCTGTATCACGTCCGCGGGGGGAAGCTCGCCCGCGCCCAGATGTTCTACTTCGATACCGCCGCGTTGGTCAGCTTCTTGGCGAAGGCCAAGGGCCAAGCGACAGCACCAAAGCCGTAAGGGAGGAGGTCGGCTATGAAAGCCATCGCGCTGTGCCTTGCCAAGTACACGACGGTGTATATGCGGCTCGCCTTAGGTATCACATTTCTCGCCGCCGTGACTGACCGGTTTGGCCTGTGGGGCCCTCCAGGGACCAGCAATGTGGCCTGGGGGAATTTCGATACCTTTCTTGCCTATGCTGCAACGCTGAACCCCTATCTTCCGGCGGCCTGGATCCCCACGGTGGCCTGGGGAGTCACCCTGGCCGAGGCGGCGTGCGGCCTGGCCCTCATCGTGGGCTTCCAGACCCGGAAGGTCGCCGTGGGCAGCGGGCTGCTGTTGTTGGCGTTCGCCCTCGGCATGACCATTGGCTTAGGCGTAAAGGCACCGTTCAATTATTCGGTGTTTTCTGCGGCGGCCGGAGCCTTCCTTCTGGCCACAAGTAGCCATGACCCTGTGAGTATTGATCTGTGGCGCGACCGGCATACACGCAAAGGGACACGGCAACAACAGGCGTCTGCGTCAACCACGAGTTCAACAGGGCGTGCATTTGGAGGAATGCACGGTATTGGCTCTCGAACACCGGTCCAGCCATCGGTCGGAGCCATGCTCACTCCCTCTCCGGCGTGTGGGAGATGGTGGGGGTGAGGGCCGGTGCCGCGCCTGCGCCCGTTCCATCATCTGGCACTGGAGCCGACCGCCGCCAGTGTTAGACGTTCAAGGCCAGGAGAGTACCGTTCCACAATGGCGAGAGTACAGGGTGGGCAAAGCCTGCCCCACATACCGCAGGAGGAGAGCGACATGGCTGCCTATATCATTGGTCTACGTCGGTCGGAACCTCGGGGGACGGCCTGGAGAGAGGAATATCTCCCGAAGACGGCCGCCCTGATCGCCAAACACGCTGGCAAGGTGTTAACCGGGGGCAACGCCCCGCAGGCCCTGATGGCCCTGGAAGGGGAGGCGAAGCCGCCCCTCTCCGTCGTCATCGTGGAGTTCCCTTCGCTCGAGCACGCTCAAGCCTTTCACAACGACCCGGACTACGCGCCGCTGCAACAGTTGCGCCAGGCGAACATTGACATGGAGGTCTTCGTCGTCGAGCCGGTGTGAGGACGAGCCGGCGTGGCCGCTTGGCACCGGTTCCGCGCCCTGCGGTGGGATGCCCTCCGGCCATGACGTCGATTCTATTCCACACAACCAGAGACGGAGAGCCCCAGAAGATGCGAGTCCTTTGGGAGCAGTTTCGGCGCCTCAGCCTTGAAGTCCATGGCATCTTGAGCGATGTCCCGCTCCACGACGTCACGGCTGTCGACCTACCGGGGGGAGGCGCTGGGCGCACGATTGCGGACGTGCGAGCGCTCATGACACGAGAGAACGTGAGGGCTGCGAACCCCATAGTGCGAGGCCTCTTCGCGCTGCGCACCCTGCTGGGACGGCTGTGTGGCTGGGACGCTGAGAGGCACACGCACCCGGAGACGTCGTCTCTCCATCGGCTCAGCAGCGACATTACACGTCGTTCGGCGCTGCCCCCCGGTACACTGGACGGCCCGTTCCGTATCTTGTACGTCCTTGAGAGAGAGTCGCTGGCCGAGGTGCGGAACGCGACGGTGCACGCCTTCCTGGCCTCCGTGCTCACCGAAACGCCCTGCGGCTATCGCCTGTACTGGGCGGTCTATGTGCAACCCGTGTCCCGGCTCACCCCGCTCTACATGGCGCTTATCGAGCCGTTCCGTCGGTACATGGTCTATCCGGCGATCTTGCGCAGGATCCGGAGAGCCTGGGAGGAGCGCTACACACGCCCTCTCGGTCCCCGTGCATCAGGTACCGTCTAACCCTTACACTGATCCGTTACCCGAGGGACCCTCCCATCCGCCACGTGCGCCCCTTGAACCTGGGGACGTGGACGCAGGAGCGGTGCACGGTCTCGACGACGCGATCGGTGCCGTCGCGCTTGGCCCAGGAACGGCGTCTTTTCTCCCTGCTGATCCCACCGCAACGTGCTACTATCCTGCGCACACCGAGGCGCCACGCCTGACGCCTCTTGCTGAGGATGCTCAACACCAAGAGGACGGAACCCCATGACAGTCTATGAAATGCGGACCTACACCCTGCACGTGGGCAAGATGGCCGAAGCGGTCAAGCTGTATACCCACTTTGGCTACCCGGCGCTGCAGAAAGGCGGCCACGATAAGAAGCTGATTGGCTACTTCCAAGCCGACACGGGCACGATTAATCAACTGGTCCACCTCTGGAAGTTCGATGACGATGCCGACCGGCGCGCGCACTGGGCTGCCGTCTTTGCCAACCCGGATTTTATGGAAGGCTTCGCGGCTCATTTCCGACCGTTGGTGCAGTCCCAAGAGGTCAAGCTGCTGACGGCGGCCCCGTGGGGACCGCATCCATAGGGGGCACGGCCCGCACACCCGCTGCCTGTCTCGCCTGGCACACCAGCGTGCCCCGTCGTCAGCACGCGCCTGGCCTGACAAGGCTGGCCAACACTCTCTGAACAGAGGAGCACATCGACGGATGTCTACCATAGATCTCCATCAGCGTATTGCGGTCGTCACGGGTGCTGCCAAAGGCATCGGACGCGCCATTGCCGCCCGCCTGCTCACCTCGGGCGCCGCCGTCTGCCTGTGGGATCGGGCCCCCGAGGCGCTCACCAGCACGGCCCTTGACCTGGCGGCCCTCGGCACGGTGGAGGCCGTGACCGTAGACGTCACCGACCCTGTGGCTGTCAGTGCGGCCACAATGCGGGCATCTCAGGGCCGAACCATTCGCTGTGGGAATATCCGCTGGAGGCCTGGCGGCAGGTGGTGGAGGTCAATTTGCTGGGCACCTTTTACTGTTGCCGGGCCGTCGTGCCCGTCATGCTCCAGCGGATCTTCCCCCCAAACCCAAAGTGTTAGAAGCCAGTTAAGGAGCTGAATTTACTGCGCACGGCGTTCTGATTGGAGTTTTTTCTTCGTGGACACACGCGTGCCAGAGAGGGAGAAGGCCTTGGGGAGCGTGATGTCGGCGCTGTGCAGTAAGCGCACGATGGCGTCGCGCGGTGTGGGGATGCAGTGATAGCTGGGGGCATTCTTGGGCGCTACTTCGACGAGACACAGCGTCGTCAGGGCGTGGAGGCCTTCTGCGACCGTGACGTCGAAGGCGCTCCAGCAGGACGCCAGATACCGAATGATCTGGTAGGCCAGCATCACCACCAAGGCATGGGCCCGGGTGCGTTCTTCACGGCGTAAGAAGATGGGGCGCACTTCGAGGTGTGCGGTTTTGCAGGTCCGAAAGGCGTGCTCGACAGACGCCAGATCTTTGTAGCGGTCATGCACGAGCTCTTTGGGTGCTTGCGCGGGCGTCAGGTCGGTTTTGAGCACATAGCAGCCATCGAGTTTGGCGGCTTCGGTCTGCGCGTCCTCCTTGATAGTCAGCGTCATGGCACGCTCCGCGACGGTCAGTTCGACCCAGTCAGCGATGCGCAGCTTATCTGCTCGAGCAACGAGCTTCTGCAGAGCACCCTGGGCGTTGGCACGCGGATGGTCTGTGAGGTATTGGTTCTGCTTGGCGACTTGGGCCTGGAGCGTGGCCAGTTTCGCGTGCCGCGTGTCCCTCATTTCTTGGGCACGCATGGGATTACGCCGCAGCACGTAGCGTATGCCCTCATCCGTCAGCACCTCGGCCAACTCCTGATCGAAGAGGTCCATTTGCAAGGTCCCTGTGCGCAGCAGTTTTTCAATCTGGGGTTTGGTAATCGCCGTAATGTAATGGAACCCGTGCTGCGCGAGGTCTTCGACCTGCTGGCCCTTGATCATGCCACGGTCGCCAACGAAGGTGATCGCGGTGACGCCAAACCTGCCCTTCAGCTTTTCAACCTGCGAAGCAACGGTGCGGGGATCTTGGGTATTGCCCGGGAACACTTCGATAGAAACAGGATGCCCGTCCTCGTCGCAGAGTAAGCCAATGACAATCTGCAGCTTCCCTTTTTTGCCATCGCGATTGTAGCCAAAAGCGGCAAGTTCGTTTTGTGTCCCTTCCAAGTAGCTACTGGTCACATCATACAAAAACAGGCTGGCCGGTGTCGTCTTTTTGCGCTGCGCAAAGAGGCGATCCTCTATCCGTGCTTGGGCTCCCGCCAGCCAATCCAGGTTCTCATAGAGAACATCTTCATCAAACGTGCCTAAGCCAAGCACGTCACAGGCAGCGTGGGACATCGCTAGACGCACGGCCGAGAGGCGCGAGCCTTGATCGATCACCCGGGCGATCACTTGCCACAGCGCCAGTTTCCCTTCTCGTGTCGTGCCCAGGGCCTGTTCGATCCTCAAGCGTCGGGCGACTTGGTAGACCGTCCACACCGCACCAAAAGACGGCCCTTGCTGCAACGTGATCGCGTCCTGGATGGTCCCCAGGTGCTCCAGGTCTCCCTTGTGTCGCAGGGCAAGCCGGATCGCTGCGATCTCGGCCTCGGAACACTGACTGACATTCGCAATGGTGCGATGGAGTACTTTGCCGTTGGCGCGATACGACTCGCGCAGCAGATGCCGCGTATACGTTTTGCCGCCACGGGTGATGTGAGAGGTATCGATATACATAGTGGCTACTATATAGCATATTTATAGAACACTTTCAAGAGAAAAATTCATTATAAGCTAATTTCATAGTGGCTACATAATAGAGCAAGAATTCCACTAACCCTCAGAAATTGTTCGCCTTTCTCCAAAATGGGCAGGGAAGATACGCTCCAGGGCGGCTACGGCCGGATTATCAATCTCGCCTCCATTGCTGGCAAAGAAGGCAATCCCCAGGCCTCGGCCTACAGCGCCTCCAAGGCCGGCGTGATTGGCCTCACCAAATCTCTTGGCAAGGAGTTGGCCAGCCAGGGCATTCTGGTCAACTGCGTCACCCCCGCCGCGGTGGAGACTGACCTCTTCCAGCAAATGACCCCCGAGCATATTCAGTACATGCTCTCGCGCATCCCGATGGGACGCTTTGGGCAGACCACCGAGATTGCCGCGCTGGTGGCGTGGCTGGCCTCGGAAGAGTGCTCGTTTAGCACCGGTCGTGTCTTTGATATTTCGGGCGGTCGTGCCACCTACTGAGCCTGCCAGGACGCGCTGCGCGTTCTGGCGCCTACCATGTCAATATGCAAGAATTTAGACGCAGATTTTCAACTCTGCAAAAACAGTGACTTGCGAGCGCCACAAATCAAGGTCAAAATAGGGGGATGAAAATCGGCTATCCCGGACTTGCAGCTTGCTGCCTTGCAGCGGGCAGGATGCAAGCGGATATTCACCAACAGGGCTATGGGTGCGCATGTCGGTGGTGTTACAGAACTGGACTTGAGCAGATATATGCCTTGGATTGACAGCAACCTGCAGCTACTCACATCCCTTCCGCACACTACTTTAGTCCACAACCGCGAGCACCTCGATTTCGACCAGACAATCCGGATGGGCCAAGCGCCGGACTTCAACCGTCGTACTGGTCGGGAGCGCCCCGAAATACTCCATCCGCACGTCGACGTGGCGGAAGAACTCGTCGATATCCGTGACATAGGTAGTCGTCTTGACGATGTCGTTTAAGGTCGCGCCGGCAGCGGCGAGTGCGGCGGTGATATTCTCGCCGACCTGCCGGAGCTGCGTGCGCATGTCCCCCTTACCAACCACGTTGCCCTGGGCGTCGCGTGCGAGCTGGCCCGCCACAAAGATCATCCGCTGCCCTTCGACCACGACGACGTGGGAATACAGGACCCGGCCGTCCACGACACGTTGGGCCAGCGCCTCAGGCTGGATGTTCTGTCGGTGCATGGGATGCCTCCCTCTCGCTCGCTGTTGCGTTCTCTGTAGGTCACCGCGCCTCTATCCTAGCAACAAACCGCGATCTCGTGGAGTCAAAACATCCGCACCGATCTTTCCGCCAGCGTTTCCAGCCCAGTCTTCGCTCCCACCCATAGTTCGAACAATCGGCCCTTTTTGCGTACACCTCAGCAGCCATGGGGACCTAAGGCATCACTCCTGGCCAGCGAGCCTGACGCCCTCGCGCTCGGCAAGCCCTCAAGAGGTGGGGCCTTCCTGCCGATACGAGGGGGAGGGGACGTAGAAAGCCCGGAGCCCGTCCTCGCCCTCCGCCCATAGCCTCTGGCTTTACCTCACAGAAGGTATCCGATGTCGCTCAATGTAGCGCCGTTTGTCGCTCGTACATACGGACGGAAACGCTAGGCGACGCTGGATCGTTTGCAAGCCCATTACATGGAAAACGGCGCGTTGAGAGCGGTGCAAGCCCACTTCGTACAGATCAACTGCAACTATCTACAACGTCTGAGAAAGTGAGCGATGTTTATGTACGTGTGGCACCGATGATCCGCTCTCAGCCAGAGGGTGCAACGCTGTCCTATGGCGGTACGTCATGGACGTTGTAATTTCCAGACTCCCCCGGATTTAGTGGTAAAATTCCAACATCTTGATATTGTTGACATTATGTTGCGATGGGTATGACGACCGCACGTTGTGTATCAACGGGAAATCAAGGGGTGAGCGGCCTCCACCCTATGAGGCGATTCGTCTACCACTAAATCCGGGGGAATGTGGGAAGTCCCACTATACCACAACGTGCTGCACGCTTCCCGCGTCAAGCACGTACCTGCTGCCATGGGGAAACCGCTTTGGAGTACCCATCCATGATCTGCTGTCTGCGAAAGCAGTCGATGGTGTGATCGTTGATCATACCGGTGGCTTGCATATGAGCATAGCAGATGGTCGAGCCGACGAACTTGAAGCCGCGCTGGCGCAGATCCTTGCTCAGCGCCTCGGATTCCGGGCTGGTGGCAGGATAATCCTGTAAGGTGCGGAGGGTGTGGACCATGG
>WNFC01010369.1_pt1 | contig 11588 bp, 8 predicted proteins | sample 5400541 | NCBI WGS metagenome assembly WNFC01 (sample SAMN13153342, study PRJNA577476) | soil metagenome | isolation source: 120 cm saprolite under Douglas fir tree site 2 hole 2 replicate 1 | place: USA:California | collected 2015-04-18
TCCGTGATCTCACTCATCCTCAGCCGTCGCACGTGGCGCGAGACCTATCGTCCAATCATCATCGCTCGCGTGACGACGGAAGGTGCCGGAAATCTCGCGATCCTGTATAACCTGCTCGTTGAAAACACAGGCAACCGACCTGCCACGGACATTCAACTACAGGTGGATCGAGACGTGCTGAAGTCTGCGATGAAGCCAGATTGTAGTCTCTCCACGGCGGAGATCACCAACTGCTTCGATCCACACTATACGATCCCCGTCCTCGGGAATGGGCAGTCGACTTTAACTGCGTTTGGAAAGACGACCGACAAGGATGATTGTATGTGGATCGCGGATTCACGTTTCCCGATCACGATAAAGTACAGTGATCTTGATGAACGACGCTACCGCTCCAAGGTCACGCTGTTCATCTTCGACTCGACGGGTTTTGCAGGATTTCACTATGCCGATCCTCGATGATTACCATTCGCACAAACTCAACAGCCCATCTCTCGCTATTCGGAGATGCGCAGAGTGATTCTAGGATGATCCTCGTGATCAGGATTTGACCTCGCGAGACCATGGCAATTGTTCCGCTCCCCTTAAAGTTCGACCTCGGCTATCAAGATATTTACCAAATTGTTGCGGCCGCTGGCCTCAATGACCAAGCTTGTAACGAAGCCGCTGAGTGTTGGGACATGCTGCAAGTTTGGCGGGACTGGGTGTCAAAAACGTTCGGTAACATCGTTGAGGTTCGACACAGGTCAGGAACCGACGATCCACCCGACCTGGAGCTAGTGTTTCAAGACGATCGCGTCATCGCAATGGAACACACGCATCTGCAATCGCAGCACCTCGGACAGGCTTCCGCCTTCATGCGGGCATCAGGGAAAGGCGGCTTTGTGCCACCAATCTGGCCGCCGCCAGCGAATTTCGCCGAGATGAAGGACATAGTAGCCGGCGCGAAGACCGAAGATGCGAATTTTGTTCATGAGTTGCTGAAGAGCTTCGACCTACTTGCGCTCATGTTGCGGAGAAAGATGCGAGGGCTACCCAAGAGTAGTATAATCGGGATGGTTCATGACTTAAACATCGATTGTTTCAACCGGCACCAGTTGAGAGACATGGCCCAGAACATCGTTAACCGACCGGAGTTTGGGGACTTCACGAATCACACCTTAATTTTATTGGATCGGTGGAACCACTGTCAGTATAGGTCGCTGCTGATCAGACGCGGGCAGGCCCCTCTTGTTCGCGACCAACTAGGCCCCTGAATTTCCCACACAGTCGGACACCACGCGATCAATCCTGGATGATCCTCGATGACCCATGGAGGTCAAGATTAGGTCAGCTCAAGAGTAGATCTTCTCGTTCGCCTCAACTCGTGGAGGATTATCTTTGCTGCTACCCTCGCTTTAAGGAAGTCTCTCGGGTCGCGTTGTCTTCGTGCAGACGGGCAATGGAAATGACGAAGGTATAAACCGCGAGGGAGAAAAAGAAAAACCCAATGCAAAACGCAATGGCCTCTCCCAGGCTGGTGGATTGGCTCAGTGAGGAAATCTCACCTATCAGGGTAAAGGGATGAGCGACGATGTCCCAACTGTTAAGGCGTAGGACGCGTCCCATATAAATGCCGAATGAGCCAAATGCCAACATTCCGACGGCAAAAGTCCAGCCCATGAGTGATCCGAAACGTTGGCGTACGAAGAGGTGCATCAAGTAGAGTGAAAGACATCCGAGAAAGATCCCACCTGCAGCAAAACAGGTCGTCATTAGCATGTCGAACCACGGAGCTACGCCGTCAGTCGGGTATTGGCTCATGTGAGACAAGTCAGTCACGAGGTAAAACGCGTTTGGGAAAAATAAAATCCATATAAAAAGGGCGCCCCAAAACCATAGGCGACGCCAGCCAGCCAGGATCGGCATATACCGGATGAGAAGGGCCACGCTCAACGGAATCCAGGCGAGGAGCAGGTTTTCGAACAAACCGTACAAATGCAAGTTGCCAGCCCAGAGGAAGCGCACGACGAGCATCGCGACGCATACGGACGAGGCGAATAGCAGAGTAGACAGAGTGTGAAGTGCGCGACTTCCCGCGATTCCGCGATTCTCAGGTCGAGCGACTCGATTCGCGGGTTTGGTGAGCGTTTGACTAGTGAGCTGCATAGCACGGCTTAATGAACTCAACGTAAGTTGACGAAGTGCGGCCAAAAAATAATCAACCCGATGATAGAAGATGCGATGGCTGTGATAAGGACGGCGCCGGCGGCGACATCCTTGGCGTCGCGTACCACTGGATGAAAAGCAGGTGACGCAACGTCGACCAGAAACTCGAAGGCGGTGTTGAGTGCCTCGGCCGTCCAGACAATGGAAATGGCGAGGATGATCCAGCACCAATCACTCGGGGAAAGGTGTAGGAAAAATCCCGCTGCGACGACGATCAAGGTAGCCGCTGCATGGACCCAGGCGTTATGCTGACAGCGGATCATGCGAACAATGCCTCGAATCGCGTTGCGGAAGCTTCGGATGCGTCCCGTAAACTCAAAAGGCCGTTTCGAATTGCTGCAATCGGTGGGGGAGTCGTTCATAAGGTAATCGCGGCGATGACGAAAAGGGTTAACGAGAACTCACAAATCAGCTGTGCCTGCGACATTGCGTACCAAGACCAAGACCATGCCGTCCCTCTAGCATTGCTCTCGGCCGACGGCAACCGATTGCACCGGGAACGCGTTTGCAAACTGACGCGAGTGAAACCCGAGGTTTCCACTCGGATTGGCTTAGGAGATTGACGCGTGCTGCAAATCTCGGTAAACGGTGAAACGCCGACCGCCGCGTGCCTCAGCTATGGCGAGTGAAACTTCAAATCCTGCACTGTCATTGCACGAGGTGCTCGAAAGCGAGTTTGTTGCTCTGCACGGTGAACTGCCGGCCAGTTATTCGACATCGGACGAAACGGTAAGTCGGCTGAAAGCGATCTGGGCCGCGATCCACGGACTGAAAGAAAAGCGAACGGCACTCTGCATTTCGGGTGGCGGAATTCGGAGTGCGACCTTCGGACTGGGCATTCTACAAGGCCTGGCGCGCTGCGGGTTGCTCGACAAGTTTGATTATCTTTCGACCGTTTCCGGCGGCGGATACATTGGGAGTTGGCTGACTGCGTGGATTCATCATTCCGACGGCGGCCTCGTTGATGTCGCGTCCCAACTCGCGCAATCGCGCGAGCAGACACGGCCAAATCCCGAGCCGAAACAAATTCAAAACCTGCGCAGCTACAGCAACTATCTGAGTCCGCGTCTTGGTTTGTTCTCGGCGGATAGCTGGACGCTGGCGGGCACTTACCTGCGCAATCTTCTGCTCAATTGGTGCGTCATCATTCCGCTGCTTGCTGCGATCCTCGCTTTGCCGTGGATTTACACGGCGATATTGATGATGAACCCGCCGCCTTACACTTACGCTCCGTTATGGGCTGGCGCGGTTTTTGTCGTAATCGGTGTCGCCTACATGGGTCTCAATCTGCCGTGCGGCCGCAACGCGCGTTGGAGTCAAAAAACATTTCTTATCTTCTGCCTCACGCCACTCTTTGTGGCCTCGGTTCTAATGACGATGCATTGGGCCTGGTTCACTTATTATGGACGCCATCTGCTCGCCTGGCCGTTATTCGGCTTCGGTCGCCCCCGCACTTGGGTGCCGTTCCTTTATCTCGGAATCGTCATTCATTTATTTTCATGGCTGGGATCGCTTCTGCCGGCGCACGGATTTCGCTTCTTTGAATTCCTCGCCGTCATCATCTCGGGCGCGATCGGCGGAATGCTCCTCTGGTTTGGCGCGGAACAATTGTTTCCGCAGCCAATCGCAAAAATGGAATTGTATACCTGTTTCGGCATTCCGCTTTTCATGGCGTTGTTTTTTTTGGCGATCATGATTTTCGCGGGAATCTCCAGCCGCTGGACTGAAGATCCCGATCGCGAATGGTGGGGCCGCGCGACCGGTTGGCTACTCGCAGTCGCCGTTGGTTGGATGGTGATGAGCTCACTCGTTATCTTTGGACCGTTCCTGCTCTCGTGGTCCGTCTCTGCGATTTCCACCATCACGATTGGCAGCGTTGCCGGTGCGCTGACGGTTTTCGCCGGCCGCAGCAGTTCGATTCCCGCAAACGAGCAACAGAAAGCCAAAGCCGGACCGCTCGCGGTGATCCTCTCCAAAGCAGCAACCGTCGCTGCTGTCCTCTTCGTCGCAGTGCTGCTGATTCTCATCACAAAATGTACGACTGTGATGATGGAATACATCGGTGAGGCGCGGCACTTCGCGTGGAAGCTCGAGACCGTTTCGCACGTTCTCTGGCGCAGCGAAAAATATCTCAACGTGATTCTCTACACGCCGTGGTGCGCGATTCTTGCCGTGACAATTTTGTTCGTGCTTCTTGGCGTCGGTCTCGCCTGCCTGATCAACCCGAACAAATTTTCGCTCCATGCGATGTATCGCGATCGGTTGATTCGCGCATATCTCGGTGCTTCGAATCCTCATCGGGACCCGAACCCGTTCACTGGTTTCGATGAAGGCGATAACATCCGGATGTCGGAGCTGTGGAGCGAAGAAAAGTTCGGCGGTAAATTACTGCCGGTCATCAATATCGCGCTGAACCTCGTTGGCGGCGGCAACCTCGCCTGGCAGGAAAGGAAAGCGGAAAGCTTCACCGTCACACCGTTGCACTGCGGATCGTATCCGGTCGGTTATCGAAAAACGCATGTCGCACCCGGCCAAAGCTACGGCAGCCACGACGGAATTTCGCTTGGCTCCGCAGTCACCATCTCTGGCGCGGCGGCGAGCCCCAATATGGGTTATCACTCCTCTCCGCTCGTCACCTTTATCCTCACTTTGCTCAACGTGCGCTTGGGCGCATGGCTCGGAAATCCGGGACCGGCGGGCGATGCCACCTTTCAACTCGGCTATCCAAGTTTCAGCATCGGCCCGATTATCGCGGAAGCCTTTGGCCTAACGAACGACGCGAGTCCTTACGTCTATCTCTCCGACGGCGGACACTTCGATAATCTCGGGCTTTACGAAATGGTGCTGCGCCGCTGCCATTTTATTGTGGTGAGCGATGCCGGCGAAGATCCGGAATGCTCATTCGCCGATCTCGGTGATGCCGTGCGCAAGATTCGCATCGACCTCGGCATTTCAATCGACTTCGGCAAAATAACTATCTACCCACGCAGCGAGGTCGAGGCGGCAGACCGGAAAGGGCACAACTGCGCGATCGGCCAGATTCGCTACTCAGATGTAGACGCCAGCGCCGAAGACGGAGTGCTTATCTACATTAAGCCCGCCTGTTACGGAGACGAGCCGCGCGACATCTATGAATACTTTAAGACGAGCAAAACTTTTCCGCACGAAAGCACGAAGGATCAATTTTTCAGTGAATCACAGTTCGAGAGCTATCGTATGCTCGGCGTCCATACCATGGAGAAACTTTGTGAGAAAGGCGCCGCTGATTTGCCCGGATTTATTACAGGCGTTTTGAAGAATCATCTTGAAACGCCAGCGCCAGATTGGCTGGAGAAATTGCTGAAAACAGAGGTGACAGCGAGCGGCAATCAGATAACCGCGGCGCAGTTGTCACAGACGACATAAAATATTCTTGCCAGCGGATTTAAGGCGGGAGTAACAACAAGGTCGGGAGGAAGGCGTTCGTTCCTCCCATAAGGAGATTCATGAAAATCCTCCGCATCACCGCGGCCGCCGCAAAGTGCGCTTTGATTCTTCTGCTCAGCACATCCTGCAAGAAGAACGAGCCGATTGACGACGCAAAAGCTGCCGGCAAAACGACTGCCGATTTTCCCCAGATCACGGCCGACGTTTTTAAACCGATGGATGGCGGTATCGAGCTTTCGCCTGCAGAAATCATGGGGCGCAACACGTGGAATCTCTGGACGGGCGGCAACCAATACTTCTGGGACAGGATCGCGCGAGAAGGCTATGGATTGATCGATCTTTTGAAGATGCTCGATTCGCGAAAGCGCGGTTCGCGACATGTCGACTTGGGCCTTGTTAATGAGCCCGGTTTCAAGCAAGCCGGCGATGAGGATACAAAAGATACTTACGGTCTTTATTTGGATAAACGGATCGAACCGGAACCTCCGGACGTTGATCCCAAGATCTATGGTTACTCGACAGGGGTAATGGGTTTCCGCTTATTTCCGAATCCCGATTTCGACGATAAGGCAAAGGAAAAATGGAATGCCAAACGATTCTATGCTGATCCGGACTACTACAATGACCCAACGGTTATCCGACCCTACAAAGTCGGAGTAAGTTGCGGCGCCTGCCACATCTCATTTCATCCGCTTCACCCACCTGACGATCCCGAAAATCCGAAATGGGAGAACCTCGCGTCGGTTATTGGAAACCAGTACATCCGGGAAGGCGCTGTCTTCGCTCCGAACGTCAAACCGGGTCGTTTTTTCTGGGAAATGTTGAAGGCCCAGCCGCCGGGCACTTCGGATACTTCACGAATCGCTACCGACCACATCAACAATCCCGGTGCGATTAAAGCGATTTTTAATCTCGACGCGCGCTTAAGCATTGCCGCAGAAGAAAAGATCACCGGCGGCGCAGTGAATACACCCTACGAAGGTCAGTTCACCAAGATTGCCGGCGGCCAGATAAGGAAAGTCCCACATGTTTTGAAGGACGGAGCTGATTCGGTAGGCGCGTTCGGCGCGGCGATTCGGGTCTATGTCAACATAGGAATGTTTTCCCAGCAGTGGGTGAGCGTACAGGATCCTCTCATTGGACTAAAGCCGCAGAGTTTCGTGCCACTCACTTTCCAGAAGCCATTCAGCGTCGCCAACGCGCAGCAGAATTCTGTTTATTGGATGGCAACCCAGGAACGGCTGGAGAACATCAAGCAATTCTTCAGGCGAATCGGCCCGATGCACCTGGAGGACGCGCCCGCCGGTGCCGACTACATCACAAAAGATGAGAGCATGATGCGTCGCGGTAAGATTGCGTTTGCAGAGAACTGCGCCAGTTGTCATTCGAGCAAACAGCCGCCGCAAGGCAGCGCTGTGGATGAGAAGGAATGGTTCCGTCAGGAAGTTCTCAAGCCGGACTTCAGGGACAATAACTTCCTCTCCAATGAAGCGCGTTACCCGGTTACAAACATCAAGACGAACTCCGCGCGGGCCCTTGGGACCAATGCGGTGAAGGAGCATGTCTGGGATAATTTTTCTTCCGAGACTTACAAGGAATTGCAGCCTGTCGGCGTTATTGATTGCAACCAAGGAACACCTTACGTCTGTAAATTCAACGCGCCCGGTGGCGGAGTGGGTTACTATCGCCCGGCATCGCTGATCAGCATTTGGTCTTCGGCGCCATTTCTCCACAACAACGTGCTGGGCAAATTTACCGGCGATCCATCAGTCAAAGGCCGGATGGATGCGTTCAACGACGCTGTGGAAAAGCTACTCTGGCCTGAGAAGCGGGAAGGCACAATCTGGAGGACGAGTCAGGAGTGCTATCTCACGATCGGCGAAGCTTTCCTCCCTGATGTGCTGAAACCCTTGTGCCAGGAGAAACCGGGAGTACGAGGTAAGTGGCTATACATTGGACCAATCCCTGCGGGCACTCCAATTAACCTCGTGGCGAACCTGAATCCAGAATTCAAGGACGTGAAGGATTTAAGCCATCTCAGGAAACTCGTGAATGACTTTAACCTCGCATTCTGGAATATAAAGGTTAATGGCGCTGATGCTGCAACCGAACTGAGACGGCTTGTGCCTGATCTGCTGGCAGCCAGCAAGTGCCCGGACCTTGTCGAGGACAGAGGCCATTACTTTGGAACAAGTCTGCCGGACGACGACAAGCGCGCGCTAATTGAATTTCTAAAGACGTTGTAGTACACACCACCTAACAAAAGGATAAAAGATGGCGGTTACTGTTTCGGAGATGTTGAAGATGTCGCAGGCGCAGCTCGACGATCTTTTCACCCAAAGTCCAGCGGGCGATATTCCCAATGGCGAAGCGAAAGGAACTGCGATTGTCGCGCCCGGGACGACCTACACGCAGAACATCGCGGATTTTGTGAATCATTTTGCCTGGCAAGGCAAAGTGTTTGATCCGGCAAAAGGTGTTTTGCGGAATAAAATCTTACCGTTCGGACTCAATGCCATCATTGCCAAAGTCTACAAAGGTCCGAGCTGGCTCGATAACAAAGAATGCATCGTACTCGATTATTCTGAGACTTCGCTTCTCGCGCACTGGATTCGCGATGAAATCCGCGAGGTCGCGGCGCAGGTTTATCTCGGCAAAGTGTATTGGAGCAAAAAACGGTTGATCGACTTCGCGCTCGAGTTTCCAGCGTCGAGCTGACTCCAATCCGCGGCTATGGCGGACGCTCCAGAACAGCCGGCAGCAGCGACCAGCAAATCTTGGAGCTGGCGCATTGTGTTGCTGATTGGTGTAGCACTAGCAACGCTTGTTTGTTTCTATTTCGTCGCGCGTTTCACACGCGATGATCCCGTAACCTACGTCGATCCGGAGGACCATTTTAAATATGGCTCGACCGGTGGCGAGCGCGAATCGGGAATTCCATATTGGATCTGGAAGGTGCTGCCGAAGATGTTTCCGGAATATTTGCCGGGAAAGAGCTACCTTCCTGGGAAAGAGTATATCTCGTTAGGCTTTCTATATGAAGCCGGCAAAGACCTGCCGATTGGTGTTTCGCGGCGGAATACCCAGGGCGTCGCGCGCGTCTTCCTAAACTGCGCAATTTGCCACGCCGGTTCGGTGCGCGAGACGCCCCAGAGCCAGCCATCCATCTACACCGGCATGCCTTCGAACACGGTCGACCTCCAGGCATTTGAGCGCTTCATCTTTGCCTGCGCCTCCGATCAGCGCTTTAACGCGCCGCGACTCATGGCAGAGATGAAAGCGATTGGCGCCAAGTATGATTTCATCAATCGGCTCATCATGCGCTACTACGCGATTCCGTTCATGCGCGAACGGCTGTTGATGTTAAAAGGACATTTCCGTTTTCTGGATTGGGAACCAGACCAGGGACCGGGACGCACCGATACGTTTAATCCCGCGAAAACTCTGCTCGAATTTCCGCTCGAACAACTCCAGACACGTGAGCTGGTTGGGTTGTGTGATTTTCCATCGATCTGGTTGCAGGGCCCGCGCAAGGAACGTGGTATTCATGCGCACTGGGACGGCAACAACAGTATGATGGAGGAGCGCAACAAGAGCGCCGCATTCGGCACCGGCACGTTTCCGCCAACAATCGATCTGAAACAAGTCGCCCGCATCGAAGAGTGGCTGCTTACTAAGGAGCCGCCGAAATATCCATTCGTAGTCAACGCGCAATTAAGCGCGCAAGGTGAAAAGCTCTACGCCCAGTACTGTGCAAGTTGTCATGGGCGCAATGGCCGCGATTTAACCGGGGAATATGTCGGCAACATTGTCCCGATCGAGCAGATCGGAACGGATCGTCACCGGCTTGATTCCTACACCGAAGACCTGGCCACAGCGCAGAACGCGCTCTTCGCCGGTTATCCGTGGCGCTTCAGCCATTTCCGCAAAACTTTTGGCTATGCTAACCTGCCCCTTGATGGAATCTGGCTGCGCGCTCCATACCTCCACAACGGTTCGGTTCCGACTCTGCGCGATCTCTTAAATCCAAGTAGCGAGCGCCCGCCCGTTTTTTATCGCGGCTACGATGTTTTCGATCAGACAAGAGTCGGTTTTGTTTCGGAAGTCGAGCATTTTAGCGGTGATGGACGCAGCAAGGATGACTCGGCTAACCCGCGGCGCTACTTCAAATTCGACACCCAGCCGAAGCCCGTTGGTCTGACCCCGCGCGAGCGCAACGAAGGAAACGCAAACACCGGCCACGAGGGGGCAGCCTACGGGACGACGCTCTCTTCTCCGGAGAAGGACGCGATTGTGGAATATCTAAAAACTTTTTGAGTAACTGCCTAACGACTAATAAATGGCCCTCCAACCAAAAACGCAACGCATTCTTTGGCTTTTTGCGATCGTGCTTGTAATCCTGCTCGTGCTCGCTGGTCTTTTCGCCTGGACCAAGTTCTTCCGGGAAGAAAAGGAAGTTTTTGCAAACGAAGAGGAACATTTCAAATACGGGTCGCTCGGCGCGGAAGGCGACCGGGGCATTCCGTACTATCTTTGGTTAGTCCTGCCGCGGGTTTTTCCTGAGCTCATGCCTGGACCCGGCGGCTACAAATCGTTTGGCGTTGTCTGGGAAGAGGGAAGAGAGCTGCCGGTCGGTTTTTCGAAGAAAAGAGTTGGCTTCGAACGCGTGACAAACAATTGCGCCGTCTGTCATGTGGCGACCTATCGGTTGAGTGAAGACGAAGTGCCACAGGTCGTCGTCGCCGGTCCCGCTCACACCAACAACCTGCAAAGCATGCTGCGCTTTCTTTTCAAGGCCGCGCACGATCCGCGGTTTAACTCGGACATCGTCATGAACGAAATCCGCCTCGTGAACGCGAATAACTACGGCAACGGCGGTCTGTCGTTCGTGGATCGGCAAATCTATCGTTATCTTCTCATTCCCTTCACGAAACAGGCGCTCCTTAAGCAGGAAAAACAATTTGCCTGGATGGAGCGATTCGTGACCGACAAGAAACCGAAACCGGATTGGGGACCTGGCCGCGACGATGCCATGAACCTAACGAAGTATTTCATGACCAGCATGCCGGAGGACAATAGTGTCGGCCCAACCGATTTCCCATCTGTCTGGAATCTGGGCATCCGCAGCGGGAGAGATGCAGCGGGCAAACAGATGTTGCTCAACTGGAGCGGCGATACCCCGGCAGTACGCTCAGTTCTGATTGATTCGGCGATGGGTCTTGGTGCACCGCCCCGGCCATGGTTTCTCCAGCGCATGGCGGATCTCGATCATTATTTGAGTAACCTTCCGGCTCCTGCATGGCCGTTCGCGAAAACAAATCCAATCAACCTGCAGATGGTCGAAGAAGGTCACAAAATCTACACGCGTGACTGCGCCTCCTGTCACGAGCCGCGTGCTGAATTTACAAACAAGGTGATTCCGATCGCGGAGATCGGAACGGATCCGGAACGGATGCATTCATGGGGCAAAGCGGGTGCGGAAGAAGCGAACCGTCGCGTGAAACAAATGGGAATCGATCGGCCACCGATGGTTGAGCGCGATCCTTATGGTTATCTTTCCCCGCCGTTGGACGGGATCTGGTTACGTGCACCGTTTCTGCACAACGGTTCGGTGCCGAGCCTGCGTGATTTGCTCAATCCGCCTAACGAACGTCCGCCGACCTTTCATCGCGGCTACGATGTTTATGATCCGATCAGAGTCGGTTTCAAAGAGCCAGCCCCGAAGCAAGTTGGCCCGAGCGGCGAATGGTTGCAGCGCTATTTTCTTTTCGATACGAGAGAGCGCGGCAACGGGAACCAGGGCCACGCCTATGGCACGCAACTGCCTAACGAGGACAAGGACAAACTGATCGAGTATTTAAAGACGTTGTAGCTCTGGTCGGCTGACCGCGGCAGTAAGGGCTGCTCCGACACGGCCACTTAGAAATCGTCGTTAATTCGGTGTTTTAATTCCCAGA
>WNFC01017717.1_pt1 | contig 11588 bp, 11 predicted proteins | sample 5400541 | NCBI WGS metagenome assembly WNFC01 (sample SAMN13153342, study PRJNA577476) | soil metagenome | isolation source: 120 cm saprolite under Douglas fir tree site 2 hole 2 replicate 1 | place: USA:California | collected 2015-04-18
TAGAGAATGGTGCCATCTGCGGTGAAGAGGACGATGGCATCGGAACTCTGTTCGATGAGCGCGCGAAACCACTGTTCCCGCTGTATGAGCGCTGCTAATGGCCTCATCATTGTTTCACCCCCAGCCTGTCGATAGGCCTATTGACAATCCTGCGAACGTCACATTGTCATGATGTAAGTGTTGGAGAAAGCTTTAGTGGGTATCGCTTCTTTAATTGTAGAATATTACGGGTGAAAATGCATCTACAAAACGCACTATTTTTAAGTACCTGGAGAAGAGGGAATAAAACTTAGTATATTCCTCTAAACTTGTGCCTGCGGTAGATGTGTCTGGATGGCCACTGCGACGGCGATGGAGAACTCTTTCAGATCAGCGATACTGACATCGAAGGCGCTGATGCCAAGCAGTTCAGCGCGACGCCTCGCATTGCCATGCAGGCTGACCGTGGGACGCCCGCTGCGCAGCTGTACCACTTCCATCTCGCGCCAGGCTACGCCGTGGATGCCGGTACCGAGGGCTTTGCTGATGGCCTCCTTCGCGGCAAAGCGCCCTGCCAGTCGCGTTGCTTTGCCGCGGCACTGCCATACTTCCGCTTCGGTGAAGACTCGCTGCAGGAAACGCTCGCCATGACGTTCGAAGACCTTGCGCACTCGCTCCACTTCGATAATGTCGATACCTACAGCGACATTGACGCCCTGGGGAGGGCTTAACGGCGCGGGTAAGCCAGCCAGTCCCGCCGGACCAAAGAGCCAGTCGGGGATAGCTACCCCAGGGCGGCGCACCAGTGGAGTAAAGAGCAGTGGCAGGTCTTCATCCATTACTTTCCTTCGCTTTCCTTGAGAAAGGGCTGCCAGAGAACACTGCTGTCGCCCGATGGCAGGACAGTCGGCGCCGGGCCTGTTCCGCGCCCCATGGCACGGTAGGTGAAGCCAAGGCGATGCATCTCCTCGGCTTCGTAGATGTTGCGCCCATCGATGAGGATGGGGCGGCGCATCATACCCTGAATCTGCGGCATATTGAGCGATTTGAACTCGTTCCACTCGGTCACCATCACCAGCGCGTCGGCATCTTCTGCTACAGCATAAGCATCTTCGCAGAAAGTAATGTTGTCAAGGCGGATACCTTCGCGTTCGAGAGCCTGGCGTCCGGTCTTCAATGCGACCGGGTCATAGACGCGCACCAGCGCCCCCTGGTTCGTCACCCAGCGGATAATATCGACAGAAGGCGCTTCGCGCATATCGTCGGTGTTTGGTTTGAAAGCCAGGCCGAGGATGCCAATGGTACAGCCGCGCAGCGAGCCAAGAATACTGGTCAACTTCGTTACCACTAAACGCCGCTGGTCGTGATTGATATCCATTACGGCGTGCAACAGCTGTGGATGCAGTCCGGCTTCTTCCGCCATATGCGCTAGCGCGCGTACATCCTTGGGAAAGCAATTATGGCTGATCAACCCGGAGGACGCTATCAGCGTGCCTGTACTGGTCTCCATGCTGTAGACCGTTGTCTCAGCGTCTTCACGTTCGACCTCACGCACAACAAGTGTCGCAAAAGCCCCGTGCCGCTCATAACCATGCTGCTGAATATGACGTTGATAGCCCGCCAGTATGCTCTCAATGTGTGCGAGACGTTTGTTGCCAAAGGTATTCTTGAGCGCACTTATTTGTTTGTAACCGCTCACTCGCAAGATATAAGCCACTCGCGTCGATTTGTTCATCCAACATGTGCGAATGGAAGGGACGACGCCAAGCGTTTGCAACAATAGCACCATGCCATCCGCCAGCGCTTTGCTGACAGTCGCATATTCCAGCATCAGATTCTGACCATTCTGAACCGTCGTAACCGCGCCATCACCGCTGAACGCACCCCGGACCAATTCCAGGCGTAAATCAGGTGAAACATTAAACACCAAACGTGGCAGGGCCTTGTCTTCTGAACGTGTCCCGCAGCACAAAACATCACGTAGCAACCAGGCGAAAATGCGCGAAGAGACAAGTGTTGTCAGGGCGTGGGTGGCATGGCGTTCAATAAATTTGAGGCCCCAACCGCGCAAAATGCGCTGCACATCTGCGATATATTCAGCCTCTTGCTCGTGAAAGCAGAAACCTACCCGCTCTCTTACCGCACCGGCCCGCTTCGTGTCTTGAGCAAGATAGCCTTCAGCAAGATAATAGCCACACAGGCGCAGCAGATCCACGTCAACCGGAATCAGCGCATTGATCATCGTCGCCGCGCCTTTCGCGGTATACAACCTCAGTTTCTCAGCGGGAACATTGAGCGCGTGTAAATCGCTCAGGTAACGGAACAGACGCAGCGACATACGGTTATGACGCTTGATCTCGTGCGGGTACTTGAGCATATCCTTGGGGATTGCAGCAGCGAACTGCTCATACTGCTCACTGAACGTTTCATCGGTAGGCTGCACATATACATCAGTCTCCAGGTCGCTGCCCCGGAGCAGCTCGATCAAGTTGAGGTCTGTGGCCTGCTCAACGCTGGGCAATTCGCACAAGGCCATCAGTTGGTCGCCAGGTACAACCGCGGCCGCTGGCAGGATTGTGAACTGCTGATCCTTGTACAAGACAACTGGATGGTCGGCGGTAACACGCAGTGCCCGCCCCATGCTGGTCTTAATCTTCACCATTGTCCCTTTGTATGGCCGCCGCGTAACAGCTTTTACATCGGCAAGAACAGGCCGTCCCTCCTCTAGATCAAACGCAAGCACCCGCTTATCGGCAGGCTGCACAAGCTCTACAACATTTCCCTGGAATGGCGTGCCACCTTGAGCAAACAAGGTATCGAAACGCTCCACCGCCACATTAGGGCTATTGAGCATAAAAACCGTCTCATCAGCCTCGAAGCAGCTCCCCCCATAGCCAAGGCCCGCATTCAGCATGGCATGCCCGATACGCTTATCGAAGCCCATACCCTCGGCCACCTTGATCCGCAGAACCAAGCACCACGCGGTCGGGGTTCTGGAAATCGTATACAGCGGAACCTTCGCGTAAAAACTCGGGATTGGAGACGACGGCAAAAGACACGTCGGGCCGCTCAAGATTGCTGAGAACGATACGTTTCACAACATCCCCACTGCCCACGGGAGCAGTACTTTTATTGATAATGATCGCGTAGTGGTCGAGTTCTCGCGCGATGCCACGAGCCGCGCTCTCCACATAGTGCATGTCTGCTCTGCCATGACCGGAGCTGGTAGGAGTATTCACAGCGATAAAGATGTATTCGCTGTTATCCAACCCCTCTCTGTAACTAGTCGTGAAATGCAAGCGCCCGGCCCGCACATTGCGCTCCACCAGTTCTTCGAGGCCCGGTTCGTAGATGGGCAGAATGCCCTGCTTGAGACCCTCGATCTTCTCTGGAATAATGTCGACACAGGTAACCTGATTACCCAGGTCCGCAAAGCAGGTGCCGGTCACGAGGCCCACGTAGCCTGTGCCGATGACACATATGTTTGACAAATTACTACTCCTCTACATTGACAAAAGGATTTTCGTGTTTCTCTTCCTCGATAGTAGTCGGTAGATCATGACCAGGAAAGACGGCGAGATCACCGTCAAGCGTATAGAGCTTCTCCCGGATAGAAGTGATAATCTGCTCGTAGCTCCCTCCTGGAAAGTCCGTACGCCCAATGCTCCGGCGGAAGAGGGTATCACCACTAAACACACAGTAGGGGCGACTCACGAGACACACCCCGCCAGGAGTGTGACCAGGAGTATGCAGCACTTCCAGCGTAAGTGTGCCCCTTCTTTCAGCAGAATATCGGGCTTTCTCTTGACGAGCGGTGCCGGGCGTCGATACATCTTTGCTACCTGCTCATCGGTATACATGGGGACATCAGCGGGATGTATTGCCAGTGGCACGGGATAGACCGCGCTCACCGCGTCAATGGCCCCGATGTGATCTATGTGCCCGTGCGTGTTGATAATATACTTGGGGATAAGCTTGAGTTCTTGAATGCGTGCAAGGATGCGTTCTGCCTCGTCGCCGGGATCGATGATCGCTGCTTCGAGTGTCTGCGGGCATGCGTATAAATAGCAATTCTCCTGGAAAAGACCAACAGTCACGCAGGCAACAAGTGGCTTCTCCTGCATATCTGTATCAGCCATACTATGATTTCCTCTCTTGCCTTCACTGCTACAACTAGCGGTTATTATAACACAGGTGTAACAGCAGGCTGCTACCTCACGAAAACATGTCCGAGATGACGTTTTTTTCGTAAAAAACCATAATGTGGTAAAATGGTCTCGTAAAATAAGATAAAATAGGGTATTATAGCGCAAGATGCATATTGCTTAGCAGCTTGGTTTACGCTTTTTATATGCCTGGAGGAAGCACATGACAAAAGATCGTTCGGGACGGAGAGTTTACCGTAAGAGTCCTGGCCGCCAGTACGGGTATGAGTATAACCCCTTACCTGGCCAGAGCCGCGGCGGGCAGAGTCAAAGTGGACGATCACGAGCTTCTGCGCCGGGTGAGCGACAGGCTGCTTACAAAGATGCGCAGGGCAGCGAAGCCAGCCGCCCGGGTGGGTATGGCGGATTGGAACTGGCGCCTCGACCTGATCCGCGACGAACGCGCCAGTTGATGCGGCAGAGTATCCTTGCCAGCAAGGCGAGAACGGCACTCTATGGAGAGCAGGAAGACGAGGCGCAGGACCAGCAGGCAGAACAACATGAGAGCGAGGAGCAAGAAGCATTCACGCCGTATGGCAACCGCGGGTCCCGCGGCAACCACTCTGCCCGGCCTCGTACGCCATCGCAGGCGTTGTATAGAACGAGCAATCTGGATAGGGAGACCGGGGAGGCTGAGTTAGAAGAGCCAGGATTCGTAGACCCCGACAGTGGTGTAGATCCACTCGAGCACCGGCTGAACTACCCGGAACTATCCACACGCCGCCCTGCAGAACGTGGGGTCATGGTACGTCGTAATGGCCTGCCGGAAGAGTATGACGACTATGACTACGAAGAAGACCGGCCTCGCACCAGGCGCAAAGTAAAAGAGAAAAATCTCTCTCGCAGGCGTTTGTTAGTTGGTCTCGGTACGATAGCTGTAGGTGGGGCTGCGGTAGCCGTGGCTGCCTATGAGCTGCCTAAGGTACCCCAGGCTATCAATGATGCCGGGACGAATATCGAGCACCAGATTCAAGATGCTTTCAATAAGGGATTCAGTAGCGGCGAAGATGCTGTACGCAAGGAATTCATTACCGCACTTGATCAACTGGAGGGTATCTCGCTTGATGCAGCGATATCTGCAGCGAAGTTAACACGTGTGGCCTATGACGTGTTCGTCTCCCCGCTGGTGACCTTTCTCGCTAATATCGCGGACAATTTTCTCACTGTAACGCTGCAGGCATTGATTACCGGGCGGCACTGGCTAGCCAATATTGGCCAGGATAACGGTACGCTGGGCGCGCTGCAAAAAGTGCTTGAATCCTGGGTACAGGATGCGCAGCAGATGCCAAAGCAGCTCCACGCCATCGCCGATGCTGACCTTGATGGCGCGCAGTCGTACCTGCGTGCCTTGAAACGCAAGATCAATGCTGAACAAGCCAAATTGAATGGGAATTCAACCCCAACCATAAAACCGGCCCCCGATCCAACAGCTACACCGCATCACTAGTACCCGTCTCGCCTGGCTTCTCAAGAGCGATAATGGCGTTTAACAAAATAATACTGAGTCGCTTGCGCCCGTCTCGCCTGGCTTCTCAAGGGCGATAATGGCGTTTAACAAAATAATGCGGCATATGGAGGGGCGTAGCCGCGACATTTATGGCGCCTGTGGGGCGGGGCAAAACCCAGATTAATTTCTTAAGGCAAGGTTCAATTGTGAAGAAGAGCCCTTGATAGTTTGCACACCATGTCACCCTGAGCGAAGCGAAGGGTCTGTCGCGCTCGGTAGCGAGATGCTTCGCTGCGCTCAGCATGACAGAGCTGGACCTTTCTGTCGATTAAGGAAGTGTCAAGTGCATTTGAACCCTGCCTAAAAATTCATAATCGCGCATCTGAGTTCAAAAAGCCGTGGCCAAGCAGATAGCGTACTTTTATATATTCCATATGACAGCAGCCGTGTTACACCCTACAAGGAACAGTCTAATTGACACAGAGTAAGCTGAGAACGACGTATAAAATCGATGAGCTGGCTCACTTATCGGGCATACCGAGCAGGACGATTCGCTTTTACAACACGCAGGGCCTGCTCCCGGCTCCGCTTATGCGTGGCCGCATTGCCTATTACAGCCAGGACCACCTGCTGGTTTTGAACGTTATCAAAGAACTCAAAGAACAACAGAACCTGCCCCTCGAAGTCATCAAGCAGTTATTGGAGATTCGCGCCCAGCATGGAGATGTACAGATGAACCTGGCGCTCAAACAGCGCTTGTTGCGCCCGCTCACCTCGGGCGGCGCAGAGGTGCAGCTCTCTAAAGAGGCATTGATGCAACAAACAGGCGCGACGGAGGCACGCATCGATGAATTGACGAGCCAGGGGCTGCTCTTCCCAGCGCAAATCAAAGGGCAGCCGGTCTTCAGTGGTGATGATGTTTTGTTGTTGCAGCTCTATGATGGCCTTGAGCAACTCGGCTTACCCATAGCGCTGCCCGCGTTGATACGCTTTCAACTCCGCCAGCTTGTGCGCAGCGAGATCGCAGCTTTTGAGCAGCACTTACAGCCTGGCTGGCGCAGGGATGCCCATCCATCGGAGCAGCAGCGCAGGCAATTTGAAACGATGCTTACCCTTACGGACACCCTCATCTCTGTTTTGCATCGAAAGTTGCTGGGCCAACTTTAATTCCGGGATCGTCGCCCTCCCCGGCGTGCGTATCTTTTCCGTCTCATCTCTGTTTTGCATCGAAAGTTGCTGGGCCAACTTTAATTCCTCTTCGCTCCTCTCAGGGCTGGGGCTGTAGAGTGCGGATTTATCCAGCACGTCCCAGCCCCTACCATGACACGCGGGTGAGGCGAAGCCGTAGCATGGTAGGGGCGACCGCGTAGAGTGCCGATTTATCCAGCACGTCGCCCACTAGGCATCAATCTAAGCTGCCTCCTAGTGTCATCCTGAGCGCAGCGAAGGATCTCGTCCTCATCATTGGCCCAACGGTCATACAGGTCAATGGTACTACCGAGTGTCATCCTGAGCGCAGCGAAGGATCTCATCCTCATCGGCCAGGAATTTGCGTTCAAAAGCGCAGAGCATCCCAGTGTCATCCTGAGCGCAGCGAAGGATCTCATCCTCATCGGCCAGGAATTTGCGTTCAAAAGCGCAGAGCATCCCCAGTGTCATCCTGAGCGCAGCGAAGGATCTCGTCCTCATCGGCCAGGGTCATCCTCCTTGCCATTCTTCACTCACGTCTCGCCACTCAGGATTGATGGACTCGATCAAGGCCATCTTCTTTGCGCGCACCCAGCCCTTGATCTGCTTCTCCCGCGCGAGAGCAGCGTACACGTCGAACGTCTCTTCAAAGTAAACCAAGCGTGTAATATGGTACTGGCTTGTAAAGCCAGCAACCAGATGCTGCTTGTGTTCATACACGCGCCGCTGTAGGTTATTTGTTACGCCCGTGTAGAGTGTTTGGGAGCGATTAGTCATGATGTAGACGTAGTAGTGCTTCATCTTCTGGTGCCTCGTGCTGTTTTCTCTTAGTATCACTCGTGAGGCTTTCCTTGCTGGTCACCCCTCGCTTCGCGAAGGGAAGGTCAAAGCATTGTCACCCTGAGCGCAGCGAAGGGTCTGACTCGCCGGCGCCAGGCGGCATGCCGTCGATTGTCACCCTGAGCGCAGCGAAGGGGAAGGGTCTGACTCGCCGGGCACAGAGACCCTTCGCTGCGCTCAGGATGACATGAGAGGTTGGGAGGGGCGACCGAGACAGTCGCCATGGAAGCGGCACGTTGCCCATCATGCTTTAGCATCATGTGGTGTTTCCTGCCTCTCAGCGCCTTCTCCTGCCTTTGAATCTGCCGTCTCTGCCGTAATCTCATCCGCCGGTTGTTCACCCCCCCTGTTCTCGACTGCTGCTTTCTCTTTCTGCGGAATGCCATAGGTTGCAGCCACCTCGCCCTCAGGTATAGGCTTTGAGTAGCGGGAAATCAGGTAAGTAATGGGCAGCAGCACTATAAGCAGCACGAGTGAGGTCCATTGCGCTTGCTTCAAACCCCAGTCCAGGCCAAGGAACGTGACGATGACGTTATCGCGGGCAAAGAAGAGCAGGAACTGCGTGATGGAGTAGGCGTACAGGTAGAAGAGTAAGAGTACCCCCGGGCGACTCATGCGGCGGGCCAGGTAGAACATTATCGCCAGCACAACGACGTTGGTGAGCAGTTCATAGCCAGCCGCGGGCTGCACAGGCACGTTGCAGGTGGCCGGGTTCAGGCAGGCCCAGCTATTGGGGTTCTGGTACACGGTTGACCAGGGAAGAGTGCTGCGGTAGCCGATAATATCTCCATTGATGATATTGCCTATGCGCCCGAAGATCTGCCCTGCGGCCGCGAACAGCACCCCCGCGTCAAGGGCAACCAGCGGATTGATGCGCTCGACGCGCGCTCGCCAGAAAATGGTGGGAATGACCAGGAAGATGGCCCCAAAGAAGGCCATACCGCCCTCCCACGTTGCAATAATGTGAATGGGCTGCGCCAGGTAGTATGATACGAGGTTCGGCTGCTGCACGACGAAGTACAAACGTCCACCGATAAGACCTGCCACGACGCACCACCAGAAGATACGGTACACCTTATCCTGGTTCATACCTTTGCGCTTCGTATAACCCGCGATAAATCGCAAGCCTAACACAATTCCCACAACGTACATCAGCCCATACCAGCGCAGTGCCACTGGCCCCAGGTAAACGATGACGGGATTAATGTTGAGATAGATGTAGGGCGGACCAATGCGTAACCAACCCCAATCAAGCAAGTAGGCCAGTGGCAAAATGATACCCATAAGTAACTCCAGTACTGTTGGATGATTGATTTTTCTCGCCTTCTTATCATAGTATGCTTCGTATATTCGTGCAAGTGGTTTAAGGTTCTCTCGCTCTCAAGAATGTGTTATGCTTGTAGGTAAGGGAACTAAGGCGTTTCCAATAGTATTCCGGGGAAGGAATCTTACCTATGGCCAGGCATATTAGCTCGCATCCGACCCGGCACGCGCCCGGTCAAAGCGTCTATGAGCGCTACCTGCGCACAGAAGAACTGCTCTCACTGCAAAAACCTGAGTCCGAGCTGCTGCATCATGACGAACTGCAGTTTCAGATAGTGCACCAGGTGTTTGAGCTATGGTGGAAGGAGAGCGCGTTCGAGCTGCGTACCATCCAGTCGTTGCTGCGTGATTTTAATCTCCCACAGGCATTGCACCTGCTGCAGCGCGTCATACGCACGCAGTACCTGCTGCTGGATAACCTGCGCATGCTGGAGACCATGACCCCCTGGGATTTTCACGGTTTCCGCAAAACGCTGGGCGATGGCGCAGGTACCGACTCACCAGGCTTCCACGCCTTGATGACGCTCTCTCCCCTGTTGTGGGATGATTTCCAGGCCGTACTCCAGCACGAACGACTCACCTTGATAGACATTTATACCGGTCCTGAACGCTACCCACAGCTATTGGCTTTCGCGGAAGCGCTCACCGACTACGATGAAGTGTTCCAGATGTTCCGTGCGCAGCATTTCAAGCTGGCACAGCGCATGATCGGTCCCGGAGCTGTCGGCACCGGCGGCACGCCCATGGAGATCCTGGCACGCACGCTCAACGACGTCTTCTATCCAGAACTGTGGGAAGTACGCAACCAGTTGACCACCATCGCCAACGAGCAGGGGCTACGCTAAGCTCCAGAGCGACCACAAGGAAAGCAATCGGGGAACTGTGTGGCCTCTACTATACATGGAAAGCAAGCCAATCCGCGTATAGTAGGGCGGGGCTTGTCCCATAGGTGTTAACTGTATGTCCAGGGCGACCGCCTTGGGCTCCCCTCTCAACCGAGAATGTCATCCTGAGCGCAGCGAAGGATCTCTGTCCCCAGCGAAGGTCGAGTATCTGCGCCGTTTGGACGGCAAGCAAGTCATCCTCTCAACCGAGAATGTCATCCTGAGCGTAGCGAAGGATCTCTGTCCCCAGCGAGCCAGACCCTTCCCCTTCGCTGCGCTCAGGGTGACACGCTTTGGCAACTTAAGTGAACGCTTATGGGGCTTGCCCCCGCCCTGCCGCCCGCGCTAGCTCGCCAGCTCCTGGAACATGTAGCAGTTGAAGCGTACGGCCCTGTGCAGGTCTTCGAGGCGGATGTGCTCGTTGGGCGCGTGAGCGCCGCTTGCCCAATAAGTTGCGTTGCCGGGCGCCCCCAGACCAGGAACCCCAACATGGCGGCGTAGCGCTCCCAGCAAGGGAAGTGTACCTCCCACAATGGGCGTCACCGCGGGCCGTTTGCCGGAGAAAGACTCGGCAATTTTAATAATGCGCTGCACGAAAGGTGCTTCGAGAGGCGTCACCACGGGCTCTGCCGCTCCCAGGGCTGTAACCCGCATGTCGTCATACCCTTCGGCCGCCAGGTGAGCGCGCAATTTCGCCAGGATGTCATGTGGGTCCTGCCTGGGGACGAGGCGGAAATCGATCTTGGCGCTCGCCTTCGCGGGCAGGACCGTTTTTACGCCGTCCCCCGTATACCCGCTTACCAGTCCGGCGATATTGCAGGTCGGGGCGAATGCAGCTCGTTCGCGCAGGGCCGCGCCTGTCAACCCATCTACGAACCGCTCGACCTTGTAGGCTTCCTTCATCTGCGCATCCATGTCTGCCTGGTCGGCGAGGGCCGCCAGTTGCTCCGCCGATGGCGCCTGTACCGCGTCGTAGAAGCCTGGGATGCGTACGCGGCCCTCGGGAGTGCGCAGCGTCGCCAGCGCCTGGACCAGCCGCCAGGCAGCGCTGGGTAAAATGGGGGCCGCGCCGGAATGTGTATCGACGCCTGTGCCCTGTACATCAAGTTGCACATAGAGCAGGCCCTTGGTTCCCAGTACCAGTTTCGGGCGACCTTCCGGGTCGAAATCGGATCCTTCCCACAGGCACCCATCGGCTTGCAGCAGGGGAGCATATGTTGAAGCAATGGCCTCGAAGTGAGGGCTGCCGATCTCCTCTTCACCTTCAATGATCCAGCGCAGCGTAATCGGCAGCTCACCGTAGGCAGCGCGCAGGGCGCGGATCGCTGCCAGGCGAGCAGCAATCTCGCCCTTGTTGTCGCTTGCGCCACGAGCGTAAAACTTCCCATCGCGTACAGTTGGTTCAAAGGCCGGCGAGAGCCACAGCTCGAGCGGCTCGGCGGGCTGGACATCGTAGTGGTTATAGAGCAGGATTGTATAAGGGCTGCGGCCAGGTAGCTCGCCATAGATCGCGGGCGGCGCTCCTTCAACCAGGAGACGCTGCGTTTGAAAGCCAACACCATGCAGCAGCTCCTCGACCAGGTCGGCCATCTCTGCCATGCCCAGGTTTTGCGCGGCCACGCTTGGCTGTCGACAGAGCTGTTCGAGCAGCGCCTGGCCTTCGCCCGCGTTGTTTTCGAGATAAGTTGTCAAAGCGTTTGTACCGGTCATCAGGAATCCTTC
>WNFC01008102.1_pt1 | contig 11587 bp, 10 predicted proteins | sample 5400541 | NCBI WGS metagenome assembly WNFC01 (sample SAMN13153342, study PRJNA577476) | soil metagenome | isolation source: 120 cm saprolite under Douglas fir tree site 2 hole 2 replicate 1 | place: USA:California | collected 2015-04-18
CCTCTCGGAAAGCCCGCCAAGGAGAATATCATCGCGACCAAATACCGGGATCGCGAGATCTTCTGTGGTGGCGCGATCGCGACGGCCAATCTTGCGGCTCAATTGTGCGGGCGCGTCGACCTCGTGACGCTGCTCGGACAGGAAGACAGCCATGAGGAATTCGTCCGTAGCAGTCTTCACGAGAACATCAAACTGGTGCCGTTCTATCGAAAGGGCGGCCGGACGACAGTGAAGAGCCGACTGGTCGATCCCGCCTATGTCAAGAAACTCATCGAGATCGCCTACCTGTCCGATGAAGCCTTGCCGGATTCGGAGCAGGCGGCACTCAATGGCTGGGTTGAAAGCAAGATCGGGAGTTACGATGCCGTGATCGTCAACGATTTCGGTCATGGAATGATCGACTCGGGCCTGATCGACATCGTTTGCCGCAAGGCCAGGTTCCTGGCCGTCAACGCCCAGACCAACAGCGCCAACCGCGGCTTCAATCTGGTCACGAAATACCCGCGCGCCGATCTTATCTGCATCGACGAGCCGGAGGCGCGCCTGGCCACGATGGAGCGCTACGCGCCGATCGAGACCGTGGTGCGTGACAAGCTCGAGAGGCGCATCGACTGCCACGCCTTCATCGTCACTCATGGCAAACTCGGCAGCATCGTCTACACGCCGAAAGGCGGCGTGAAGCGCATCCCGGCGTTGATCGGCGAGGCGATCGACACGATCGGGGCGGGCGACGCCTTCTTCGCCTTGGCAGCCCCCCTCGTGGCCAAGGGAAGCGATCCTTTCCTGGCGGCCTTCATCGGCAACGCCGTGGGCGCGATGAAGGTGAGAATCGTCGGCCAACGACACCAAATCACCAAGCCGGAGATCTTAAAGTACTTGTCGACGCTGTTGAAATGATTGGCTAAAAGGGGATTGGCGCCGCGCCGTCGAATCCGCGGACGGCGCACGGCCTGGTAAATCTGCGGTTTAAATCTGCGGTCTCGGTGGTTTGGCCAAGTATGGATTGTATCCCGCATCCACTAGGGAGTGCCTCGTGAGGCAGAAGGCTACGCCCTCAGGTTTGATCGAGAGCTACGTTGACGTGCTGGCATCGGTGATGCGGACCGCCGTTGCGACGGATGCCCACGGCAAGGACGTCGCTTTGGATTCCGCGGTCGAATGGTCGGTCGAGGCCGCGCGCCGGGCCGCCGCTCTAGGCAACAAGATCATCTTCGCCGGCAACGGCGGCAGCGCCGGAATCGCCAGTCATATGGCGACCGACTACAGCAAGAACGGCGGCTTGCGGGCGTGGGCGATGAACGACGGCAGCATGTTGACCTGCCTGGCCAACGATTACGGCTACGAGCACGTGTTCGCCAAGCAGATAGAATTCCACGGCCGATCTGGCGACATGTTGGTGGCGATCAGCTCATCGGGGCAGTCGGCGAACATCCTTGCTGCGGTGGCGGCCGCGCGCAAGCTGGGCTGCACGGTGTTGACGCTGAGCGGCTTCAAGCCCGACAACGCCCTGCGCAAGACCGGCGACATGAATCTCTACCTCGATTCGACCGCCTACGGTTATGTCGAGATCGGGCACCTTGCGCTTTGCCATGCAATCCTCGATTACAGCATGGCATGGGCTGAGGGCAGTCGCGCCGTCGCGCGCGCATGATTGGGAACTGACATATCCATGGTTCGATACAAGCAAAATCCCGAGCTGAATCGCGTTCTGGTGACCGGTGGCGCCGGTTATGTCGGCGCGGTGCTGGTCCCCAAGCTCCTCGCGGCGGGATACCAGGTGACCGTCCTCGATCTTTACATGTACGGCGAAGATGTCCTGAAGGAATGCCGCAGCAACCCCGGGCTGCGTGAGGTCAAGGGCGACATTCGCGACGGCGAGGTGGTCAAGCAGGCTCTCGAGGGCTGCGATTCGGTCATTCATCTCGCCTGTATCTCGAACGATCCCTCCTTCGAGCTCAATCCCGACCTCGGGCGGTCCATCAATCTCGATTCCTTCGTGCCCTTGGTGCGTGCCTCCAAGAGCGTCGGCGTCAAGCGCTTCGTCTACGCATCTTCCTCCTCCGTCTACGGCGTCAAGGAAGGTGTCGAGGTGACCGAGGATTTGTCCCTCGAGCCGCTCACCGACTATTCCAAGTTCAAAGCCGAATGCGAGGCTCTGCTCGACAAGGAAAAGGCACCCGGCTTCGTCACGGTGACGATCAGGCCCGCCACGGTCTGCGGGTATTCGCCGAGGCAGAGGCTCGACGTCGTGGTCAATATCCTGACCAATCTTGGCTACCACAAGGGCGAAATCTCGGTCTTTGGCGGATCGCAGTTGCGGCCGAACATCCATATCGAGGACATGACCGACGCCTATCTGCTGCTGCTGTCCGCGCCCGACAAGGCTGTCGACGGCAAGGTCTTCAACGCGGGCTACGAGAACCATTCGGTCATGCAGCTGGCCGAGATGGTCCAGCGCAACGTCGGAAAGCACGCCAAGCTCGAGGTCCGGCCGACCAACGATTTGCGCTCCTATCACGTCTCGTCCAAAAAGATCAAAGACGAGCTCGGCTTCGAAGCGAGCCATTCGATCGAGGATGCCGTCGTCGACCTGATCAAGGCCTTCAAGGCGGGCAAGCTCCCCGATTCGCTCGACGATCCGCGCTACTTCAACATCAAGATGATGCAGAAGGTAAACCTTCAGTAGATGCGGCAATGGCCGGAAGAGATTTCCAGGACGGAGCAAACGGTCTCGGGCTTGTCGTCGGAGGCGACAGCCTCGTCGGTTCCGCCCTTCAGCTGCATTGTCGCGAGTCCGGCATTCCGGTCGAGATTTCGTCACGCCGCCCCGGAACGAAGGGCCTCCTCCTCGACCTGCGCGATCCCGACTTCGCGCCTCTCGAGCGAACGCGCTATGAATTTGCGTTCATCTGCGCCGCGGTCACAGACATGCGGGCCTGCCAGGACGAGCCCGTGCTCACGCGGCGGGTCAACGTCGACAACACGATCGAGCTGATGCGCCGCCTTGCCGACCGCGGGACGCATCTCGTGTTTCTGTCCAGCAGTCAGGTGTTCGACGGAGAAACGGCCAACCCGGCGGAGGACGCCACGACGTGCCCCAAGAACGAATATGGCGCGCAGAAGCTTGCCGTCGAGCAGGCCATCGCGCGCCATGAGTTGCCGGCGGCGATCCTGCGCCCGACGAAGATACTCGCAAGCCATCCGGTCGGGGTCTTCAAAGCGTGGTTTGACGCTCTCGGCAAAGGCCAGGCGATCCAGGCGGCGACCAACATGCCGATCTCGCCGGTCATGGTGGAGGACGTTGCCCGGGCGGCCCGGCTGCTTGTCGCCGGCCGCCATCGCGGCATCTGGCACCTCGGCGCCAGCGACGAGATGACGTATTTCGAGGCAGCCCGGCTGATGGCCGAGAGGCAGCAGCTGCCGCAGACCCTGGTGAAGGGCGAGGCGCTGACGGACGCCCAGGTGCCCTCGATGTACCGGCATCGCCATGCAACCCTTTCGAGCCGCAAGGTCGCGCGGGCACTGGATATGCCTTTGAGAGGCACCCGCGATGTCCTTGCCATGCTCTTCGCCCGTTTCCCGCCGGCAGCCGCGGCTTCGGACAGCGCCTGAGCGACAGTCGATGCAAGGTCATGCGATGAGGATCGGTCTCGATCTCGACAACACGCTGATCTGCTACGATCAGGCTTTCCTGCGGGTCGGCAAGGAAGAGAGGATCCTTCCTGCGTCGTTTGTCGGCAACAAGGCCGCGGTCAAACGGGCCTTGCTGGCCGAGCGGCCCGATGGCTACCTGTGGGAGGCGCTGCAGGGCCTCGTCTATGGCCGACGAATTGATGCGGCGATGCTGTTCGACGGCGTGACGGAATTCCTCGAGACGTGCCGAAACCATGCCGACACCGTCGCCATCGTGAGCCACAAGACGGAGCGCGCGCACTATGACCCGCTGACCGACTTGCGGGTGGCCGCATTGCAGTGGATGGAGAGCAAGCAGTTCTTCGATGCAACGGGCCTGGGCCTCGAGCGGAGCAACGTTTACTTCGAGGGCACGCGGGATGACAAGGTGAGGCGAATACGGGAACTTGGCTGCGACGTCTTTGTCGACGACCTTGCCGAAGTGCTCGTACACGGCGAAATGCCGGCGGCCTGCCGCAAGATTCTCTTCAGCAGCGACCCGCAAAGTGGATTTGAACAGTATGCCTCGTGGCACGAAGTTAGTGATGCGCTCTTTCCATCCTCCTGACGATATCGCCGAGATCGCCCGTGTGCTGAGCCCAGAGCCGGTAAGGGCGATTGCGGAGCTCCGTAAGGGAAACAACAGCCGCGTTTTCCAGGTCGATACGCGAGCCGGTCGCTACGCGTTGAAGAAATATCCCGCGGCCGACAATCGCAATCGGCTTGAAGCCGAAGTCGGCGCCTTGCGCTTCTTCGAACGCAGCGGCGTCGACCGCACGCCGAGAATTGTCGCGGTATCGCCCGAGCTTCGCTACGCCCTGTTCACCTGGATCGACGGCACTCCGGTGGACGCCGTCACGGATGCCGACGTCGGCGATTTCGCGGCCTTCCAGATCGCCTTGGATGCCGCGATCGACGCCCGGGCCAGGACGGAGATCGGCGAGGCCTCCGAAGCCTGTCTGTCCGGCCTGCGCATCATGTTCCACATCGAACGCCGTTACGCGAAACTCGAAGCGGTCAAGCATGACGTCCCCGAGTTCTCGTCATTTTTCGACGACGTACTTGTCCCGTCACTTCACCGCTTCGAGGCGGAAGCTTGCGAGGCTTATCGGCGGCTGGGCCTCGATTTCACGGCAGAGATCGCCCCGGAATGCCGGACCCTGATCCCCTCCGATCTCGGCGCGCACAACGCTTTGCGGGGTACCGATGGAAGACTGTACTTCCTGGATTTCGAGTATTTCGGCTGGGACGACCCCGTCACCAGCATCGCGAACTTCGTCATGCACCCGGGCATGCGGCTCTCCGAGCCTCAGAGGGCGCGCTACCAGGAGGCTCTTCTGCGCCATTTCCGCAGAAACGTCGAAGCCGATCGTTTGTCGGCTTTGATGCCGCTTTATGCTCTGCGATGGTGCGCCATCATCTTGGGAGAATTGCTGCCCGAGCGCTGGCAGCACAGGATGCAGAGCAATCCGGATATGGGCAGTTGGGATGAGGTCCGCCGGGAGCAAATCAACAAGGCGCGCGCCTTGATATCTCGGGTCAACCCGTGCGGCGCCAGTTAAAGCAGATTCCGAAAAGGTAAAACCACACCACCACCTCACCCTGAGGAGCTTCGCGTAGCGATGCGTCTCGAAGGGTGGGCAACCTGCCGCGTCGCTAGACGGCCGAGAATCGGCTCATGCTGTCCTGTTCGACCAGCGTGGCCTTCCTGTAGGCACGGACGACGTTCGCAACGTCGCCGGCTTCCCGCACATGGCCGTTATCGATCCAGATGGCGTGGTTGCATAGTCGCGACAATTCCGCGGTTGAATGACTGACGAACAACAGCGTTCCGGTGCGCCGGAAATTGTCGATCCAGTCGATGCATTTCTTCTGGAAGGCGAGGTCGCCGACGGACAGCGCCTCGTCGACGATCAGGATTTCGGCGTTCATGTGGGCGCAAATTGCAAACGCCAGACGGGTACGCATGCCGGTCGAGTAGAGCTTGATGGGCTGCTCCATGAAGTCGCCGATCCCGGCGAAGTCGGCGATCGAGTCGAATTTCTCGATGATCTCCGACCGCTTGAGGCCGAGCACGGCGCCGCCGATCAGGACGTTTTCCCGGCCCGTCGCCTCGAGGTCGAACGTGGCGCCGAGCGCCAGCACAGGCGCCACCCGTCCCTTCACCCAGATTTCGCCCTTTGTCGGCCGAGTCATGCCGCAAACGATCTGCAGGAGCGTGGACTTGCCGCAGCCGTTCCGTCCGATGATGCCGAGACTCTCGCCGCGTTCGACTTCGAAGGTGATGTCCTTCAAGGCCCAGAACGACTTGTAGTACGTCTTGGATGAGCCAAGCAGCGATGAGCCCAGCAGCCCCTGCTTCAGCCAATCTCCTGGACTGTCGTACAACTTGTAGGCCTTGGCGAGATGTCTCGCCTTGATGATTACGTCAGATGACATCGGTAATGCCACCCTGCTGGCGACGAAAGAACCAATAGCCGACCCAAAACGTAAGCGCCGACAGAAAAACGGTCCAAGCGACGACGAGGATATTGGGAAGCTTGCCGAAGACGACGATGTCGCGAATGATTTCGATGAAGCCGGTGAGGATATTGGCGTACATCAGCAGTTTCCAGTCCGGGCTGAGCGCCTCGTGCGAGAAGAACACCGGCGTCGCGAACATGAGCACCGGGGCAATCGTCAGCATGAGGTAGGCGGTATCCCGCGTGAATGCGCCCATCGCCGACAACAGCCAGGTGATGCCCAGCAGGAATGCCAGGAACGGGATGAACCACAAGGGCAGCAGAAGAACGGTCCAATGGAGCGTTCCGGAGAAAATCAGCTGGCACAGCAGCATGAGGGTGAGACCGATGCTTGCATAGGTCGTGGCTCGAAGGGTGGAAATGACCGGCAACATCTCGGCAGGGAACATGGTCTGCTTGAGGTAGTGGGCGTATTCGTGGAGCAGGGAAGGCGCGCGATACGCCATCTCCGTAAAGAAATTGAAGGCGATCAAGCCGCCGAAAACGAAGAGGGCGTAGTCGATGGCTGAATCTGCCGGTTTGCCGTCGGGAAGCTTAGCCGCACCGCCAAACACGAGCGTGTAGGTGACCAGCGAGATCAGCGGCGCGACGACGGCCCATACCCAGCCGGCAACCGATCCGCTGAAGCGTTCGCGCAGTTCGCGCCGCAAGATTGCCACAATGAGATCTCTGTGGTGCCAGGCCCCGGTGAACGGCTCGAGCAGGAATCTGATGAAAAGCTGAAAGCGATTGTAGTGGCCCGCGATGACCCGCTTGCCATCGACAAAGTGCATGACAGGTGCATCGGGCGTCTTTCGCCGGAGAGTTCGTTTGGTCATCGCAGCATCAGCAGCAATCCAAGCCATTCTTTGCACAACTTTGGCGGTGCTGACCAGCCAGGCCTGCCCTGGCTTTCACGGATAGACGGCTCGAACCTGTTGCGCTCCTCAGGCTGGGCGGGAGGTGGGCGCTGGCGCCGCGATGGCAATCGAGCAACTTGGCGAGTCCGGATTTTCCACAGGTTGCCATCTTGAATTTGCCCGACGAGTAGACGAAGCGGCAGCGCGGCGGCCAATCCGTCGACCTCCATGGGGCCGTCAGCGCTACCTCTACTCGTTAACCCTGGCGACTGGAAGGGGGGCGTCAGCTTGACGCCCTAAACCGGTTAGGCTACCGGAACGCCTGTTTCACCCCTGAGCAAACGCTTAAAGCGCCACAGAAGGCGAAATGTCCCCACATTTACCGTCTGGTATGCAGCAATCAGCGACAACGATCGCGTCTCCCAATGCGTGAGCAGAGCGCAGTCAGAGACGAGCGCTGCGAGGATCCGACAAAATTGGCCAACGGCGACATCCTGCAGGCGGTGATCGCCCCGTTGGCTCGACTTTGGCGGCGATCCACCACATCCGCAGCAGTCGACCTCAAGCCCGAGAGCGCGGAGCGGCATTATCGCGACGGTGTGCTCAAGGTGCGCGGTGGTGACGTGGATGGCGCTCTCGCCGAGTTCGACAAGGCGCTCGATCGGGCTCCGGGGTTTGCCGATGCGGTCCTTGCACGTGCCGAGTTGCTGGACGGGCAGGGACGATGCGAGGCGGCGCGCGGCGAATATGAGCGGGCGCGCCAGCTATGGTCGGAAATGCCGGCAGGCGCGCCGGACAGGCGTTACCTGTTTCGCCGGCGCGGCCACTTCGCCTTCGAGATCGAGGCCTATGAGCTCGTCCGCGCCAACGTCAGAAACAAGATCCTGCCGCAGCTTGCCCACGGCAATGCGCTTCTTGTCCGAGGCCGGGCGGCGGAGGCGCTTGACAGTTACGAACGCGCCCTGCGGATCAGGCCCAATCTGCCGGAGCTGCTTGCCCTGAAGGGCGAGGCGCTGTCCGCGCTGGGACGCTACGAGGAGGCGATCCAGGCCTTCGATAGCGTGCTCGCGGCATGTCCGGCGGATGTCGAGACACTGAATGGCCGTGGTATCGCCTGCATGGCGCTGGGGAAATTGGCAGAAGCCAACGACGATTGGCGCCGCCAGCTCGATTTGCTGCCGCAGGCGCAGTCGTCGGCGCGTGCCTGCGTGGCGATGCGGCAGGGAAACAACGAGGCGGCCTTCCACAGTTTCGGTCTGTCCCTGGCCAAGGAACCCGCGAACGCCTATTGGCTGCTCTATCGCCTGACCGCCGGCCGGCTGACCGGCGCGCCGCGTGACCCGATTGCGGCTCCAGTAGGCGCACAGTGGCCCGCTCCGCTGCTCGCACTGCACGCCGGCCAGGCGACCGAGGAAGACGTGCTCGCGCGCTCGGACACGCCCTGCCAGCGCACGGAAACACTTTTCCAGTTGGGCGTTGTGGCGCTTGCCGGCAATCCCGCGGCAGCCCGCCGACATTGGGAAGAGGTCGTCGAACGCGGCGCGCCCGCTCTGATCGAGTATGCTGCCGCGCGCAATCAACTGGCGCGTCTCGGCTCATAGTCGGCAGCGCTTCGCGAGGACACCATGTTTTCCGTCATCCTGTACGGTCGCAACGACAGTCACGGCTACAATCTCCACAAGCGGGCGGCGATCAGCTTCAATGCCCTGGCCGAGGTGATGTCCGATCCGGACGACGAGATCCTGTTCGTCGACTACAACACGCCGGACGACCATCCGACCTTTCCCGAGGCGATCCACGACACGCTGACCGACAAGGCCAAGAAGGTCATGCGCATCCTGCGCGTACGGCCCGACCAGCATGCCCACCTGAGGCCCAAGACCCACCTGGTGGCGCTCGAGGCGCAGTCGCGCAACGTGGCACTGCGGCGCTCGAACCCGCGCAACCGCTGGATCCTCTACACCAACACCGACATGCTTCTGGTGCCGCGCAACGCCGAAGAATCGCTGAGCAGCATCCTGGGCGGCCTCGCCGACGGCTTCTATCAGGTGCCGCGGTTCGAGATTCCCGAAATGCTGTGGGAAGCCGCCTTCGACCGGCGCGATCCCGCCGGCAACCTCGCCAAGCTGCGCGAGTGGGCCGTTCGCTTCCACCTCAATCAGGTCGTGCACAACTACATGCCGATGAAGTACGACGCCCTCGGCGACTTCCAGGCGGCGCTGCGCGAGGACATGTTCGCCATCCACGGCTTCAATGAGGACATGATCCTGGGCTGGCACTGCGATTCGAACCTCGCGGCGCGCTTGGCGCTCTATCGCGGCCGGGTCGATACGTTGATCGACAAGGTGTTCGGCTATCATTGTGACCATACCCGCGTCGCGGCCGCCAACAACAAAGGCCGCGCCACGCGGATGAACGACCAGGACCGCTTCATCTGGAACGTGGCGTCGCCCTACGTGCCGGCGCAGGCCGAGACCTGGGGCTGGCCGGATGTCGAAATCGAGGAATTGCGCCTCGACCGCGATACCGCCTACCAGCGCTTCACCGCGGGGTTGGACAAAGCCATCAAGCCGGCGACCGCGCCCTTCACCGGCACCAGCCTCGAGTGGCAGCTCTTCGAGGACCTGACCTACGATCTGCCGCATACCCTGCCGTTCGTGTGCGATCAAATGGTCACTTTTCCCCGATCGACCGCCGTCATGATGGTGGCCGCCCGCGCCGACTTCGTGACCGGCTTTGCCGCGGCCTGGAAGGGCATGGGCTTTACCGGGCCGATTCTCATTCCCGAGGAGTGCGAGGGATTGCCGGGCGACCTCGAGGGCGTCGAAAGAGCGCCGTTCGCCGGGCAGTTGCCCAAGGCCGACATGTTCATCTTCGAGTTCGGCCTGGCCACCCAGACCGCCACCGAGCCGGTACGGGCGGGCCGTGCCATGGCGCCGCTCGACAAGAAACGGCTGAGAGTCGTCGAAAAGCTGTTCAAGCGAGCGGCCGCCGCCGAAGCCGAGACGCGCCCGCCCGCGCGGCGGGTGCCGCGCCGCTTCATCGGCGTCAATGTGATCTACAACAAGTTCTGGACGACCTTCACCGACTATGTCGGGGCGAACATCAATCCGTTCTGCAGCCAGGTGCTGGCCGGCCTGCCGCGCGAGGACGAATCGCTCAAGGGCAAGGTCTTGCGTTTCCGCGGCCGCCACGCGCTCTGACGGCCTGACGGCCCTTGGCCGTCATCCGAGTCGCGCGGGGTAACCCCCGCGCTGACTTGCGAGGGACCTGCTACGCGAGGGACGAAAGCAATGATGCCAGTCGTCGATCGGTGGACCTCCGCAGACAGGTCTGCAGCAAGTAGAGGCTCGCCAGCTGCAAGGCAGGGAGTTCGAGGCTTCCCGCTTCGACCTGTTCGATGAACTCGGACAGCGGCAGCTCATGCGTTCGGATGGTTTCGCCTTTGTCCAGGTCCTGTTCGGCGACTTTGTGTGCCCCGAGGGCCAGGAAGCAATGGATGCGATTGGTTTGCAAAACCGGATTCACCGGAGCGCTGCCGAGCAGGTGCCACTGTTCGCTGGCGTAGCCGGTTTCCTCGAGTAACTCCCGTTTGATAGCCGCCATCGGCTCTTCGCCGTCGTCGACCACGCCGGCCGGGAACTCCGTGCGGATCTGCCCGACGGCATGGCGATATTGATCGACCAGCACGACAGTGCGCTCGGCCGTGAGTGCGATCACATCGACCCAGTCCGGGTACTCGAAGATAGTGCGGGGTGAGAGAAGCCGATCGCCCGGCAACAGCACGCTGTCGCTGCGCAGGCGAAGCCATGAATCGGCGAAGATGTATCTCGACGCGAGCACCTTCGCTTTGGCCATGGCCTAGCGGCCGGACCCCAGATAGAGCACGTCGGCCACGGCCGCGAACTTATCGGCCGGCAGCGTGCGCCACAGATCGAGCACCGTCAGGCGCTGGCCACTGCGTTTGCACCAGGCCGGATCGATCGCCTTGTACTCCGGCCAGCCGGTGGCGACGATCAGCAGGTCGCATCCGCGCACCGCACCCTCGATCGAGGAGGCGCCCACCACCTTGTCGCCCAGGACCGCCAGCCCGGTGTCCTGCGCCAGCGGATCGTGGACGACGACGATGTAGCCCGCGTCGGCGAGCTTGGCGGCGAGCTTCACGCTATGGCTTTCCTCGACCACCGGCGTCTGCGGCTTGTAGGACAGGCCCAGGATGGCGATGCGCGTGCCGGCCTTGGCGAACTTCCCGACCAGCGCGGTCAGTCGGTCGACCTGGTAGTTGTTGATGCGGTCGGTCGCTTCGGCGACGTCGGCGCGCGCGCCGATCTTGCGGGCAAGCGCTGCGAAGGCGACGTTGTCGCGCGGAAAGCAGGGGCCGCCATAGCCCATCGCGCCCTTGAGGTACTTCGGCCCGATGCGCGTGTCGGCGCCCAGCGCCTTGGTGACGGCGTCGACGTCGGCGCCCGGCAGGCGGTCGCAGATGTCGGCCAGCATGTTGGCGTAGGAGATCTTGGTCGTGACGTAGGTGTTGACCGAGATCTTGGTGAGCTC
>WNFC01010927.1_pt1 | contig 11585 bp, 8 predicted proteins | sample 5400541 | NCBI WGS metagenome assembly WNFC01 (sample SAMN13153342, study PRJNA577476) | soil metagenome | isolation source: 120 cm saprolite under Douglas fir tree site 2 hole 2 replicate 1 | place: USA:California | collected 2015-04-18
CCACAGCGTATAGGGTGTTTGTGTCGCGGTACACGACCTGGTCAGAGCCTGTGCGCACGTCGACGACGTGGATGCGTTGTGAGGGCGCAGCTCCAACTTCGTGGTCAACGTACACGTAGCGAAGTCCATCGTCCGACACCTGCGCCCGGTTCACTGGGAGCCAGCGTCCTACCGCGCGATCGTAGGTAAGGGTCACGTCGGTGGTCGGGCTTCCGTAGGCATAGAGATATGGCTGGTCGGGGGTCCTCATCAACCCAGGTGTCTTGGCGTCGAACACCATGTCTGCGTGCGGATCCCCTCGAAACGTCCCGCCCGGGAAGTGAAGGAAACCGCCGGCGAAGTAGAGCGGCCCGTTGGAAGAGGAGTCGTAAATCCAAACGGGTAGGTCGCCCTTGATGGCAGCGGGGCTCGGAGTGCCCGTCATCAACGGCGAGGACTGCGCCGTGGGCGAGGACGAGCTGCTGCACGCCGCGATGATCACGCCGATGACCAGCACCGAGGCCCTCATATGTAGGCTGAACGCCGGTCTTGAGTACCAGTTACGGCTTCGGCAGGAAACCCAGGTGAATCTCGCGACGGCCCGATTCTGCTACCACATAAAACCGACTTTAGCCGGCGAATGCGCGGCCGAAAGGTTACGTCTCCGCGTTAAGGCGAGTGCGAAGGCGATGGGCTCGGCGCCGGCGAGGGGGATGCCTGCGGTGAGCTCGACGGCGAGGAGGAAGGTGGGTTCGGCGACGGCGTAGGGCTTGTGCTCGGCGACGGCGTAGGGCTTGTGCTCGGCGACGGCGTTGGCGCGGTGTTTATCGGGCCGAGCTGGATGCTGGGGAGAGGATTCTCGGCCACCGTCGGTGGGGTCGGCGTCGCGATCGAGAGCAGAAGGAAAAGGGCCAGCGCGCTCATCACGAGCGCGGTGGGTACGGCGAGCATGTCCAGCCGGCCGGGGCGGAGTCCAGTGTTCTGGGCCGAGTCGCGGTAAGCGCGGCGCAGAGGCGTCAGGTGGATGCCCTCCGCCGCGGCGCCCGCCCAGATCGCATTTGTATATACGGACGCCTGGAACACAAGCAGCACGGCGATCGCGATCGTGGAGACCGACGGCGCTCGGATCACCATCGCCAGTGCGGCAACGAACGCTACGAGCGCGATGAAGGTCTCCGTCTGCGCGGCGCGAAACGCCTTGACCATCGACGCCTGCGCTTCCTTTAGCTTGGGGGTGCGTAGGAACGCGCTGTGGAACCGAATGAGACCGCGCACGCACGCCAGGGTGACGACCCAGCTCAACGCGAACCACACCTGCAACCCGGCGATCGAATCGCCCCAACTGCATCGAACCTTCAGCTTCATCGCCCACACGGCCCGGAGCAGGCCTGACGCAAGGAACGCTATCGGCAGCCCAAGGGCGAGCCCGGTCATGCTCCGCACCGGCAGCTGGTGGTGCATCGCGATCGAGACCGCGGTCGCGAGGAGCAGGAGCATGAAGCACGTCATGAGCACGTCGCCGAACCACTGCACGTTGCCGAGCAGGTAATGCATGCGCTGCGCCTTTGTCAGCCCTTCCCCGCGGACCGGAAGGATCAGCCGCCGCCAGTGGAGGCGAAGGATCTGGACCCCTCCGAGCGCCCAGCGGAAGCGCTGCTTCTTCAACCCGTCGAAGGTCAGCGGCATCAGGCCGTGGCCGAAGGCACGCGGCTCGTAGATTCCCAGATAGCCTAGAGCGAGCATGCGCAGACTCGCCTCGGCGTCCTCGGTGACCACGTCGGTGTTCCAGCCACCGATCTCGTCGAGTGCGTGGCGGCGAATCACGCCCATCGTGCCGGCAAAGATGATCGCGTTGCGGTGGGCGCGGGCCGGCATCGTGATCTCGAAAAAGTACTGGTAGCTGTAGTAGAGGCCCCGGAGGTACCGGTTATCCGACCAGTCGCGGTAGTTCTGGGGTGTCTGCACGAAGGCGGTCTTGGGGTCGGCGAAGTGACCGACCACCGAGCGGAGCCAGTCTGGCTTGACCACGTAGTCGGAGTCGACCACGCCGACCAGCTCGACATCTTGCGGCAGGCGCCGTGTGGCCTCGTTGAGGGCCCCCGCCTTGAAGCCCGGCCAGTTCTCGAGGTGCATGAACTGGAAGCGGTCGCCGAGCTTCTTGCACTCAGCCTCGAGCGCTTGCCAGCTGGCGGGGTCTGGCGTGTTGTTGTCGACGACCTGGACGATGAGGTTGGGGTAGTCGAGCGCCGCGAGCGCCTTCAGGGTCTCCTGGATGACCTCGAGCGGTTCGTTGTAAGCGGGCACCTGGACCGCGACCCGGGGAAGGTAAGTCGCGTCGAAAGGATGCGGCGCGTCCGGTCCGCGACTGAGCGTGTCAACGATCTCGAACAGGTAAGAGAGCGACAGCGATAGGGCCGCGACCTCGAGCACAAGAAGCAGCGTCGACGCAAAGAGGTAGATGGGGCTGCGCGCCACCGCGTACGTGATCGATCCCGCATAGAGAAGGTAGGAGAGCGAGGCAAGGGTGACGGCGGCGAAGAGCTGTGCGCCGATCCAGCTCCAGCGGCGCATCGCCAGGCGGATTAGAAGGGCCACCACCACCACGATCGCCGCGAGGTCGACGTCGAGCTGCTCGGCGTGGCTGAGCACGATCGCCGGCGCTGTCCCGAGCGCCAGGAGAACGACGCCAAACGGCAGACCGAACCAGATCCGCGCACGGATGACGCGCGGAAACATCGAGCCGACCGTCGTGACGAGGGCGAGGAATCCAAAAAACAGCGCCGCGTGGAAGAGCACGCTATGAGAACGCACCCTTACTACCCTTTACCGTCGGGGGGCCATCGGGTCACGACAGTGGGCGGGACGTTCTCTTGTCGTGGCTACGGCGACTCTGACCACAGTCGAGCTCGACCAGGCCCCGCTCGACAGGTTCCGCACGCTCTTGGATCAGGATGCGTGGCGCGAGCTCGAGAGCACGATGGGCCGGCTTTCCGCCGCGCTCCGCGGGCACGTCTTGTGGAACGTCAACTCCACGGCCCAGGGGGGAGGCGTCGCCGAGCTGCTCGGTTCCCTCATCCCTTACGACAGGGAGGCGGGAATCGACGAGCGATGGGTAGTGATCGAAGGGTCTCCCCCGTTCTTCGCCGTCACCAAGCGCCTCCACAACATGCTGCACGGCAGCCTCACGGAAGACCTGGAGATCTCCGCCGAGGAAAGACGCCTCTATGTCGAGACGATGCGGCGCAACGCGGCCGCTCTGGTCGAGGTCGTCAAGCCCGGGGACCCGATCATCATCCACGACCCGCAGGCGGCCGGCCTGGTGCCGCGGCTGGCCCGGCACGGCGCGAAGGTGGTCTGGCGGTCGCACGTCGGCGTCGACGCGCCCAACGACTCAACAAGGGCGGCGTGGAACATGCTGCGGCCTTCCCTCGGTCCCGCGTCGGCCCTGGTGTTCTCCCGGCGCACGTACGTCTGGGAGGGCCTGGACCGCTCGCGCGTCCACGTCATCGCGCCGGCGATCGACCCATTCTCGCTCAAGAACGAGGACCTTGACGACAAGACGGTGGGCGCCGTGCTCGGCGCCGCGGGCATCGTCCAGGGGCCCCGCGGCGAGGTCGTCGTTCGGCGCACCGACGGCGGCGCGGTACGCATCACACGCGCGGCGGAGATGTGCGGCGGCAGCGTTCCGCCGCATGCGCGGCTGGTCGTGCAGGTTTCGCGATGGGACGGGCTCAAGGATCCTGGCGGAGTCATGCGCGGTTTCGCGGAGCATGTCGCCCCGCGCACCGACAGCCGGCTTGTGCTTGCGGGGCCCGGCGCAGGCGCGGTCCGCGACGACCCCGAACAGCCGGCAGTACTTCGCGAGGTCATGGCTACGCGCGAGCAGATGGCGCCCGTGGTCCGCGAGAGAATCCACATCGCCCAGCTGCCGATGGACGACGTGGACGAGAATGCGGCGATCGTCAACGCGCTGCAGCGGCGCGGCGAGGTGGTCGTCCAGAAGAGCCTGGCAGAGGGATTCGGCCTGACCGTCGCTGAAGCGATGTGGAAGGGGCGCCCGATCGTAGCCAGTCGCGTAGGCGGGATCGAGGACCAGATCGAGCATGGACAGAGCGGCTTGCTGATCGACGATCCCCGGGACCTCGGGGCCTTCGGGGACGCGGTCGTGCGCCTGCTCGACGACCGCGCCGAGGCCGATCGCCTCGGTCACGATGCCAGGCGACGCGCAATCCGTCAGTTCCTGGCGCCTCGGCACCTCGTTGAGCAGGCGCGGCTCGTGATGGACGTCCTACAAGAGGGGAGCTGATCCCAGCACTGACGCACCTTCAACGTCATCCGCCCTAATCATCGACAATCGTCGATGGATACGCTAGCGTGCACCCATCGACAATCATCGATTGAAGGAGTGGCCGCCAATGCCGGGAGCCAGCGAGCACGCACGAAAGGTGAAGATTCTCAACGCGAATTGGGTCGCTGGTACAGATGGAGGCGATGGGCAGTTTGAGGTCATGATCGTGACCGATGACGACCGGACGGATACGGTCCCCGTTAGTCCGGCATCGATCACCGCGCTAATGGCGCTGACGCAGAAGGGAACAGTGCTGGTATGGGATCCCGCCGACCGGACGTTGATTGCAGCCAACGTCGTGGGCACGATGCCTTGGACCGAGAGCCAATAACCGCAATCGAATATCGTCAGCTGGCCGTGCCCGATGCCGCTGCTTGGGCGGTCTGGTTGAGACATCACCTGGACCAGGTGTTCGAACCGATGGACCGGTTTCGCCACGCATTCATCGCGAGCCGATTCGAGGCGGAGGCAGATGTAGAAGCGAATGGACGTCCTTGACTGGTTGATGGACTCGGATCCGGCGATCCGCTGGCAAGTCATGCGCGACCTGGCAGACACAGCTGAGGACAAAGTCGCCGCGGAGCGTGCCCGAGTCGCTACGGAGGGCTGGGGCGCACGGTTGCTGGCCCTGCAGAGGCAGGATGGCCATTGGGACAAAAGCACTCCCGCCAGACTCACCTCGGCCGAGGCCATCAAGTGGTGGGAGTCCCTGCCACCCGAGAGGCAAGGCACGCTCTTTCCGGAATGGACCTCCACCGCGTGGAGCCTCATGTTGTTGCGGGCATTCGGACTCGATCCCGCCGCGGCGGAAGCACAGCAGGCTGTCCGCCGGGTCCGCGAAAACGTTGCGTGGGAGCACGATGGCGAGCCCTTCTTTGCGGGCGAGGTGGAGCCTTGCATCAACGGCAAAGTCGTCGCCCTGGGAGCCTACTTCGGCGAGCGCGTCCACGGCATTGTCGATCGGCTTCTTGGTGAGCAAATGAGTGACGGCGGGTGGAACTGCGAGCAGGAGAACGGGTCGACCCGTGGGTCCTTCCACTCGACCATCGACGTGCTTGAGGGCCTGCTCGAGTACGAACGAGCCACGGGCGGCTCACCAGCGGTTAGCGCTGCCCGCCTCCGCGGTCAGGAATACCTGCTCGAACGGCGGATGCTGCGCAGGCTGTCGACGGGCGATGTGATCGATCCGGCCTTCATGCACTTCTCCTACCCGACCTATTGGCACTACGACGTGCTCCGAGGTCTCGACTACATGCGCGCCGCCGGCGCCGCTCCCGACGAGCGGATGGCGGAGGCGATGCACCTGATCGAGTCCAAGCGCGATGGGGAGGGGCGCTGGTTCCTCGAGAATCCCCACCCCGGTCGGCTGCATTTCGCGATCGACGATGGCGAGGGCAGACCGAGCCGGTGGAATACTCTCCGGGCCATGCGGGTGCTCAGGTGGTACGAGCTGACTCCATCTCGGAAGGCCGTGACTGCCTGATCGGACGGCTCAAACCAATTGAGTCGGTGCTCTACGACGCGCTGGGAATGCAACCCCCGGCAACACTCAAATAGTCCTGATTTACGGTGGCGACTTGCTGCAGGCGACCTCCATCAGCCAGCCAGACCGACGTGCCCACGTCTGTGCCCTGGGGCCTTCCATTGAACCAAGTCCCATAGCTGTCCACCGCAGCCATGTCAGTGGGCGCTGGCTTGAGCGTTTGGTCGTCGCCGTCGAAGTACACGACTCGGTACGCGGCGTGCGAGTCGACCTCCCAAATTTCAAGAGTGTTCTGGTCGACTTGGTCGTCGAGGAACAAATTGCCTGAATAATCAAAACCCAGGATCTCGAAGGAGGCTCCAGGTTGATAGAGCCACGGGGTGGCTGACCCGTTGGTGAGGTCATAGCGCAGGACCTCGTTCTGGGGACCTATGAGCCCACCTTGACCGGGGTGTGGATCGATCGGATTGAAGACCAGGCCCCACGCCGCTCCGTTGCCAACCGCAGGCCGCAAGATCGTGCTGCTGATCAACCTTGGCTGGCCACCCGAAGGGTTTATCAACCACAAACCAGTTTGCACCTCGTCATCCGTAGTGACATAGAGGCCTTCAGATGCGAAGTCGATCACTCTGAACACTGGGCTTCCGCTGTAGATGATGTGGTCCGCGCCGGTCGTGACGTTCACCACGTGGAGCGTGCTTTTGGCACCAGCACCGAGAGGTTGGCCCTCCGAGTACGCGTATCTCGAGCCATCGGCCGAAACCGCGTTTCTCGTAGTTGGCAGCCATTTTGAGTAAGCCCTGTCATAGAAAGTGCTGCCCGCGGGCGCCGTGGAATCTTGCATCAGGGTCTGCATCTGAAGTGATAGGAACCCCGCGTAAGTCGCCGCGCCGGAAGGCCCCCACCAGACGGGTAGCCGGCAGTCGAGATTCACGGGGAGCAGTGCCGCCATCGTGGGTGATCCAGAGCGCGAGCTTGACGCCCCGTTAGATCTAGGCGTCGCCACGGCAGGAACAGTGGCGCAGGCAGTGACGAGCAGTAAACCCAGCGCGGCCACTACTTTCACTGTTGGTTTCAACGCATACCTCAACTACGAGTTACGACGTAGCCGAGGGCTCAGGGCCAATTACCGTGGAGGTAGGCGGTTCTAGTCCGCCGCGTAACACTTCGAGGATCTCATCGCCGTACTTGCGGAGTTTCGACTCTCCCACTCCCGATACCCGCAGCAGCTCCGCCAGGCTCGTCGGTCTCGCCGATGCGATGGCGGCTAGCGTCGCGTCGTGGAACACGACGTAGGCGGGTACGCCGGCGGCCCGAGCGGTTTCGAGCCTCCACTGTCGCAATCGATCAAGAGTCTCCACCGGGACATTCCCGGACCGGACGTTGGTCAGCTCCGCTGGCAGCGTGAGCGTAGGGGTGGTCTTCGCGGCCAGCGCATCGCGGCCGGCCGAAGTGATCTCGACGACCGGGTATTCTCCCGAGCTCTGGCGGGCGAGGCCGGCGTTGATGAGCCCTGACAGGAGAAGCCTGATGCGTTCCTCCTTCCACCGGTTCAATGCGCCGTGGAAAGGAAGCTCCTGCACCCAGGCCTGGGCGGCCGACCATTTGGTCCGCCGGCCGCCCAGAACGGCCGCAACATTGGCCAGCCCGACCCGTCCACTAAACCTGGCGATCGCGGCAAGCGCTGCCTGCACGGCCTCGGGCGCGACCGACTGTTCGGGGGGCGAGGCAGTGAGGCAGTTGTCGCACGCATGGCACCGGCGCGCGACGCCCTCCTCGCCGAAGTAGTCCGCGATACGCGCGTGCCGGCATTCGCGCATCTCCGCGTAGGCGAGCACTTGAGCCAGGCGTGCATAAGCGTGTTCTTTGAGCGGCGAGCCGTCCTCCAGGCCGGACTGTTCGATGAAGAAGGCCTGGAGGTCGCGATCAGACGGGCTGTAGAGGAGCGTGCATTCCGCCGGCCTTCCGTCGCGCCCTGCGCGTCCGGCCTCCTGGTAGTAGGCCTCCAGGCTCCCGGGCAGGTGGTAGTGGATGACCCGACGAATACCTGCGATGTCGACTCCCATGCCGAACGCCGAAGTCGCCACCACGACCCGAGTGCGTCCAGCAGTGAAGTCATCCTGCGTTTGGCGCCTGACGTCCGCGTCTTGCCGGCCGTGATAGCACGGCACCCGGAACTCGGCCGCCAGTTCTTCCGCCGCCGATACGGTGCCCACGTAGACGAGTGCCTGCTGCCCGGGGGTAACGAGCAGGCTGCGCAGCTGATCGCGCTTGGCTCGTTCGCCACGGCACCGAATGACCGCAAGTTTCAGGGTCGGTCGGTTGAATCCGCTGACGGAAATGAATGGATCGCGGAGCTGAAGGCTGCCCGCGATGTCGGCTCGAACCTGTGGGGTCGCGGTCGCCGTGAATCCGGCGACGGGGGGCCGCCCACAGGCTGCGATCGCTGTGGACAACAGCCGGTAGTCGGGGCGGAAGTCGTGGCCCCAGGTCGAGATGCAGTGCGCCTCGTCCACCACGATGCGGCCGATGCGCAGTGTGGCGAGCTGATCAATGAAGCCTGGACGGGCGAGCCTCTCGGGCGCCAAGAACAGCAGTCGATACTCACCGCCGAGGGCACGCCGGAGCCTCTCGCGCTGCTCAAACGTCTGGACCGACGAGTTGACGAATGTGGCTGCGACTCCGCGGTCCGTCAGCCGGTCGACCTGGTCCTTCATGAGGGCGATGAGCGGCGAGACCACCAATGTCAGCCCGCCATCGACGACCGCCGGTACCCAGTAGCTGATGCTCTTGCCGGAGCCCGTCGGTGCGACGGATAGGACGTCGCGGCCCGCGAGCATCGCAGCCACAACATCCGATTGTCCCGGCCTGAATGCGTCGAGCCCGAAGACATCCCTTAGCGTTCGCTCAGCCCTGTCGATCATCTCGCCCGAGTGTGACGGAATCTCTCGGCGCGATCAGCGGCCCTTAACAAGCCCTCCTGCCCAAGCCGCCCTGGTTGCAGCTACCCTGATGCGCGTGGCGGGTTCGCCGACGCTCTCCGATGTCGAAGGCGGTCTGGCGATGCCGCTGCTGGAGGCGATGCTGACGCAGCGGGCTATCCGCCGGTTGCGGCCGGATCCCCTCGACGACGCCATCGTTCTTCGGTGCATCGAGATCGCCTTGAAGGCACCAACAAGCTCAAATGGTCAGAACTGGGAATGGATCGTCGTCAAGGATCAGGCGGTCAAGCAGAAGCTTGCCGCGCAGTATCGGCAAGTTTGGGCCTTGTACGGCCGTGCAATGCGAAGGCGCAGTCGCGGTGATGACATCGCAGCGAGGACGCTCGACGCGGTCGAATGGCAGGTGGCGCACCTCGCCGAGATGCCTGTCCTGGTAATCGCGTGCCTGCGTGGTGGTCGGGTGCCTTTATTGCCGCAGCCACCGCTCGTCGAATCGTCCTACTACGGTTCTATCTATCCGAGTGTGCAGAACCTACTCCTGGCTGCTCGGGCGATGGGTGTTGGTGCCACGTTGATCACGCTACCGCTCTGGAGCGTAACCGCAGCCCGCCGAATACTGGGGCTGCCGACCAGCGTCCGACCCTGCTGCGTAGTGCCGATGGGCTGGCCAATTGGTCGATACGGGCCAACCACGCGCAAACCGGTCGGTGACGTGGCTCATCTCGACCGCTTTGGGCGCCAGCCGTGGCGAGACCGGGGAGAGGTCGCAGCTCCGAAGGCCCTGGCGCCCAGCTGAAGCACCGGGTTCAGCCTCTGACCGGTCCGCCCGCCGGCCTCGCCTCGGTAGGGGCCGCCTACTTCAAGCGCGATAGCTGCTGATGCGTGGACTGGATGCCCACAATCGGGTCGGCATGTCTATGAATTTCCTTCCACTCGCCGCGCTCGCGCCGGAAAATCAATGTCACGCGAAGTTCTATGTGGGCGGGCGCCTCACCAGCGACCGACGCCATCGAGTGCTCGGAGCCAACGACATAACCCAGATCGCCACTAACGCCCGCACTGGTGACTTCTAGCTCGTAGGAAGTACCGTTCGTGAAGTTCGAGGCTAGCCAGTCGAACAAGCCTCCAACTTCAGGCCAGCCACTCACTGTCTTGGCGGCGCCTAGGACCGTAACTGGATCTTCGTGCGACCACAGCATCTTTCGAGGTCCTGAGTCTCCGTTGAGAAGTGCGAGATCAGCCTGACGTTGTCGTGGCAGGACCGCCGCCAAGAACTCATCAACCTCACCCATGTCTGTTACCTCGTTTCATGCATCCCGATGCGATCCGTTCGTGCGCGCGACCGGCGCCGGTTAGGGGCCACGTGGGTGCTCAGGTGGTACGAGCTGACTCCACCCAGGAAGACGGTGACTGCCTGATCGGGCGGCTCAAACCGATGGGGTCGCCGCTCTACGACGCGCTGGGAATGCAGCCCCCGGCAATACTCAAGTAGTCCTGGTTTACCGTTGCGACTTGTTGCAGGCGACCTCCGCTGGCCAGCCAGACCGACGTGCCCCTGTCTGTTCCCAGCGGCCGTCCATTGAACCAAGTCCCATAGCTGTCCACCGCTGCCATGTCGGTGGGCGTCGCCTTGAGCGCTTGGTAGTCACCGTCGAAGTAATCGACTCGGAACGCGGCGTGAGAGTCGACCTCCCAAATTTCAAGAGTGTCCTGGTCGACTTGGTCGTCGAGGAACAAATTGCCTGAATAATCAAGACCCAGGATCTCGAAGGAGGCTCCAGGTTGAAAGAGCCACGGGGTGGCTGAGCCGTTGCTGAGGTCATAGCGCAGGACCTGGTTCTGGGGACCAATGAGCCCACCTTGACCGGGGTGCGGATCGGTCGGATCGAAGCCCAGGCCCCACGCCGCTCCGTTGCCCACCGCAGGCCGCAAGATCGTGCTGCTGATCAACCTTGGCTGGCCACCCGAAGGGTCTATCAACCACAAGCCAGTTTGCACCTCGTCATCAGTAGTGAGATAGATGCCTTCAGATGCGAAGTCGACCACCCTGAACACTGGGCTTCCGCTGTAGATGATGTGGTCCCCGCCAGTCGTGACGTCCACCACATGGAGCGTGCCTTTGGCACCAGGACCGAGAGGTTGGCCCTCCGAGTACGCATATCTCGAGCCATCGGCCGAAACCGCATTTCTCGTAGTGGGCAGCCATTTTGAGTAAGCCCTGTCATAGAAGGTGCTGCCAGCGGGCGCCGTGGAATCTTGCATCAGGGTCTGCATCGGAAGTGATAGGAACCCCGCGTAAGTCGCCGCGCCGGAAGGCCCCCACCAGACGGGTAGCCGGCAGTCGAGATTCACGGGGATCAGTGCCGCCATCGTGGGTGATGCAGAGCGCGAGCTTGACGCCCCGTTAGATGTAGGCGTCGACACGGTAGGAACAGTGGCGCAAGTCGTGACGAGCAGCAAACCCAGCGCGGCCAGTACTTTCACTGTTGGTCTCAACGCCTGCCTCAACTACGAGTTACTAGCGCGGACAGCTCGACCGCCAATCGACGCCAATCGCCCGCCTGCCTAATCTGAGGCCTGTCCGTCATGCCGTTGCTGCGCGTAGCACCTCGAGGACCTCATTGCCGTACTTGCGGAGTTTCGCCTCTCCCACTCCCGACACCCGCAGCAGCTCAGCCAGGCTCGTCGGTCTCGCGGATGCGATTGCCGATAGCGTCGTGTCGTGGAACACGACGTAAGCGGGTACGCCGGCGGCCCGAGCGGTTTCGAGCCTCCACTGTCGCAAGCGATCAAGAGTCTCCACCGGGACATTCCCCGACCGGACGCTGGTCGA
>WNFC01018400.1_pt1 | contig 11585 bp, 9 predicted proteins | sample 5400541 | NCBI WGS metagenome assembly WNFC01 (sample SAMN13153342, study PRJNA577476) | soil metagenome | isolation source: 120 cm saprolite under Douglas fir tree site 2 hole 2 replicate 1 | place: USA:California | collected 2015-04-18
AAGGGCGTCCGCCTCGTAGATGCCCGCCGCTGCGAGGAACTTCCTGAAGCAGCGGTCCGAACCGTGGATATCGGTCGCGAAGAACAGGCGGAGGGCCCGCTTGTCCTTCGCTTGGCCGAGCGCCATCAGGTCCGGATCTCTATACGGTTACTCGGGAGGCAGCTCGCGCATTGCCAGGTTCATGTCGATCGAGGAGCTGGCCAGCCTTCTCTGCCGGACGATCAGATAGATGATCGGGCCCGAGAAGAAGATCACGACCAGCGAGCCGACAGATACGAAGCTGAAGGCTCCGAATACGCTCGGCTTGGCGATGATCACGCCCACCGTGAAGAGCGCACACAGAGTGGAGAGTGCGCCCCACACAGCGGCGGTCGGAATCCCGCCGACGCGATCGACGTCGTTGGTCGCGGGGTTCTTGATCAGGTCTGGCCTTCGGAACGGCAGCGCAAGCGCGGCCACCGAACCGGCGAGCAGGACCAGCGCGAAGAACAGCGCCAGGTTGGCGGAGATGTTCGCGATGTTGAGAATCGAACCTCCAATCGTGAAGAGGATGCCGACCGCGACGGCCAGGATTACCGCGTTGATCGGCGACTGGCTCCGCTCGCTGATCTTGGCCAGGCCGATGGGAAGCATCCGGTCGAAGGCCAGTGCGAATATGACGCGGGTCACGACCGCAACGAATGCCAGGTCCACAGCCAGCTCCGCCGCGGGCACCGCGAGCCCGATGAGGATCTTGGTGATCGGGTCACCGGACAGGACCAGGCCGTAGCCGAGGCCGCCGGCGTTGGCCTGCAAGCTGGTGATGCTGCCGTAGTCCGTAGTCCCGCCGACCTGTGCCTGCGCCTGCATGAAGTCGAGTCCGATTGTGTTCCGCATCAGCAGCCAGACGCCTACCCAGACCACGATCAGCAGCACGAGGCTGATGACCGAGGCCCAGATGTACGTGCTGCCGGGTCGCTTCAGCTCGCCTCCGACGTAGTACGAGTAAAGGACGCCGTTGTAGTTCAGGACCATGAACGGGATGACCAACAGCGATGCCCCCAGGTCGACGCCAAGAGGGATGTTGTTCTTGTTGGCTAGAGCGATCACGTCGTTGTAAGCGGTCGCGTGGCCGCTGAACGAGCCCAGCGCGTTGACGAAGTCCTGGTGCGAGTGGGTGGCGAACAGGAAGCCCAGGACGAGGAACGCCAGGACCTGGAAGATGACGAGCGCCAGGATGATCTGGGCGATCCGGCGCAGGGAGAAGATCGAGCCGAGCCCGACGATCACGAGCATCGCCACGGCGCAGATCGCCAGTCCGGGCGAGCACGTGACCTGGCCACACGACGTGGTGTTGGCGATGCTCGTTGCCGCGCTGGTCAAAGCAGAGCTGTTGAACGCCGCGCCGAGGCTGTTCAGCGCGAAGGGCACGTAGGCCGCCGCAAAGTTCGCGTTGGCGGACAGCGTGTACGTGAAGCCCACCGCCGTCGCGATGCCGACCATCGTCCCGATCGCCGGGTGGATGATGCGGGACAGATAGATGTACTCGCCGCCTGCGCGGGGGATCGCCTGGAGCAGGTACCTGTACGCAAACATGGCCACCAGCCAGATGCCGGCCGCCAGCAGGAGCGGCAGGACCATGTCGACTTTCGTGAAGTTGAACAAACCCGAATAGAAGTTGATGAACGTGTTGACGACCGCCACCGAGGCCAGGGCGATGCCGGTGGCCGCGGGAATGCCCAGCTCGCGGACCAGGCCGGAAGACTGCCGTGTGAACAAGCCTTGAGAGGCGGGCGCTCCGGACGAGCTGCCTCCGGATCCGGTGCCCCGGTTCATGGTCCGATCTGCCATGTCTCCTCCTCCCAGACCTTCCCGGAGCTAGTCAGAGCCCCAAATTGGAAGGTTCCAAAACCATATCCGACAACCTGAAGGCCGTCAAGGAACCGGCGGGCCCACCAGCTCTCCCACCCGAACCCATCGGTGGGCGGCCGCCGCGCGTTCGATCGCTTCGCACACCGCCTGCACGGCCGCGCCGTGCTCGAAGTCCGGCTCCCACGGGCCCTTCGGCCAGCGCTCGAGCAGGTCGCCCAGGTGGTTGACGAAGCTCGCCCCGTAGCCGACGCCCTGGCCGATCGGCCACCAGCTCCGCGCGTACGGGTGGCTCTCGTGCTCGGCGCGGATGCGGCGCATGCCGTAGAGGCCCGGGTCGTCCGAAGCATCGCCGAACCACAGCTCGTTGAGCCGCGTGTAGTCGAAGACGAGCGTGCCACGGTCGCCGTTCACCTCGACCGTGAAGTCGCACGGCCTGCGCACGGCCGTGCGCGCCACCTCCATCACGCCCAGGGCGCCCGACTCGAAGCGCAGCAAGGCGGAGGAGGCCTCGTCCACCGTCACGGTCTCCGTCTCGCCTCCGGCCGTGGCGCGTGTGGGCACGAACGTTTGCGACTGGCCACCGACTTCGTCGATCCGGCCAACCATCCACAGCGCGAGGTCGAGCAGGTGGCTCCCGAGGTCGGCGATCGTGGTCCCGCCCATCGCCTTGTCGAAGCGCCAGTCGAAGGGGATCTTCGGATCGACGAACTCGTCAGAGAGCCAGGTTCCGCGCCACAGCCTGACCTCGCCGACCGCACCCTCGTCGATCATCCGCTTCATCAGCGACACAGCCGGGAGCCGGCGGTAGTTGAAGCCGACCGCGTTCAGCACGCCCGCGCGCCGCACGGCCGCTGCCGCGTCCAACGCCTGGGCATACGAGACCGCCAGCGGCTTCTCGCAGATCACCGCTTTGTGCGCGGCCGCGGCCGCGGTCGCGATCTCCGCGTGCGTCCCGGGCGGCGTGCAGATGTCGACGATGTCGACGTCCGGGTGGCTTACAACCTCGCGCCAATCGGTGGTGAATCGCTCGAAGCCGTATTCGCTCGCCGCCTTGGCGACCCTGGCGCGGTCGCGGCCGCTGAGGATCACGAGCTTCGGCCGCACCGGCAGCTGGCGCAGCACCGGGAGCGCGGTGTACGCGTAGCTGTGGGCGCGGCCCATCATGCCGTAGCCGGCGATGCCGATCCCGACCGCCGTCGCGGTGCTCATCCCTGCGCCATGCTCGCCGCGGCGCGCTCCGAGGCTTCAATTGCCGCCGCGGCGTCGTCTCCGCCCGCCCCCTGCAGTTCGGCGCCTCCGACGTGCCGCGCGAAGCTTTCGGCCTGCAGGCGGAGCGCGCTGTAGAAGGTCTCGTCGGCGGACGGCGGCCACAGGAAGCGGGCTTCTTGCCAGTCCTTCGTGCCGAAGACCTCGACCTTGCACACGTCGCCCAGCGGAAACCGGCGGCCGAGCGAGATGAACGCGGAGCTGCCCCCGGACAGCTCGCCGATGGCCTGCGCGCTCTCCGGGTCGCCCGGCCACGGCTCGTCCGCGACGGCCGACGCGTGCGCCGTGATGGACTGGAACTCCTGCCCGGTGAGCCAGCGGGTCTGGTCGAACTCGTGCACGCCCATGTCCACGAAGATCCCGCCGCTGTGGCTGCGGAAGTAGGTGCTGGGCGGCGACCCGTCCCACTGGTAGCAGGCGACGGCATAGATGCCGCCGAGGCTGCCCGAGGCTATGCGCTCGCGCAGGCTCGTGAGCATCGGCACGAAGCGGCGCCAGAAGCCGATCTGCAGGGGCAGCCCCGCGGAAGCGACCAGGCGCGCGGCCTCGCGGGCCTCGGCAGCGGTCACGCCCAGCGGCTTCTCGTTGAGGATCGGTAGGCCCGCCGCCACCAGGCGCTTGACGGTGTCCAGGTGCTGGTCGCTCGGCACGCACACGAGCACCGCGTCGATGCCGCCGGCATCGATCATGGCGTCCAGGCTGGAGTACACGCGTGCGTCGGTCGAGGACAGCGTCTTCCGCGTCTGCTCCATCGGCTCGGCGATGGCTGCGACCTCGACCACATCCGAGCCGGACAGCGCGTGCAGGTGATTGCGACCCATCCGCCCCGCGCCCGCCAGCCCGAATCGGAACACCGCCGACTAGAACCCTCGCTCGGCGAGAAACCGGCGGTTGGCGCGCTGGTCCCGGGCCGGCGTGCCGAGCGGATCGCCTTCGTCCGGCAGCGCGTCCTGCTCCACCACGAGCCAGCCCGAGTAGCCATCCCGCAGCGCGTCCAGCACAGAGTCGACGTCGAGGTCGCCGTCACCCAGCCGGCAGAAGGCCTTGCGCTTCCAGATCTCCGACACCGGCGCGACCTCGCGGATGATCTGTTGGACCACCTGCTTGCGCGCGTCTTTCAAGTGCATGTGGTTGATCCGCCCTTTCCATTCGCGCACCTTCACCGCGGGGTCGCCACCACCGAGCAGCAGGTGGCCCGTGTCCAGGCACAGGCCGATGGACGTGAGCTCGAGCAGCTTCTCGATCTCCCACACCGCCTCGATGTGCGTTCCCGTCTCGTGGTGGAAGGTCGGCTCGAATCCCCGCTCGCGGCAGCGCGCCAGCGCCATCTCCACCCCGCCGGCGAATCGCTTCCACCCTTCGGCGTCGAATCCGAGGCTGCGATCGAGCGCCGACTGCGCCGGCCGCGCACGGCGCTGGTCGCTGCCGGCGTCCGCGAGCGTCGGTCGAGGCTTGAGGCCGTCCGCCGAGGAAGCAGCGGCCTCGAAGACGTCGAGCAGAGAGTCGAGTCCGCCCATTGCCGCCTGCATGGCCGCCGGGTCGCTGAACGGCAGCTCGAAGAAGCCGCCGGCCAGGCCGAGCTTGCGCCGGATCAGCTCCTCGGCGAGGTGTTCGCTGTCCGCGAGATAACCCACCGGCCCCAGGTCGATGCCTGCGTAGCCCGCCGCCGCGACCTCGTCCATCACCATGGCGCCGTCCGGAACGTTGGGCAGGATGCCGACCGTCAGCTCGAAGGCCCCGTAGCTGACGGGCGCGTTGGCGACGACGATGGGCCGGTTGCTCACCGCGCGGGTACGAGTGACGGCTCTGACGGGTGCGCGCGTGGAGCATGCGTGCGGTGCACGCTCACGACCGCCTCGCACAGCGCGAGGTCGTGCAGCGTGTCGGCGCCCGACGTCACCGGTTGCCGGCCGGTGGTCACGCACTCGTGGAAATGGACCAGCTCCTCCTTGAAGCTCTCCTGGTACGAGACCACCTCTTCGGAGCGTTCCGTCTGCGCGTACTTCGGCGTGCCGGTCTCGTCGATGAGCAGGGTCGGCGCGCTGCGCAGGAAAGGAGACGGAAACGAAAGCGTGAGCCGGCGGTCGGGCGCGTAGAAGGCGAACTCCATCTGGTACCGCGCGATCCCGGGGAGGTCGACCCACAGCAGCACGACCTGCGTGGAGGCGTACTTGAAGACCGCGGTCAACCCGGTCTCGCGGATGTCCGCGTACTGCAGCTCGTCAGGCTCGCCCAGGACTCCGCGCATCGCGTTGAGCTCGTGAACCAGGCTGTCTAGCAGGACCTGGTGATAAGCCCAACGCGAAAGCGGATCCGCCTCGCCGATCGCCGAGGTGATGCGGGCCTGGTTGTCCGCCGCCAATGACGCTGCCAGCTCGGCGGGAAGCGGTCCGCCGCGGCGCAGGTTGTAGTGCCGCACGTATGGCTCGATCGGCGACTCTAGCGTCGTGATGCGCGCGAGACGCAGGTCCTCGAGCGCATGCGCCTTCTCAACCAGGCGGCGGTAGGCCGGGTCGTAGCGTTTGTTGTACGCGACCATCAGAGTCACGCCAGACGCCTCGGCGGCGTCGATCATCGCCTGGCCCTCAGGGATCGTGAAGCACATCGGCTTCTCGACCAGCACGTGCCGGCCGGCCTTGGCCGCGGCGATCGCCGCGGGGGCGTGGCTTCCAGACGTGAGCACGAAGACCGCGTCCAGGGGATGGGCGACCAGCTCCTGCCAGTCGTCGTACTGCGCCGGCACGCCATACTCGTGCGCCGCCGCCTCGCGCAGCTCTGGCGACAGGTCGCAGACCGCGGCGATCTGGTAGCGGTCCGAAAGCTCGCGCAGGTAGTGCAGGTGCATCACCTGGGCGACCAGGCCGCAACCGATCACACCGACCCGCAACCGCTCTGTCATGCGCGCCTCCCCGGCCTATGCTTATCCCGCTGGAACGTTCCACCGGAACTTATATGAAGCGGTTTGGCGTGTCAACCACGTCAGCGGGCCGAGAGCGATCTCGTCAGCAGGGCGGCCGCCTCGACGATGCCGTCCTCGGCGTCGACGAACGGGTCCTCGTGCTCGATCGCGAGCGTGCGCACCGAGCCGAGGCGCACGACATCGGACACAAACGCCTGCCACCACTCGGGCTGCCGGCCCCGCCCGATCACGGCGAAGTTCCACGGCATCTCGGCCGGCGGCCTGGGCCAGCGGCGGTCGAGCAGGCCGTTCAACGCGAGATGGTCTGCCGAGAACACGACATCCTTGGCGTGGCAATGGCCGACCTTGCGGCCAAGCTTCCGCACCACCGCGACCGGGTTCATGCCCATCCAGAAGAAGTGGCTCGGGTCGAGGTTCGCGGCGATCGACGGGCCCAGCGCGGCGAGCCGCTCGAAAGTCTCGACGTTGAAGACGACCGTGCCGGGATGCAGCTCGATGCACACCAGCAGGTCCGGGTGCTCGCGCTGCGCGAATTCGGCCAGGGCAGTCCAGTAGGGCACGACGCGCTCCTCCCACTGCCTGTCCGACACGCCTTCGAGGTAAGGCAGCCAGCCTCCGGCGGCGAAGTTGGGAGTGCTGTCGCCGGCGGTCCCGGCGGGGCAGCCCGCGAGCGCCACCACGCGGTCGACGCCGAGCTCGGCCGCCAGCCTGATGGTGTCGCGCAGGTCCGACGCATGCCTGGCGGCGATCGTCTGGTCCGGATGGAGGGGATTCCCCCACGCGTTCAGTGCGGCCAGGCGCAGCCCTCGCGTGGTGATCTCTTCCATCCAGCGCCGCCGCGCGTCGTTGTCGCGCAAAAGGGTCCCCAGGTCGCAATGCGTGGTTGGGGCGTACCCGCCCGTCCCGATCTCGAGATCGGTGATCTCAGGCGCGCTGCGCCGCAGCCAGTCCATGACCTCGACCAGCGGCCGGGTGGCCATGGCCTCGGCGACGAGACCGATGTGAACCGGCCCACTGCTCACCGCACGTTCCGCTCTCTCATCTCCATGAAACCCGGCCTATCGTATGCGGCGATAGGGTGGCAACCAGGCGCAACGTGGTGACGGAGATGAAGGGCACGCGGCCGGCGGCCGCGTACAAGAGCCCGCTGCACCAGATGACGCAGACCACGCCCACGATGCTGTGGAACGACTCGGCGGACATCGACGAGCTCGAGTACGCGATTGACAACGGCGCAGTCGGGGCCACTTGCAATCCCGTAATCGCCCTGGGGATCTTGAAGAAAGAGATCGCGGTCTGGCGGCCGCGCATACAGGAGCTCATGCGCGAGATGCCTGGCGCGACCGAGGACCAGATCGGCTGGAAGCTCGTGGAAGAGATGTCGGTTCGAGCGGCCAGGCTGCTGGAGCCTGCGTTCGCCGCGCATCACGGCCACAACGGCCGGCTGTCGATCCAGACCGACCCACGCTTCTATCGCGACGCGGTCGCCATCCTCGACAACGCCGTCCGCTTCGGGCGCCTCGCGAAGAATGTCATCGTCAAGATCCCGGCCACGAAAGCCGGCATCATCGCGATCGAGCAAGCGACCCACCTCGGCCTCAGCATCAACGCCACTGTCTGCTTCACGCTGCCGCAGTGCATCGCGGTCGCCGAGGCAGTCGAACGCGGTTTGCGGCGGCGTGAGGAAGAAGGCAAGGACATCGAGTCGATGGGGCCGGTGTGCACCATCATGGTCGGCCGCCTGGACGACTGGCTGAAGGTCCAGCTCGACAAGCGCGGGATCAGCGTCGACCCGGGCTATCTCGAGTGGGGTTCCCAGACTTCCGTCGCGCTTACACAGAGGACGGTCTGACCATCGATGAATTCGACTCGTATCCGCCGACCGTCCGAACGCTGCGCCAGTTCATCGCTGCCTGCACCGAGCTCGATTCGCTGGTGCGCGACGTGATGCTTCCCGAACCGTCATAGGCCGGCCGTGAAGACCGTCCGCCTGACGATGGCCCAGGCGCTCGTGCGGTTCCTGGCCGTTCAACACGCGGAGCGCGACGGCGCGCAGCACCGATTCTTCGAGGGCTGCTTCGGCATCTTCGGCCACGGCAACGTGACCGGCGTCGGCCAGGCGCTGGCCGACGAGCCAGGGCTGCTGACGTACTACCAGGCTCGCAACGAGCAGGGCATGGTCCACGCCGCGGCCGGTTTTGCGCGAATGCGCAACCGCCTGGCCACGCTTGCCTGCACGAGCTCGATCGGACCGGGCGCCACCAACATGGTCACCGGTGCGGCTGTCGCGACCGTCAACCGGCTGCCTGTCTTGCTCCTGCCCGGCGACGTCTTTGCCTCACGGCGTCCGGACCCCGTGCTGCAGCAGCTCGAGACGCCCGCGCGCGGCGACGTCAGCGTCAATGACGCGTTGATCCCCGTCAGCCGCTACTGGGACCGCATCCAGCGCCCGGAGCAGCTCGTGACTGCGGCGTTGTCGGCGATGCGGGTGCTCACCGACCCGGCCGAGACCGGCGCGGTGACGCTCGCGCTGCCGCAGGACGTTCAAACCGAGGCGTTTGACTACCCCGAGGCTTTCCTTGAGCCGCGTTTCTGGCACATCGCAAGGCCCGCGCCCGACGCCTCGCTGCTCGATCGCGCAGCGGAGGTGATCCGTTCCGCCAAGCGGCCGCTCATCATCGCAGGCGGCGGGGTCATCTACTCGGATGCGACCGAAGCACTGGCGCGACTCGTCAAGCGCACCGGCATCCCGGTCGGCGAGACGCAGGCCGGCAAGGGCTCGCTGCGCTTCGATCATCCCGGCGCGCTCGGCGCGATCGGCGTCACCGGCACGCTCGCCGCAAATCGAATCGCAGCCAAAGCCGACCTGGTGATCGGCATCGGCACGCGTTACAGCGATTTCACGACCGCGTCGAAGACGGCGTTTCAGGGCGATCGCGTGCGCTTCGTCAACGTCAACATCGCGTCCTTCGACGCGGGCAAGCTGGGCGGCCTGCCGCTTGTCGGTGACGCTCGCGTCGCCATCGAGGAGCTGGACCGGCGCCTCCACGACTGGAGCGCGGACGCGGAACACCGGGCGGAGTGCGAGCGCCTGCAGAAGGAGTGGGACCGCGAGGTTTCGCGCCTCTACGAGCTCGGCCACGGACCGCCGCCCGCACAGTCCGAGGTGATCGGCGCCGTCAACGAGCTGTCCGGCCCGCGCGACGTCGTCGTGTGTGCGGCCGGGTCGCTGCCCGGCGACCTGCACAAGCTGTGGCGCACGCGGGACCCGAAGGGATACCACGTCGAGTACGGCTACTCGACGATGGGCTACGAGATCGCCGGCGGCCTTGGGGTGAAGATGGCGGACCCTGGACGCGAGGTCTACGTGATGGTCGGCGACGGCTCCTATCTGATGATGGCGCAGGAGATCGTCACTTCCATCCAGGAACGCATGAAGCTCACGGTCGTCCTGGTCGACAACCAGGGCTTCGCCTCGATCGGCGGACTCTCGCGCGGCAAAGGCACGGCAGGTTTCGGCACACGCTACGGCTATCGCGCGGACGGCGCGCTCGGCGACGACGCCAGTCACAGCCACGGTGAGGCGCTGCCGGCCGACCTCGCCCTGAACGCCGAGGGCCTAGGCGCCCACGTGTTTCGGGCGCGGAGCGTGGAGGAGCTGCGTGACGCCCTCGTGGCGGCCAAGAAGGTCGACCGCACGGTGGTGATCCACATTCCCACGGACCGGTACGAAGCCGTACCCGGCTACGAAAGCTGGTGGGAGGTGCCGGTGGCGGAGGTCTCGAAGTCGTCCGAGGTCGAGGCGGCGCGGAAGGAGCACGAGCGCGCGGCCGCCAAGCGGCGCTGGCACCTGTGAGCAAGCTCGTCGTTCGGGCGGGAAAGTCGCGCGATGTGGACGTGACCCCGGAATCGGCAGGCTGGTCACACGTCGGATTCCAGGTCCGAGCCTTGCAGCGTGGTTCGGTTTGGGAGCAGACGCTGGTCGGTCAGGAGCTGTGTGTCGTACTGCTCGCTGGGACAGCTGACATCAATGACTGGCGTGACGTTGGATCCCGCTCGAGCGTCTTCGGAGGCCCCCCGGATGCAGCGTATCTGCCCCCGGGCGCGCATTTCAGGATCCGGGCCACCAGCGACGTATGCGACGTTGCATTCTGCTGGGCCCCCGCCAAGGAAGGCGCCGAGCCCACACTCATCCGTGCGTCGGAGATCAAGCCGTTCCAGCGCGGCTCAGGCAACACGGAGCGGACGATCCACAACATCCTCATGGAGGACCGCCCCGCCGAATCGCTGCTGGTCACGGAGGTCTACACGCCCGGCGGCAATTGGTCGAGCTACCCGCCGCACAAGCACGACACGAACGATCCGCCCCGCGAGACCTACCTGGAGGAGACCTACTACCACAGGTTCGCCCGGCCGGGCGGGTTCGGTGTCCAGCTCGTCTACACCGACGACCGCTCGCTGGACGAGGCGATCCAGGTCCGTGACGGCGACGTCGTGCTGGTGCCGCGCGGATACCACCCTGTGTCGGCGGCCGCAGGCTATGACCTCTACTACTTGAACGTGATGGCCGGCCCGGTGCGCAGGTGGCTCGTGACCACCGACCCCGACCATCGCTGGCAGATGACTGGCTGATGGCGCGGCATCTCGACGAGTCGAAGCCGGTGCGCAAGGCGCCGACCATCCTCGATGTCGCATCGCGCGCCGGCGTGTCCAAGTCCACGGTCTCGAACGTGATCCGCGGCATGCTCGGTGTGTCCGAGGAGACGCGGCGCAAAGTTGACGCGGCTGTCAAGCAGCTGGGCTACCGACCGAACATCCTGGCCCGGCAGCTTGTTCAGCAGCGCACCAACATCCTCGGCGTCGTGGTCGGCGACCTCGCCAATCCCTTCTTTGCCGAGATGGCGAAATCGGTCGAGCGTCACGCGGCCGCGCGCGGCTACACGGCCATGTTCTGCAACACCGAGGGCGACAGCGAGAGCGAGCGCGCGGGGATCGAGACGCTGCTCGAACAGCGTGTGGCTGGGTTCGTCTTCCTCGCGTTCTCCGGTGACTCGCGCACCATGCGCGAGACCCTGCAGCACGGTGTTCCGGCCGTGTTCCTCAGCTGCCACGAGGACTGGGGCGATGTGGTGGCGGTCGACGACGCGCTCGGCGGGCGGCTCGCCATGCGGCACCTGATCGCGTCGGGCCACCGGCGGATTGCGTTCCTGTCCATTCCCGAGCTGGCCGACAGCTCAGACCTGGCGCGCCGGAACGGGTGCGTCGAGGAGGCAACTCAGGCTGGCGTCGCTTCGGTGACGCGGATCAGCTGGTCGCCGCCAGCGGATCGGGCCGAGATCGACGGCGAGGTCCGTGAGCTGCGCGAAGCCTTCACCGGCACGGACCGGATCACCGGCGTCTTCGCATCGAACGACCTGGCCGCCATCGACCTGATCGAGTTCGCGGATCGGGTCGGCATCCAGGTTCCGCGCGACCTGTCGATCGTGGGGTTCGACGATGTGCCGATGGCCGGTCTCGCGCGCATCGGCTTGACCACGGTCGCGCAGCC
>WNFC01008107.1_pt1 | contig 11584 bp, 9 predicted proteins | sample 5400541 | NCBI WGS metagenome assembly WNFC01 (sample SAMN13153342, study PRJNA577476) | soil metagenome | isolation source: 120 cm saprolite under Douglas fir tree site 2 hole 2 replicate 1 | place: USA:California | collected 2015-04-18
ATCGGACTTCTTCTCACCGGGACAGGCTTTCCAGCCTGTCATCTTCATCTTGACCGTTTCCGACAAGCGACATGCTGGAGAGCCTAGTCCCACTCACAGATCTGTCGGCGCTCGCACCGCTGTCGTCCCGCAGAGACTTCCCTAGCAGGGTGTGGAAAAACCTATTTCTTTATGAAAAATCTTTCCGAACCCTGCGATAAAGCTGACTTCCTTCCTTTTTTGATTCGCACCTCGCGGACTCGTTAGCTCGCTCCGCCTTTCGGCTCCGCTAGTGTTTGGTTCTCCCCCTCTGGGGGAGATTACAGAGAGGGAAAGCAGGCTGCGGAAGACCTTTTTCCGCAGCCTGCTAGGCCTAGGAGCCCCTATCACCTCGACGCTTCTTCCGCCGGCCCTTGCGATCGAGCGAGGGCTTATGGTGCAATCGCGCGTCGCTCCGAATTGCGGCGATCGGCAAAGACCGTTCGCATGCTGGTGGAATTGGGGAGATTACAAATGGCTGAGAACTTTCGCAGCAGGCTTATCACGGAAGGTGTTCAACGCTCGCCGAACCGCTCGATGCTACGGGCGGTGGGCTTTAAAGACGAAGATTTCAAAAAGGCCATCGTCGGCATTGCCAACGCCTACAGCACAATTACGCCTTGTAATCTCGGCCTTAACCTGCTGGCCCAACGCGCCGAACGCGCGCTCGCGGGCGCCGGCGCGATGCCCCAGGTGTTCGGCACGATTACCGTCAGTGATGGCATCTCGATGGGCACCGAGGGGATGAAGTATTCCCTGGTCTCGCGCGAGGTAATCGCGGACTCAATTGAAACTGCCTGTAATGCCCAGGCAATGGACGGCGTAGTGGCCATAGGCGGCTGCGACAAGAACATGCCCGGTGCGATGATCGCGCTGGCGCGCATGAATATTCCATCGATCTTTGTTTACGGCGGCACGATAAAGCCCGGCCATTACAACGGCCGCGACCTGACGATTGTTAGCGCCTTCGAAGCGGTTGGACAGTACAGCGCCCACAAGATCGATGAGAAAGAGCTGATGGAAGTCGAGCGCCGCGCCTGTCCGGGTGCTGGTTCGTGTGGTGGAATGTATACCGCCAACACGATGTCATCTGCGATCGAAGCAATCGGGATGAGCCTGCCGTACTCATCAACCATGGCGGCCGAAGACGAGGAAAAGGCGAGCAGCGCCGCCGCTTCGAGCGACGCAGTAGTTGGCGCAATTCACCAACAACTGCTGCCACGCACGATCATGACCCGTCAGGCATTCGAAAACGCAATCGCGGTCGTGATGGCGGTCGGTGGCTCAACTAACGCAGTCCTGCATCTGCTCGCGATGGCGCATGCAGCGGAGGTTCCGCTGACGATTGACGATTTCGAGACGATTCGCCAGCGTGTGCCGGTGCTGTGCGATCTCAAGCCGTCGGGACCGTATGTCGCCACCGATCTTCATCGCGCCGGCGCTATCCCGCAAGTGATGAAGATGCTGCTCAACCACGGCCTGCTGCATGGCGACGCGATTACCATCACCGGCAAAACGGTAGCTGAAAATTTGGCTGAGGTGCCCGACGCGCCCTCAGCGAATCAGGACGTAATCCATCAATGGGACAAGCCGGTATATCCCCACGGTCACTTGGCAATACTCAAGGGTAATCTTGCGCCGGAAGGCTGCGTCGCCAAGATTACCGGAATCGCCCACCATCAAATCACCGGCCCGGCACGCGTTTTCGAGCGTGAGGAAGACTGCCTGGCGGCAATCCTGGCCGGGAAAATCAACCAAGGCGAGGTGCTCGTGATTCGTTACGAGGGGCCAAAAGGCGGACCCGGAATGCGCGAGATGCTGTCGCCGACCTCGGCGATAATCGGTGCCGGTTTAGGTGATTCGGTAGGCTTGATTACCGATGGGCGCTTCTCGGGAGGCACCTACGGCCTGGTGGTTGGCCACGTGGCCCCCGAGGCCCAGGTCGGCGGGCTTATTGCCCTGGTCCGCGAAGGCGATTCGATCACCATCGACGCCGACCGGAGAGTCTTGCATCTGAGTGTCGCTGCCGAGGAAATCACGAGGCGGCGTGCCGCCTGGACTCCGCCGCCCGCGCGCTATACGCGGGGCGTCCTCGCAAAATATGCGGCGCAGGTGTCGAGCAGCAGTGTTGGTGCGGTCACCGACTAGCTGCTCGAAAAAAGCAACCGCATTGCGCCAGAGAGAGTGGCCCCACGGGGGCCGTTCTCTCGTGCCGGCGCAATCCTAAGCCTGCCGGGCAGTCTACAAGTTCAATGGAGTTGCCGCGGCACTCGTAGCAGGCGCTGCTGACGCCGCACCAGCAAGTAAGCCACGCGTAGCAGCGACTGAGCGTCCTCGGGTAGCGCCAAATATTCAGTGGCGGTGGTGGGACGCAGTGCCAGCCCCTGGGCTGATTGCGTCAGAACGAGAATTTCGGCACATCCCCGGCAGATGCTCACATCCTGCACGCCCGGGTCCCGTCGGCCAGCGATCTTACCCCCATCCGACAACTGCGTTCCGCAGGTCGGGCAATTGGTCTCCCCCACGCTAAACCTCCCAGTTGCTCGCACCTGAATGCCGGACATCCGGCACTTCCATGTCGAGGTCACCTCCGACTTCTGGTCAACCGATTCAACGCTGCCTTCCCCATCCGCCCACATCGAGTTCGCATCGCATTAGCGGCACTCCAAGCACACCTCGAGCGAACGATTCGGTAAAATGCGCGCACAAACAAAATCCGCAAATGAGCCCTCATAAGCGCGCCGGGGACTTCACAACATCCCGTTCAGAAAACCCTCGCTGCAGGGAATGGCTTTTTGAACCCACCTTTTTCGTTGTCGATCACGCACACCAAACGGGCGTGATTTTGAAAAATTCAGGGGGGAGACAGCCGGCCTGCCCGCCGGCTCAGCAAAGTGGCGTTCAGCCGCCGCTTACGATGCAGCGTCCGCTGCCAGGCAGTCCCCCCCGGGAATTAAACTCGACAAGTATCACCAGAAGCGCAAACGCGAAGCAAGTGTAAAACTGAACAGGGCGTAAGATCCTTAAGGACCCAAGGCGGTTGCGCCCTCGGGCGTCCGCAGGCAGCGGACGAAAGCGCAACCATCTGGTGTGCCGACAGCGCGAAGCGAGGCCGCAGCCCTGAGCGGAGTCGAAAGGAAGCGAGTCTGCTAGTTGCGCATAGGACTGATATAAGTAGCAGAGGAGCAAAGGCTCCAATCCTGACCGGGTTTGTAAGGGCGTGAGCCATTGCCGTGCGTAAGGCACAAGCGCGAGAATTCTTGACTGGAGATTATTGATCGTGCGTTCGGACGAAAATTTCTTCAATTTGTATAATCATGATTTCATTCGGGTGGCGGTGGGCGTTCCCCCCGTTCGTGTCGCCGACCCGGAATTTAACTCCCAACAGACAATCGAACTGATGCGAGCGGCCGCAGGCCGCGGTGCGGTGCTGGTGCTGTTCCCCGAGCTTGGCCTCTCCGCTTATAGTTGTGACGACCTGTTCCATCAACGTGCGGTCCTGGAGGCGTGCCGCGATGGCATCGCGAGAATTGTGGAGGCCTCGCGTGACCTGCCGCTGGTGGCGGTAGTGGGCTGTCCGCTGGCGTTCGACCATCTACTTTACAATTGTGCAATCATTATCCAGCGCGGACGGATACTGGGGGTAGTGCCGAAGATTTACCTGCCCAATTATCGCGAGTTCTATGAAGCTCGCCAATTCAATTCCGGTGAAACCGCACTTCACGACACGGTCGAGCTTTGCGGCCAGCGTGAAATCCCCTTTGGCTCGCGGAACCTTTTCGCCTGCCGCGGCCAGCCGCTGTTCACTTTTCATGTAGAGATCTGCGAGGACCTCTGGGTGCCAATACCGCCGTCAACCGATGCCGCGCTAGCCGGCGCGACATTACTGCTGAATCTGTCAGCGTCCAACGTTACGGTGAGCAAAGCCGGCTACCGCCGGCAATTGGTGTCCAGTCAATCGGCCCGTTGTCTGGCAGCTTATCTTTACTCTGGCGCCGGCGCCGGGGAATCGACTACTGACCTGGCCTGGGACGGTCATGCACTCATCGCCGAAAACGGAAATCTGGTCGTAGAGTCCGAGCGGTTTAAAGATCCGCCCCAGCTAATCTGCTCGGAAATTGACCTCGAACGGCTTTCTCAGGAGCGTATGCGGCAGACCAGCTTCGGCCAGGCGGTCCGGCGCGAGGCGGCCCGTGCACGCGAGTTCCGCACGGTGCGTTTCGAGCTTGCCCTGCCCCAGCGCGAGCGGCTTCTCCTGGAGCGGCGCTATGAACGTTTCCCTTATGTTCCGGCCGATCCGCTCGGCCGCGAAGAACGATGCGCCGAAGTTTATGAAATCCAGGTGCAGGGGCTGCTGACGCGCCTTCGCGCAACTGGTTTGCGCCATATCGTCATCGGCATCTCCGGCGGCATCGATTCGACTCATGCACTGCTGGTATGCGCTCAAGCCATGGACCGGCTCGGCTGTCCGCGCAAGAATGTTATCGCTTACACAATGCCTGGGTTCGCCACCAGCACGCGGACGCTCGAGCAAGCGCGGCGGCTGATGAGCAATATCGGTTGCGACCCGCATGAGCTCGATATCCGGCCAGCGGCGCACCAGATGCTGGCGAATATCGGTCATCCGTATAGCAACGGAAGCGACACTTTTGACGTGACGTTCGAGAACGTACAGGCAGGCGAACGCACCAGCCATCTGTTCCGGCTCGCCAATTTGCATGAGGCGCTGGTGGTCGGCACCGGCGACCTGAGCGAATTGGCGCTGGGTTGGTGTACCTATGGCGTGGGTGACCACATGTCGCATTACGCGGTGAATGCGAGTGTGCCCAAGACTCTGATCCAGCACGTAATCCGATGGGTCGCGGAGACTGAGCGCTTCGGCGCCGAAACCAGCACCACGTTACGCGATATTCTCGCGACCGAGATCAGCCCTGAACTGGTGCCCGGCAAGGCCGGCGCAATTCAGGCAACCGAGGCGCTCATCGGGCCCTACGAATTGCAGGATTTCAACCTCTATTACACGGTCCGCTTCGGGTTTACCCCAAGCAAAATCGCTTTCCTGGCCTATTGTGCCTGGCATGATCGTTCGCTCGAGCCATGGCCCGATATCCCCGAGGACAAACGTCACGAATACGATCTTGCCGAAATCAAGACTCATCTGCGTACTTTCTTGTTTCGGTTCTTCAAGCTGAGCCAGTTCAAACGAAGCTGCATTCCGAATGCGCCTAAAGTCGGCTCAGGCGGGTCGCTGTCTCCTCGCGGCGACTATCGCGCTCCCAGCGACAGTGAGGCGACGGCATGGCTCGCCGAACTTGAACTAGTACCCGACATAGATGGCGAGCAGTTATCTGTGAGGTAATTGCGCCGTGCAAAATTTGCCCGATGCAATCGGTTCATGTGGAAAAAGTTCAATCCCGGCCAACCAGTCAGCACCGCCCGCAACCAGATGGGCATGCTCCCAGCAAGTCAGCTGATAATTGCATTAGCCGCAAAACGTCACAGAAGATTCTCTGCGGCAAAGGCGGCTTCTGAACACCTAAGCGAAAATTGCGATCCGATAGAATCAAGGTCTCTTCTCGATCAGCGTTCGGTTGCAAAGCCAACTGTGAGGACTCACTAACTATCGTCCGAGCCACTTCGATTGCGATCCGATATATTCCCCATGCGATTGCCGCGTCCGGCATATCGATTGCACCTGCACTATCTTAACCGGAATCAGATAATGGTCACGCGACTGGCGACCGAAGCCGCACACAAGCTGCCGGAGATGGAGCAGGGCGAGGCTGAACTGGGACGACGAGGAAGCCGGCGCGGAGCACGATTCTTGATTCGGACCGACAGCTCTGCGCGTAAACTGGGGAGTCCAAGACACTTTATCGCTCCGCCATTGTTGACGGCCTGGCCTGAGGAGCGTCAAGCGATGAAATAGGAGGAGAGCCAAGAGAGCGGCTCATCATCTAGCGCGCGGCTCAATCATCTCCCCGGTCAGCCGTAAAGAAGCTTAGCCGGCCAACGACGCCCGGTTCCGCGGTCGTCGCGCAATTCGCTACAATCGGATGGCCGGGTTCCCTCGGCCTGTTATCAGGGAATCTGGGCCGACGTGGCAACCGACCAACTGACAGAGAGTTCTGCGGACGCCGGCGACGGGCGGTTCGAGGCGGGCCGTGCGACCCGGCCGTTGCTTGGTATAATCCTCGCCACCGCAGTGCTCTACTATGCCCGCGACATCCTGCTGCCAACTTCGTTTGCTGCGATTCTCGCCGTCGTCTTTAGTCCCGTAGTGCGCCGCCTGGAGCCTTGGGCAGGACGCGCGCTGAGTAGTGCTATCGTCGTAATCACGGGGATGCTGGCTATCGCTGGCATTTTTTATTTCCTGACGGTCGAACTCACTTCGGTCGCGGTCGAGGTTTCATCGTATTCGTCCAATATCGCAACCAAGCTATCGCATCTCGAAAGGAGCACTCCGGCCTGGTTGCGCGACGTCGAGAGCGCCTTTCAGAACATTCAAAAGGAGCTGGAGCGAAATCAAACGAATCGGCAAGCGGCGCCGTCGCGTACGGTCCAAACCACCGAGGCCTGGTCACCGTTGAATGAATTTGCCAAATCGGCCGGGTCATTAATTTCCGGTATCGCCGAGGCGGCACTCACCATCGTGTTGCTGTTCTTTCTGCTCTACAGCCGGGTGGATTTGCGCGATCGCTTTGTCCGCCTGTCCGCGCGTGCTGGAATACCCGTTGCCGCGCAGGCTATCGATGCCGCCGGCAACACCGTCAGCCGCTACCTCTTTCTGTTCTCAGTGGTGAATCTTTCCTTCGGGATCATCAGCGGCATGATTCTTTGGGCATTGGGCATGCCCAATCCCGAATTATGGGGCACGCTGGGATTCGTCTTACGCTTCATCCCGTACGTGGGCGCCACGGTATCGGCACTGATGCCAACCTTGGTAGCTTTCGCGGTGTTCCCCGGCTGGACCAAAGCCATCGAAGTGGTGGCGACGTTTGTGGGGCTCGATCAGATTGCGGCGCAATTCGTCGAACCGTTTTTTATCGGCGCCGGGGTCGGCGTATCACCGGTGGCGCTACTGTTTTCGGCCGCATATTGGACGTGGCTATGGGGTCCGGCGGGTCTTGTGATCGCGACGCCACTGACCGCGTGTATCAAAGTTGTCGGTGATTACATTCCCTCACTCGATTTTTTTTCGCTGTTGCTCGGCGCGGACGTCGCTCTGGAAGACTGTCACGATTATTATCGCAAACTGCTCGAACTCGATCGCCAGGGCGCGCAGGCTCTTGCCATCCGCTACTGTGACGAGCACGGCCTGGAGGCGACTTTCAGGGAGATTTTTGCACGCGCGCTGCAGCTCGCAGGGCAGGAATTCGAGGACGGCCATTTGAGTTCGGCAAACGAGCAATTCATTATTGACACCACGCGCGAATCGATTGCCGACCTCGGCAGCCGCTTCAGCAAACCGCGGCTGCCGGCACCATTCCGTGTGCTGGGCGTCTGCGCGCCCGGTGAGTCCCACAGTCTCGGACTGATGATTGTGCTGGAGTTGCTGCGCCTGGACGGAATTGCCGCGAGCTTTGCTGGCGAGAACAAACCACTCGCAGAGATCCGCGACTTCGTCGATCGCTACACGCCAGACCTGGTCTGCCTGACTTGCACCCTGCTGTCGAATCTACCTGCGGCTGTACAGACCGTGCGTGCACTCAAAGCCGACCGGGCCCAACTCACGATTATTGCTGGTGGCCCCGGCGCTGTCAGGTCCACAGGCGAGTTGCTCGCCGCAGGATGTGCCCGGGTATGTGCGAACGACAACGAGGGGCGCAGAGCAGTGCGACAATATGCGCTTAACCGTTCTCGGATGCGTCCGCCCGACCCGCGCCGCTTCCCGATTCGGCTGCCCACGAGGCGAGAGGCAAAGTGAAGAAAGCGAGCGGGAAAAACGAAGCGGGAGGGCAATGAGAAAACCGGCCGAGGCCGCGGAGGCTGAACTCTGTGGAGCCAATGCTCCGCCCCGTGCTACTACCCAATACCTAATCTTTGTGGCTCCTTCAGTTAATACTGCTTCGGCCGGCTGAAACAAAAGTATTGTTTTGTGCGTGCCGCAATTCTTGGGCTGGTTCGCGTCAGGTTTTTCACGGTACTAACCGCACAGAACGCACTCGCGGAGACAAACAATGTATCCGCGAGTTGCGTTGGGATATAAATTAGCCGTGCGACAACGACATATTGCGCGGCCGCGATTTAGCGCGTTATCGCCCTACCCGCCGCAAGTCCGACGATTAGCAGTGCGATGAAGACAATCAGGAACAGACCAAATAACAGCTTCGCGATACCCGCCGCACCTGCAGCGATACCGCCAAAGCCAAAGATCGCAGCGATTATCGAGATTACCAGAAATACAAACGCCCAATACAGCATCTTCGATGCTCCTTGTCGTAATCATAGTCTCGGGTTGATGCACCTGAATCATTATGCACTTGCCTTGAGATCCTATGCCGGAAAGGTGCAGGGCCCATGCCATACAAGATAGTCACGCTAATGCGCCACAAAATCGAAAATGGCCGAAAACGATTCGCAGACAAACTGCAAGTCTCCCTTCTCAAAACCGTCGTCCAACCGCCGCGATGTTCTTAGCAGTCCTGGTACTTTAGTTGCGTAACTCCTCGTTAGCTTCAGAGCGGCGGAATAGGGCTGCGTCCCAATCCCTCAACCTGACCAAGGAACACTAGGCGGAGCGCAGCGGAGCCGAGCTCGCCAGGCGGAACGAAGTGCAGCCGAGCAAACGAGTCCGCGAGGTGCGCATATTAAAAAGGAGTCCGCGACGTGCGCATTACAGAGAGAGATCATTCCCTGAGGAGCGCCAGCGACGAATGGGTTAGGAGGAAGTAGCCCGCCGGCTATGCATACTGGCGGTGCCACCAGAATTTCGCCGGGCAGGGGTCATTTTGTCGGAGTATTGATAGCCAAGTAGGCAACCCCACTCTAGCCTCGTCAGCGAGGGTCAGAGACGCCCGGCGCGACGAACAATCCGACCGGGCCGAGTCCAGCAGCCAGCCGTAATGCGCGAAATCATGCAACCAAGCACTACTCTAAAACACAATTCAACTGCAATTGCAGCTCTACCAGACTGAAAGCGCCGGATGGCGATATTCAGTCCAGAGCGAGGTCCCGCGTGAGGGTGCTTCCGAGTGGCCATCCCTTGAGAGCATTATGCCTGTATCGGCAAAACGATTGTCGGGGCAGTAGAGAACCGCCTGCGAGAGCGGATAAAAATAAGAGCGAACAGAAGGAGCCTCGAATGGTTGACTTTGATCGCTCTCTGCTTGGCCGCGTCTTTCAGACTACGAGCCCCGTGCAAATTACTGCGGAGATGATCGCGAGCTTTTGCGCCATGATGGGGGAGACCAATCCTATTTACATCGATCCGCTCGCACCGCAAGCGGCGCCGATCGCGCCACCAGCATTCGTCGCGACATTCCGCGCACTCGAGGATATTTTCGATCATCTTCCGAAACACGTGCCGCGCCTCGCGGCTGGAATGGACGTCGAGTTTGTCGAGCCGATCAGGGCAGGCGACGCCATCTCAATCAGCTCTCGACTCGCTGAAACTTATACCAAGACCGGACGGAGCGGAGTTATGACCTTCTTCGTCATCCGTTCGATGCTGACCAACCAGCGCGGAGGTGTAGTCGCCCGCATTGATCACCGTTTCACTTACCGGGGATAGGAGAACGCCGCTCGTGAGGGCTACTGGCGCCGGCGGCCCGGATCATCATCATTAGATAACGTCGCCCGGGGTCTTTGAGCCGGCTGACACTGTATGACGCGAGTCTCTCGGCCCAGGCATCGCTTCCAATCGCTCAAACAGCCTGTAATGATTAGCTCTTCCGCGACCTCGTGAGCCGTTAGCTCAGGCCGGTAGAGCATGTGACTTTTAATCACAGGGTCCCGGGTTCGAGTCCCGGACGGCTCACTCGAAAAACCTACTGAATGCAAATATTTATTGATCATCGACGAAACGGGCGTATCTGCTCGGCCGCCCGTGTCGACAGCCTGTCCACCAGATCTCGATCAACCCTCGTTTAACGAGGAGGACTTGGTTGAGCTTGCTGGTCGGGTGCGAACAAAGGGCCATTCGCTTCAGCTCCCGCGCGATACCCGGATATTTTCCCAAGCTCGATGACTGTTTTATCACCCACCACGTCACCGGTGTTCAGCGTCGTTTTCGGCTCGATCAGAATGGCGTGAATCTCATCTTCGGCGACCGCAGATGATCGACACCGCGGGGAATGACTACGAATTCTCCATGGCCGGACCTGGACCTCGGGCGCTGGATGTTCCACTCCTTGCCTTTGACCGCAAGCTCGCGTCGCCCCGGAGCCATCGCACTCGCGTCCAGGTAATCTAACTCTCGCGATCAACCGGACGAAATCCGTCGTCATGGCAGATCTGGTGTTTTTGCGCGAAATCGCGTGCCGCGGACTGTCGCGCGGTTTCTCGGCTCCGGTCAGGATGACAATAAGAGGGCTACATTCATTACGGCTATGTTACGAAATCGTCAATGGTTAGCGGCGTCTCCACAACCCCGAGCCACTGCTGAAACTATCCTTGTGCTACATCGTATAGCGAGTTGTCTCATCTTCATCCGGCAGGTACTGTTGGCCGGGTAGAATTTCACTTCAGGCGAGGAGGCAGTGGTACATGCTCGTTTTCCTGGAGGGCATGAATAAGCGGCGGCGAATGGTCGGGCGCGCGGCTATAATAATCGCTCTCGTCACGGTCGCCGGATGTAACGGTCAACAATTCTCGACGACGCAGAAGGCGACGGGTGTGGGGGCACTCCTGGGCGCGGGCAGTGGAGCGATTGTTGGCTCGGCGGTGGGCCATCCCGTAGCGGGTACACTAATCGGAGCTGGAATGGGCACGGCGGGCGGTTATATGGTCGGTCGAGGCCTGCAGAACAACGAAGAGGCGCAGCAACAAACGCAAAATCAGGCCAACCAGCAGCAGCAAGAGATAGAAAGTCAGCGCCGCCAAATCCGTCAACTGCAGCAAGAGCAAAACACGGAATAATGGGCACAGGCTTTAGCCTGTGTGCTTTCATTTCCCTGCCAAGAATCACAGGCTGGAAGCCTGTTCCGCTGAGGACATTGGCTATTTTCAGCTTCGAAGTAAACGCTCCGTTTCGGCGATCAAGGTTGGATCGCTGAACGGCGGTTGCAATCCGGTCAGGCGCGGCTGGCCGGCGCTCGTATGATCATCGCGGTCGACCAGTTCGAATCGAAGGTCGCGATGGCCAAGCGCTTCGGCGCGACCCACACGATTGATGCATCCAACACCGATGCGGTCGAAGCTATTCACAAGCTGACCGCGGAAGGACCAGAAGAAGCACCGGTGGTCGAAGGACTCGGACCCAGCGGCGGGTTGATTACGCCTTCGAGGCGGTCGGTGTTGCCAAGCTGGCAGAGCAATGCTTCCAGTGCATCAAGCCCGGCGGCACCGCGACGATCATCGGAATGATTCCGGTCGGTCATAAGGTTCAGCTCGACGGGCCGATGTT
>WNFC01019300.1_pt1 | contig 11583 bp, 19 predicted proteins | sample 5400541 | NCBI WGS metagenome assembly WNFC01 (sample SAMN13153342, study PRJNA577476) | soil metagenome | isolation source: 120 cm saprolite under Douglas fir tree site 2 hole 2 replicate 1 | place: USA:California | collected 2015-04-18
TCCGCCCGAGCACGCGCTGGTGCTGTCGGTCGACGAGAAGTCTCAGATCCAGGCGCTCGACCGCACCCAGCCGGGGCTGCCGATGAAGAAGGGCCGCTGCGGGACGATGACGCATGACTTGACTACAAGCGGCACGGCACAACGACGCTGTTCGCCGCCCTCGACGTGCTCGACGGCAAAGTCATCGGCCAGTGCATGGCGCGCCATCGGCATCAGGAATTCATCCGCTTCCTCAGATCAACCGCGAGACCCCGGCCGCGGCGGAGCTGCATCTGATCGTCGACAAACACGCGACGCACAAGCATCCCAAGGTCTGCGCCTGGCTCGAACGGCCCAAGCGCTTCCACCTCCACTTCACCCCGACCTCGGCCTCCTGGCTCAACGCCGTCGAGGGCTTCTTCGCCAAACTCACCCGGCAGCGGCTCCAGCGCGGCGTCTTCAAAGGCATTGTCGATCTCCAGGCCGCCATCAACCGCTTCCTTGCCGAAACCAATTAAAATCCCAAGTCCTTCACCTGGACCGCCGATCCCGACGCCATCATCGAAAAGGCTTGGCGCGGGAAACAGGCGTTAGAGTCGATCCACTCTAGCGAGGTGGGCCGGGACTGCGCTCCCCATGCGGTCCCGGCCCGAATTCGCGATCGTGTCCTGGTTTGGGGCATCGAGTGTCCGAATTAGGACAACACCCAGCGATCGGAGACTTGACTGATAATCCTGGATCATGAGACGATCGACTCCCGCGGGCGGCGAGTATCCGGCAGTAGGCGTTGCCTGCAAACGGCCCGCTCGATCTGATCGCGTACTACAGCCCCGCCTGGAACGTTTACGCTCTGTTAGATTTGTCCATGCGGCATAATCTAAGAACAATTCTTGTCATGGCGCTTCTTTCCTGGGTATTGGTCATCTTGATGGCAACGTGCTTGTGGTCCGTCTTGTAGGTGAGCGCGCACTTCGCTTTGGTTCCACCCCTTCCCCGCTCTGACTACTCCCCTTCTAGCGATTTGATCCGCTCTTCGTGGTCGGCCAGAGTTTGCGGGATGCCACCCACTACGCCGCGTTGTGCGGCGAGATCGGTCTTGGTCTCTTGGTGGTACGTCTCGACCTTGTCGTCGAGCTGATCAACTTTTGTAGCTCAAACTCTGTAGGCCTTTCTAGACGCCGCCGATGCGCTGGTTCAGTCGAGCTTCGGCATCGCCGATGTGATTCTCCACACTGGCGAATTGGTCGCGCATCTCCGCGAAGCCGTTCGCCATCATGGCCGGCGAGTTGGTTGAGGGTGATCCTTTTTGGCTGCTCGTTCTCCATGCGTTCATTGTATGCCGGGCATGGGCATCGGCTAGGGGTGTCGATCGGAAAACGGCTCCAACCTCAGGCGACCTTCGATGCGTCTAGCCGGCATGTCCCCGTGACGGCAGGCTGACCGAAAGACCAGCATGATCCCATCCGAGGGAGGCGCCAGCGAACCATCCAACACGCTCCTTCCGGGCAGGGCAGGAGGCGCAGTCGTCATGACAAACCGAGCCGGGAGCGGAACGCGGCATGCCGGTTGCGGCGGCGGTTGAAGCGGAGATAAGACTGAAGATGCGTGCGATCGACCGGTCCTTTGTCGCGCCGATGATGAACAATGAGGGTTGCAAGGTAATCGTGGAGAAGAGTGAGCGCGGCGATCAACACGGCCAGCACGGCGATGAAGTTAAATTTGAGCCGTCGCTCGCTATCGCGAACGCCGAACCGCTAGAGACCCCGAGCGGCGCGATGCTCGCCGTATTTGTGCCGTCACTGAGCATCAATTTGTCGCCGGTTGCAGTGTCCGGATATGCAGCGGTGGTGCTGTTGCCGAAGCTGATGTCGTCAAACGTCTCTGTCGCGGCCGCAGGAAGGATCATCACGAGATTGCTGAGTATCCAGGCGGCATCGGTATGCAGGTTGCTGATCTGCGGCGCTGTCGCCCCGGTAACCATGGCGAGAGGTTGTGAAGCCCGCCGCATCGACGACGTACCCACCATAATTCTGGTACGCCTTTGCTAGCGCCTGCCCCTCCGGCGTGAGGCCGGCTTGCGAGATATCAAGATCGGGCCGCAGGGCGAAATGGGCGCCCATTGGGATCGTGCCCCCGCACATCGCGATGCTGTCTGCGTCCGCAGAAACGGCGGGTGCGATGAACTGATCGGTTTGGACCGTGCCGGCCTTGAGTTGGGCATGATCGAGCTCAATCGGCAAAGCGTGCTCAATCGAGAGGTTGTCCAACTCCTCGGGCAGGATGAGGCCGCCGAGCAGAGATGCCCCGGCAGCGCGGATGCCCGCTCCTACACCGTTGAGGCCCCAGCCTGTCCCGGTCAGATCGCCCTTGACCAGATAACCAACGCTGTAAGTTCCGCTAGTACCTCTGCACAGGGATTATGACTCTTTGGCGGTGTCGGGGTAAGCACGAGCGAGTTTGGCGCGGGCGCGTTCGGTGGTGAACATCCATTTGATGCGTGCGGCTTCGGCATTGCGCTGTTGCTCCCAGGCGGCGATTTCGGTGATCAGGTGGTCGCGCTCGCCGATGCGGCGGTCGAGACACTGGCCGCGCAGCACGCCGATCTCGATCTCGACCATGTTGAGCCAGCTGGCGTGTTTGGGCGTGTAGTGGAACTCCAGCCGGCGCAGCAACCGTCGGGCCTGCGGCGCCGGGAAGGTCTCGTAGAACGCGCCGGCGGAATGGGTCGAGAGGTTGTCGAGGACGACCCGGATCTGCTCGGCCTGGGGATAATGGACATCGGCCAGCTCGCGCATGCATTGGGCGAAGTCGCGTGCCGTGCGATGGTCGGTGACCTTAACCTTGCGCCAGGGGCGGTGCGCGTCGAGGAAGACGAACAGGTTGACCGTGCCGTTGCGCCGATACTCGCAGTCGTAGCGTTCGAGTTGGCCCGGCGCGGCCGGGATCGGCTAGCGCGCCTCGCCGATCAGCTGGGTCGGGCTTTCGTCGAAGCACACCACTGGCCGCTGCGGATCGGCGGCTTCGGCATAGAGATCGAGCACATCCTCCATACGGGCGACGTAGGCACCATCAATCTGCAGAATGCACCACATGTCCTTGCGCCACGGCTTGAGGTGGTTCTCGGCCAGGCGCCGGCGCACCGTCTCGCGTGACAGGTCCTCATGCTCGGTGAGCTTGACCATCGCCCCGGCCAGCAGTGCCAGCGTCCAGCGCGCGCGGGCCTCGGGCGGGTTGGAGCAGGCGGTCGCCACCAGCAGCGCCTCCTCCTTGCCCGAGAGCTTGCGTTCCGCCCCGGGGCGGGGCTCCTCGCTGAGCGCGGCTTCCAGGTTGCTTTCGACGAAGCGGCGCTTGGTCCGGTATACCGTCGAACCGCCGACGGCGATGCTGATGGCGATGTCTTCGTCGCTGGCGCCGGCATCGGCCGCCAAGAGGATCTGTGTCCGCTTGAGCTTGCGCGCGGCATGCTTGCCGCCGCTCAGCAGAGCGGTGAGTTCGTCGCGCTCGTCTTGGCTCAACTCCACTCGGTAACGTACATTCATCGATGCCCCCCTCGGTTGAGGGCACAACAGATGAATCAGATGCCTGGGCTATGTCTCCCCGCCTCCAAACCCGGCTTCACGCCTAAGCAGGGGCAATACTTGGCCTTCATCCACGCCTACACGCTGGTGCTCGGCCGGCCACCGGCCGAAGCCGATCTGCAACGATTCTTTCAGGTGACGCCGCCTTCAGTCCACCAAATGGTGCTCACGCTCGAACGCTACGGGCTTATCCGACGCCAACCTGGAATAGCCCGAAGCATCGAGGTCCTGGTCGATCCCGAAGCGCTTCCGCCCTTGCGCGCCAGCCACGATCAACTCGTCAAATCCTCTGTGCAGAGGTACTAGCGGCATTGTATGCGGCTCCCCAGGTTTCCCAAAAATGGACGCCATCCGGATCGGTAAAGATTGCCCATCCGTCGCCGCCATGTGTAATGACCAGGTTGGTCGGCGTAGGGAGATCAACGGTGCCAGTCAAGGAAAACGTGCCCCCATCGTTGAGCACGTCAAAATTCCAGGTTGCGAGAGGCGCGTTGGCCGGCGTCTCGACCAAGAGATCTTCGTTCTGAACCCAAGGATTTGCCAGGGAAGGATCGTGAAACTGGAGGTTCTCGATCGCGGTCGGATCGGAGAACCTGTGGACATCTTGGTCAATCGGTTTGTTCCAAGCGCTATCCGCGGAGAAGGGACGTTGCATTTACTTATCACCAGATAGCAGCCAAATCGTCGGATTGCCCGCCTCGCAGCGCTGGAACTCCTTGCGTTGGCTCACTCCCGCCGACCCTCTGATGAATTATTCAGGCAGGCGTCGTTCACGTCCTCGTAGCCGGCGAGCCGTCCGAACACCGACTGCCGCGGCAAGCCGCCCAGTAGATGGCGGCCGTTCTTGCCCGTGCGCGCATCGGCGAGCACGTCGGCGCCCATCTCAGTCAGGCACATAGCGTCATCCAGCTCGCGACAGGCCAGCAATCCGCCATCGGAGGTAATCACACTGCCGCAAAACTGAAGCATCGGACGGCGGTCAAAATCGAGCCTCAGCGCCTCGCCCTTCGATTCTTCCGTTGGGTCCGCCATGGCCGCCCCGTTCGATCTACGATAGCATGCTGAATCTTATTCTTGAATCGACGCAGGCGTGCTCAAAATCGTCAATCCACATACGGGGAATGCGGGATTCAACAGCGCCCTGTCTCTCCCTCGACCCGGGAACAGCGCAGAACGGTGCCGCCTACCTTCTCGATCGCTTCATGGCACGAGCAATGCCCCCAGCCAGGGATGCCCGGGATAAAGAACCTCACGCTCTTCCACGACCTCGGTCCTGTGGGCGTTACCGCGTCGCGGTGTACGACGCCGTCCAACCACATGCCTCGATCGGTTCCCAGGCTCCCGCGCGGAGGTGTTCGTGCCAGCTTTCGCTGCATAGCCGGCTGCGCAATACCCGACCAGCTCCGCCGGCCATGCTCCCGCTGGTGCCACGACCCGCCATAAACTAACGTTCATATCGGACCACCAAGCGGGGGCCGGTCACGTTCACAAAGGGGTCACAAGAGGGTAGGTAATTAGCGTCAGCGACCAGGGGGCGATCCCGGGACCGCGATCACGCTATGTTCATGGGACCTGCAAAAAGGGCGATTCCAAGTAAGTAAAATTTTGGACTCCGGGAGAAAAACAATGTCAGACTTCATTGAACGATCCGTTAGGGAAATAGCCAAGCCTTACGCTAGGTTTGTGCCTATTTCGTATCGCTCCCTTGGAATCGTTCTCGGCGTGGCTGATGTTTTTACAGTGTTGGCGACCAGTATCTTAAGTGGCGGGATCTATCACCTCCTTGCTAATGGTTCTATTGGCTCTGTCAGGGATTTTGCGGCGGTAGGGATCCTAGTCGCAACTCTGTATTGCACGGTTCTCAGCACCCACAATCTTTACGATCCGGTACAGATCTTGAACAAAAACGTGCGCCTTTCGAAGCTGCTGCTGATCTGGATCGGCATCTTTGCGGTTCTTGCAGTTGTGGCCTTCACCGCGAAGGTGGGCTCGGATTTCTCACGCGGCGCCGAGCTGAGCTTTTGTTTTGCGGGGTTTCCTGCAGTCGTTTCCGCCCGTTGGATTGTAATGCGTTCCATTGGTAAACTTGTTGCAGCCGGCGCGCTAACCGGACCGCGCACCGCAGTCATTTTCGAATGCAAGGAAGTCGGAGACGGCACGGTGCTCAACGATTTGCGTCGGTACGGTTACATGATCTTGAAAAGCTTCCCGGTTTCAAATGGGGATGATCATGCCAAAGCAGCCGATAAGCTGATCGCGTTTGCGCGAGGGACGGCAATCGACGAGGTGCTCCTCCTTGTCAGCTGGCATCGGCGGTCTGAAATCGATCAAATTCTAACTCAGCTTCGACGGATTGCAGTTCCCGTGCGGCTCTTGGCCGACCAGCAGGTGCGGCCCCTCTTCGAGCACGCCATTTGTCGCGTCGGCACAGCGCTTGCTGTTGAACTGCGGCGAGTCCCACTGACCCGCTTTGAGCGGGCTATCAAGCGCTCGTTCGATGTACTGCTAGCCAGTGTAGCACTGATCGTCCTTGCGCCTATGCTGATGATCACCGCCCTCTTGATCCGGCTAGATTCGCCAGGCCCAATCTTCTTCCTTCAACGGCGGGTAGGTTTCAACGGGCAGCCCTTCTCGATTTTAAAGTTTCGTACCATGTCCGTTCTCGAAAATGGCAGGTTCGTTAAGCAGGCCGTGGTCAATGACCACCGGGTCACCCGGTTGGGGCGCTGGCTTCGCCGGAGCAGCATCGACGAGTTGCCCCAGCTTCTCAACGTCCTCTATGGCCAAATGTCCCTGGTCGGACCGAGACCGCACGCCGAGGCTCACGATATCTTCTTTGACGCAGCGGTCGCCCAATATGCTTGGCGTCGCAATGTCAAACCCGGCATCACTGGGTGGGCTCAGGTCAATGGCTCCCGCGGGGAGACGCCCGATACCGAGAGCGTACGCCGCCGGGTCGACTATGACGTGTGGTATGTGGAGAACTGGAGCCTCTGGCTTGACCTCCGGATCCTATTCCAAACCCTGCCCGCGCTGTTTGTCTTGCATGAACGCCTATGAGTTAGGTCGGCGGAGTTGAGGAGGGGTGGATTTTCTGGCCCATCGTAGCCATTGAACGCGTATTCAAGCCGGCTCCGGCAGATCAAAGACGAGACCGAGACATTCGACATCGCCGATCACCCGCGACGAATGCCCGGTGCCCCACATATCCTCGGCGAGTAGCACACTGCCGGCTTTGAAGCGGCGAGCCGTCAGGATAGCGCCCGAGGCCGGCTGGCCCGCTGCCACGCCCCACTCTTACTAGAGCATAGCCACATTGGAGGGAATCGCTGAAAGAGATTCCCAGGCGAGGGAAAGTGTGATTCGCTGCCCATAACACAAGATGTTGGGGGTAGCGATGGCTTGGCGGCAGGGGCAGAGCTATTCAGAGGACCTTCGGGCGCGGGTGCTGGCGGCGATTGACGGCGGCATGGCGGCACGGGCGGCGGCCTCGCTGTTCCGGGTCAGCGTGTCGTACGTCTACAAGGCGCTGATCCGGCGTCGCCGCACCAGGGCGGTCAGTGCCAGCTCGCGGCGCGGTCATCGGCCGCGCAAGCTGACGCCGAAGCAGGAAGCCGCTTTGGCGAGGCATATCGAGGCCCATCCGGACCTCACCCTGGCGGCATTGCAAACCTGGCTGGCGGGCGAGCACGCGGTGCGGCTGTCGAACGGAGCGATGTGGACGGCGGTCGCCCGGCTTGGGCTGTCGCTTAAAAAAAGACGCTACGGGCGGCCGAGCAGGACCGTCCGGACGTCGCCGCGCGGCGCCGGATCTGGCGGGCGGCGCGGCCCTTCGTCGATACCGACAAGCTCGTTTTCATCGACGAGACCGGCGCCAGCACCAAGATGACCCGGCTCTACGGCCGCGCTCCACGCGGCCGGCGCCTGTTGGCCCAGGCGCCGTTCGGCCACTGGAAGACCACCACCTTTGTCGCCGCATTGCGACGCGGCGGCCTTGGCGTCCGATGGTGCTCGACGGCCCGATGACCGGCGAGGCTTTCCTCGCCTATGTCGAGCAGGTGCTGATCGCAACGCTCAGGCCCGACGACATCGTTGTGATGGACAACCTGCCGGCCCACAAGATCGCCGCGGTTCGCGCGGCGATCGCCAAGGCCAGCGCCCAGTTCTTCCTGCTGCCGCCATATTCGCCCGACATGAACCCGATCGAGATGGCGTTCGCCAAGCTCAAGACCCTGCTGCGCCAAGCCCCGGAACGCACCGTCGATGGCTTGTGGCGACGCATCGGGACCCTGCTCGACCACTTCACTCCCGACGAATGTAACAACTACTTCCGGGCCGCCGGCTATACCGACTCATTGTGAAAATGCTCTAGAAATTGAGTTTTAACCGACTACGGCTGCTCACTGGCGATTTTGCGCCGCGAGAAATTGCTGGAACTCGTAGAACAACATTCTCCGTTCGCTATCCGACAAGGTCTTCTGCCCTGTCGAGGCGGCGCGTTCAGAGACGCACTGTTCGAAAATCCCCTTCAGGTTCCCAGATTGGGCAACACCGTTACTCTGCGACACTGCCACCTTCCCATTCTCGCGATCCAATCGGCAGCCGGTTTGAACCGTGTCCGAACCCGGCATTTCCGCCGCAACGTTGATCTCGCGCCATTTCGGGTGTCTGGAGCCTTCCTGGAACTGATCAATCTTACCAAAACACTCGCGTACAAATTTTGTGATCCTGTGGTAACGAGGCGAGTTTTCCGGTCAGGCATAAATAACAAGCAAGCCGCGGTTCCCAATCGTCGGGACCGATCTCTCTTCTGAAATCAAAGCAGGATATTCGTCATGCGTCAGCTTGATCGGCAGGTAATTATTGAAAATTGCCGCGATGTTGTTCGGAGCTGGCACGCTCTGCTCATCGAGCGGCAAAAAATGCACTCCGTCCTCTGTCACGAGCTTAACCAAGGCCACCTGCGGAGCGCCTGTCAGAATGATCATTGCCGAAATGTCACCATTCTGCAGTCTCCGTACAGACTCGTCATTGTGCTAATTCGAACGCTCGACATCTATGTTCAGCATCTTCAAAATGATGTCCGCCGCAACCTCCGTTTCGCGGCTCAACCCTGGCGGCGTTGCTGCAGCCCTGGTTGGCGGCCGAGCACGCGGTGCGGTTTAGCAACGGGGCGATGTGGTCGGCGATCGGCCGGATGGGGCGGTCGTTTAAAAAAGAGACTGCGGGCCGCCGAGCGGGACCGTCCGGACGTCGCCCTCCGGCGCCGGAGCTGGCGGGCGGCGCAGCCCTTCATCGATTCCGACAAGCGTCTTCATCGACGAGACCGGCGCCAGTACCAAGATGACCGTCCGCGTCTCGAGATTAACGGCGCGAGAGCGGGGTCATCGGAACCGACTGAACCGCGCTGCGTCCGAGAGTGTGCGGAAAATGGCGACAATTAATGTGCGGAGTCATAGACAACATTGTCATGCCCATGCAGATGAAAGGACGTTATCAGTGCGCCGGCGAAACCGGCAGAGAGTAGAGAGTGCAAGTCTCTTACAGTGAAGGTCCAGCGAACTACACTGGCCCCGAGTCATGCGTCGACACCCGCGAGGATGCCGGCGAAGCGTTGACACGGGAGCGCACAGGCCAGCCATTGAGCCGCGAAAAGTCCCTCGATCCGGGAGCCGACGCGCTTGATATCGCGGAAGGCAACACGGGAGGCGCGATAGCGCGAGTGCCATCCCACCCGGCGTGGTCAAAGACCCTGGCATGTGCGGACGCTCTTTGCACGGGAACCGGGAGGTCTACCGGATCGACCTCGCCAGTCTGGACAAATGGCGCATCATCGACCGCCTCGGCAACGTCGTCGACAAGGGCCTCGCCGACGAGGCCGCGGCGCTCGCCCGGCTCACCGAGATCAAGGCCGAGAAGAAGAGGGCCGCCTGAGTCGCGCGTTATGGCCCCGACGTCGCCGTCATCGATCGGGCACGGCGTTTGCCCTGCTCGGCCTGCGAGGGCCGCGAGGGTGGAATTTCGTCGTCAGCGGCGCCGCCAAGGTAGCGGGGCTCGCGCAACGGCCCGATGGGGCCGGTGGCTTCCGGGTCATTGCCGCCACCGGAAATCCGCCCTTCAAACCCTGCTCAGCTGCACCACGGCCGCACGAAATCGAGCCACCCCGCCAGGCGATTAATCGCCTGCTCGGCGGGCCAGTGCGTGCCATGAAACAGCGCGCAGACAACGAGCGCTCCCGCGGCGAGCCAGCCCAGGGACAGCCGATGCGGCGGATGCCGCGCCACGATCGCGACGATGATCGCGAGCGCGGCGATCCCAACCGCCAGCCCGACCGCGACTTCGATCGTGCTGTGATAGTTGAGGAGGATGCGCGATAGGGCGATCGCGATGATCAGCGCCGCAGTGCCGGCAATTACCGCCGCGCGCGCCGGCCGCGTTAGGGTCGTGGCGATCACGGCAGCAAAACCACCATAGACCGAGATGCTCATCGCCGTGTGTCCGCTCGGGCTCGACAGGCCGAAACCGTTGAGCGGGTGATCGCAGGCCGAAAGCACGAGCTTCAACACGGCGACCGCGCTGGCGCCGCCGAGGATCGCCAAGCCCCAGCCGATCGCCAGGCGCGGTCGCCGCATGGCGAGGAGGAAGCCCACCATCAGCCCCGCGAGAGGCACGGTGACCGCGGTGTCACCGAAATCGGTGACAAAATGCCAGATCGCTCGCAATTGATATCCACCGCGCGAAGTGCTGTACGGAAGGAAGGCCAGCCGCAAAAGCAATCGGAATCTACCCATACGGCGTCTGCGACGCACTTTAAGGTCATGAGCGCCAGGCAGTACCGAGCGCATCGCCTCCCGTGCGTGCCGCCCGCGCCAAGTGCAGGATAAACATAGCTGAGCACAGAGTGACAAAGTTCAACAATCTGCGTCCGGTGTCCGCTGTCGTGTGTCCAGGGAGCAATCCTAAAGGGCAGCGGGGGTCACTCTGTGCGCCTTTCGAGCAGCCGGGCGACTTGTATCCCCTCGAAAGGAACACAGAGCATGCCTACGAACACCACCACCATCTACGAGCGCTTACTGCAGGAGTGGAAAGCACGTCCACCGTTTGCCTCAACTGACGCGGGGTTGATTGCCGCCGAGCAGGAAATCGCGGCACTGCGGAAGAAACAGGCCGATCTTCGCGCGGCAGGCGATGACGGCGACCATGATGAAATTGGGGATCGGGCGATGGCGCTCGAAACATGGATCGCGCGGACCGCCCCCGATACCATGATCGGGGCTGCCGTAAAGTTGCGTCGCCTGGCCGACGAGAGCGGTCTCGAAGCGGGCGCAGGCCATGGGGACGTTGAGTCCGTCCGGCAGGTCCTCGCCGTGGTCGAGCGCGAGTTGGCGAGCGGAGGCCGAGCATGAGCGAGATCATTCCCCTTCCCCGCTCGGGCATCCTCCCCCTGTTCGGGCCCAACGAGGGTTCCCCTGCCTTCCCCGGTGCCTGCGCCCGACCACTTCGCCTTTGGAACCCGGCCGGCCGACATGGTTATCGTGCTCGGCGCTGAGCAGGACGCGTTAGAAGCATGGTACTCAGCTTGCCCTGCTGATGATCCGAAGTCCGATAAGATCGGCGAACTTGTCTGCGCAATAGCGGACCGGATCGCCGCAGCGATCACCCCACCTCGGCCGCCGGCGCTGCCGTGCATGTCCGCCTCCTGCGGCGATTGTTGCAGGATTTTGATTGGAGCGAATCCGACGATAAACTCGCCGACAACCTGATCGCCGGGCTCGAACGGACGGGCGAGCAGCCGGTGGGCGTAGCATGTGCGCGCCTGATCGCGAGCCGCGGGATGGCAAGGAAGCAGCATTCCTCGCGATCATTCGGACGATGGACCGGCTCAAGTGCTCGCCTATCTCGGCCGATACACACACCGCGTCGCCATCGCCAACTCCCGCCTGGTCAGCCTGGCCAATGCCGAAGTCGCCTTCCGCTGGAAGGATTATCGCCATCACGGCAAGACCAAGCTCATGACTCTTGCGGC
>WNFC01008110.1_pt1 | contig 11582 bp, 11 predicted proteins | sample 5400541 | NCBI WGS metagenome assembly WNFC01 (sample SAMN13153342, study PRJNA577476) | soil metagenome | isolation source: 120 cm saprolite under Douglas fir tree site 2 hole 2 replicate 1 | place: USA:California | collected 2015-04-18
GCTCGACGACAATGTCGAGTGGCATCCGCCGCAGGTCTGATCAGCCCGGCATCGCGATATGGCGGCCGACCCAATCCGGCTGCGGCAGCGCGGCATGCGCCGCGGCCCAGAGGGCGACCCGGCCGCGCAGCCCGGGCGGGAACGGGCTGACCCGCCGCGCCCGCATGTCGATGTGCAGGAACATCAGCTCTTGCGTCGCAGCGCGCTGGCCGGTCGCGTTGCGGAACATCTCGTGCCCGAGGTGGAGGCGCTTGTCGTCCGCGCCGAGGATCTGCGTCGCCACCCGCACCCCCTCGCCGACCAGCAGCTCGCGCTCATAGCGGTTGTGCGTCTCGACGACGAAGGTGCCCTTCTCCTCGGTCCGGCGGTAGTCCAGGCCAAGCCCCAGCTCGTCGAACAAGAGGTCGGTCGCGCGGTCGAACAGGACGACGTAATAGGCGAGGTTCATATGGCCGTTCCAGTCGATCCACTCGGGCAACACCTCGCCCTCGAATCGCTGATACGGCGCCGGGATGGTCATCGCGCTATCCTGTCTTCTCAGCCGCACCGTTTTTAGCAGCGATCGCTGGGTCGGGGCGAGAGCCCAGCCGGCTCGGATTGCCTCATTGAGACGGTTTCGTTACACTTGGCGGCGCGTGAAGCCACGGGGCCGGGCCCGATGGCGCCGTTTGATGCCGCAGCTGATGAAAATCCTGACCTGCAACAGCAATCGGCCTCTGGCCGAGGCGATTTCGGCCTATCTCGGCCTGCCGCTGACCAAGGCCAGCGTGCGGCGATTCTCCGATATGGAGGTGTTCGTCGAGGTTCAGGAGAATGTGCGCGGCGAGGATGTCTTCATCATCCAGTCGACCTCCTACCCGGCCAACGACCATCTGATGGAGCTGCTGGTCACGCTCGACGCGCTGCGGCGCAGCTCGGCGCGGCGGGTCACCGCGGTGATCCCCTATTACGGCTACGCCCGCCAGGACCGCAAAACCGGCTCCCGCACCCCGATTTCGGCCAAGCTCGTCGCCAACCTGATCACCACCGCCGGCGCCGATCGGGTCCTGACCCTCGATCTCCACGCCGGCCAGATCCAGGGCTTCTTCGATATTCCGACCGACAACCTCTACGCCGAGCCGGTGCTGGTGAAGGACATCCACGACAAGCACGCCCAGCAGGATCTCGTCGTCGTCTCGCCCGATGTCGGCGGCGTCTTTCGCGCCCGCCAGATCGCGCGTCGGCTCGATTGCGATCTGGCGATCATCGACAAGCGGCGCGAGCGCGCCGGCGTGTCGGAGGTCATGAACATCATCGGCGACGTCGCCGGCCGGCGCTGCATCCTCGTCGACGACATCGTCGACAGCGCCGGGACGCTGTGCAATGCCGCCGAGGCGCTGATGGACAGCGGCGCCGAAGGCGTTTATGCCTATGTCACGCATGGGGTGCTGTCGGGCGGCGCGGTGGCGCGGGTTGCCGCCTCGCCGATCAAGGAGCTGGTGCTGACCGACAGCATCGTCGCCACCGAGGCGGTCCGGCTGTCGCGCAACATCCGGCAGCTGACGATCGCGCCGCTGATGGCCGAGGCGATCCTGCGCATCAGCGAGGAACGGTCGGTTTCAAGCCTGTTTGATTGACCGAAAGGCGGGGTGGCGCTGGTGCTGCGGGATGCGCCGGCCGGCCGCTGTTGGCGTTTCTGGATAGAGGAGTGACGGATCGATGCCCGAGATCATGAGCCTCAGCGCCGAGCCGCGCGAGCGCGCCGGCAAGGGCGCGGCCCGGGCGACGCGGCGCGAAGGGCGCGTCCCCGCGATCGTCTACGGCAACAAGCAGGAGCCGGTGCTGGTCAGCCTCGAGCCGCGGGAGCTGGGGCGCGCGCTCGCCCGGCCGGGCTTTTTCGCGACCCTCGTCGACATTCAGCTCGACGGCACGACGCACCGCACCCTGCCGCGCGATATCCAATACCATCCGGTAACCGACAAGCCGCTCCATGCCGATTTCATGCGGGTCGGCGCCGGCGCCCAGGTCACGGTCATGGTGCCGGTCGTGTTCATCAATCACGAGCGCTCACCCGGGCTGCGCCGCGGCGGCATCCTCAACATCGTGCGCCACGGCATCGAGATGGTCTGCTCGGTCGACAACATCCCGGAGCGGCTCGTCGTCGATCTCGATGGGCTGGAGATCGGCGACAGCGTGCATATCGGCGCGGTACAGATGCCCGAGGGCGCCCGCCCGGTGATCCATGAGCGCGACTTCACGGTCGCCAGCATCGCGGCCTCCTCGGCGGTGCGTGAAGAAGCCGCAGCGGCCGCGGTGGCCGCCGCGACTGCCCCGCCCGAGGCAGAGGAAGGCGAGCAACCCGCCCCGGCGGCGCCTGGGGCCGCTCCTGGAGCCGCGCCGCCGGCGACGCCGTCGTCCTGAGTCTCCGTCAGGCGATGCGCCTGATCGTCGGGCTCGGCAATCCGGGCCCGCGCTACGCCCGCAACCGGCACAATATCGGCTTCAGGGCAGCCGAGGCGATCGCCCGGCGCTATGGCTTTCCGGCGTTCCGCAGCCGCTTCAAGGGCGAGCTTTCCGAAGGCGTGATCGCCGGCGAGCGGCGCCTGCTGTTGCGGCCGCAAACCTTCATGAACGATTCCGGGGAAGCGGTGCTGGCGGCGATGAGCTTCTACAAGATCCCGCCCGATGACATCGTCGTGATCCATGACGAGCTCGACCTGCGGCCTGGCAAGGTCCGGGTCAAGCGCGGCGGCGGCAATGCCGGCCACAACGGGTTGCGCTCGATCGACGCGATGATCGGGCCCGATTTCTGGCGCGTCCGCATCGGCATCGGCCATCCCGGGATCAGGGAATTGGTCCATCCCTATGTGCTGCAGAATTTCACCGCGGACGAGGAGCGGCTGATCGTGGCGCCGCTGCTCGACGCGGTGGCCGAGACGGTCCCGCTATTGCTCGAAGGCGCGCCCGACGCCTTTATGAGCGAGGTGGCGCGCCGCTTTACCCCGCCTGATCTCGACGAGGAAGAGCAGGAATAGCAACCGCACCTCCTGGATCTTTGCGGCGGGCATCATAAATAAGACCGAGATGGCCGGCCCCCGGACCTGATCCGGGCGGCCGGTCATGACGTTTGGCGTGTGGAACATCATGGGCTTCAACTGCGGCATCGTCGGCCTGCCGAATGTCGGAAAATCGGCTTTGTTCAACGCGTTGACCGCGACCCAAGCGGCCGAGACGACGAAATATGCGTTCTCGACCCGCGACGCCAATATCGGGCGGGTCGCGGTCCCCGACGAGCGGCTGGCGGTGTGCGCCCGCCTTGCCAAATCCGCGAAGATAATGCCGACCCAGATTGAATTCGTCGATATCGCCGGACTGGTGCGCGGCGCCTCGAAAGGGCAGGGGCTCGGCAACCAGTTTCTCGGGCATCTCCGCGAAGTCGATGCGATCGCCCATATCCTGCGCTGCTTCAACGACGACAACGTGGTTCACGTCGAGGGCTCGGTCGACCCGATCCGCGATGCCGAGACGGTCGAGACCGAGCTGATGCTGGCCGATCTGGACAGCCTCGAACGGCGCGCCGTCGCGGTGCAAAAACGCGCCCGCGGCGGCGACAAGGAAGCGCGCGCCCTGCTCGGCGTCATCGAGCCGGTGCTGGCGGCTTTGCAGGAGGGCGTGCCGGCGCGCCGCGCCGCGCTAACCCCAGAGCAGGAGGGCGAGCTGAAGACCCTGCAATTGTTGAGCGCCAAACCGGTGCTCTATATCGCCAATGTCGATGAGGAGTCTGCCGCGACCGGCAACGAGTTGAGCCGCCGGATTGCCGACTACGCCGCGGCGCAAGGCGCAGAGGCGGTGGTGATTTCGGCGGCGATCGAAGCCGAGCTCGCCGTGCTCGCCGACCCCGAGGAGCGCCGCGAATACCTCGCAGCACTCGGCCTCGGCGAGACCGGGCTCGACCGTGTGATCAGCGCCGGCTACACGCTGCTCGATCTGATCACCTTCCTGACGGCGGGCCCCAAGGAGGCCCGCGCCTGGACGGTGCCGCGCGGCACCAAGGCGCCGCAGGCCGCCAGGGTCATCCACAGCGATTTCGAGAAGGGGTTCATCCGCGCCGAGACGATCGCCTATCGCGATTTTGTCGCGCAGGGCGGCGAGCAGGGCGCCAAGGACGCCGGCAGGATGCGGCTCGAAGGCGCCGATTACGTCGTGCAGGACGGCGATGTCATGCATTTCCGCTTCAATGTGTGAGGCGGCGCGGCTGTTGAATCGAGTATCGTCTCATTACATGGACGTCCGTCATGTCCGCTCCTGTTTCTATCCGGCTCGACGACGAGGTTCGGAAGACACTTGAGGCCGAGGCGCGTTCGCGCAATATCGGTCTCGCCACGCTGCTGCGTCATATCGCAGTCGAAGCCGCAAGGCAGGTAAAGCGCAAGCGCATCCGTGAACAGAGCGAAGCGGTCGGCCGGTACATCGCGAGTAGCCCCGAGGCGAAAGAATTCGCCGAGTTTTGGGGCACGCCGCGTGCTGAAGGATTAGGACCGCCGCCGAAGCTTTATTCCCGCACCAAAAAATGACGCGAACTGGTTAGCGCGGCGTTGGCAGAGAACTTCCCCTTTCGACAGGAGCCTGCAATGGCGGTCATTCCCGAGAATTTTCTCGACCTGCTGCAGCAGAAGAAGGCCTTTGCCCATCTGGCGACAATCATGCCGGACGGGACGCCGCAGGTGACCCCGGTGTGGTTCGACTACACCGGCGGCATGATCCGGGTGAACACCGCCAAGGGCCGGGTCAAGGCGCGCAACCTCAAGGAGGGGGCGCCGGTCGCGCTGTCGATCATGGACCCCGACAACGCGTACCGCTACATCCAGATCCGCGGCCGGGTGAAACAAGTGAGCGAAGCCGGCGCCGACCAGCATATCGACTCGCTGGCGAAGAAATATCTCGGCAAGGACAAATACCCGTTCGCCCAGCCGGGCGACGTGCGCGTCATGTACGAGATCGAGCCGCGCGCCGCCAACGCGATGGGCTGAGCCGGCGATCGTGTGGTATGGCTCGGGAGATCCCTGCCCGGGCCTGCGATGACGGTTTCCGCCAATCCGAAAAGCGCCGCCCCTCGCGGTCTCGCCTTCGGCGTCGATCCGAGCCGCCCGGAGCGCTATAGCCTGCGCCAGGCGCGCTACGCCGCGCTGGCCGAGGACATCAGCGATTGGGCCGGCGCGGCGGCGGCGCGTGGCGAAACCTTGTCGCTGCTCGATGTCGGCTGCGGCTGGGGGCCGCTGTTGCGCCACCTCGACGGCAAGCCTCATTTCGACAACATCGCGATCTCGGCAGCCGATGTCGCCGACACCGCGCTGTATCGCAAAGACCTCTATCGCGATTACTTCATCGGCGATCTGACCCGGGGCTATCCCGAGATCAATTCGGAGCGCTACGACGTCGTCGTCTGCGAACAGGTGCTCGAGCATCTTGATACGCTCGATACGGCAATCGCGACCCTGGTGCGGCTGGTGCGGCCGGGCGGAACGCTGGTGATCGGCGTGCCGATCTTCCTGCCGCCCTTGCACCTCGCCCGCAAACACCTGGTGCCGTTGCTTCCGCGACGGTGGCGGCCCGACGATTCGACGCATCAGCAGGCGTTTTCGCTCGCCTCGTTTCTGCGCGAATTGCGCAAGCAGCCCTCGCTGACGGTCGAGACCGTGCGTGGCTTTCGCATCATCTCGGGAGGCTTGCTGCGGCCGCTTGAGAATTACCGCTGGTGGTGGCGGTTCAACCGGCGGCTCGGCGAGCTGATACCGGCGGCGTGCATCGAGGTGCAGATCATCGCCCGGAAAGCCGGATAGGGAGGCTTTCCGATGATCGGCATCCACATTGCTCGGGTAGTGTCCTAGGACACTACCATCGCTCGCCTTGACAGCGGGCGGCGCCGGTTCCCGTAATACGCGGCAACCAGCCGCTAACTCGGGAGGGCCAGCCATGCGCACCAGCATCGTCGCGTTCGCCCTTAGCCTCGCTCTTTTCGCCCTGCCGAGCGCCGCCGGCGCCCAGCAATCCCCCGCAGAGACACCGCGCATCGACGCGCGTGCGATCGGCGGCGTGGTGACCGGTTCCCAGGGACCCGAGGCCGGCGTCTGGGTGATCGCCGAAACCACCAGCTTGCCGACCAAACTGGCGAAGATCGTCGTCACCGACGAGCGCGGCCGCTATGTGATCCCCGATCTGCCGTCGGCGACCTACGATGTCTGGGTGCGCGGCTACGGGCTCGTCGACTCGCCAAAGGTGCAATCGGCGCTGGGCAAGCTCCTCGATCTGAAGGCGATCGCGGCGCCGGACGCCAAGACGGCGGCGCAATACTATCCGGCGCTCTACTGGTATGCGCTGCTGCAGGTGCCGCCGGCGGGCGATTTCCCGGGCACCGGCAACACGGGCAACGGCATGCCGGAGACGCTGAAGAGCCAGGGCCAGTGGCTCGACATCGTCAAGACCGACGGCTGCTTCACCTGCCATCAGCTCGGCAATGCCGCGACCCGCGCGATCGAGCCGCAATTGGGTGAATTCGCCAATTCGGTCGAGGCCTGGGAGGCGCGCATCCAGTCGGGCCAGGCGGCGACCAACATGGTCAACAATATCGGCCGGCTCGATACCCAGCGCGCGCTGAAGCTGTTCGCCGACTGGACCGACCGGATCGCCGCCGGCGCCGTGCCATCGGCCGCGGCGCAGCGCCCGCAGGGCGTCGAGCGCAACCTCGTCGTGACGCTGTGGGACTGGTCGGACGGCAAGGCCTATCTGCACGATTCGATCAGCACCGACAGGCGCGACCCGACCGTCAACGCGGGCGGGCTGCTGTACGGCGCGACCGAAGAGAGCACGCAAAATCTGCCGGTGCTCGATCCGGTGAAGAACGTCGCGACGACGATCCACATCCCGGTGCGCGACCCCGATACGCCGAGCGCGGCCAACCTCCCGGTGCTGCATGCCTCGCCCTATTGGGGCGAAGACAAGATCTGGGACAGCCAGGCCAGCGTGCACAACCCGATGTTGGATCGCGAAGGCCGCGTCTGGTTCACCGCCCGGATCCGCGGCGAGGACAACCCGGCCTTCTGCAAGAAGGGCTCGGACCATCCCTCGGCCAAGGCCTTCCCGGTCGAGAAATCGACCCGCCAATTGGCGATGTACGATCCGAAGACCCAGAAATTCACGCTGATCGACACCTGCTTTTCGACGCATCACCTGCAATTCGCGTCGGATGCCGACAACACGCTGTGGACCAGCGCCGGCGGTCCGCAGGCCCCGGTGGCCGGCTGGCTCAATACGAAGAAGTTTCTGGCGACCGGCGACGCCGCCGCGTCGCAGGGCTGGACCGCATTCGTCCTCGACACCAACGGCAACGGAAAGCGGGACGATTATGTCGAGCCCAACCAGCCGGTCGACCCGCAGAAGGACAAGCGCATCGTCGCCGGGCTCTACGGCGTCGCGGTCAGCCCGACCGACGGGACGATCTGGGGGACGACGCTGGGCTTTCCCGGGGGCGTTGTCCACCTGATCCCCGGCGCCAACCCGCCCGAAACGGCGCTGACCGAATATTTCCAGCCGCCCTGGGACGATTCGAAAGCGCAGGTGCATGGGTATTCGCCGCGCGGCATGGACATCGACAAGCGCGGGGTTGTGTGGATGCCGTTGGCGAGCGGCCATTTCGCCAGCTTCGACCGGCGGAAATGCAAGGGGCCGCTGAACGGGCCGCAGGCGACCGGTAAGCAATGCCCCGAGGGCTGGACGCTCTACCCGTTCCCCGGGCCGAAATTGCAGAACGATTCCGGCTCGGGCAGCGCCGAGGCGAGCTATTACGCCTGGGTCGATCAGTTCAACACACTCGGCCTCGGCGCCGATGTGCCGATCGCCACCGGCAACGGCGCGGAAGGGCTCTTGGCGCTGGTCGACGGCAAGTTCGTGACCCTGCGCGTGCCCTATCCGCTCGGCTTCTACATCAAGGGCATGGACGGGCGCATCGACGATCCCGCCGCCGGCTGGAAGGGAAGGGGGATCTGGACCACCACCGGCAGCCGCACGCCGTTCCACATGGAAGGCGGCAAGGGTACCCGACCCAAGGTCTACCACTTCCAGCTCCGCCCCGACCCGCTGGCGTTCTGACGCGAGGCGCAAGGCTTTCAGCCGCGCCACGACCGCGCTTACCTTTGTCCGGAGCCGCGGTAGCCTAAGGAAGACACATGCCCGACGATCTGAGCACGACAAACCCGCGGGTTTCGCACTCCAATCTGATCCGCTTCATCGCCGCCGCCTATCGCGCGGCCGGCATCGCGGCGGGCGAGGCGGAGAAGGCGGCGGAACTGATGGCCGCGTCCGACATCAGCGGCGCCGACGGCCATGGCGTCTTCCGCCTGCCGCAATACATCCGCCGCATCAAGGCGGGCGGGCTCAACACAAGGCCCGAGATCAAGGTGATCCGCCGGGCCAGGGCGACCGCGCTGGTCGATGGCGACAACGGGCTCGGCAGCCTCGTCGTGGCGCGCGCCGTCGAGGAGGCGATCGCGCTGGCGCGCGACAACGGCGTCGGCTGGGTCGGGGTGCGCCATGGCAACCATGCCGGGGCCGCCGCGGTTTATGCCGCGATGCCGCTCCAGCACGACATGATCGGGCTCTATTTCGCGGTCGGCAACGCCAACCATCTGCCGCCCTGGGGCGGCGTCGACATGCTCTTGTCGACCAACCCGATCGCCGTCGCGGTGCCGGCGCTGGAGGAGCCGCCGCTCGTCCTCGACATGGCGACGACGGTCGCCGCCTATGGCAAGGTCAAGGTCGCGGCGCAACAGGGCAAGACGATGCCGGAGGGCTGGATGATCGGCCGCCACGGCCAGCCCTTGACCGACCCGAGCCGCGCCGATGACGGTTTTCTGTTGCCGATCGGCGGCTACAAGGGCGCCGCGTTGGCGCTGATGTTCGGCCTCCTCGCCGGCACGCTGAACGGCGCGGCCAACGGCGCCGACGTCGTCGACTTCAACAAGGACGATGTGACCCCGACCAACACCGGCCAGGCGATCTGCGTCATCGACGTCAAGGCCTTTGCCGAACCCGTCGCGTTCAAGCGCCAAGTCGATCAAGTGATCCGGCAATTGCACGGCTCGGCGCTGCTGCCGGGCTTCGACCATATCCGCCTGCCGGGCGAAGACCGCCATCGCCGCATCGAGGAGCGGCGGGCGCAGGGCATTCCGATCCCGCGGGAATTGCGCGCCGCGCTCGACAAGATGGCAGGGGAGCTGAGAATAGAGCCGCTATTCGGATGAGTTGATTTCACCACAGAGGCACAGAGGACACGGAGAAGAAATAAAAACATCAACGCGAAGGACGCGAAGGATACGCAGAGGACGCGAAGGCGCTAAAAATCCATCGCGACCTTGCGCAGCCTTTCCGTCCTCTGTGGCAACGAAATTCCTCTGTGTCCTCCGTGTCTCTGTGGTGAATTCTGAATTTGATGGGTTTCGCTGCGCTCAATCCATCCTGCGCATGGGACAAACTGCATGACCATCCTCGTCGAGAGCTTTGCCAATTACCGGCAGATCACGCTGAACCGGCCGGAGCGGTTGAACGCGCTGACCGTCGAGATGGCCACGGCGCTCAGTGCCGCGCTGGACGAGGCCGCGGCCGACGACACTTGCCGCGCGCTATTGTTGACCGGCGCCGGACGCGGATTTTGCGCCGGCCAGGACCTGACCGCGATCGTCGATGCCAAGCCCGCCGATCTCGGGCATCTGCTCGACCATTACCATCCGCTGATCCTGAAATTGCGGGCGTTGCCGATCCCGGTCGTCTGCGCCGTGAACGGCGTCGCCGCCGGGGCCGGCGCCAATTTGGCGCTCGCCTGCGACATCGTCCTGGCGGCGCGCTCGGCGAGCTTTGTCGAGGCCTTCGCCAGGATCGGCCTGATCCCCGATTGCGGCGGCACCTGGTTTCTGCCGCGCCTCATCGGAACGGCGCGGGCCCGCGCTCTGGCCATGCTGGCCGAGCCGTTGTCGGCCGAGATTGCCGCCGAATGGGGACTGATCTGGCAGGCGGTCGAGGACGACCGGCTGATGGCGGAGGCGCAGGCGCTGGCCGCCCGGCTCGCGACCCAGGCCACGATGGCGCTCGCCTTGACCAAACGCGCGCTCGACGCGGCCGCGACCAACCCGCTCGACCGGCAGCTCGACCTCGAGCGCGACCTGCAGGCCGAGGCCGGCGCCAGCCCCGATCATAGGGAAGGGGTGCGCGCCTTTCTCGACAAGCGGCCGCCGGTGTTCACCGGCCGTCCGCGATAACCCACCCAGGCTGAACGCCGTTCACCATGCCGCATGCCAGCCCGGCGAAATCAGCGCGCGTCGCAACCTAGGAAAACCGCCGAAACCTGGGATAGAGTGGCGGCAGGTCGCAGGCTCACGCCGGCGCGCCACATTCAGATTTGTCCATAGGGAGATCAGCTCATGCAGTACCGGCGAATCTCGGCAGATTGTCATCTCGACATGATCTGGCTGCCGCCCGATCTCTTTACCTCAGGGGCGCCGCGCGCCTTGCAGGATCAGATGCCCTTTGTCGCCGAGCAGCCGGATGGCACCAAGCGCTGGGTCGACAACAACGGCGCCGATTACGGCATGGCCGGCGGCGTTGGGGCCGTAGGCTCGGTCTATGTCCCCGGCAAGCAGCTGCGCGTCGACAAGATGGCCGAAGCCGGCCTCTACGACGATTTCACCAAAAAGGGCCATCGCCGCCCCGGCGACCCGCATCTGCGGGTCAAGGAGCTCGATCGAGACGGCGTCGACGCCGAGGTCATCTACGGCATTCTCGCAGCCTGCGGCAAAATGAAGAACCCCAAGGCGGCCAACGAGATGCTGCGCATCTATAACGATTTCATGCACAATTTCTGCAGCTACTACCCAGACCGCGAGATCGGGCTGGCTTGCCTGCCCTACAGCGACATCGATGCAGCCGCCGCCGAAGTGCGCCGCGTCGCCAAGCTGGGCATGAGGGGCGTCGAGCTCAGCTGCTCCTGGCACATGACGCCGATGTGGCACCCGATGTGGGACCCGCTCTGGGAGGCGGTCAACGAGACGCACCTGCCATTGCATTTCCATACCTTCCCGGCGACCGATCCCGAACTGCGCAAGTCGCTCGAGCCGACGATCCTGCGACGCATGACCTATAGCGGGCTGTGCCGTTTCCAGATGACGCTGGCGACGATCCTGACCGACCTGATGGGCGCGGCGGTGTTCGAGCGCTTCCCGAATATCCGCATGGTGCTTGGCGAGAGCGGGATCGGCTGGATCCCCTACGTGCTCGACCGCATGGATTTCGAGTTCGAGGACCAGTACCAGGACCTCAAGCTGAAAATGCTGCCGAGCGAGTACTGGCGCCGCCAGTGCAAGGCGACCTTCCAGTACGACCGCGTTGGCACCAAGCTGATCGACGAGATGGGCGTCGAGACGCTGATGTGGGGTTCCGACTATCCGCATCCCGACGGGGTGTGGCCGGAATCGAAGAAGTACATCGACGAGCAATTCAGCCACCTGCCGGCCGACGTCACCTACAAGATGACCTGCGAGAACGCCGGCAAGTTCTAC
>WNFC01008111.1_pt1 | contig 11581 bp, 12 predicted proteins | sample 5400541 | NCBI WGS metagenome assembly WNFC01 (sample SAMN13153342, study PRJNA577476) | soil metagenome | isolation source: 120 cm saprolite under Douglas fir tree site 2 hole 2 replicate 1 | place: USA:California | collected 2015-04-18
TGCCGGCCAAGGTCGCCGACAGCAGCGCGGGGCAGCGGCTCATGTTCACAGTGCGAGTGCCGAACGTAGACGAGGTCTGCGGCAAGCTCAAGACCCTGGGCGTTCAGCTCTTGAATGGCCCCCAGGACAGGCCCTGGGGACGCCGCACCGCTGCCTTTGCGGATCCCGCAGGCCATGTCTGGGAGCTTGCGCACGAGATCTGAAGCTCAGCGGCCATGTCGCACCTGTAGGCGATTGCCATCCAGGTCCAAGAAGACGGCGACCCAGCCCCAAGGATATTCCAAGACCTCCGTTTCAAATTGAACGCCTTTGGCTTTGAGCTCTTCAAAGGCTTTGCGGATGTCCGGCACTTCGATGGTGCAAGTGGCGGGGCTGCGGCCATAGACGGGCTCTGCTTTGCCGGGCGTACCGGGCCAGAGCACCAGATGAAAGTCCTGCTCCGGCAGCCCGACCGTCAGGAAGCGCGGGCCGTTGGGCGTGGGGGCGTCTTGGTTCTTCTTGAAGCCAAGGACCTTGGTATAAAAGTCTGCGGCTTTGTCTTGGTCGCTGATCATTAACAAGATCCGGGTCATCCAGCGCCGGGCTTACGGTCTCCGAGACGAAGAGTACCTGCGCCTCAAGAACCTGACCTGTCAGCTACCCGAGTTCGACTGAAATGGGTCTAAATCACCCACTCGGGACGGAGAAGACCCTCTTTTAAAAATCGGCCTAGCTGCGCCGAACGCCGTATCGAGTTTGAGTCATCTGCGCCTCAGTCGAAAGGTACCCCGTAACTCTTCTCGCTTTAGCGACGGATCTACACCCGCAGCGAGTAGTTGTCGAGCTGCAAGATGTCTTGAGCGCGCACGATCAACTGGCACTTCCGGGTAGAGGCCAAGGGAAAGCGTCCTCCGCTTCCCACCATAGCGGTAACAATAGCGCCAGTACCGGCTGCCCTTCGGTGTCACAAAAAGGTTCAGGCTACCGCCAAATGAAATCTTCCTCAGATAACGGACTGGACGAAACTCGGACTTCAGGAACTCTTCCGCCCTATCTCGTTTCGCCCTTCGTGAGATCTGGTGCATTGGCGGATAACAGTTGCCGTCTGCCAGAACCGGCTCGCTCGCCTGATTCAGCGCGCAATCCCACATCTTCTTCAGCGAGGGTTGCCTTACCTCTCGCTTAAGCGGTAGCAGATGCTGTCCTTTTCTAATGCGATGGGCGAGTTCGATTCCCGCGAGAGTAACTGCAGCCGAAGGAAAGGACTTGAGCCCTAGCATCGGGGCGCATCGCTGTTTGATGGCTCGATGGTCCTGCTCAACCACGTTGTTGAGATATCGGCGTGTGCGCACTTCCACTTGCTGCCAACGGTGATCTTCCTCACCAAGCAATCGCAAACCTCGAAGGGTTGCCTTGTTCCCATCGATGTTGACCTTCTCAGGCCATGGGACCCGTCCATGGGCGACAACTGCACGGAAAAATGCCTGCGCAGACTCCATATCGCGTTCATTGCAGAGCAGAGACCCGATGGACCTTCCATTCTTGTCCACCCCTCGAAATAGGTAATGCCGACCGCCACGGACAGCGACAGCCGTTTCGTCCACACGCCATGACCCACCAGGAGGTTGAGCAAAGCGAGCCCATCGGCGCTCATATTCCGGCACATACTGCAGGACCCAACGCATGATTGTCGTGTGGGCGACGATGACCTCGCGCTCGGCCATCATCGCGGCCAGATCACGGTAGCTCAGCCGATAAGTGGTGTACCAGCGAACGCAGAGCTCGATGGTTTCAGCTGAAAAGCGACGACACCGATAGATCGTGTCGCGTTCGATGCGCCTGGTCATTCGCAGCCCCTGCCTAAAAAGGGCACGGATTTTAGGCTCAGACCGCCAATGCAACAAAACCCAGCAATACCGACAGAAAGTTTCGATTTGTGGCGATAGTGAGCGATAGATTCTGAATACCGATGTCGGTAGCGCATTTACGTCAGTCCTCGAGCTCCTGATTTCGCAGCCACTCGGCCAAAGCGTCGTCCTGGACCCGATAGTCCCCGTAGTCCATTCGCAGCACCAAGTCGGCGTCTTGTAGCCGGCGTAGCGATTGCTGCGGCACGTTCTTCGCCACAGCCTCATTGAGTCCGAGCGCCACTCCGAGCCGCCCGCGCGACGACTCCGAAAAGAGATCGGTGACGCCGGAAACAATCAACCGCAGCAATTCGCGGTCGGCCGGCAGCAGCCGGTGCCAAGTGCTCACGAAGTTCGCATCATTAAAGACATGCGCCTCGGTGTCGAGAAGCGCTGCTTTCGAGCCCAGATCCGCGTACGCGAGATACCGACTGAGGTAGCGCCGAAAGAACTCGGGTGTGCGCTTCAAAGCCTCGAACGCGGATATCGCATCTTTCTGCGTAAGTGGATACCTCGACAGCCGGTTTACCTTCACTACCATCGCCCGGACGAATTCCTCGCCGAGCAGCTCAAATGGCTCGAGTGGCGCCCAGTTGTAGAACGGCTCCGTGGAACGGCCGAACATGCGTCGCAGCGTCGCTTCTGAGCTGCCGGCGAAAATCACCTTGATGTTCTGCTTGCGCCCGTCAAGGCTCGCGCGCAACGAGTGTGCGAGGTCTGCGTGCGCAGATTCAGCGAGAACTTGAGCCTCGTCCAATACCAAGAGCATCCTGCGGTTTGGCTTGTCGAAACTGCGAATGAGCTCGGTGAGCCGCGGAGTAGCCGCTGCCTCGGTGCCGCCGAGTTCCGCCTCAAGGCTACCCTCCGCCATCCCCGCCACCTTTGCCGATGCCTTGATGCTCTTGAGCGGTCGCTTCAGAGTCTTCGCGAGCTTGCCCAAGCCGGTAGGCCTGAGTGCCCGGCTGAGCGCGGCCAAGAATGCGGGAGCAGGCTGGCTCCTCGCGTCCCAAAGATTCAGATATACAGTGAGGTACCCCGCGTCGCGCGCAGCCGGGATGAGGTCCTGTTCGAGGAACTCTGATTTTCCCATCCGCCGCTTGGCGAATAGCGCGCGAGCGGAAGTAAGTCCGACATCGAACACTTGAAGGTACTTCGCGGCGAGCTCAGGTCGCGGGTAGTGCCAGGGATCTGCTGGGATCGTCGATCGGGCCATAGGTATCCTGAAGTATTTTCAGTTCAGGAAGTATTATAATATATGATACCTTTGTATACCACACGCCCCTAGGGTGATGCGCGTGAATGATAAAGTTACCGGGCTCCTGCCGCAGTTCATCAAAGATCTGAACCGGTTGCAGCCGGAATACTCCCATGGCGACAGAATCTGGCGATTTCCGATGCGGACGGGAACGAAGCCCAAGGACTGGGCGATGGCGCATGTTACGCACTACCAGGACATCTATTATTTCTCATGGACTGCGGGCAAGTTGTCGCTGGAATTGAACGCCAACGGCAACGCAACCTCATCGGTTCCTGAGAATCCGAGCGGAGGGGAACTTAAGAAATTTGCCTGGTCATTAAATCATTTCAACCGGCTGGTCGAGCGGATCGCGAAAGACTGGGTGAGCGTTTACCGCGAAACCCTGCGGGATTATCCGCTCACCATGCGCCACGGAATCGTTCCGAAAAGCGTTATCTGGAAGTACTATCCCGACTCATACCGGCCCGATACCGAACTAGGAAAAGCGCGCACCGCCGAATTCATCGAGCAGGTGCGTGCTTATAAGTTCCGCGAGGAATATAACGGACATCACAAAAAGATGACGCTGGCGCTACTCATGCGCTATTGCAAGGTTGCCTATCTGGCGAATCGAGACCAGTTCAAAGACGCCATTGCAAAGGGAATGTCCGGCCTCAAAATGTACCGGCGGTTCGCGGACGGACGCGACGAGGGCCTGTCCGGACTACCGCTGAACTCAGAAGACGCCTTCAGGAAGTGGTATCACTCCCGCCGCGGCGGCGGCCATCCATGGGAAATCTACCGTGGCGGCAATACCACGCATATAGATCTCGGTGTCATTGAGAGACATCACGGCTGGTCGGTGTTCTTGCACGGCTCCAGCACTGGGCGCATGGTGGAAACCGTCAGAATCGCCATGGCGCTGGTGCAGGGAGGTTTGCCGGTTGAAATACACGGCGCCGAGGAGTTGATGCTGAGGCTGCTGGGAATGGATAACGTGGGCATCATCCCGGAATACCTCATCAACCATCGCGCCGCTCAGAACTTTGAAAAAGAAGACAATGTTTTCGATTGTGCCCATCTTTACGACCTGCCCCATAACAACAGGATTCGACCGTTCATCACCTGGAATCCGCTGACGCCCCTGCGGCCATCTACGATCTGATGCCTGCTAGGTCCCGGATGTCCTGATCCGCCGTCGAGGATTGCAAGCACATTTCGAGCACCATGGAACACTCGCGCAATGAATGTGCTAACTTCCGCAGGCTTAGCGGGTTTGCTTCGTATTTTCCCCGAAACTCCCCCGTGCGCGGACGCGCACTCTTGGGAACCTACCGACATGAGCCTAAGTCACAGCGAGAGAGTGTGATGAAAACGACGTTGATTGTGATTCAAAATGACGCAGACCACGCTGACGCCAAAAAGCTGATCGAAAAGCTGATGGGTTCGAGCGATTCTCAAGACCAGGCACGGATGGTAGCTCAGGCTCGCTTGGTCGAGGCTTACGAGTGCACGCAATGGCCGCGTACAGCGCCAACACTTCCAGTTCTTTTCGCCTACTTGATGGATCAACACAACCTTTCGCGCGCCGATCTCGTGCCGTTACTTGGAACAGCCAGCCGCGTGAGCGAGGTCCTGACCGGCAAACGGGACTTGAGCATGACAATGGTGCGCAGACTCCGTGAGCGCTTTCATATCTCAGCAGATTTGCTGGTTTCGCGAGGCCGAGCGCGCAACAGAATAGCTGCGTAGGCTTGCTTCACAGCGCCGGTTACCTCCGGTGATTTTTCGTCCGATCGAGAGCCTTTTTTAACATCAGCTCCGTACAGACGGGACCCAGTAGTGCGGCCGCAGAACTCACTTTGGGGCCTGCGAGGCTGCGAGGCGCCCGTCTCAAACCGACCCGTAGTTGACGGTGGCCACCGTCGGCTTGCGTCAGCTACGATCGACAAGCTTGATGATCCTTCCATCTCGGAAGAAATACTCTGACGTTCCTTGGACCTTCAGAACCGTGCCGGCGGCCGGACCGTGTGGCATATCAGCCGCTAGACGTCCGTGAAACCGAATCATGACTAAGACCGCGCCCTCCCGAAATTCGAAGGAAGTAATGCGTTGTTCTCGCTCCGAGAATAGAGCTTTGGATTGTTCGGCGAGTTGCCGGAACTCATCGATCCCCGTTGCTGTGGCAGTAAGCATATCTCCGGAATAATTCTCGAACCGGATGTCCGCTGCGAGCAGGCTTACCATGCCTTCGATGTCGAAGGAATTGTATGCCGCGATGAATCGCTCAATCAGGTGCTTATGCTTCGACTCGTCCACAGTCCTCTCCCGAGCACGCGCATCTCCATGTAAGGTGACAACTCCGACACCGAGAATCACCAACAGATAAGCGACAATGCCCAGTATCGAAGTACGGCCAAACGCGAGTCCGCGGCTACCGATGGTTTTGCATCCGCCACGCATAAATCGATGATCGCTCAACTGATCTAGAAGCACGCGACATAAGGTAACAGGTGGCGGACAACCTGACCACGGAAGGGGAATCCAACCGCGAGTGGCCGCTTCGCGGCAGTGACCTTCGGGTGGTCAGCGCCCGGTTCTGGCCGGTTGCGGCCAGATGTCCAAGGAGCACGGAATCGCGCGACATCGGGGAACCCATGGGTAAGCGCACGATTCAAACGTTCTCTTCCTCGATGTAGGTTCGGGTTTCCTCCATATTTTCCCCGATACTCCCCCATGCACTGATCCGCAACCTGTGAGAACCTACCCGACATGAATCTACGTCCCAGCACACAACAGAAAGCCGCGAAACTCTCCCAGAAACTTTGGCGTGTCGTCCATCGTGTTCCGTTGGAAGGCATGCCAGGATTGGATCAGGCGTGTATCAACGCTGCGGCAGCGGGCGAAAAACTCTATGATTTCCCAAGCCCGACGATCCGGACTGCCGAATACTCCATGATTTGTAGGGTTTCGCGCAATCCGGAAGTCCGCCTGACGGTAAAGTTTCGAAACAGAACGCCCGGAGAATTTTACCGTCAGATTTACCGTCAAAACGTTTCGCTTGGGAACGATAGATGCCGATAGACGGCGAAAGGTGATCTTTTAAATTTCAGTGAGTTACGCCAGGGACCCGATAGATGTCGATAGATCCCGAAAGGGCCAATTCACTCCCACTCGATTGTTTCCAGCGCCGGTAAGTATTTGAATCGCATTACAATCGCTCGTCGGCGTTTGAATTTTACCGTCAGGTCTACCGTCAAAAAGTTTTGCTTGGTGCCGATAGTGGGCGATAGATTGCGAAGGATTCTGCTCGATCATATCGCAGGCTTCACCACCATCAGATAGAAGACGAAGAGCACTCCGGTGAACGCAGGCCATCCGAGATAAAACCACCAGCGATAATATCGGGAGTACACGGTTGGCAACGCCGTCCCCTCCAGCATCGCGCGTGCCGCTATATTCCGCATCCGGACCTGAAGCCACACCACCGGGAGCCAACAACACCCAATCAATACGTACAGCGCGATCGACCATCGCAACCACGGCAGGGAAAGCGGAAATCCGGCGAGTCGCACCATCGCCAAGCCAGTGATCGGCTGCAACACGACTGCGCTCGCTGTGAAGATTGCATCTGCGATGACGACCTCTCGCCCAACCGCTGCAATGACCCGTACGTCTCCTGTCCTCTGCGCGCGGATGAAAAAGAAGGCGATTCCGGCACCCATCCCGAACAATACGGTAGAGGACACAACATGCGCCCATTTGAGCCAAAGATAGAGTTCACTCACGCCACCACCTCTTCCATTCGCGTCGTGATTTTCCAACGAGCAAACTCGGGGGCGAATTCCGAAAGAGTCAAAAATCCCATGCACGGAAACGCCCCGGATTGTAAGACCTCGCCTCGGGCCAAGCGACGCGCGAGAAGGATCGCCGCCATGCAAGGAATTTCAGGACCGTCCATTGCCGGTGCGGTGAGTTGCCAAGTGCGCCGAATACGGCCGCCGCCAGCGCTCCTATCCCCCACGACGCTGACTCGCATTCCGCCCTTCTCACCCGCACTTGCATCGAACATTCCGGCCAATCGGTTCAGCCTTACGGCCCAGCGAGCCACGGGAAACGGCAGACCGATCCGCCGCATCGCCGCGAGACTCCAGAGCGTCAGATGTTGTACCCCAAATTCCAGCGCGGCAGAGAAGCGCACGGTCTGAACGCCCGCGTAACGCGCGGGGAACAATTCGAGATCGGGGACGTCGCAAGCGGCAGCCAGGCGGCTACCGCCATCGAATCGCGTCTCGTGCAATTCCATCCATCCCCATGCTCGTCTCCACTGACCCTTACGCCAGACCAGAAAGGGTCGACCCAAGTAGCTAAACACTGCCTCGAGAGTTGCCTTCCCGCGAGGTGCGCGCTGCCCGGGTGCAATGATGACTTCAATGGATTCGAGCGAAGACAGCCCTACTCGCAATTCTTCTACCACCGCCGATGAAAGTGCCGGTAACGTACTGGCTCCGGAGATCGCCACCCGGCCTGCTCTTACCGCATAGTCTTTTATCTGCGCAGCAAACTCGACGATGAACTGTCGTCCATCCGCCAAGTCCAGATAGTGTGCCCCGGATGCGAGTGCGGCCTTCGCAACGCCATAGCCCTGTCCCTGAAACGGGCCCACACAATGAATTACGAGTTCCGGCGATAGCGCTCGCAATCGCTGCGCAAAGTCTGGCGCCGCGATATCGACTACGACACCCCGCACATCTTCAGCGCCGGGCGCCGACACCAGCCGACGCCCCGCGACTAGCAAGTCGATCGTAGGATCCCCGCGTAGCGCCCGTGCAATGCGCGCGCCAAAATTCCCAGCGCCACCCAGCACGATCACGCGCACTCTAAAATGCTCACATTCGCCGACCAGTAAATATCAAACCTCCTAAGCAGGTGCCGTCTCATAAGCTTGGGAGATTCGTCGGACGATCTTGTCGAGCGGATTGTCGATGCCGAGCGACGCGGGACTGTATGTGCCGTCAGCTACGAGACGCTGCAGAAAGCGATTGAGGTCCCCTAACGGCACACGTATCCGGGGATCTGGAGATAGAAGTTGCGAGAGTCGTATTACGTCATTTCCGTGCTTGCGAATGTTCTTCGAGTCAACTGGCTCACCTCGTTCCTTGCGGACGCTGAGATCCAGCCACGCGTGAGCTTTGAGGGGAATCAATCGATCCTCGCCGATCCACGTCAATCCGCCGCCTTCCCTGCGACCGGCAAGCATGAAGTTGTAGTACGCATCATCGAGCAGGATAGCGGACAGACTCGAAACAACGTCGTCGAACGGGATGGGAGTGAAGCGACTGCCGTCGGCAAGCAGGATGCCATCCGGTGACCTACAAAAGATTTCCAGCATGAACGGATAGCTCGCATCCGCTGGTTTCTGAAACCGATAGAGCGAGGGCTTGCCCGTGTCGCTGGCTTCACGAATCTCGTATCCGCCCTTTTCGATGAAATTCCAGAATGTCGTTCCAAATGCGGGAGTGAGAGCTTCGATATGCAGGACGATGTCGAGATCTTTCGTGGCCCTGAAGTCGAGGCCAGCTTGCTCCATCGCCAGAGTCGCAGCAGTGCCGCCGATCAATATGAATTGATCCGAGTGGGCAGCAAAGTGTTCTTGGAAAACATCGAGTCCCTTCACCATGGGAAGTGCTCCTGCAATTCTTCCAGCGCACCCTGCACCCGCTCATCGGAGTCATTCTGTAGACTCAGAGTCAACGACAATGGATCGACGGTTTTGTTGTCTGGAATCGGTATGGGCGTGTAGTTCCACACCTGTAATTGAAACGCGCCCGCTTGCGATTCCGGCAGTGTCGGCAGGCCGCCTTGGGTCAATACCTTCCATCTCGCAAAACCCACCGCGTAAACGGAGAGCGCAGGTTCGGCCAATTGGGAATAACGCGCCAAGGCGCTTAGACCCGCCAACGGGAGTCGCTGTTCTGGATGCAGTTTTGCAGTCTGCGGTGTCCAAACACTTCGTTTTACGGGACTGCGCAGTAGAGGCTTGGCCACATGCCAGGTTTCCGCGGGCGGACGATTCAGGTGGAGCCATCGCTCCTTGCCTTTTCGATCAGGGATAGCGATACCCGCGGTCGTCAATTCTCTGACCGCCCGAGACAGCGTCATCGGGGTGTAGCCGAACTCGGCCGCCGTCGCCGCAGGATTCCAAGCCGTCTGGGTGGATTTAGTCAGCAAGGCCTTGATCAGCATCGCCTGGGTGGCCGGGCTTAGCGCGTGCTTCGGCGATTCCTTTTTCTGTCGGAAGTACTCCCTCAAGTCGATCCCGAGATCAGGTAGATAAAGTTGATTGCCCGGTACAATAAACGGAACTTTTTGTTCGATGAGCCGCTTTCGCTCATACGAGGCCAGGGCATCCGTAACGTAAACGACTGGACGATCCGCAAGACTCTTGAGTTTGTCTAGCTGGTCGCGGATCGTAGCGAGTCGCAGAGTCTTTTCTCGCTGATTGACCGCAAGCAGAATCGAGAGATCGCGGATTCTCAGCTCATAAAGTTCGTATGCGTCCTGCAGGAAGTAAGGTAGCTTGCGGACGCCGGCCCACTGTCGAATCGCAGCATCGATCCCCAGCGCCTCGTGGAGATACTTTCGAACCGAATCCTGCGGCACAGCGGGCTGATCTTTAGTTAACATGATTTACGCACGATAACATCCTTGATGTTATCGTGCAATAGTCATGTTAACTAGATACAAAATCCTTTTAATACAGAATGTTATGCGATTTAAGCCGTGGACAGCCAAATCGTGCGAGCTTGCTTCGGGGCATTCAATCATTGCTCACGTAGCCATTCCAGGAGGTGCTCCGCGTTCTCGGAACTGGTCTCAAGCACTACCTCCGCGATCTCCGCGTGTCCCCGTGCGGCAGCAATGGCTGACAGTACGCAAGCAAGACGCGAGTCGTCCCAAGGCACAGCTGCAGCCGCAGCAGCGAGAGTTGGGAGCCGATTCAGCGACCCAAAGTAAGCATCCCGCAGGTCGTTGGGAATCGCCGCGGCTTTTCGCACCCGACAGATCTCGACCCACGCGGGGAACTGAAAGTACGCGGAGTCCGCGTTCGGAGGGTCAATCGCGAGCGCTTCGATAACGTGCGGCACCGCCGCGAACGAGGCCGCGTAGACGTCACCTTGATGCGCGAGCGCGCTCCATAACGTGAACCAGGGCTCCGCCTCACCCCCTGACCTCGGGAGTCTACGCAGCTCTGCCAGCAGCGCCGGAATGTCGGCTGCGCTCCCGTAGGCATGTTGCAGCTCGGCCCAACGATCACTATCCAAACTCAGCACGCACTCTCCATGTATTCAGGCGCCCGTGAAGTCATCGGGCATTGCACGGATTTTCGCGACTCTCACTGCACTCAGGTTCTCAGTCAGCTTATAGAAACGGTCATCCAAAGGCCCCAACCTCGATTCGTCGTACGACGCCGAGAAGGCCTCCATCGTCCCGAGATCCTCGTACTTATCCATTGCGTTTGCCTCTGCGGCACGCACGCGATTTGCTTCCCTCATCAACGCGGCGTATTGCTCGGCACCGAAATACTCGAACGCGTTCGGAGCCTCGTTCGCGAACTGTCCGGCGCTATTCCAGTAGTACTGGTTGAAGCCGCCATTATTCACTTCCGCTTCCACCCACCACGTGATGTAGAGAGCGCGGAGGCCCGGCTTCAGTCCTGAAATAATCTCGCGTTCCCGCACATAGTCGTCTCCGAACTTCGTGCCGATATAGTCGATCAGAGCCTGCTCCAAATCGGAGTCGGCCAACTGGTTGAGTAGGTCCACAGTTATGGCGTCGTAGATCTTCCGGTTGCGGAACTCTTCAAGCGACTTCGCGATAGCATCGTCCAACTTCGCGCCCTCTCGAATAAGAAGCCATGCATCTGCGAAGCTTACCTCAGCCCCTACGCATCCGCTTCTGGCCTTCACGGGGGTTCTATTCGTATTTTCCCCGAAACTCCCCCATGCGCTTTAGCGTTCTCTGTGCAAACATGCGCGACATGAACCTAAGTCACATGAAGCAACGGATAGCCGCGACGCGCTCCCGAGACCTCCTGCGGGTCGTTCGACACAACGCGTCGAACGCGAGCGATCGGGTTCCATGGAAGGGCATGCCAGAATCGGATCGGGCGTGTATCAGCACCACGGCACTAGCTGAAAAACTCAGTGATTTCCCAAGACCGGCATTCCAGAGTGGCGAAAACCCCATGATATGTAGGCTTTGGCACAATCCGGAAGCTCGTCTGACGGTAAAATTTCGAAACACAACGCCGAGAATTTTTTTACCGACAGATTTACCGTCAAATCGTTTCGCTTGGGGCGATAGATGCCGATAGATGGCGAAAGGTGAATCGTTACATTTCAATCGGTTAGGCCCAGGAACCGATAGAGGGCGATAGATCCCGAAAGGCCCAATT
>WNFC01029735.1_pt1 | contig 11581 bp, 11 predicted proteins | sample 5400541 | NCBI WGS metagenome assembly WNFC01 (sample SAMN13153342, study PRJNA577476) | soil metagenome | isolation source: 120 cm saprolite under Douglas fir tree site 2 hole 2 replicate 1 | place: USA:California | collected 2015-04-18
CGGCAGGCCGACACGATTTCAATTCAGGCGGATGGCTTGGTGCGGTGAATCGAGTGAGAAAGCCGGGATGGCGACCTCGAAGCTCTCGCCTCCGCGGGTCTCCATCTCGTAGCTGCCGACCATGATGCCGGATGGCGTGGCAAGCGGCGTGCCGGAGGTATACTCGAAACTTTCACCCGGCGCCAACACGGGCTCCTCGCCGACGACGCCAGGCCCACGAACCTCCTGCAGGCGGCCCATTCCATCGGTAATCCGCCAGTGCCGTCGCCGAAGCTGAACAGTTTCACCACCCTGGTTCTCGATGCGGACCTGGTACGCCCACACATAGTGATTTTCCGAGGGGGAGGACTGATCCTCGAGATAGAAGGGTTTGACGGTGACCCGTATCGAACGCGTGATCTCAGAATACATGGTGCAATCCTCCGCGGGTGCCCGATCCGCGCGGCAGAGGAGCGTCCTCAAGGTTCCTCGGTAGCCCTTTCATCTTGGGCGGTCGAGCCGAGCCGTCAAGGCCGCGGTTGCAAATGCCGCCGTGTCGATCTCGCGCAGATGACAGGCAACCTGGTGACCGGGCCTCACCTCGCGGAATGCCGGCTCCTCGGTCCGGCAGCGGTCCATCACATAGGGGCAGCGTGTATGGAACCGGCAGCCGGAGGGTGGATTGATCGGGCTCGGTACGTCGCCCTTGAGGATGATGCGTTCGCGTTTGGCCTCCGGGTCGGGCAGCGGGACGGCCGAGAGGAGCGCCTCGGTGTAGGGATGGAGCGGGTTCGCGAAGAGCGACTTCTTTTCCGTCAGCTCGACGATTTTGCCGAGATACATGACGGCGATGCGGTGGCTGATATGCTCGACGACGGCGAGATCGTGGGCGACGAAGAGGTAGGAGAGGGCGAATTCCCGCTGCAGGTCCATCAGGAGATTGATGACCTGCGCCTGGACCGAGACGTCGAGGGCCGAGACGGGTTCGTCGCAAACGATCAGCGACGGGTTGAGGGCGAGGGCGCGGGCGATACCGATGCGTTGACGCTGGCCGCCCGAGAACTCGTGCGGGTAGCGCTGCAGCCGACGATGTCGCCGACATTCATGCGTGGATTGAGTGACGAGTACGGATCCTGGAAGACCACCTGCAGCTCGCGGCGGTAAGGCCGCATCTCGGCGCGGGTCAGCTGATCGATGCGCTCGCCGTGCACCTTGACGATGCCGGCGGTGGGTTCAATGAGCTTGAGAATCGCCTTTCCGGCGGTCGATTTGCCGCAACCGCTCTCGCCGACGAGGCCGAGCGTCTCGCCTGCATTGATCGTGAAGCTGATGCCGTCGACCGCGAGGACCTGTCCGACGGTCCGTGAGAACATACCCTTGCGAACCGGATAGTGCTTCTTCAGGTCGGTGACCTCGAGGAGCGGCGCGGTGCCGCCGTTGGTGCTTTGGCCAACCTTCACTGCGCAATCCGATCGGAGTGAAAGCAGGCAGCGAGATGTCCAGAGACCTTCATCTCGAGCGGCGGCATTTCGACGCGACAGCGCTCGCTGACGAAGGTGCAACGCGGTGCGAAGGGACAACCCTTGATCTCGTCGCGCAACGACGGCACGCTGCCCGGGATCTCGGTCAGGCGTTCCGGCTCGCTCTGCGTCAGCGTCGAGCCAAGCTTGGGGACTGAGGTCAGTAACCCAAGCGTATAGGGGTGCAGCGGTTGGCGGAAGAGGTCCCGCACCGCGGCCTCCTCGACCTTGCGGCCGGCATACATGACGACGACGCGCTGCGCCATCTCGGCGACGACGCCGAGATCATGGGTGATGAGGACGATAGCGGCACCGGTCTTGCGCTTGAGCTCGCGCATAAGATCGAGGATCTGGGCCTGAATCGTCACGTCGAGCGCCGTCGTCGGCTCGTCTGCGATGAGAAGCTTCGGGTTGCAGGCAAGCGCCATCGCGATCATCACGCGCTGCCGCATGCCGCCCGAGAGCTGGTGCGGATACTCGGTGATGCGGCGCTCGGCTTCGGGGATGTGCACGAGGCGCAGCATCTCGACGGCGCGCCGCAGCGAGGTTGCGCGATCGAGCTGCTGGTGCAGCATCAGCGTCTCGCCGATCTGGCGGCCGATTGTCAGGACCGGGTTGAGCGAAGTCATCGGCTCCTGGAAGATCATCGAGATGTCGTTGCCGCGAATGCGGCGCATCTCGGCTTCCTCGAGCTGCAGCAGATCGACGCCCTGAAAGCGGATCGCGCCGGAGACGATGCGGCCGGGTGGGGTCTGGATGAGGCGCAGGATCGAGAGCGAGGTGACCGACTTGCCGCAGCCGCTCTCGCCGACAACGGCAAGCGTCTCGCCTTCGGCGACGTGGAGTGAGACGCCGTCGACGGCCCGCACCACGCCGTCACGCGTGAAGAAATACGTCCGCAGATCCTCGACCTCGAGGAGGGGCTTGGCAGCTTGCGGGACGGTCGCCGCCCGCATGTCGAGCGCGGTCGTGGTCACGGTCGCGTCACGCAGCGTGAATCTCCCTCCCCCGCCGGCGGGGGAGGGTTGGGGTGGGGGAGTTTACCGCCGTCACCGAGCTCGATCACAAGCCGCTCGAGAACCCCGGTGATGTTCTCCATGACCTCGTTGTTCCAGAAGCGGACGACGCGCCATCCCTTGGCTTCAAGCCATCCGGTGCGCCGCAAATCCTGCGCCTCTCGCCAACTATGCTGGCCGCCATCGACCTCGACATCGAGCGATCGCTCGATGCAAACGAAGTCGGCGACGTAGGGGCCGAGGGGGACCTGCCTGCGGAAGCGATGTCCGTGCAGCTGTTTCTTGCGGATGCTTTGCCACAACCGCAGCTCCGCGTCGCTTGGATTGCTGCGTAGTTCGCGGGCGCGATCTGGGCGCACGGAGCGAGGCTGCATCAAGATTCCCCCACCCAGCCCTCCCCCGCAAGCGGGGGAGGGGTTTCCGACAGTGGTCCGTCGGGGCGACGCACCATCACATCCGTCGCGCGAGACGCGGGTCGAGTGCGTCGCGCAGTCCGTCGCCGATCAGATTGATCGACAGCACCGCCAGCGATAGGCAGATGCCCGGGAAGAGGATGATGTAATAGGCGACCTGGAAGAGGCTGCGCCCCTCGGCCATGATGTTACCCCAACTCGGAATGTTCGGCGGGGTGCCGGCGCCGATGAAGCTGAGCGCCGCCTCGGTGATCATCGCCGAAGCGGCGATGAAAGTGCCCTGCACAAGCACCGGCGCCAGCGTGTTCGGCAGGATGTGGCGCCAGAGGATCGGCACGAAGCCGGTGCCCGAGGCGATCGCCGCCTCGACGAACGGCTGCTCGCGCAAGGTGAGGACGACGCCGCGCACCAGGCGGGTGACGCGCGGCACCTCGGCAACCGTGATGGCGAAGATGACATTGCCCATGCTCGCGCGCGTCAGCGCCATCAGCGCGATGGCGAGCAGCACCGACGGGATCGACATCAACCCGTCCATGACGCGCATGAGGATGGCGTCGACGAGGCGCACGAACCCGGTGAGCAGCCCGAGGGTTATGCCGACGGCGGCGCTGAACATGGCGACCGAGATGCCGATGATGAGCGAGACGCGCGAGCCGTAGACGACCCGGCTGTAGACGTCGCGGCCGAGCATGTCGGTGCCGAACCAATAGGTGCTCGACGGCGCGCGCAGGCGGCGGATCGGTGCCAGCGCTTGCGGATCGACGGTGCCGAGCCAGGGCGCGAAGACGGCCATCAGGATCAGCAGGGAAAGCAGGATCGCGCCTGCCATCGCGGTCGGATGGCGGCGCCACAGATCGCGCATCCGGCCGCGATGCGGGATGCTGAAGGTTGCTGCGGCGGCAAGCTCGGTGGGGGCGATCGTCATGTCAGTAGCGGATGCGCGGGTCGAACAGGGTGTAGCTGATGTCGACCGCGAGGTTGACCAGCACGTACCAGGCCGAGAACATCAGGATGACGCCCTGGATGATCGGGTAATCGCGGCGCAGGATGGCGTCGACGACCAGCCGGCCGATCCCGGGAATGGCGAACACCGTCTCGGTGATGACGACGCCGGAGATGAGGAGGGCGATGCCGATGCCGATGATGGTCGCGATCGGCACGGCGGCGTTCTTCAAGGCGTGGCCGATGAGAACGTCGCGATTGGAGAGGCCCTTGGCCTGCGCGGTGCGGACATAGTCCTGGCTCAGCACGTCGAGCATGCTGGCGCGCGTGATGCGGGCGACGAGAGCGGCATAGAAGAGACCGAGCGTCAGGCTCGGCAGCACCATGTGGCTGGCGAAGGCGCCGAAGCCGTCCCTGATGCTGGTGTAGCCCTGCACGGGCAAGAGATCGAGACCGATCGAGAAGGTGAAGATCAGGATATAGGCGAGCACGAAGCCGGGGATCGAGAAGCCGGCGACGGCAAAGACCATGACGACGCGGTCGATCCAGGTGCCGGCCTTCCACGCGGCGATCACGCCGAGCGGGATCGCGATCGGGATGGTGACCAGCAGCGTGCTGATGGTCAGCGCCACGGTCGGCTCGATGCGCTGCTTGATCAGCGTCATGACCGGAAGGTTGGTGAAGATCGAGATGCCGAGATCGCCGTGCAGAAGGTTCCACACCCAAGTGCCGAACTGAACGTAGAACGGCTGGTCGAGGCCGAGCTTCTGGCGGATGCGGGCGATGTCGTCGAGCGTCGCGGTGTCGCCGGCGATGATCACCGCCGGATCGCCGGGGCTGAGATAAAGCAGCGAGAAGACGAAGATCGCCACCACCCCCATGACGGGGATGGTGGCGAGCATGCGGCGGATGATGTACGAGAACACGGCGATCTACTCGGCTTGCCCTATTTCTTCTCGACGTTCCACAGGAAGGCGACGGGCGCGACGATGATGCCCTCGATGTTCTTGCGATAAGCGGTTGGGATGAGGAACTGTCCGGTCGGGACATAGGAGACGTAAGCATACGCCGCTTTCTGCACCTCGGCGGCTAGCCGCTTTTGGCTGGCGAGATCAGGCGCCTTGAACCACTCGTCGCGCAGCTTCTCGACCGTCTCGTCTTTCGGCCAGCCGAACCACGCATTATCGCCGTTGGTCCGCATCGGGTTGTTGAGCGCCGGCGTCAGCATGTCGGGCGCGACCACCCAGGTGTGGAAGATGCTCCAACCGCCTTTCTCGACCGGATCCTTGCCGGCGCGCCGTGTGATCAGCGTGCCCCAGTCGTTGGCCTGGAGCTCGACATTGAGCCCCGCCTTGCGCAGGAGCTCGGCGGTGACCAGTGCCTGATTGTGGACGATCGACTGATCGGTCGCCGACATGAGGACGATCTTCTCCCCCTTGTAGCCGGCCTCCTGGATGAGTTGCTTCGCCTTGGGGAGATCGGTGCCCTTCAGCAATTGCTCGCCGCCGGCATCGCTGGCCATCGGCGTGCCGCAAATGAACATGGAGGCACAGACTTGCCAGTACTTCTCGTCACCGGCGACCGCGCGCATGTAGTCCTTCTGGTCGACCAGCGCCATGACGGCCTGGCGCATCTTCACATTGTCGAAGGGCGGCTGGAGGAAGTTGAAACGCAGGATCCCCTGGCTGCCCAGCGGGTCGACATTGGCAACGACGATATCCTTGCTCTTCGCGAGGATGGGCAGGAGATCGACGGGCGGCTGCTCGTACCAATCGGCCTCGCCGGCACTGAGCGCCGCCGAGGCGGTGGCGGCATCGGGGATATAGAGCCACTCCACCCGGTCGACCTTGACGACCTTGCCGCCCGCGGCAAAGCTCGGCGGCTCCTTGCGCGGTATGTAGTCGGTATTCTTGACATAGACCGCCTTGTTGCCGGGAACCCATTCCTCCTTGACGAACTTGAACGGGCCGGAGCCGGTCGCATCCGTCACCTGGGTGAAGGCATCGGTCTTGGCGAGCCGCTCGGGCAGCATGAACGGGGTGTTGTTGCTCAGCTTGGCGAGCGCCTCGAGGGTGAGCGGGAAGGGGGCCTTGAGACCGATGGTGAAGGTCTTCTCATCGACCGCGGTCATCTTGTCGACCGCTTCCATGAGCTTCTGCCCAAGCGGGTCGCGCTTGCCCCAGCGGGCGATCGAGGCGACGCAATCGGCCGAGGTGACCGGCAGCCCGTCATGCCATTTGAGCCCGTCGCGCAAGGTGAAGCTGTAGCTCAGCTTGTCGTCGCTGACCTTCCAGGTGTCGACCATCTGCGGCTGTGGCTTGAGGTCCTTGTCCATCGCGAAGAGCGTGTCGTAGACCATGTAGCCGTGATTGCGCGTGATATAGGCGGTCGTCCAGATCGGATCGAGGCTGCGCAAATCCGCCTGTGCGATAAAGCGGATCGTCTTGCCCGTCGACTGCGCGGCCGCCGGTCCGGCGGCCAGCGCGGTGGCGACGAGAAGCATGGCGGCAAAAACGCGGCGGGCGCGCGTCAGAATAATCATCGAGCCTCCCAATATTCGGGTTCTTCCCGATTGGGGAAGACCTTACGCATTCCAATGCAGCGAAACAATGCGAAAGGCGTGCCAACCCCGACCAAATCCCCGGCCGTCTAAGTCCGTGCCGGCCGGTCGCCCCCGCTTGCCCGCGCAATGCGCAAATTCGCCGCGGCGGCCGCCGCCTTTGCGAGCATATTGCGCAGCCCTATTGCCTATCGATGTTCCAGAGTATCGGCAGGGGCGCTGCTACATAGCCCGTGAGGCTGCTGCGATAGGCCGTCGGGCGGTCGAACTGGCCGATCGTGATATAGGGAACGCTGCTATAGGCCTCTTCCTGGATACTGGCCGCGATGGTCTTTTGCGCGGCGAGATCGGGTGCCGCGAACCACGCCTCGCGCAAGACCTCGAGCTTGGCGTCGCTCGGCCAGCCGAACCAGGCGCCGAGCCCGTTGCCGCGCAATTGGGTGTTCTGTGCCGGGTCGGTCATGTCGGGGCCGACGGTCGAGGTGTGGAATGCGCTCCACCCGCCTTTGTCGACCGGCTCCTTGGAGGTGCGGCGGGCGAGCAGCGTGCCCCAGTCGCTGGTCGCCACCTCGACGTTCAGCCCGAGCTTGCGCATGAGGTCGGCGGTGACCAGGCTCTCGGCGTGGACGATCGCATAGTCGCTCGGGTCGAGGAGGACTCGCCTTCTCGAGGTCGCGCTTGCCGGCGATCGCTCCGGTTCCGGCGTCGTTGGCGAGCGCCGTCCCGCAGGTGAAGAAGGAATAGCAGGTCCGCCAGTTCTCGGGATCGCCGGCAACCGCCGCCATGTATTCGCGCTGGTCGACGGCATAGAGGAAGGCCTGCCGCATCTTTTCGTTGTTGAACGGCGGCTGAAGCTGGTTGAAGCGGAGGAGGCCGAGCGTGCCAAGCGGGTCGGGCTTCTTGTTGACGATCACCGATTTGTTCGCCGCGAAGACCGGCAAGAGCTCGGTCGGCACGAGCTCCCACCAATCGACCTCGCCGTTGTTCAGCGCCGCCGCCGCGGTCGCCGAGTCAGGGATGTAGATCCATTCGACGCGGTCGAATTTGGCCACCTTGCCGCCGGCGACCCAGCTCGCCTTCTCGCCGCGCGGCAGGTAATCGGCGAATTTCGCATAGACGACCTTGTGGCCCGGCTCCCATTCCTCCTTGACGAGCTTGAACGGGCCGGAGCCGGTGAAGTCGGTGATCTGCTTGTCGGCATCGGTCTTGGCGACTCGCTCCGGCATGATGAAGGCGCTGCCGTGCAGCTTGGCCAGCGCGTCGATGATGAGGGGGAAGGGTTGTTTGAGCGAGATCTTGAAGCTCTTGTCGTCGATCGGCGTCATCGCCTCGACGGTTTCCATCAGCTTCTGGCCGAAGACGTCGCGCTTGCCCCAGCGCGCGATCGAGGCGATGCAGTCCGCCGGCAAGACCGGCAGACCGTCGTGGAACTTGAGCCCGTCGCGCAGCGTGAAGGTGTAGGCGCGCTTGTCGTCGCTCACCGTCCAGTGATCGATCATCTGCGGTTGCGGCTTCATGTGCTCGTCGAGCGCGAAGAGCGTGTCGTAGACCAGATAGGCGTGATGCTGGGTGATGTAGGCCGAGGTCCACACCGGGTCGAGGATGCGCAGATCGGCCTGCGGAATGAAGCGCAGGGTCTTGGGGCCGTCGGCCGCGGCCAGAGGCGGCGTGAAGAAAGCGCCAAGCGCTGCAAGCAGGATCCCGCTACGAATCAAGCGCCTCATTGCCTGCCTCCTGACGAATAGTCTGGCGTCGTCTCCCTCTCCCCTTGCGGGAGAGGGAGCGAGCCAGCCTGCGGCGGCGGTTCGCAATTGTAAAGGCGCCGAAGGTTGCGGCGTCCGCGCCTTTCCCGGATAGTCTCGCTGAAACCAGGGAGGGGGACTTGCATGGCTGGCGACCGAGAGCTCGGATTCATGTCGGCGAGCGCGCTGCTCGACGCCTATCGCCGCAAGACGCTGTCGCCGGTCGAGGCCACCAAGGCGGCGCTCTCGCGGCTCGACCGCCTCGAGCCCAAGCTCAACGCGTTCGTTCTCGTCGATGCGGAGGGCGCGCTGGCTGCGGCGCGCGAATCCGAGGCGCGCTGGGCGAGGGGGACGCCGAAGGGGCTGGTCGACGGCGTGCCGACGACGATCAAGGACATCGTCTTGACGAAAGGGTGGCCGACGCTGCGCGGATCGCGTCTGTCCAAGCGCGATCAGCCATGGAATGAGGACGCGCCGGCTGTCGCGCGACTGCGCGAGCATGGCGCCATCTTCCTCGGCAAGACGACGACGCCGGAATTCGGCTGGAAGGCGCTCGGCGACTCGCCGCTGACCGGCATCACGCGCAACCCGTGGAACCTCGCGCACACGCCGGGCGGCAGTAGCGCCGGCGCCGCCGCAACGCTTGCCGCCGGCATCGGCGCCCTCGCAATCGGCACCGATGGCGGCGGCTCCATTCGCATCCCGAGCGCCTTCTGCGGCATCGCCGGGCTCAAGGCGACGTTCGGCCGGGTGCCGGCCTATCCGGCGAGCCCGATGGGTCTGCTCTCGCATGTCGGTCCCATGGCCCGAACCATCGACGATACCGCTTTGATGCTGAACGTGCTTGCCGGCGCCGATCCGCGCGATCCTTACCGCCTGCCGTGGCGCGAGCAGGATTACCGCGCTGGGCTCGATGGCGGCGTCAGCGGACTGCGCATCGCGTTCAGCCGCGATCTCGGCTACGCCCGCGTCGATCCCGACATCGCCGCCGCCGTCGAGAAAGCGGCGGCGACATTTCGCGAGCTCGGCGCACAAGTCGAGGCGAAGGATCCCGGCTTCGCCTCGCCCCGCGACGCTTTTACCGTGCTGTGGACCGCCGGGGCGGCGCGCGCCATGGCCAATGCCTCGCCGGGCGATCGCACGCTGATGGACCCGGGTTTCGCCGCCTCGGTCGAGACCGGCGCCAGGCTGTCGGCGGTCGATTACCTCGATGCCGATGCGGCGCGTACCGCGCTCGGGCAGAGAATGAGCGAGTTCCACACGACCTACGATCTTCTGCTCACCCCGACGGTCGCCGTGCCGGCCCTGCCGGTCGGCGCCGACCTCTCCGATCCCAGCGAGCGCTACTGGATCGATTGGACGCCGTTCAGCTACCCCTTCAACATGACGCGCCAGCCGGCGGCGACGGTGCCCTGCGGGTTGACCAAATCGGGCCTGCCGATCGGCTTGCAGATCGTCGGCAGGCTCTACGAGGAGAACCTCGTGCTGCGCGCGGCGCGCGCTTACGAGGCAACGCGCGCGCCATTGCGCGCGGCGCTCGACTGATCTCAATTTGAGTTTAAATGGGCGCCGCCTGAAAGGACAGCAACTGGAGCACTTCGGCATTTCCGTCGTCCCCGCGAAAGCGCTAGGCATGCACACATCTTGGGCCTTTGCATCGACGTCGTGCGTCCTTCGAGACGCGGCCGATGGCCGCTCCTCAGGATGAGGTAGATCATCAATGGCATACTCAGACCCTCCTCATCCTGAGGAGCGCTCGCCAGAGCGCGTCTCGAAGGACGCGAAATGCAGCTCCGAGATGAATTCCCCAGCAGGGCAACAAGTGTGCATGCCCTAGCGCTTTCGCGGGGCGACGAAGGGACTGGATCGACTTGAGACGATCACGCTCAAGCATGCTCATGGGACGCACATGGAAGTGACACTGCTCGGCACGGGCTGCCCGCAATGCGATCCCACGCGCCTCGGTCCCGCCAACCTGGTGCGCCATGGCGGACATGCGTTCCTGGTCGATTGCGGCTCGGGCGCGACGCAGCGCCTGGTCGCTGCGGGCACGCCCGGACGGGCGCTCGACGCGGTCTTCCTGACCCATCTTCACTCCGACCACATCGTCGACCTGTTTCAGCTCGTCATTTCGAGCTGGCACCAGGGGCGCGACCGGCCGCAGCGCGTGTTCGGACCGCCCGGAACGCAGCTTTTCATCGACGGAATGCTGGCATTGTGGCGTCCAGAGCTCGAGCAGCGCATCGCCCACGAGCTCAGGCCGTCGGTAGCGGCGCTCACCGTCGAGGTCACCGAAATTGGCGCCGGCGAGATCCTCCGCATGGGCGATCTCATCGTCGCGGCGGTCGCCGTCAATCATCTGCCCGTCCGCCACGCCTTCGGTTTCGTCTTCGCCGCCGCCGGGCGGCGTCTCGTCTTCAGCGGCGACACGGCCGCTTGCCCGGCGCTCGTCGAGGCGGCGCGCGGCGCCGATGTGCTGGTTCATGAATGCTTCATTCACGGCGTGATGAAGCCGGAGGCCGGCCTGCGGACGGAGGCGGGGCTGCGCAACGTCGCCTCCTACCACACGCTGTCGAGCGAGGTCGGCAAGATCGCCGCCGCGGCGGAAGTCGGCTGCCTCGTCCTCAATCATTTCGTGCCGACGCACTTTGACAAGACGGCGCTCGTCGCCGAGGTGCGTCGCGATTATGACGGCCCAATCGTCATCGGCGAGGATCTGATGAGCCTCGATCTCGACACGGCGACGCTGCGTCACGCCGGAGCCACCGTGGCGCTTGGCGGCAAGATCGGTCCGCGGGGCTGACCGCAAGCATCCAAGTTGAATAAAAGTTTCGCCAATGTCGATTGCAACTGAGAGGTGAGTCGCGTAAGCACGACACGCAGGAGATGTGCATGTTGTCTTACGAATTGCTTGACCCGTGCGTGGTGGAAGATCCCGACGTCACGGCGTTCGAGGACAGCCGCTTGGCACAGCTCCTCGTACATTGGCGCGGACTTGCCCGAGATGGCGATTTGCCGCCGGCGGAGGCAATCGATCCGACCGAGCTCGTCTTCATTCTCGGCTGGCTGATGATCATCGACCCGCTGGCGGGCGGCGCCGATTTCAAGTATCGGCTCTACGGCTCGAGCATCGCCGAAGTTACCTGCCGCGATCTCACCGGCTGCAAAGTCAGCGATTCCTTCCCCGATTTCGCGGCATTCACGAGCGAGGTCTACCGTGGCGCGATGCAGTCTCGGCGTCCGGTGCTCACCCGTCACACCCCGCATCACCGCATCGTTGTTTCGCGCTGGGAGCGGTTGATCCTGCCCTTCGCAACGAGCGACGGCAGCGTCGGACGCTTTCTCGTCGGCGCCGCCGTGCTCGGACTTCGGCAAGAAGCGAAGAAGCGGCTGCCATGGCCGCTGCGCG
>WNFC01009520.1_pt1 | contig 11580 bp, 9 predicted proteins | sample 5400541 | NCBI WGS metagenome assembly WNFC01 (sample SAMN13153342, study PRJNA577476) | soil metagenome | isolation source: 120 cm saprolite under Douglas fir tree site 2 hole 2 replicate 1 | place: USA:California | collected 2015-04-18
CGAGCAGGGACATTACACGAAGGTTTTGCCACGAGACGTGCCCGGCTAGAACATGGAACAGGACAAGGTAGGCCAGACCGAAGCAGCCCGCTGCGAGCAGATGAGCAACAGGAAGATCGAGCGCAATGGCAAGAAGGGTAAAAACGGCGAAATTCAGCAGCGCCGCAGGGACGATACTCGCCGGATTGGGCCACCCCAGTGTCATGCCTGCAAGAACAATTATTGCGCCAAGGATTCCGATGGCTGTACCAGCCGTTCGCGATGCAACCAGTCTCTTATTACTTATTCGCCGCCAGAGCACGGTTCCGGCTGCCAGCAGCGGCAAACCGCCGAGCGTTACGAGTGGCGCGAGATACATCATCGTCATGCCAAACGGTCCAGACTTGTAAAGCAGCAAACCAAATGGGAGGAGTGCCGCAAAAGTCATGGCGCCAAGCATTGTAAAAACAGTCGTTACTTCGCTCTCATCGATCTCGCGATCGGACAACACAACGCGCAGCGCCAGGCCCACCGTCAGGACGTAGAACGCCACCGGAAACGCACCGAGGAGAAGCAGAAGCAAAGGACCGACATCTGGAGCCGCGAAGTGCCTAACAAGCAGTTGACCCACCGAAGACCCAAGAACCCCTGCCGACAAGAGGTGCGCGCAGCCTGGCGTAATCACTCGACCAGCAAAGTAAACCAGGCAAAGGAAGACAGCAGGGGCGATAAGCTCGCTTCCGATGACGAGGGCGCCGGAAGGAATAGTGCTTGAAGATACTGCGGCGATGGCGAGGAAGTTTAGGGGCACAAGCAGCGTTGCGATCGTTAGTATGCCGCGACTCGTGGTGGGTAACTTCCAGCGATGTTCGGTGTAGAGACCGATGCCAAACAAGACGGCTGTGAGCCGTGGAGCAGCCGATGATTAGCAATCCGCCGATGATCTCTCCCCAGCGGATATTGCTCTCTTCCATAAACGAATTGAGCACTTCCGTGAAAGACTTTCGTGGGAGTCGTGGTGGCGTTTCGTGCCTGGGTTCAGCTTGGAAAGTTGGTGATGAGCTCGCTTGTTGTGGTGTCGATAAGAATGAAGGGACCGGTTCGATCACGATCTCATCTTCACTCGCAATCAGCGATGCAGTAACAACTGAAGACGGCGGTACGCTGGTCGATGGGATTGAATGGACGACCTCTTCGGTAACCGATACCGGCCTGTCACTCGGACGCCAGGTGCTTTGATCGCTTTGGCTGCTTGCTGCCGCTCCCGGTCTTGTCGTACTCGTTGACCCAGCCTTGGACCTTAGTCTAATGCGCTCGTCTTCGATACTCGTTTTCAGATCTGCGTAAGTCTTTTCGTCGAGTTTGCCGGAGCGATGAAACCTCTCTACCTGACGCTCAGCGGCCGCAAGATCCTGAAAGAGTTCAAACACAATTACTGACGGTTTAGGAGAGCCGCAACTGCCACAGAACTCAGCTCTCGCTGACAACATTTCAAAATTGCAGTTGAAGCAGCGCCAACTGGCAACCGGTTTTGGATCGGCCGATTTCTTTTGGGAACCAAACAGCGCACGCAAAATTGCCGCAACTATTAGCCAGACCCCATGCCCAAACGCCGTCATTAAGGCGAGCACGAAAAGCATGACGCCAATTACGTACAGGAGGACAACCGATTCGTTCATTTGTGTGTGTTCTTTGCCATGGGCAGCAGAGGACTAGGTGCAGGCAGAAGCGTGGGACTCAGCTGCGGAGCCAAAAAAACGAGCAGCCCTCGATGATATGTTTCTGGTAATCATGGCTACCTTAATTATAATCCAGCAGATACAAAGAGTAACGGAGTGGCATTGGGTCAGTGTGCTTTATAGTCTCATTCACACCGCGGCTTTAGCCCGGTGTCAAAGAGGCCTTCGAAACCTGAACCGTTTCAACGGTTTTCTTTCGAGTCTCAGCCATTCAGCCCCACGCCAAACCGTTAAAACGGTTAGAAAAATCAGCTAACCTCTACCACCGGGCTAAAGCCGCGGTGTGAATGAGAGTACATAAGTACAGACCGCTCAAGTCCAACGAGTCATTGGTTCCAGATGAAGCAGAGCATTTTTCAAACTCATCTACTACCTTTGATTGCAATTCGGTTCTCCTTTAATCGATGAATCTCTTTCAGGCCATTTTTGATCGCGAGTCACCGGCGAACCCGGCCATAGTTTTTGAGTCGCGTCAGATCAGTTATGACGAACTGCGGACGCAGACCTTCTCGATGGCTAAAGCAATTACCGCGTTATCCGTTCCGAAAACGGAGCGCGTCGCCATCCTGCTCCACGATTCTCCTGAGTTTATAGAAGCGTTCATCGCTATTTGTTCCCTCGGAGCAATCGCCGTTCCGATCAACATGGCCCTTCGCGTCGATGAGCAACGAACTATTCTCCACGACTGTAGCGCCGGAACTGCCATCATTGAAGGCGATCTCTGCAATACGTTGCTGACAGATGCGCTGGAAAAACTGCGTCACTTGAGAAACCTGGTTATCGTCGATCGGAACAATTTTCGAAATGGCAGTGAACCGCAAGCCAACACCTCCAAACTCGTCGAGCACTGGCGGAGTCCGAAACTCAACGTCTTTTGGTTGCACGAACTCCTTGAGCAGGATACCTCGTCTGGCTCAGTTGAGTTCCCTGCTCCGGCACAGGACGATCCCGCCTTCATTCTCTACACCTCGGGCAGCACTGGTGAGCCCAAGGGAGCTGTCCATCGACAGGCTGATATTTTCTACACTAACGAAACCTTCTGTCGCCAGGTATTGCAGCTTACCCCGCACGAGCGGTTGTTTTCGTCTTCGCGTCTGCCTTTTGCATACGGGCTCGGTAACAGTTTTTCGTTTCCGCTGCTAAACCGCGTGACAACAATTCTCTGTCGCGAGAAACCGGTTCCCGAGGTCATCAGCCGGATCCTCGTTGATGCGAGGCCGACGATCTTTTTCGGCGTTCCCGTCATCTTCAATCTGCTGCTCGAACACCAACGACGAGAACAAACTCTCGATTGTTCGAGCTTGCGCCTCTGTGTCTCAGCGGGTGAAGCGCTACCGGCTCAACTTGGCGAGGAGTGGGAAAGGACATTCCGCGTCAAACTATTGGACGGTATCGGATCCACGGAGATGTTGCATATGTTCATGTCCAATCACGAAAACGATGTGCGCTATGGCAGCAGCGGCAAAGTGTTGGACGGATACGAAGGGAGACTGCTCGATGAGAACGGTGAGCCGGCTCCTGAGAACGTCGAAGGTAACCTGTGGGTAAGAGGAGCGAGCGCCGCTCTTGGTTATTGGGGACGACCCGAAGAAAGTGCGCGAACTTTTGTTGATGGCTGGGTGCGAACGGGCGATCTCTATCGTTGTGACAGCGAAGGCTACTGGTTTCACGTGGGCCGCAGCGACGATTGCTTTAAATCGAGTGGACGATGGGTATCGCCGGTGGAAGTTGAAGGAGTGCTGCTACGTCATGCGAAGATCGGGCGCGCCGCGGTAGTGGAAGATTTTGATTCCGACCACCTTCCATGTGCGTGTGCTTTTGTGGTGAATCAGGATGTAGAATCCGACCTAGCTCAGTTAGAGAGAGAATTGCGACACTTGGCAGCCGCCGCACTGCCTCGTTTCAAGCAGCCACGCAAGTATATTTTTGTTTCAGAACTTCCATATACGGTGACAGGAAAGGTCCAACGGTTTAAGTTGAGGCAGGAGTTGCGACAGTAACGCGGAAGTCAATGGTCCGTGGTCAGTGGGGGTCAGAAGTCAGTAGCCTGGTCTTTGGCCTTTTGTCTTTGGCCTTGGTCTTCGGCCAGGAGTAGTGTTAAGCAGAAAATCAAAGACCAAAGTCCCAAGACCAAAGACCAGCACGGACTACTGACTCAAAGCACTTAGCTCAAAATAAGGAAATGGCTGAAAAAAGCATCCAAGAAACGTACGCGCCTAATCTCGCTTGTTTCGGTTGCGGGCCGGCAAATGCAAAGGGTTTGCATATTCGCAGCTTTCCCGCCGGCGAAGAGGTTGTTGCTGAATGGCAACCACTTCCCGAGTATGAGGCGTTCAAAGGAGTGCTGAGTGGCGGCATTATTTGTACGTTACTCGATTGCCATTGCAATTGGGCGGCGGCCTGGCACCTAATGAAGAAAGCCGGAATGGATCATCCACCGTGCACCGTCACAGCCGACTACGCGATTAAATTGTTTCGCCCGACGCCGACCGATCTGCCGGTAAGACTTGTGGCCCGCGTTGTTGAATCAACAGACGATCGGGCCATTGTTGAAGGTGAGTTGATTGCGCACGATAAGGTTTGTGCGACGTGCCGCGGAACGTTTGTGGCTGTAAAACCGGGACATCCGGCTTATCATAGGTGGTAAAGGTTTGGACTTGGGTCTTTGGTTTTTGGGCTTTGTGCTTTGTGCTTTGTACTTGATAAGGGCGGATTGGAGTGGATAACTGCGATTCGCCAAGAGAGCAAAGTACAAAGCACAAAGAACCAGCACAAAGAAGACAGAAGGTTGAAAGAAGTATTGCGTATGAGGTCATCATCCAATGCCTAATCTAATCCACCGTCCCCGTCGCCTTCGAAAAAATGAGGCGCTTCGCTCGCTCGTGCGTGAGGCTCGGCTGAGTCGTGACGATTTTGTTTTGCCGCTTTTTGTTTGCCCAGGCCGGAGCGTCCGCAGAGAAATTTCATCAATGCCGGGCGTACACAACTTGTCGGTGGACGAGGTCGCGAAGGAAGTGGCCAGCGCTTACGTTGGTGGCGTGCGCAGTGTAATGCTCTTTGGCCTGCCTGAAACAAAAGACGAACTCGCATCAGGCGCTTATGCCGAAGCCGGTATTGTGCAACAGGCAATACGGGCCATTCGCCAGTCGGCCCCGGAAGTAATCGTGATGGCAGACACCTGTCTCTGTGAATACACGTCGCACGGTCACTGTGGAGTGGTCCGCGGCGGCGACGTATTAAACGACGAGTCACTGGAATTGCTCGCCCGCACGGCGGTTAGTCAAGCGGAGGCAGGAGCCGATGTGGTCGCACCCTCGGCAATGATGGATGGTCAGGTCGGTGCTATCAGGGAGGCCCTCGACGATTCAGGCTTGGAGCACGTGGCGATCATGGCCTACGCCGTGAAGTATGCGTCGGCATTCTACGGTCCATTCCGTGAAGCGGCTGAGAGCGCGCCTGCCTTCGGTGACCGGCGTACCTATCAAATGGACCCACCAAACGCGCGAGAAGCAATGCGCGAGGCTGAACTCGACTACTCGGAAGGCGCGGATATCCTGATGGTCAAACCCGCCACGGTTTACCTCGATATTCTAAAAATGGTTCGCGATCGTTTCGATCTTCCGCTGGCGGCCTATCATGTCTCGGGTGAATACGCGATGATTAAGGCCGCAGGGCAAAAAGGATGGCTCGACGAGCAGCGCGCGATGATGGAAACTCTTACGAGCATCAAGCGCGCCGGCGCCGACATCATACTCACCTACTACGCACGCGAAGCGATTCGGGTGCTCGCCGGGTAGACGCCACCCAGTGAGGAAACTTAGACCATGGAATAGAAGCTACTTTGTCGGAAGTTTTAGTCAACTCAAAAGGGCGGGCATATGGTAGAAAGAACGCATGAAATAATATTCCACGCAACCTTGTCTACCATCCCCAGCTTCTAAGGTAGGAATCCTGGAGATAAAAGCCTGAATGCCTTTACTACCCGACACTGAAAGGAAGCACAGCAGGACAGGCATGTTAGCGGTGCTGTGTTTCCTTCTTTTGCTGACCGGCCACGCGGTTGCCCAATCCGGCCGGCGCGCTCCTCCACCGCAGCAAAGTTCGACTCCCGCCCAAACAAAGAACGATAACAGCGACGTGGCGAGCCCGAAGACGGGGGCTAGAGATCTTACACAGAAGGTGACCCTCACAGTTGCCAAGCAACCAACTTCAAAACACCTTGCCAGCGAAAGCGCAATTGTCGCCAGCTTTTTGAAGCGACTGAGCGAGTTCGCAAACCTCAGTACGGAAACGATTGGTGATCTAAAAAAACGCAGTGATGCCATTTTGCGCGCTAAGACTGAAACAGAATCGCTGGTGATACTGGTTCAGTTTGATATCGATAGTTTTCAAAACGGCACGATCATTCTGAACTCACCGGACCTCGACGTCCGCGTGCTTGTTTTCGAACCAAAGACAGGCAGAGAGAAGTTTAAAGGAAAGGTCTATTACAAAGCGGTGGGCGGGCCGATGATGAAGAAAGACAATTGGCCCAATGGCACGCCGGTAAAGATCACTACCGAAGCCGTCGGTATCGAGGCTGCAGATCAGCTGCATGATTGGCTGCTGCTGGAAGAGTCGCAGCAGAAGCATTAGTTTCCGATCTCATCAAGTGCTTCACCAATCCGCTCAAGACCTTGCGCTAAACTTTCGGAATCACCACCAAAACCGATACGGAAGTGTGCGGGCAGCTCAAAGAAACGGCCGGGAACGATCGATGTCTCGTATTTTTCCCGCAGTAGCTCACATAGGCGGTCGGCGCCGCCACCTTTTAAGCGGGGAAACATGATTGTGCCAAACTCAGGTCTTATCGTTTCCAGGTCGTCGCGCGTGTCAAGAAATTGATTGAGCAGCCGGCGGTTACGATCGAGCAGTGAGTGAGCGCGCCCCGCGATCTCTTCAATTTGCTGCAGCGCCAGAACGCTCAGCCGCTCGCCCGCGTGGACCGGCGTGGGGGCAAAAATATCATTGAGCAACCACATGCGTCTCGCTAGCTCAGGTTCGGCGAAGATCCAGCCGCAACGCAGTCCGCTGAGACCAAATGCCTTCGTCAAACTGCTGGTAATTACAAACTCGTTACCGAGATGGAAAGAAGTTCTCGGCGAGTCTTCAAACAGTGTCTCGATATACACCTCATCAACCAGCACGCGAGCGTTCACCTGCCGGGCGATCTGGCCCAGGTGTTTCAATGTTTCGTTGCCCGTCAAGACGCCGCTGGGATTGTGCAGATTCGTAATAACAAGCAGGCGCGTTCGGGAGCTAACCTGTTGTTCGATCTCTTCCGGTAAAAGCCGAAACCCGTCTTCAAACCTTCGCGAGAAACGTTTCACCTCTGCTCCCAGATAACGGGCGATTGCCAGCAACGGCTCATATACTGGCTGCTCGATTAGTACTTCGTCTCCCGGATTTACCAGTGCCGCCATCGCCAGATGATTAGCAAAAGAGGTGCCCGCGGCGGTGACTATCGCTTCTGTATCGACCTGGTACCTTGCAGCGAGAGCATGCTTCAGTGGTCCATACCCATAGCCACCACCTGTGATTTCGAGATCGTCGAGTGAGACACGCAGATCGCGAAGAGGCAGGTCGGCCAGTCCGCTCGGAGCCAGATTGAATCTCGCTTGCGAGCTTGTCTTGGCCCAATGCATGTAAGCCGAACCCATGGCCTCGCGAGCTCGAGTCATGACTTGTTCCTCCACCGCCAGAAGATGTATGCAGGAATACCGGCGATCAGAATTGCCATCCCGATCAGTGTGTTACTGGGGTATTTATAGATCGTATTGATTACCACGAGCCAGCACGCCGCAACGAATAGTAAGGTCGTAAATGGATGCCCGGGTACTCGCATAATGCGGGCGTTACCATCCTCATCAACCTCCACTGGAACATCCTGCCGGCGAAACACAAAAATACAGCAGGCGGTCAAGCCAAAAAAAATGAAATCCATCGACACGACGTAGTTCAGGATCTGTTCGTAACCGCCCCATAGGGCAATCGCTATCGCAAGCAATCCCTGTAGTCCAATTGCCACAATGGGAACACGTGTGCGCGGATGCAAGGCGCCCACGCTCTTAAAGAACAATCCATCCCTGGCCATCGCGAAATAAACTCGCGGCGCAGTCAGCATGCTTTGGCTAAGAAAGCCTACAGTTGAAATGGCAATGCCCGCTGCTATGGCGTGTGCGCCGAAGGTGCCAAGCGCCAGACGCATCACATCCGAGGCAGGCGCTTTGGTCGCGGCCAGACCCGCTGTTCCAAGCGCCCAAATACACACGAGATTTACAGCCAAATAGAGCATCACAACTCCGGCTATACCGATAATTAATCCGCGAGGCAAATTCTTCCGTGGTTCTTTTATCTCTCCAGCTACGAAAGTCGCCGTCTGCCAACCACCATACGCGAACAGGACCGGAACCATTGCCGCTCCTACCGCTGTCAATAGCCCAAAGGAGGCTGGCCGGTCTAGCAGTGGTCCACTCAGTTGGCCCGTTGCTACAGTGCCTTGGTTTGGACCAAGCAGTAATAGTCCACACACTACGAGTGCGACGATGGCGATAATCTTCAGCACCATCAATACACTTTGTACCGTACTGCCCGTGCGCACTCCCAAACAATTAACAACGGTTAGAGTGGCTAGAACGACAACGGCCAACTGTGAATCAGTCATCGGCGCGTGTGTCAGCTCCAGAAAGTAACGAGCGAACGTTACAGCAACCGCAGCCATCCCTCCCGTCTGAATCACAAGCAATAGTGCCCATCCATACAGAAAGGCTATTGACGGATGGAACGCGGAACGCAGGTATGCGTATTGTCCGCCCACCTGTGGCCGTAACGACGCCAACTCGGCCCAGATAAAAGCAGCAAGTACCGCTAGCAAGCCGCCGAGTGCCCACACACCCAGAATCAGAAAAGGTGTGCTCACCTGGCGCGCGACCACTGACGGGTTAACGAAAATGCCCGAGCCTATAATGCCACCCATTACAATCATGGTTGCGTCGAACAATCCCAGGCGGCGAGCTAGTTGTGGCTTTGTTCGCGTGGAGGAATTGGCAGACATGGACTGATGGTCCTTCAAGCGTAGAATCGAGTCGGTCAAAGGCGCCTGACCTTATCGCAAAAGCCTGATGAACATCAACTAGTGATGCCACGGCCTCGCGCCGTGGAGACTCACGATTGCGGCTACAAAGAACAGCAGAACTCTCTGAGATGCCACGGCCTCGCGCCGTGGAGTTTCACGCTCAATGCTTTTTGGAAACTAGAACCTGTGCTTTAGCCGAAACCCGTGAGCCTCCACGGCGCGAGGCCGTGGCATCCGCAAAAGCCTTCTGACGTATGGTGCAGCCGCGAGCGTGAGCCTCCACGGCACAAGGCCGTGGCATCAGTTTTGTTGACACCTCTGGTATAACCCGTGATGCTCTTTCGTTGGATCTACAACTAACCTCTCGGGAGGACATTAATGATACGTCGTGCGCTTACCATCGTCTTCGCCCTGATGATTTTGTGCCCCCTATCAATTTCGGCTCAAACCAGCGCCGATCCTGAACTGCTTTCTGAAATTAATAACATCAAGGCCATTGACAATCACGCTCACCCTCTACGCTATGTGGCCGAAGCCCGGAAGCCTGATGATGAATACGATGCGCTGCCGCTCGACGCCATCGGGCTATTTCCTCTACCCGTCCGAGTTGCACCCACCAACCCGGAGTTTATCCGCGCCTGGAAACAGCTTTACGGTTACAACTACAACGACATGTCCGAAGCCCATGTTCAGGAGTTGCTGGCTATCAAGAAACGGGTGCTGAGCGAGCAAGGTCAAAACTTTCCGGCCTGGGTACTCAACCAGCTCAACATTGAAACGATGTTTGCCAACCGCGTAGCGATGGGTAGCGGTTTGACGGGCCCGCGGTTTCGTTGGGTTTCATTTGTCGATGCGTTTTTGTTTCCCTTGAGCAATGTGACAGCAATTAAATCAAATCACGATTACGCCGGATTTTTTCCGGGTGAAGAGCGACTGCTGAAGCGCTATCTTTCTGAATCAGGTTTGACGACTCTGCCGCTCACGCTAGATCAGTATCTGGCGAAGGTTGTAACACCGACCATCGAGCGTCAAAAACAGAATGGAGTAATTGCTCTAAAGTTCGAGGCAGCCTATTTGCGGCTGCTCGATTTCGGCAAGCCGGATGAGACTGCTGCAAGGCGGGTCTATTTGCGCTACATAAAAGGCGGCGAACCCTCCCCTGATGATTACAAAGCACTGCAGGATTACATCTTTCACTATATCGCTCGCGAAGCAGGACGCCTCGGACTGGCGATTCACATTCATGCAATTGATGGTGCGGGTGGCTACTATCGCGCGACCGGAAGCAACCCCCTCTTGCTCGAACCCACCTTCAACGACCTGGCGCTGAGAAAAACAAACTTTGTTCTCATCCACGGTGGCTACCCGTTCACCCGTCAGACAACCTCAATGTTTGGCAAACCGAATGTCTACGCCGACTTTTCCGCACAGACTTTTTTCCTGTATCCGCGTGCGCTCAGCGAAGTCTTGCGCAACTGGCTCGAGGCGTATCCCGACAAGATTCTTTTCGGGACGGACGCATTTTCTTTTGGACCAGCAATCGACTGGCCGGAGCTGGCTTGGCTTTCCAACACAACGGCAAGACAGGCTTTGGCCCTGGCGTTGACGGGAATGATGAACGATGGCGAGATCACCCGCGAACGTGCCCTCGAGCTGGCACGCATGGTCCTGAGAGAAAACGCAATCAAACTGTACAAACTTGCAAACCGGTAGCCATGAACAGTCTAAACCACTATTTTTCTGACAGCTCACTCATGCTATGGACTGGGCTCTTTTCGTTCACCTACCTTCTGCACATCGCAGAAGAATACTGGGTAGGCGGAGGTTATTCGGCACACGTCTTCAAAACGCGTGGTATTGAGCTTTCACAGACAAGATTCCTTGCTTTGCATTCTTTGGGACTCGTATTGATGGTCGCCGGAATTGTGCTGGCAACAAGCTTGAGGTTTCCTCGCACAATGTTTGTAATCCTCGGAGCAACAGTTTTGGTTAACAGCTTGATTGATGCGCTGAGCAGCATTGTCAGCTCTCACTATGGGCCCGGGTTAGTTACCGCGATTGGACTTTGGCTTCCGCTCGGTTGCCTTTCGCTTGTCACTTTCCGGTACGGTATGAGCGGGATCAGGTTCACATTAGCCGTCGCAATCGGAGCAACGGTAAGCGGGCTGGTCGAGGTGATTGCAATGAGAGGTGGTAAGCTTATCTGACCACAGACATAATAAAGAAAGGTCCTAACTTGACAAAACTAAAGGGGCGTCCCTCCGTGGGCGCCCCAAGTCGCGCGAAAAAGGGGCGTCCCTCCCACGGAGGGACGCCCCTACATAAATTTAGGACACGGCCGCTGTTAGCAACTCCGGCCAAAGACCTACCTGATACCGGGCTAGAAACTATTCACACCCCGGAATCCGCCCTTGGCTTGTTTCCCGATCCAGCTCAGGACACGCATCGTGTCGTAGCAATAACCGAGGATGTAATTGCACGTCGAAAGACAGTGCTTTGTGCAGTCCTTCTTCATCTCGTCCAACTGCTTCACGTCAAACTTATGATCGCCAACGACGCCCCAATCATGAGTTGCGGAGTACATTGGGAAGCAAGGCGCCAGCGTACCGTCAGTGCGAATGATTAGTGAATTCTGACCAGCGCGGCACTGCCAGGGTGGTACCTGCCCGCGCATCAACAATTTCATGTCTTCCAGGTGCTGAACGGGATTCACCATCTTATATCCCTCGTTGATACGCTTATCGTTCA
>WNFC01008954.1_pt1 | contig 11579 bp, 8 predicted proteins | sample 5400541 | NCBI WGS metagenome assembly WNFC01 (sample SAMN13153342, study PRJNA577476) | soil metagenome | isolation source: 120 cm saprolite under Douglas fir tree site 2 hole 2 replicate 1 | place: USA:California | collected 2015-04-18
CGCCTCGTCCAGGCTCGAGGCATACGGCGGGCAATGCGCATTGAGAACGCAGCCCTTGCCGGCTGGCACCTGCTCAAGCAACTCGGTCAGTTGCTTTCCCAGGTCTTCTTCCGAGCTCTCCCGCTCGGTGTTCCAGGGTGTGAAAGGGACCGTACCGACGCTGACGAGGACGACGGGGCCGAGGTCGAGCAGCTCGAATTCCGGGCATTCGACCCGGGCCGACGCCCCGATCACGGCGTCGGCCTCGACCGGGTCGTCGTTGCCGGGAGTGATGATGCACCTGATCCGCGGGTCGAGCCGCTCGGCAGCCAGCTCACACCAGCCGCCCACCTGAGCGCAGATCTCGGCCCGGAAGAGCTGGTCGAGTGCGGCGGGATCGCCCCGTAGCCGGTCCCGCTCGCCCTCGGTCATGCGCACCGGGTAGAAACCGCGCTTATTGATGTCCTTGGCGAGCTGATCCCATTCGCCGGCGGGCGTGGTGACCTGCTCGTTCTCGACCCAGGCCGTCAGCTCGCCGTCGCCGCCGAGCACAGGGACGAGGCCCTTCCCGGCGAAGTCACCGCCGAGGATCAGCACGTCGGGCTGGTAGACCTTGGCAGCGGCAAGGAACTTGCGGAAGCAGGCGTCCGAGCCGTGCACATCGGTGGCGAAGTAGATGCGCAGCGTCGACTCCCAGCTGAACTTCCCGTACGCGGCCGGGTGACCGATGATCTCGATCGTGGTGAACAGCCCGAGCGCCGTCGTGGCCAGGCCCACCGCCGTGACGCCGCGCAAGAAGCGTGCCTGGGCGGCCGCGCTCATGCCGGCGCGTTCGAGCATGTCCTTGCGCCTGATCGGCAAGAACGTGGCGGCGACACCGCCAGCCACCAAGATCAGCGCGAAGAACAGGCTCTGCAGCGCGACGATGTTGCCCAGTGTCGACACGTAACTGGTGATCCAGCAGAACGCCGCGCCCACGATCAGCACGATCGTGACCGCCACGTTGGGAGCGTGGTTGCGCTCGCCGACCTTGGCGACCCCGACGGGCAGCAGCCGGTCGAAGGCCTGCGCGAACAGCACCCGCGTGGTCACGGTCACGAAGGCCAGGTTGACCGCGATCTCGGTGAGCGGCACGGCGACCGCGAGCAAGACCTTGATGACAGGATTGCTGGTCAGGATGATGCCGTAACCCAACCCGCCAGCTGCGGAGCTCAGGTTCGTGATCTTGGCATAGCCAGCGGCATTACTGGCGCCGAGGTTCGCCTGCGCCTGCATGAACGGCAAGCCGATGTTGGAGCGGAGCACGGCCCATACCCCGACCCACAGCACCACGAGGAGTGCCAGGCTGATCGCCGAGGCATACAGGTACGTGCGCCCGGGACGGCGCAGTTCGCCGCCGACGTAGTACGAATACAGGACGCCGTTGTAGTTGAGCACCATGAACGGGATGATCGCGATGGCCGAGGCGATCGACGTGCCGAACGCCACGCCCCCGGCTTTCCCGCCGGCGACGATCGCCGCGTAGGCGCCTGGGTGGTGACTGTAGCTGGCCAGGGCGGTGGCGAACTGCGCCCGCGAGGTCGTCGCCAGCACGACGAAGAGCACGACGAACGCGAGTACCTGCACCACGATGAGCCAGAAGATGATGCGCGCGACGATCTTCACGCTCGCCAGCGAGAGCGCCGCCACGACGGCCATCACGAGCAGGCTGATCACGAAGATCCAGCCGTTGCTGGTCACCGTGTTCGCCGCATTCGCGAGTGCCGTGCTGTGGAACGCTGACCCGAGACCCCGCAGCATGAACGGCGTGAATACGGCCGCGAAGTGGGCGTTCGTCGACAGTATGTAGGTGAATACCACGCCGATGCCGAGCCCGGCGATTGATCCAGTCGCCGGGGACACGATCCGGGATAGGTAGACGTACTCACCGCCGGCCCGCGGCACGGCGCGCAGCAGCTGCCGGTAGGCGAACATGGCGACGAACCAGATGAACGCCCCGGCGAGTAGCGGGAGGTACATGTCAGCCGCCCGGAACAAGGTGAGACCGGCGTTGAAGTTGATGAACGTGTTGAACACCGCGACCGACGCTAGCGAGATCGCGGTCGCAGCCGGGATCCCAAGCTCTCGCACTAGGCCCGATGTCTGGCGGATGAACAGCCGCCCGGAATCGGAACCCGCGGCCCGCGCCGCCCCCGCCGCTGCCTCTGCACTTGTCATTGGTCCGCCTCCGTCCCGAACTGCCACCAATGCTTAAGGCCGGACAACCTATTGTCAATACCTAAGGACATACGCCAGGCCAGGCCCGATCGGGCAGCACCTGATGGCCGTCGAGCCGCGCTATCTGACGGCTGTCTGCTGGGCCGATTGCTGCGCCTGCTGCAGCACGGCCGCGGTGGCCGCAGTGGCCGCAGTGGCCGCGGGGAGGCGCATCTCGAACACGGAGCCGACGCCGACCGTGCTGTTCACAGCGACAGAGCCGTGATGGGCCTCGGCGATCGCCTTCACGATGGCCAGGCCAAGGCCGAACCCTCCGGCCTCCCGGCTGCGGCCGGCGTCAGTCCGGGAGAACCGGCCGAAGATCCGGTCCACCTCGGCCGGCGGGATGCCTGAACCGGAGTCCGAGACGGCGATGACCACAGTGTCACCGTTGTGGCTATCACCGTCACGGCGCAGGCTGAGCTCGATGCGGCCCTGCGGCTCGGTATGAGCAACGGCGTTCTCGACGAGCGCGTCCAGTGCCTGGGTCAGCCGGTCCCTGTCACCGAGCGCCCAGGCCTCCTGCATCGGCCCAAGTGACCAGCTCCGGTCCACGTGGCTCCACCGGCGGGCCGCGTCGATGACGACTTCCTCCATGTCAACGGGCTCAAGCTGAATCGATCCTGGCCCGTCGGTAGCAGCGAGCAGCAACAGCCGGGTGGTCAGCCGCCGCATCCGGTGCAGTTCCGCCACCGCGACCCCGGCGTCCTTGGCGATGGCCTGATCGGCCGCTGTCTGCTCGATCAGTTCGGCGTGGCCGAGCGCGATCGTGATGGGGGTGCCAAGTTCGTGCGACGCGTCCTGCAAGAACCTGCGCTGCTGCTCAAGAAGGCGCAAGTTGTGCTCGGAGACTTTGCGCATCTGCTCCAGGGCCGCCACCCGCCTGCGGGAGTGCCAGACCACGACGACGAACAGCATGGCAAGCAACGGAACCTCGGCCAGGTAGTCGGCGTCCTGCTTGCCGAGCAAGACCTGCCAGCCGATCAGCCCGCCGGTGGCGAGCGTCACGATCGCGGTCGTGACCAGGGCCGATCCGAGGCGCCACAGCCTGAAGCCGTAGATCAAGGTCAGCGTGACCCAGATGATCAGGAACGGAACGGTTTGCCAGGCGGGGATGAGCCGCATCGCCACCAGGTTCAGCAGGATGAAAGTGACCCACACAATCTCAACCCAGTACGTTCGGGCTACGTGCAGAAGCCGGCTACCGCGCATTTGGTCGATGACCTCCGGGGGACGAGGCAATCGCAGGTCAGGCGCTCATCTTACGAGCACGACGGCCGGCCCGTCGACACGGCCAACCCCGGGCGAACCGGCGATCCCTTTCCCAAAGTACCGCGACAGTCTACTCTTGTGGCAAGACCGCTTATCCTGACCAACGGAGAAAGCGATATGCCAAGAAGAACAATCACTGCACTGATCGTGCTCGCATATATCGTCGCCGGAATCATCATCGCCTGGGAGCACAGCTACCTGACGCTCGGCTTCCTCAAGGCACTCGGATCGGTCCTGCTCGCCATCCTGCTCTGGTGGCTGGTGCTGCTCGGCATCGACCTGCACATTCACTAGACCCTTGAAACGTACGTGCGGCCGGAACGACATCCGGCCGCACGTACGTTTCCCCCGGTAACGACCTCGACCCCGCGGACTGGCGCAATGTCCCCGGCGTGTGCCGGGCCGTCAAGGCCGGCACGGGCCGGGCCGCACCACCCGGCCTGAGCCCGGCTGCAAGACCCGGCCTGGGCCTCGCGGGCGGCCTTGGCGCCGCACCCGTGCGGAGGTGTTTTGGCATATGTGGCATACTGGTAGTGAGAACAGCCGTCCCCCGGAGGCTCCGTTCGACGCCGAACTTGAGCACCATTCCGTGCTAGCCCTTCCCCCTGGCCAGCAGGGTGAGGATTCTGATAATGGCGGCGCGAATGGCAACGGATCATCAATTACCCGCGACCGCCGGTCGGAGCTGATCGAAGCCGCCCAGGCGGGCTGGGTTTCTGCACTCACCGACCTCGGCGGGCGTAACACGCTTCTGTACTACAAGGATCGACGGTCAGGCACGCTGGACCTGGCAGGTGCCGACCGGGATGCCCTCGATCACTTCCTGCGCCGCGGCTCGATCCGCCTCACCAGGCTGTTCCGCGACGTCGACCTGCGCGCTGACGCCATCAGGCGGGTGCAGGTCATCTACCGCAAGGCTCGGGAGCTGCTTGAGGAGCGCGGCGTCAGAGCGGGCTACCTGGCGACCGGGATTGCGCGCTGGGACGAGCTGTTCCTTGAGCCAGCGGCGCCCGTGCTGCTGCGCGGCCTCACGATTACGCCGACCCGGGCCAGGCATGACGACTTCGACCTCACCCTCGACGATGAGTCCGAGGTGAATCCGGTTCTGCTGCACAAGCTGGCCAGCGTCTACGGCGCCGCCACGGACAAGCTGGCCGGCGAGCGCGGCGACCGCCTGTACCGGATGCTGAGCGAGGTCGCCGAGGCCGCGGAGGTTCCCGGGTTCGCGATTGCCGGCCGGCGGGTGATCGGCACCTTCACCTACGCCAAGCTGCCCATGGTCCGCGACATGCAGGCCGCGGGCGAACTGCTGGCCGACAGCGATGTCGTCGCGGCGATCGCCGGGGATCCCGACGCCCAGGAACTACTGTCGGCCGACGACGGCGATCCTGAGCCGGCGCTCGATTCGCCTGGCGAGGACTATTCCGTGCTCGACGCCGACTCCTCGCAGCGCCGCGCCATCGCTGCGGTGCTGTCCGGCCACAGCCTGGTCATCCACGGGCCGCCAGGAACGGGAAAGAGCCAGACCATCGCCAACCTCATCGCGACCCTGGTCGCCCGCGGCCGGAAAGTCATGTTCGTGGCGGAGAAGCGGGCCGCCATTGACGCGGTGCTGTCCCGGCTGAAGGGCGTGGATCTCGGCGAGCTGGTGCTCGACATCCATGAAGGAACCAGGGACAGGCAGCGGATCGCCCGCGACCTCGGCGCCAGCCTGGACCTGGCCCAGGCGACGGTGCGGCCGGACGATACCAGCCTGCGGCGCAGGCTCGCCGACCGGCAGCGCCGGCTCGCCGCCCATGTCGCCGCGCTGCATGAGCCGCATCCGCCCTGGGGGATCACGCCGTTCGCCGTGCAGTCCGCGCTGCTCGGCGTCTCCGATGATGCCCGCACTCCGGTGCGCCTCCCCGCACCGGAGCGGATCAGCAGGGAGCAAGCAGACGAGCTGCGGGACGAGCTGCGGGAGTTCGCCCATCTCGGCGGGTTCTCGATCCGGCCCGGTTCGACGCCCTGGTTCGGCGCGGCGCTCCGCACCGCGGAGGAGGCCAGGCAGGCCTGCCACCTGGCCGGCCGGCTCGCCAGCTACACGCTGCCGCTGCTCCTTGACCGGCACGCGCGAGCGAGCCAGGCGGTCGGCCTCCGGAGATCAGCCAGTTACGCCCAGGCGCTGCTCCAGATGCGACTCTTCGCCCGGGTCAGCCAGACGCTGGCTGCCCTCAGGCCAGAGGTCTACGACCTGTCGCCGCAGGTGCTCGCCGACGCTGTCGCGGCGGGTGGCGCGGCTCTGCTGGGTGAGCGGCACCGGCTCCGCAAGCAAGCGCGCAGCCTGCTGCGCGGCGGGGACAAGACGTCCCGCGACGATCTAGCGGCGCTGCTGACTGAGGCGGCCAGTCAGCTCGCCGACTGGGGCGACCAGCGATCGGAGGGAGCCGGCCAGCCAGCGCTGTCAGCACCCGTGCGGCCGGCCCTGCCGGACAACCTCGCCGAGCTGGCCGAACTGCACAGCGACTGCGCGGGCCAGCTTGACGAACTGCGCGCCTTCGTGCAGCTGAGCGCCGACGACCTGGCGGACCGGCTCGCGGCCCTTGTCGCCGACGAGGACACCGCCTGGAAGCTGCCCCGGCTCTACGAGCTAGCCGCGCGGTTCGACGAGATGCGCCTCGGCCCGCTGCTTGACGAGCTCGCGCGCCGGGAGGCCGCGCCCGACCTCGCCGCGGCAGCGTTCGACCACGCCTGGTACTCGTCGATCCTGGACCAGATCCGGGTACGGGATCCGCGTTACGCCGCCGAGCGGGGCGAGGCTCTCGACGAAATCGCCGAGGACTTCCGCCGCCACGACGTCGAGTACCTGACCTCGAACCGCCGCCGGGTGCGGCACGCCTGGGCCGAGCGGGTGCGCGAGGCGCAGGAACGCCATCCGCTCCAGGCCCGGGTGATCCGCAAGCAGGCGGCGCTGCGGCGCGGGCACCTGCCGCTGCGCAGGCTGCTCGACCAGACCCCGGATGTCATCTTCGCCCTGAAGCCGTGCTGGGCGATGTCACCGCTCATGGTCAGCCAGGTGCTCCCCGTGTCCCGGCTGTTCGACGTGGTGATCTTCGACGAGGCCAGCCAGATCGTTCCCGCCGACGCGATCCCGTCGATCATGCGCGGGCACCAGATCGTGGTCGCCGGAGACGACAGGCAGCTGCCTCCGACGAACTTCTTCCGTCAGGTCGGCGGCGAGGCTGACCCGGACGGGGACATCGACGCGGAGGAGGATCTGGTTTCGTTTGGCGCGGGCTTCGAGTCCGTGCTCGACGCGCTCAGGCCGCTGCTGCCGACCTCGCCGCTGACCTGGCACTACCGCAGCAGGGACGAGCGCCTGGTCGCGTTCTCCAACACGCATATCTACGGCGGGGCGCTGACCACCTTCCCTGGTGTGCTCCGCGACGACTGCCTGCAGCACGTCGTCGTGGCGCAGACGCCGGAGCCCGGCCAGGAAGTGTCGGTCACCGCCGAGGTGAACAAGGTCGTCGAACTGATCCTGGAGCACGCGCGGACCAGGCCGGGCGAGTCGCTTGGCGTGATCGCACTCGGGATCAGGCACGCGGAGCGGATCGACACCGCCCTGCGGGTCGCCCTCGCCGAGCACCCCGACCTCGAGCCGTTCTTCGCCGAGGACAAGTCCAACGAGCCGTTCTTCGTGAAGAACCTCGAGCGGGTGCAGGGTGATGAGCGCGACGCTGTCATCCTGTCGATCGGCTACGGCAAGCATCCCGATGGCCGGATGCGCTACCAGTGGGGCCCGCTGCTCAAAGACGGCGGGGAGCGCCGGCTAAACGTCGCGGCTACCAGGGCCAAGCACCGGCTGACCCTGGTCAGCTCGTTCTCCAGCCACGACGTCGACCCGGACCGGCTGACCAAGGCCGGCGCCCGGCTGCTCGCCGACTACCTCGAGTACGCCGGTTCCGGCGGTACCGTCCAGGTAGCCTCGGGCGGCACCGAGCTCAGCCCGTTCGAGGCCGACGTGCGCGACCGGCTCGCGTCCTACGGGATCACCGTCGTGCCGCAGTACGGTGTCGGCGGGTACCGGGTCGACTTCGCGGCTACGCACCCCGATCACCCGGACCGGATGGTGCTTGCCATCGAGGCCGACGGCCCTTCCTACCGCAGGTCAGGCAGCGTCCGGGACAGGGACAGGCTGCGCAGCGAGCACCTGGAACGGCTGGGCTGGAGCTTCCACAGGATCTGGTCGACCAACTGGTTCCACAGCCCGGACGCTGAAGTCGCCAAGCTGCAGCATGCCTACCGTGAGGCGGTCTCGGCCGCGCAGGTGCCCGAAGAGCCGGCGCCAGAGCCGCCAGAGCCGCCACAGCCGCCACCTGCCAGCGACTCCGCCGCCGTAGCGGCACCAGAAACCTCAGCTGCCGCGCCAGCCCCACCGACCCCGAACCTGCCCGTCCCGCGTGACAGTCACGACCCCATGCGCCGCCAGACAGGCGAGGTTCAGAGGCCATGAATGTCGAATCCCTCAGAATGACGCTGAGGTAGTCGACATCGATCATGAAGTCGGCTAGGCGAACACCACCGTCACGCGCCGGAAACCGAGCGAGCGCATCAGGCTTATCAGCATATTCCGGGTATTCACTTCGGCCTGCGTCAGGAGTGCGCTCCGCCTGGCCGCGACCTGAATCTTCTGCTGGGCCAGCTGGTACACCTGGTGCTGGTCGTTCGGGTTACTTGAGAAGAAGTCGCCGATCCTGTTCAGCAGTCCTCGCTGCTGGACGAACACGTAGGACTGGTGCAGGTTCAGCGCCGCAGGCTCAAGCTGCGCGGCGGGCAGCCGTATCGTCACCGCAGTGCGGCCAGCCGATTCGGCGATCGCCTTGCCGGTCAGGTGCGAGAAATCGACGAACGCGATGTCGGTGCCGACGCCGACGAACAGCGTGCTCGTGCCCGCGATGAACGACGGAACGAACCATGACCGCCTGGTCAGGTCGACCACCACCTGGAATGACCCGCTCGCAGCCTCGTACCTGCTGAGCGGGGTGATTGAGCGCAATAGCACGGGGCCCGTGCGGGCGCTTGTAGTTACTGCGAATGGGTTGCGAAATGATGGCAGCAGCCGCGCCGCCGACAACGCCACGACCAGCGCGGCGGCGCCTACGAGCAGGGCTGTGATCATCGCCGCGACCTTGCCGGCCACGCCGATGCGGTATTTGGACTGGAGCATCGTTTGCTCCGAATTCGCGGTCGCGATTTCCAGCTATATCTTCTGCCTGAATATTTTGAATTACTTATTACAAGTATATAACACTGGTTCAATTATGACCAGCCCGCCGACTGCGCTGGCCAGGGGCGTGCGATAGTTGCTGGATGTTTGGCGTTGTAAGGCCGTGTCGTCATCGGCTGCACGGCGCCCTCTACGCGGAATGGATGGCCCATCTCTGCTGAGGCTTCGGTCAAGCCGCCGCACGCCGCGCCCGCGGGCCAGGACGCCGCCGGTCTATTGTGGCAACCGTGCCAAGCCAACTCGACTACCTGGCTCACCTGTCCCGCGAATCCGCCAGGTTCGCGGCGGCGATAGCCGACGCCCCGCCAGCGGCGCCTGTCCCCTCCTGCCCCGATTGGACGGCCGACGACCTGCTCTGGCACCTCGCCGAGGTGCAGTGGTTCTGGGGCACCATCGTGCGCGAGGGCGTGGACGGCGAGGCCGCTGAGGCGATGAAACCGCCTCGTCCCGGCGAGCGCGCCGCCCTGGCGCAGTTCTTCGACCACGCGAGCCGGGACCTGGCCGCTGCGCTGGCCGCCGCCCCGCCCGACACGGCGGCGTGGACCTGGTCCGATGACCACACCGTCGGATTCATCCGGCGGCGCCAGGCACACGAGGCGCTGATCCACCGGCTCGACGCCGAACTGACGGCCGACTGCCGGACGGTCATGGACCAGGCACTGAGCGCCGACGGCGTCGACGAGGCGCTGCGGGTCATGTTCGACGGCGCGCCGCCCGAGTGGGGTGCCATCACACTCGAGCCCGGCCGGACGGTGCGGATCACGGCGACCGACGCCGGTACGTCCTGGCACGTCAATCTCGGCCGGTTCACTGGAACGAGCCCGCGCGGGCAGTCCTATGACGAGCCCGCCCTTGCCGTCGCCGACGTCGACCCTGGCACGCCCGTCGGGGCCGCCGTCGCGGGCTCGGCCGCCGACCTGGATGCCTGGCTCTGGGGCCGGCCGCCGCTCGGCTCGATGGAGCGTTCCGGTGATCCGGCCACGCTCTCCGGTTTCGACGCGGTGATCGCGACCGGCATCGACTGACAGGCAAAGGAGCGGTCAAGTGGAGATCCCTAAGGCCAACGACGCCGAGCGTGAATACTTCAGGTCCGTGCTGCCAGGCGATCCTGACGTCGAGACGAAGCCGATGTTCGGCAATCTCGGCGCCTTCGTGAACGGCAACATGTTCGCCGGACTCTTCGGCTCGGCGATCGGAGTAAGGCTCAGCGAACCTGACCGCGCTGAGCTTGCAGGCATCGACGGCTCTGGCCCCTTCGGTCCCTCGGAGCGGCCGATGGGAGGCTACCTCAGCCTGCCGCCCGGATGGCACTACTCCCCTGATATGGCGGCCGAATGGGTGCGACGTGCGCACGAGTACGTCCGCGCGCTGCCACCGAAGGCGAAGAAGCCCCGGCAGCGTTGACCGAGGTGCATCAGGTCGCCGCCAAAGGGTTCGGCGCAGAGGCCGCCGCGTACGACAGGGGCAGGCCGTCCTACCCGCAGGCCGCGGTTGACTGGCTGGCCAGCATGCTGCGGATCCGCCCCTCAAGCCGGGTAGCCGACCTGGCCGCCGGGACGGGCAAGCTCACCGAGCTTCTCGCCTCGCATGGCTGCGACCTCGTCGCCGTGGAACCCGTAGAAGCAATGCGCGACCAGCTGCGCGCCAGGCTGCCTGATACGCCACTCGTGGCCGGAGTCGCCGAAGCGATGCCGTTCGCGCCGGCCAGCCTGGACGCGGTCACGGTCGCCCAGGCATTCCACTGGTTCAATCCGGACCAGGCGATGCGGGAACTGGCTCGGGTCATCCGCCCGGGCGGACGGCTCGGGCTGATATGGAACGCCCGCGACCGCGGCGTCGACTGGGTCGACCGGGTCTGGACCGTCATGGATCGAGTCGAGCGGCAGGCGCCGTGGCGCGACCATGGCCAAGGGGGCCCGCGCGGTGCGCCGCGATGGGGCGAGCGCGTGCTGGCCGGGCGGCCCGGCTGGTCACCGTGGACCGAGGCGACGTTCTACCACGTCCAGCGGCTCACGCACGACCAGGTCATCGACCGGATCCGCAGCGTGAGCCACATCGCCGCGCTGCCACCCGCCCGGCAGGGAGCCGTTTTGCACAAGATTGCGAGGATCCTGCACTGGCATCCGGACACGCGGGATTCGACGATGGTCTCGATCGGCTACCGGGTTGACGTCAGATTTTCGGAGCGGATGGACCATCCAGTCGCCATGATGCGGTTAGATGGTCTCAGTTGAAGTCGAGGTTCGTGCACGTGTGACAGCGCTCGCGGACACTGATCGAGGAGTACCGACATGCCGCAGGGCACTGTGAAATGGTTCAACGCCACGAAGGGCTACGGGTTCATCGCGCCGGATGACGGCGGCGCCGACGTCTTCGTGCACCACTCGGCCATCATGGTCGACGGGTACCGCTCGCTGGAGGAAAACCAGCGCGTCGAGTTCACTGCCGGTCAGGGCACGAAGGGCCCGCAGGCCGAGCAGGTCCGGCCGCTGTAGTCAGTCCTGGCCGTCGAGGAAGGCAACCATCTCGGCGGCGATCCTTTCCGGGGCGCGCAGCGGCAGATGATGGCCCGCTCCGCCGATGAGGCGCAAGGTCGACTGGGGCAGCAGCAGCTGCAGCTTCCTGGCAGTCGTGATCGGCACCAGCGCGTCCGACGAGTCGGCGAGCAGCAGGACCGGAGCCCGGACCAGCGGCGCGAGCAGGCCAAGGCCGTCCGACTCGCGCACCACTGAGCGTTGCTCGGTGAGTACCGTGCGCCACAGCGGGCCGTGATCCCAGCGGGCGTCGCCCCAGACGTGGACAT
>WNFC01008115.1_pt1 | contig 11578 bp, 7 predicted proteins | sample 5400541 | NCBI WGS metagenome assembly WNFC01 (sample SAMN13153342, study PRJNA577476) | soil metagenome | isolation source: 120 cm saprolite under Douglas fir tree site 2 hole 2 replicate 1 | place: USA:California | collected 2015-04-18
CAAGCAGTAAATGGGCGGCGGGGTAATACTGCAAGAGCATGCTGAATGCACAGAGCAATACCTCTAAACCTTTCTTATTTTTGAAAACTGCTAACGAACCTATGATGGGACGAGATGAGTGTAAGTCTTGAATTCCTTCGGAGTAATCTTCCGGTCGGATGCTGTTCAGTATGACTCTGCCTTTTTGGGGAGAAACGCTTAGGATTTGTGCTCTTTGTAAGCCTTCCTGGCTGACGGCGGTGAAATGGGTGGCATTCACCAACGCCCATTTGAGGTAATGGAAGCGTTCGCTGTGGAAGACATCACGTATGATATCGTTGCCTCGAACACTTACTATGGATGGGATGTTCAGTTCACATGCGGCGTAGACTGTTGGGAAGCCTGTAATGCTGGCATAGAAGGCTTGCATGAGATGATATTGACGCTCTCTGGCTAATTCTAAAAGGGCGTAGTGCATGTCGACCCGGTGCTGCGCTTCGCTAGTGCCGCCTGTCCAGGGCGCGATGTTGAATACGGTGACCTTGTCTATGTGTTGGTCCAGTTGGATGATGCCATTTTTTCCGCGCGGGTTAAATTCAGTATGTTGCTTTGTATTGAGCATGATTATGTCGATGCGGGTGTTGTAATGGGTGGATAGGCCACGGGCGATGCGGGTGATGGAGGTGCTTACGCCGCCCGGGTCGAAGATGTTGTCGCAGGTGGTGAGGGCGATGTGTAGGGTCTTGGTGTTATACATGTGACCTCCGGAAGAAATCCGTTTTTTCATAAATGGCAGTACCTGCAGCCCAAAGTTTGCTTATTTCATCCTGATCCATGCGTTATTTTCTTGCCCTTACTGTATCACACCACGGTACAGAGCTATGTCCTATGCACTCTGCTAACGAAAGGCCTGTGACAACCTGCAATCGTGACAGAATCGTGTGAACGAAGCCACTTGTTTGTGATCTGCCTGTGACATCTTGGCAATATACTCCATATTGGAGAGGTGTATATGCGTGTAGCATTCCTCCTGGGCCTGATGATGCACAAAGGGGAGTCGATGGAACCTGGCAGGCAAGAGATGTGAGAAACGTGCAGCCTGTGTGAGGATGAATAGAGCTGATCATTAGCGGGGATTCCAGCGAAAAGATGTGAGAACCCCTATGTCAGATCATTCTAAAGAAATTGTCTCAGCGAATGGCTCACCTGCACTTTTCGTGAAAGCTCTAGCATATCTTTGAAGCCAGCGGAGATGAATGGGCATTGCAGGATGCTTTCATCATTGTGGTTTGCTTTATCGCTTCATAATCATGGAAAGTGCAGGTAAATCATGTGTTTTTAAACGTAACAGTTTGTAGTGTATCAACATTTATGAGGTGTGGAGGGATGCTCCGCTCCTCTGCCCAGTCCGCTGCAGTTGAGAACCCAGTGCTATAAGCAAGGTACCAAGGCTGCCCACAGTAAACCGCACGAGCGTTCGCCGCTGCCCAGCATGAGCCTGCATTCGGATCTGCTGCATATCGTGCTGGATTTCAGCGTGACGTGTAGCGATCAACTTTTCGTAGAGGTAAGGATGAGGTGTCATTGCGCTTTCTCCAATCTGGTACTGGTTTGTCTTTCTCTCATATCTTAAGTATACTCTGATAAGAGGATATAATCGGTCCTGATTAGAGACGAATTTTTGGCAAAAAGGAAAAATGCGATGTACCATCCCACAACACGCGTCCTTACTGTGCTCGAATTGCTGCAAGCGCACCGGCAGATGAGTGGGCCTAAGCTCGCTGAACGCCTGGAAGTAGATGTGCGCAGCGTGCGCCGCTATATTATGATGCTGCAAGACTTAGGTATTCCCATCGAGGCGGAGCGCGGGCGCTACGGCACCTATCGCCTGATGCGCGGCTTCAAAATGCCTCCGATGATGTTTACCGAGGATGAAGCGTTGGCACTCACACTGGGACTCCTTGCGGCAAGGAGATTGGGGATGACGATGGCTGCTCCCGCTGTCGAAGGGGCGCTTGCCAAGATCGATCGTGTGCTGCCCGAAGCTCTGCGTGAGCGAGTACAAGCCGTGCAGGACACGCTTGTACTTGATAGTATTTCATCTGAGACGTATCTCTCATCGCCGAACAGCTCGGTGGTGCTCACCTTGAGCGTAGCTACGCAACAGGAAAAACGTGTCTGGATGCGCTACCACTCCGGTCAAGCAGAGGAGACTGAGCGAGCCGTTGATCCTTACGGCCTGATCTTCCACGCCGGACTCTGGTATACGGTAGGCTATTGCCATCTGCGGCAAGATCTGAGGATGTTCCGCCTGGATCGAGTTCTCCAGGCAGAGCTGCTTGAAGAAACCTTTACACGCCCGCCCGACTTCAACAGCCTGGATCATCTCAGGCGCTCCATTGCGAGCATGCCGGGGACATGGAAGGTGGAGGTTTTGCTGGAGATGACATTGGAGGAGGCCGAACGTCAAGTACCGCCAACAATGGCGATGCTGGAGCAGATTCAGGGCGGCGTGGTGCTGAGTTGCTATACACAGGAACTCAGTTGGATGGCGCATTTCCTGGTCAACCTGCGCTGCCCTCTGATTGTGCGCGAGCCCCCCGAACTCCACGAGGCATTGCACACGCTGGCGGCGGAAATTACACAGTTGGCGGAACGCAGTGAGAAGAGGTTAAGCAATTATTGATTCTATAAGCCTGGCGCTCTGCTGTGCTCCGTCGGTAGCGATTTTGATATTTTGGTCAAAGGGATAGGGTTCCGAAAGGCAGATCTCCAATAATGAGTTTAAATCCTGGCTGAGGATAGTTTCGAGGTTGGCTATACGAAGGATGTTCAGGTTGGCTAATCTTGTAGTATGTAGCTCTTGTTCGCCCTCGTTCAGTTGGCGCGGGATAATGAGGGCGTTTGCGCCTGTGGCTATGACTTCGGCCAGGGAGTTGTAGCCGCCTGAGCCGATGAAGAAGTCGCTTGCTTTTATCCAGGTGGGCAACGAATTTAGTAGCCTGGTCCAGATCCAGTTGGGATGTAGTGATACCTGGGTGTGCAGACGCTCGTAAGCGCCGGCTTCGAGGTAGGGTCCGGCAGATAGATAGGCGTAGTCGAAGCGCCTTTGAACTTTGGAGAGGCCACTTAGAACCGACTGCCAGATTGGTTCGGTTCCCTGCCCGCCACCAAAACTGACGACGATGATACGAGCCTCTGGTTCTAGTTGTAATGACGCTCGCGCTTCTGTTTTGGTAGATAGGGTAGGACGTGTCACATAGCCTGTATATTTGAACATGGCACTTAATGAGGTTGGAATTGTGTAGTAGTTCTCTAGCCGGAAGACATGTTCATCAACGTAGACGTGGATCGCAGAGAAATGCTCTTGCATGAAAGCAACAAGGCGCGAATTAAAGAAGTTGCGATTGGTATCGGCTGGGCTACCAAGGATGCCTCGTAAGCCCAACACCTTATGAGTGTTCGGCGAGTTGATAACTGTTTGTATCAACTCGCCATTTTTTCCTTCGGGGTGGAAATCAACGATCAGTGCCTGTGGTTGGAAGTCTCGTACGAATGTGGAGATCAGGTTTTCGCGGATGCGCTGAAACTGCTCTTTTGCAAGTGAGAGAATCGGAGTTGTGCGCACACCGCCGGTATCGTCATTGGTTAAATAGGATGGAATTTTTATAAGGTCCATCTCGGGCGGCAACAGTTCTAAGCCTTTGGATGCGCCTGTAATGCCCACCACGATGCTGTTTGGCATTTGGTTCAGGAGCGATTGGCCGAGGGTTGCGCTACGGACAGTGTGGCCCAGGCTGCGTCCATTATGCCAATATAGGGCTATTCTTGGTTGACTCGCAGCCTGCGGCTGCGAGTCAACCAAAGATTTTTGTGGGGACACCCCACACCCCGGCAGAGGGCTGCGGCCCTCTGCACTCCCAATTATTCATCAGGCTTTTTTCCCCACCCACATATCAGTAATGACGTCTAAATCTAGTTCGATGAAGCTTGCAGGGTAGAAGAGTTCCCAACGGGTTAAGACTTCGGGATGAACCTCTCCGAATTGTCCGATGGGTATGTCTCCGACGGAAATCGTCATTTGTCGTCCTGGGATGAGCGCCGGGCTGCTGCTGCGTTTGAGTGCGTAATCTAGATGAAGGTGATAACAAAGCGCATCCAGTAGGGTATGGGCATTATTAAAAGGGTGATCGGTTCCGATAAGCAAAATACCCATTTTCCAGCGCGAGTGCGCAACTCTCAGCTCATCCAGAAACAAGGTTTCTGTGAACAGGTAGATCGTCGTGGGAGGATACGGCGCAGAAGGATGTACGGCGTTTCTCAGGAGTGGCGGCAGGCTGCTATCAACGGCGTATTCACGATTCTTATTTATAGCATTGACGAGATGAATAAGTCTCTCTGGCGCATCATGGCACATGCGATCGACCAGGTTTTCGTATGAGTCGAGCAACAACCCTATTGTCTGCCGCGCGCCATATACCTGCATGCAGTCTATCAAACGGTCTTCTAACTCGCTACGTTTGGTTTGTGATCCGATGGCGTTTGTAGAAATAAGTGGAGTGGGCCTGGCTTCTTCATAGTAGGTTGCAACAAAATAATCCTCTAAAATATCGACTGGGTGAATGATGTCGAAACGGAAGATAGGTGGTGTGATGTGCCACATTTGCGAGTTTTGGTCATACCGCACATGGTAATGCATGCTCTCTAACGCTGTTAGAAATCTATCCAGGTCGGGCTGAAAACCAAGTGTCTTCACAATCTGCTGGTTATTGACAACAAAGGGGTTCCATTTTGCAACTATCTCTTTCTCGTCCTGAGCATCCAGAGAAGAAGCAAAACCATTGATCTTGTAACCGCGATCAAGATAATTACATAGGAGCGTGAAGAACAGCCAGACACTTATCCGCTGGTCAAGCGCTGTAACGACCACGGTGTTGATGCCTCTTTCTAAGATCAAAGGCGGCATTATAGTCTGGATATCGGAATATGCACCGGGGGCCGATAAATCGGCGGTGGGCACGATAAATCGGCCCCTACGGTCAACTTCGTCATCGGCTGGTGTTTCGATAGAAAGAGTGTGTTGTCTGCCAGGCAGAAGAGTGACATCGATGTTGCGGAAACTGCCGAAGCCGATTTGATCTCGCACTTTTTTCAAGAAATAGGCATCATCGAGTGGCTCTTGATCAGGACTCACCTGAACGTAAAGCACCCAGGCATTGCTATTTGGCGGAAGGGACTCGAACTGTACGGGAATCCTGGGCAGGCTTTCGACGAGATGCAAACCGTATCGTCGCCCTGGCAGTGGCTCGAGGTGGCGTGCCAGTCCATCTATGCACCAGAGTTCGGGACGAAGGGTGTCTAGAAAGTTGACACGCACAATATGTTCATCTTCATAATCAAGATACGCCTTTACGCTCAGTAACCTGTGTTTAAAATCTGGCGAGTTCAGGGTCTGAGCCAACCGATTACTAACTATGTCACGATCAAAATCAACGTTGGGCATGTATGGGAATCTCCGTTTCATTAAATGTGTCGAAGCCGATACTGTTGGGATTAATGGCGCTGGCATTGTTGCTCAAAATACGTGCCAGGGTGCTCACATTGAAGCCGATGAGCGCGACCTGGCTCCGAATATCAAGGGTTGCTGCCGATTCCGGGCGCATCAAGCCGCTAGAGCCTACCTCGTGGGTTGTACCATCGGCATAAACTACCCAGATATTGACTGATATTTCGGCAAAGGGGAAATAGGCAGCCTGAACTTGAACATCTATGGCTTGCGGGAAAATCGCCATACAGACATGTTTAATTGTGCCCATCAGAGTGGTTACATTCAGCCTCTCATCGGCAACCAGCACATCCATCTGTAGAAATTCGGGCTTTTCAGGGCGCGCGCGACAACAGCGCGAAAATCCAAACAGGCGCACGGGGAGTTGCTCAGCATACGCCAGTTGTCTAACTGTCACCGGCGTACTGTGGCTACGAATTACCACTTTATGATTGCTAAAGCCATCGGATGTACCCCAGCCACGTGAACCTGATGTTCCTTTCCCCTGATATTCCCTGCTAAACTGTTCCTGGAAAGTTCGAGTGCTGGCCTCAATTTCGTCGGAGTCTTTTGGCAAGGTGGTATCATCTATTGACAAAAGGTGCTTAGAGCTGCGAACAGGATGATATTTCTGCATGAAAATGGCATTCAGGTTCCAGAATTGCGTCTCTAGAATGGGGCTGGTTACTTCGTTAAAGCCTGCAGCTACAAGAGAACGCCGCAAGTAAGTCAGAAAGCGTGGCAGCGGATGCTGCAATTCAAGGCGAATCTCTGGGGGAGCTACGACACTCAATTGGCGGAACTCTTTGTTGCGCCATTCACCACTCAGCAGCATTTCGTGAGTAACGTTGCTAACCATTGACTGCATATGGGCATCTGTATACAAGCGGGCATATTGTTGTCCAAGGTTGGTTAAGCGATAGCCCAGTAAGATAATGGGTTTATCTTCAACCAGTTTACGTTTGTTTGCCTCTTCTTCAGAGGGATTTTGCGGGTCACGCTCCGATGTATCTTTTACGTGTGTCAAATAGCGCTGCAGGTTGTCGATTGTTACGGGTAGACCCTGGTGCAGCGGAGTGATCTTGCCATTTGAGAAGGTGATCAGACCAGCTTTCTGCAATGTGCCAAGGTACATGCCGATGGTAAATTTGGCTTCTGAGGATGGAAGAAATTCGTTGACTTGCTGGAGCGCGAGAGAACCTGTCGAGACGAGGTGCTCCCAGAGTCGCTTTTCTGGTAAGCCAATTTCTTCGTATTCTTGTCCAAGTTTTCTGAGAACCCATTTGTGTTCTGTACCTATTTCGACAGACTCGGCCAGGCCTTTTGCGCAGAGATAGCCTATGGCGGAGAGGCCTTGCGAGTAGGTGAGTTGCCTGCCTTCGATGAGGTTTTCGATAGGCAGGGCTGTTTCGTTGGCTCTGTCTGCGAGGGCGTTGAGCATGTGAATTTCGTTGTCACTGAGGACGATGTCTTCCTGGTCTTGCATGTGTGACTCTCTATCTTTTAATATTAATCTCCCAAATAGTCGTAGGGATCTCTCAATCCATGTTTACATGCCGCCTCCGGCGGCGAGAAAAGGAAAAAGGGATTTTTCGGGGACACCCCGAACCCCGGCAAAGGGCTTCGCCCTCTGCACTCCCATTAAGCATACCCCCGGCCAGGGCAATGCAAGTGTCGCTGCATCGCGAAGTTGTTACTCGCGTAGTTTGCCGTCTACTGATTCCTCTACTCGTCTGATGATTCTGTTGCGGATGTCAACTACTTGCTTCTCTGTGAGAGGCTTTTCGACGCTCTCGTAGGTGAGATTGTAGGCAAGCGATTTATGACCGGATGGAATTTGTTGGCCACGATAAATGTCGAAGAGTTCCACTTTGGCCAGCAGGGAACCGCTCCCTTTGCGGATAGCGTCGAGTACCTGCGCAGCGGTGACCTCTTCGGCGACAATAAAGGCAAGGTCCTCAACTACAGGCGGGTAGTTGCTGATAGGAGCCACCGGCTGCAATTGCCAACTGGGCTTGATGAGAGGTTTAATGTGCATTTGCGCTGCGTAGACACGCATCCCGTCGGGGATCTCGAAGTTGAGCAGCACTTGCGGGTCAACTTCTCCCATAATGCCTAATGATTGCCCTTGCAGCTTGATCCAGGCACAGGTTGCGGTGTAGGCCCTGTTGTGCTCTGGAAGGTACTCAGCATCTCTGTCAGAGTAACCCAGGCGCAATAGCAACGTCTCTATGATGCCTTTCAGGTCGAAGAAATCGAAGTGTTCGGCACCTACCGGGTCCTGGTAGATACTGGATGGACGACGCGGACCCGTCAGCAGAATGCACAGACGTGGGTCTTCTTCGGGACGCACACCATCACCATTTTCTGGCCAGTAGACCCTGCCTATTTCGAAAACGGCATAGCGCTGGGTGTAGCGGTAGTTGTAGGCCAGATTTTCAAGGGCGCTGACAAGCATGTCGCGGCGCATCACATTGCGCCTGGCCGAGAGAGGATTGAGCAGCTTGACGAACGGTACATGCTGTTCGGCACTTCCCTGAGGAACACGCATCACCTTGTCGTGGTTCTCCACTGTTGTTAAGGAATAACTGATGGTTTCTTGCAGACCACAACCCACCATGATATCACGTATCTTCTCCTCGGTCTCCAGAGCGAGATTGCGCCGTTGGGGTGGCAGTACGTCATCCATCAACGTCATACTGATCTTTTCGTAGCCGATGATGCGAGCTACCTCTTCGGCCAGGTCGGCAGGTACATGTATATCCAGTCGATGCCAGGGTGCAATGCAACGCAAAAGTTGTTCACCAGGGTTCATATGTAATCCGAAGACGGCATCACCCAACTCGGTGGGCGGCGCAGGAAGTGCAGCGACTGGCTCAGTGATGAAATCAAGACGTTGAAGCCCAGCGGCGATTTCAGCTAACTGGACATCCATGCCCAGGATACGATGCATGTCGCTCTCGGTTGTATAGACAACGCTCTCCGCCTGTGGCAGCGGGTAGTTGTCGACCATGCCTGGTACAACGCGGCCACCTGCGTAGTCGCGCATGAGATTAGTAGCGCGACGGGCAGCGATAGCATTGAGTGAAGCTGGCACTCCCCGTGTGAAACGATGACTGGCCTCACTGAGCAATTTCAGCTTCTGAGAGGTGCGCCGGTTGTTGATACCATCGAATGTGGCTGCTTCAAGCAGCACGTTGCGAGTCCCTTCATGAACTTCTGTTTCTGCTCCTCCCATGACACCGGCGATAGCGATAGGGCCAAGCGTATCGGTGATCAGCAGCATCGATTCATCGAGTTCTCGCTCAACCCCGTCGAGAGTAGTCATCTTTTCACCGGGTTTTGCGCGACGCACGATAATAGTTGGTTTGGAACTACCTGCTTTTTCGGCTCGTTTGACAAGCAGATCGTAGTCGAATGCATGCAAAGGTTGACCCCATTCGAGCATAACGTAGTTAGAAATATCTACAACGTTACTGATAGGACGCATACCCGCCTTTATCAAGCGATCTTGCATCCATCTGGGCGATTCACCGATCTGCACGTCTTTGATCATCATGCCGGTGTAGCGGTTGCACAGATCAGGATCGTCGATCTCAACGGCCACGTAATCGGAAACATCACTGCCATTGTTGGAGGATGACTCATCAGGCGGAAGATGTAACGTGGCGTTGGTCAAAGCAGCCACTTCTCGCGCGACACCGATTATGCTGAGGCAGCGAGCCATATCTACCGTCAGGCTGAGCAGCAGCACTTCGTCACCTAGATAGTCTCGCAAAGGTATGCCAACTGGAGTATCTTCCGGCAGGATCAGGATTCCTTCATGCTCTTCACTTAGACCTAGTTCTCGCTCAGAGCAGACCATGCCGTTTGAAGGGATGCCACGAATCTTCGAGGGCTTGAGCTTCTTTTTGGGTCGGGGTTGCTCATCACTATAGGCATCGATTAAGACGGCACCAGCACGCGCGAATGCTACCTTAAGGGGGGGTAAATTTTGCTGGTCTTTGTATTGAAACAGGTTGGGCGCACCTGTCACAACCTGCTCAGTTTGTGAGCCACCGAAATCGACATCGACGAGTACTAACCTGTCGGCGTTGGGATGGGATTTCACGGCAACAATCTGACCCACTACGATAAGCTCTGGGTCCCACCAATCGGCAGAGTTTTCGATAGCTTCTACTTCGAGGCCTGCCAGTGTAAGACGCTCGGCCAGTTGTGTGGTAGGCAGGTTCAGATCTACATATTCTTTTAACCACGAGATGGGAACTAACATTGATATTTTCTCCAATTTTAGTGATATTGTGCCATTTCTTATTTTTCCCGCGCTATTTGACTCGCCGCCTGCGGGACTTGCAATGCGTCCTGTCAACGCTGCTGCGCAGCTACCTGCGGTCAGACAGGACGCAAGGAGGCGGCGAAAGTAAAAAAGAATTTTGTGGGAATCCGCTGTTGCACCCCCCGGATGCGCGGGCCCCACACCCCGGCAAAGGACTTCGTCCTCTGCACTCCTATTCGCTGCTTGAGATGGTAGTAAAAAGCGGTTTTAGGGCATACTCCGTGCAAAGGCTTCGCTCTCTGCACTCTAATTTCTCGGTATCAAACCCTTTCGAATAGCCGCGCATCGTTCGTGAAGAAGTAGCGGATATCATCGATGCCGTACTTCTGTAACGCGATGCGATCAGGGCCCATGCCGAAGGCGAAGCCGCTGAATTCGGTAGGGTCATAGCCTCCGTTTTGCAGCACGCGAGGATGTACCATGCCTGCACCGAGCATTTCCAGCCAGCCGGAGTATTTGCAGACGGGGCAACCCTTGCCACCGCATAGTACGCATTCTATATCCATTTCCACGCTCGGTTCGGTGAACGGGAAGTAGCTTTTGCGAAAACGTGTCTTTCTCCCCTCGCCATACATTTGATTGGCGAAGTTAATAAGTACGCCTTTGAGGTCGCTGAAGGTGATATGTTTGCCTATGGCAAGTCCTTCTACCTGGTAGAACATGGATTCATGAGAGGCATCAACTGCTTCGTAGCGATAGCATTTACCAGGGAGAATGACGCGAATGGGCTCTGGCGCGTATTCGCGCATGGCATGAATCTGTCCAGGGCTGGTATGCGTTCGCAGGATCAAGCCAGGCATGGTGGTATAGAAGGTATCCCACATATCCCTGGCCGGGTGGCCTGGAGGTATATTGAGCAACTGGAAGTTATATTCGTCGGTCTCTACTTCCGGGCTGTCGTATATCTGAAAGCCCATGGCAGTGAAGATGGCATAAATGTCGCGCAGGGCACGTGTTGTGATATGCAGCTTACCAAGCTTTTGCGGCCGACCCGGTAAGGTCACGTCGACGCTTTCGGCGCGGCGAACTGCCTCTAATTCGGCCTGGCCGATAGCTGCTTGCCGCTCTTGCAATGCGTTTTCCAGGACTGCCTTGACTTCGTTTGCAACTTTACCTACTAAGGGACGCTCTTCGGCTGAGAGGCTACCCAGGTTACGTAAGATACTGGTCAGGCGACCTTTGCGGCTCAGGTATTCGCTATACCATTCTCTGGTTGCACCGGTGGTGTTGGCCTGGGCTAAGGCGGTTTGAGCATCCCTTTGTAGCTGCTCTAGCTGCTGCAATATATCTTGTTGCACTATTTTACTCATGTGATCGCGGCCTTTCTCCTGTTTAAGAGAAACAAAAAAGCTGACAAGACGTTCGTCGACAGGGACGAAGTTGCCAGCATGCTCCGTGGTACCACCCATTTTGAACCAGCATGGAGAGAAATTACTCACGGTGAGGTGAGGAATCAACGCTTATGTCTGAGTTCCACTTGGTTTGCCTGTTAACGGTGACTAGCCGGGGCTGTCTACCCACGTGAGTACACTTCTGTGCTCAACAGCCAGCTCTGGGGTGAACTTCAGCTTGTGGTTCTACGAAAGGGCTTGCAGCCGGTGGCCCTTTCTCTCTGTAGTTTCCCTACTCGCTTACTTTTCCCCGTCATTGCTTTTGCATTTCTGATGCATTGGTATATAGTATGACAGATTTCGAATTGAATGTCCAGGGGTTTATAG
>WNFC01008118.1_pt1 | contig 11578 bp, 10 predicted proteins | sample 5400541 | NCBI WGS metagenome assembly WNFC01 (sample SAMN13153342, study PRJNA577476) | soil metagenome | isolation source: 120 cm saprolite under Douglas fir tree site 2 hole 2 replicate 1 | place: USA:California | collected 2015-04-18
CGAGACAAAGTTCGCCTCGCTGTCCTCCCTTTCAATTACGTCAGCGGCGATTCCAAGCCGGATTACATCACCTCGGGCCTCACCGATGTGATTCGCACCAAACTCGGACAACTCGATCCAGCGCACCTCGGCGTAATTGCTGCTACGTCCTCAAAAATTGTCTCCGGTCAGCCCATCCCTGAAATTGGCCGCGTCCTTAAGGTGAAATATGTGCTCGACGGCAGCGTGCAACGCGCCGGCGACCAGGTGCGCATCGACGTTCAACTGATCCAGGTCAGCGATCAGACCCATCTGTGGGCCGACTCTTTCACTCGCGAACTCTCCGATGTCCTGCAGGTGGAATCGGACGTCTCCGCCGCCATCGCCCGGCAGGTTCTTGCGACGCTTCCGCTCCCGCCGCAGCCTCCGGCCGCGGTCAGCGGGAGCACGGTTCACGCCGCTACACCAGAGATCGCCAAATCCCGCCACGCGTTCCTTCAAGGCAAATTTGCTTGGGGCAGCCGCTACGACCTGCGCAGCAGCATCGCATTTTTTCAGGAAGCCATCCACGAAGACCCATCGTATGCAGAAGCCTACGCAGGCCTCGCCGCGGCGACGGCGATTCTGGGGCAGTCGCCCAATGACGGAATGCCGCCTGGGGAGGCCAAACCAAAAGCGCGGGAGGCCGCACAGCGGGCCTTGCAGCTCAATCCCAGGCTCGCCGAAGCTCATGCTGTCCTCGGCAACGTGGCCATGAGCTACGAGTGGGACCTTCCCACCGCCGATAAGGAACTTCGGCGCGCCATTGAACTGAACCCGAATGATCCCACTCCTCACGAATGGTATTGCCACCTGCTCATTGTGGAAGGGCACAACTCCGAGGCACTCGCCCAAATTCACCACGCGCTGGACCTTGATCCCGTCAATCCGCTCTTTCACGCCGTTCTAGCTGAGACGTATTACTACAGCCGGTCCTATGACGCGGCGATTGAAGAAGCGCAGCAGGTTGTCAAAGTGCATCCGGGCGATTTGTACGCGCAGTTCTGGCTTGGCTCCGCGTATCGCGAGAAAAAAATGTATCCGCAAGCCATCGAGGCTTTCCAGCACGCACGCCAGCTCTCGGGCGACAATCCCGCCATGCTCATGGCCTACGGCCACACCCAAGCCCTGGCCGGAAATGCTCAAGAAGCGCGAGCGGCCCTCCAGAAGCTGCAACAAGCGGCGGGCGTCCGTTTCGTTCCGAATCTGTACCCGGCCGCCATCCACGTGGGGCTGGGGGAACCAGACGAAGCCTTCCGCCTGCTGACCCTCGCCTATCACGAACGCATTGACCGCCTCGTGTACCTGAACGTTGATCCCATGGCCGATCCGTTGCGCTCCGACCCGCGCTTCGCCCAGCTCATGGCCAAGGTCGGCTTTCGGTAGGGAAGTGGCCTCAAACCGCAGTTCTGTTCCCGAGCGGCGAAAACATTCTGCGCTCTCTTGCACGAGCCGACTCAAGCCCTGCGGGGCCAACACAAGCTCGAAAGATCCGTCGCGGCGAACCGTACGACTTCTTGCCCCAAAAACAACCAAATCAAGCCCTGTGGAGTGACCATTCTGTGATTCCTTGGGGCCTGCCAACGCGAATCGCGCTTCCGGCTGGCGCACCCCCCGCGCCAGCCGGAAGGATCGCACACTCGCAACAGGACACCCATGTTTGCTTTGCTCTAGCTCAACCTTTTAGGGGTGAGGGTCCTGTGGGGGGAGCCCTTTCCCACACATCCAACCCCTGGGCGGCCGCGGCAGATTTCCACAGAAAAGTTAACGGAGGTTCCAGATTCCTCTTGACATTGCGTCTTATAAGTAATATTATGTTAACTACGAAATCTGCCTGACTTTTGCGCTCCTGCGCAAGGCTCCGCCCAGGCCTCTTCCCGGGGCCCAGCCCTGGTTACTCCTTCTTCTCTGCCGTCTTCCCTTGGTTTTGCCGCGCGAGTTCGTACTTGATGTACTGCTCGAGGAGGTTTGCATCCGCGCCCACCATGCGCCGGCCATTCACGAACACCGTTGGTGTGCTGGTTACGTCGAGCTGCTGGCCATTAGCGCGGCTGGCATTCACGGCGGCGCCGGCCTCGGGGCTGGCCATGCAACTCTTGAATGTGTCCGCCTCGAGTCCCGACTGTCCCGCATAGTCCGTCATTTTCGTCCAGGCGTTCGACGCAGAAATGATCTCCTGATTGTCGTAAAGGAGGTCATACATCTTCCAGAAGGCCTTGGGGTCCTGCTGGTAGGCGCAGCGGCCGGCAATGGCGGCGGTGCGGGCCCAGGGATGAATCTGTTCGATCGGAAAGTCCTTGAAAACCAGGCGCACCTTGCCTGCATAGTTTGGCAGCATGCCGCGCAGCGCATCGTGCAATCCGCGGCAGACCGGACACTCGAAATCCGAGTATTCCACCAAGGTGACAGGTGCCTTAGCATCACCCATGGCAGGCGCGTCGTTCAGTTGGATCTGCGCCCGGTTCTCCGCGAGCGGGTCTTTTGTCAGGTTCGACATCTCTCCCCGGAAAAGGAACTTGCCATCCTTGCTTACGTAAAATTTCACCGTTTGCTTGTTGGCCTCGATGGTGAGATCGATGACCGTCTCGAGCAGTCCCTCAATCGATGTTTCTTTGAGCGGCCCCACAACCAACTGAACGTCCGGACCGAAGGCGTACAGATTGCGCAGATACGCTTCGATATTCTTTTGTGTTTGCGATGAGGCACCGGGGGCGCTCACTGCTGCCGATGGTTTGGCCTGCTGCGCGCGCGCAACGGTTGGAAGAGTGCTAAGACAAAGAATGACGCAACGGCTGAGTTTGGTTTTCACGCGGACCTCATGGTTTAGGGGATGAACTTCTGCGCGATCGGAAACGGCCTGCCAAATCCGAATGCGCGCGAGGTGATCTTTAAGCCTGGTGCCGCCTGCTTGCGTTTGTACTCGTTGCGATCCACCAGCAAGGCAATGTCTCGAACCATCTTCAAATCGAAGCCGTAATGATCGGCAATCTCCCGAGGGTTTCGCAAATCTTCGATGTAGGCCTTGAGAATCCGGTCCAGGACATCGTAAGGAGGGAGGCTGTCCTCGTCCTTCTGGTCCTGGCGTAACTCTGCCGAAGGCGGTTTCTCGATTGTCGATCGGGGAATCAGTTCCCTCTCGCGGTTGATCCAGTTCGCCAGTTCGTACACCATCAATTTCGGCACATCGGAAATGATGGCCAGACCTCCGGCCATGTCTCCGTAAAGCGTGCAGTATCCGACGGCGAGCTCTGATTTGTTGCCGGTGCTCAGAACCATCGAACCAAATTTGTTGGAAAGCGCCATCAGATAATTTCCACGGATGCGCGCCTGAATATTCTCTTCCGTCACGTCAACAGGACGGTCGCCGAACGCGGCTGCCAGCGTGCGCTTGTATTCCTCAAAAACATTATTGATTGGCACTGTGATGAGCTGGATGCCGAGATTCTTCACCAATGTTGCCGCGTCGCTCTTGCTGCCTGCCGAAGAAAATGGTCCCGGCATGGAAACGCCGAGTACATTTTCCGCTCCCAGTGCGTCCACCGCGATCGCTGCTACCACGGCGGAGTCAATGCCGCCGCTCAACCCAACGAGGACTTTCTTGAAGCCACATTTGCGCACATAGTCTGCCGTGCCGGTCAGCAACGCCTGGTAGGCGTACGCGATTTCGGTCGCTGGCAGTTCGCGAATCTCGCCTTGTCCTGTGACCGTGTCAAAGAGGACTAAATCTTCCCGGAAGGCCAGCGCTTGTGCGGCCACGCGTCCGTCGGCGGCAATGGCCATACTCGCACCGTCAAAAATCAGATTATCATCGCCGCCAACCTGATTGACGTAGACCACCGGGCGCTGCTGTTTTTTGGCGATGGCGCGCAGCATCTCAAAACGCAGATTTCTTTTGTCGATCGTATAGGGGGAAGCGGAGAGATTCAGCAGCACGCTGGTTCCCTGCTTGCTCAGTTCCACAACAGGATCGCGCTCGTACAATCTGGTCGGCCAGAAATTCGGATCGTTCCAGACATCCTCGCAAATGGTGATGCCCAGTTTTTCGTCCATGAAGTTGTAAACCACTTGCTTATCGGCAGGTTGAAAGTAGCGCGACTCGTCGAAAACATCGTAAGTGGGCAACAGCATCTTGCTTTGCTCGAAGACAACTCGCCCTCCGCATAGCAGGGCCGCTCTGTTGGCTACGGATTTGCCAGAGCTATTCTTCACGCGTCCGGCGTAACCGACAAGGCTCGGCACAGGAATCTTGGCCGCAAGCGCTTTCAGTTCGTCCGCGTTCCGGTCCAGAAAAACCGGACGCTCCAGAAGATCCTGAGGAGGATACCCGCAGAGACAAAGCTCGGTAAAAACAGCGAGGTCCGCGCCTCGCTGCTTGGCTTGCCCCGCCAGGCTCAAGATGCGAGCGGAATTCCCTGCGAAGTCTCCAACGGTGGGATTGAACTGCGCGAGCGCTATTTTCATGCCCGGACTTTAGAATACGGTCTGACTCCGAAGATTGCAAACACGGAGGCTCCGCAAGGCGACCTGTTCACACCGGCAATTTGGCTTCAATCCTGCTTGCCGCGCTTCTTCGCGACCAGGCTGGCGATTCCCTGCCCGGCGCGCAGTTCCCGGTAAAAGAGTACGCAGAGTTCCGGGAACGCTTCTCGAAGCTCGCCAGTTTCCAGGAGATAGGACGGATTTCGCGGACCGCCCGCAAATTCAAGTTGTGCCTGGGTGTAAGTCTCAAACAGAAGGACTCCGCCCGGGCGAAGTGCGCCGGCCATCTGGGGAAAGAGTGATCTCTGCAAATACTGAATGCACAGCAAGAGGTCGAAACTACGCTCCGGGATCTCGGAGCGCTCCAGGTCCTCTCGCACCACGCTAATGCCTCCGTGTAAAGATCGCCGAGCCTCAATGAGACTTCTTGCATGGCGCGCTGGTGTGTGCATCTCCCGTGCTCGTGCCTCCAGAGTGTCCAGAGCGACGCCGGAGAAATCGACTGCCGTGACATCCTGGCCGCGCGCCGCGAGAAGCAACGCGTGTCGTCCCGTGCCGCACGCGATATCTAGCGCCCGACCTTTTGGCAGAAGTGGTAAGAGTTCGCGGACAATGCTCGCAGGCCCTGAGGGCGGCGCCTCAACTGCGGCCCTGTGTTTGGAGTCCCAATCGGTTTGGCTCGAGGGCATAAAAAAGGCTCCTGAACTTACCGCTCAGGAGCCCGAAGAAAGCTTTCTAGTGCGCGGGGCGCTTCCCTGCGCCGAATTAGACGCTGAAAGAGCTCCCACAGCCGCAAGTGCTCTTCACGTTGGGATTGTTGAATTTGAATCCCGCACCTTCGAGCGTCTCAATGTAGTCAATCTCAATTCCGTCCAGATACATCGAGCTCATCTGGTCAACTGCCACCTTCAGACCGTCGAACTCGAAAAGCTGGTCCGCATCGGTGGTCTGGTTTTCAAACGCCATGTGGTACTGGAAACCGGAGCAGCCGCCGCCGACAACCGCCACGCGCAGAGCAACGGGCACGGGGTTCTGCATGCTCATGATTTCCTTAACCTTGGTACTGGCAACGGGCGTCAAATTGATCATAAATTCCTCTTGGCCTCCGCTCGCGGGCAGACCCGCGAAGCAACCAACAATTACAGTATACCAGAACTTTTCCACCGCCGTGCAAAGCTGCGTTCCTGCCCAGAAACAGCCGCGATCGTCGCATTTCGACAAGAATACGCGCTTCGCTTACAATGAGATGCAATGATCAGACACAAAGTTACCCTTATCCCCGGCGAAGGAATCGGGCCGGAGGTGGCCGCGGCGACGCGCCGCATTCTGGAAGCCACCGGCGTGCAGATCGATTGGGAGGAGATCGCCGGACGCTCCGACAGCTCCTCCGACCAGGGCAAATCCGTCAATCAGGCGGCCGTGGAATCCGTGCGCAGGAATCGCGTGGCACTGAAGGGCCCCATGGCCACGGCTATCGCTGGTGGCGCGCCCAGCGTAAACGTGGCGCTGCGCAAGGCCCTCGAACTCTACGCCAATCTGCGTCCCGTGAAAAACGTGCCGGGCGTCAAATCACATTTCGAGGACGTGGACCTGATTCTGGTGCGCGAGAACACCGAGGATTTATATTCCGGGCTGGAGCACGAGGTCGTTCCTGGCGTGGTCGAAAGCCTGAAAATCATTACGGAAAAGGCCTCCACGCGCATCGCCAGATTTGCGTTTGAATATGCAAAGCGGCACGGGCGAAAAAAGATTCACGGCATTCACAAAGCCAATATCATGAAGCTTTCGGATGGTTTGTTTCTCAGATCGGTCCGGGCGGTGGCGGCGCAATTCCCTGCCATCGAGTACAAAGAACTCATCGTTGACAATGCCTGCATGCAGATCGTCATGGATCCCCTGCAGTTTGACATGCTCTTGCTGCCGAATCTGTATGGCGACGTGATGAGCGATTTGGCCGCCGGCCTCGTCGGAGGCCTGGGAGTGGTTCCCAGCGCCAATATCGGCGATGAATGCGCCATGTTCGAGGCCGTTCACGGCACGGCGCCCGACATTGCCGGTAAAGGGTCCGCCAATCCAACGGCCCTGGTGATGAGCAGCATTCTTATGCTTGACCACCTCGGCGAACGGGTTACCGCAGAACGAATCCAGAGCGCCCTCGTCAATGTCTACCGCGAAGCAAAACACACCACACGGGACGTTGGCGGCAAAGCTGGCACCGAGGAGTTCGCGGACGCTGTGATCGCCGCGCTCCCTGTAAAAGTAGATTCCAAGACCTAGAAAGGGTGCTGCCAGTCCCAAGTCATCAAAAAGCTTGTTTTTTGACCGCGTTCGTGACAATATCCGCGGTAGTAGCCTCGAACGTCCCCTCCAAGGCGGGCCTATGCAAAGGACGCGATATCCCGAACGTCGGCGCACTACACGCCTTTCCCTTCAGATTCCGCTGACCGTCCGTTGCCGCTTGCCTGAAGGCGAATCCATCGACCTGAAGGCTTCCACTTACGTTGTAAGCGCCCACGGGGCCCTGGTGCTCATGGATACGCCCTTGATCCCCGGCCAGACCGTCAAGGTCTTCAACGAGCATACCGCCAAGTCCATCGACTGCGTCGTGACTTCGTTGCGGGAAAAGCGAGAAAGACGATTTGTGGGCATGGCCTTCGCCAATCCCAACGTGGACTTTTGGCACATCGTTTTTCCGAAGTCCGGCACGCGTCAGGCTATCCGTTCTTCACTGACTGGAGCGCTAGTACCGCCAGGGTTCCGGCAGGATAATACTCCTCAATTTTAACGCGATTTTTCGCGCCGGAGATTTTCGCCTAGCTTCGACTGCCCTTCACTGCATAAATCGAGTACGCCATGGGTTAAACTCCTTCATTTCTCCCAATGTTTCCTCTGTTCTTGAGTTTCCGCGCGTCTCGATGCGAGGGAGAGCAAATGACAAAAGCCCGATTCGTGGTCGGGCCTCAGACAGAACAGCCCATGCTCGGGGGAGCCTTAGGAGTAGAATGATCGCAGCGATTTTGGAGTTGGGGAAAGGATATGAGGATGGATTACGGTCAGAGGGCATACATCCGTTGCAAAGGCTGTCCCCGGCTAATATTTGCCACTAAGAAATCACCAGTCGCCGAGCGGGATGGAAAGCAGTACGTAAGACTAACCTGTGGATCGCCGCACTGCCCCCACACGGCTTGGTACGAAACAAGCGAACTACGAATTGAATACTGAGAATCTTCGACAGTGAAACCGCACGTCCAACCACCAGGAGACCCTCTTTGGGATCTTGCAACGCGTCTCATCGAGAAGCGCACCAAACCGGGCGATTCAATAAAATCGATTCTTAGAGAACTCGGTCATCTTTATGCGGGATTGAAGCGCCTGGCTCCCAAACATGTGTCCGAGACTCCGATGGACCAAGTTAGGAAATTCCTTAGCGGCAAATCCGAAGCCTCCGCGAAGGATTACAGCGCTAAGGTCGAGTTGCGCGGTCGGCCAAGAGATAGAGTTCTTCACTCTAGACGCGATAATTTCAGGAATTGACGTGGGGATGATGCCGGATTCTTTCGCTGCTTTTTCTACGGCTTAGGCGGAAACGCTTCCTTCCACGCCTCTAAAATAAGGACTCCAGCTAACATGTGCCGTTTTTCCGGGTGCTCGTTTAAAAACTTTACTGCTACGTCTTTCAGTTGATCCGTAGTTGCGCCGTCTGGTATCAGAAAGAATGGCTTGTCGACGTGATAGGCAATCCCCATCAAGCTCGCTCCGGCCCACACCCCTGAGATAAAACCTAAGCAATGCACCTCCGAAACAGAATTCTTGTCCGTACATTCCCGCAGAAGGTCATTTCCAGAAAAGTCAGGAACTTTCTGCGCATAAGTCCCGCTAGCAAACACGAGCAAAAAAAACGCTCCAACAAGGAAGGGTCTGTTCACGGCTTATCCTCCTGGGCGGTGCCGATCAACTAGCGTCTACTCAAGTGAGACTTCCTTACCTCGCTGCCAGATGGACAGGCGAGTAGATCTGATAGACCATCAAATAAACGATCACGCCCGTCACGCACACATAAAACCACAGCGGCAGCGTCCATCGGGCGATTAACCGATGCTTATCGAATTTCTCCAGCCAGGCGCGGCGCAGGGTAACCAAAATCATAGGCACAATCACGATCGCCAGGATGGTGTGCGAAGTTAGCAACGTGAAGTAAACCGGCCTGATCCAGCCCTGCCCTTGAAAGAGGACCAATTGCTTCACGCGCATGTGATAGACCACGTACGACACCAGGAAAACAGTTGAAACGCAGAACGCGGAAACCATGAAAATCTTGTGTACATCGCGCTTCCCCGCCCGGATCGCCGCGTATCCTCCCGCCAGGAGGATCGCGCTGATTCCGTTGAGACAAGCATTGAAAGCGGGATGAGAAAACATGGTCGCGCACTCGTCCTTCCTGAAGCTGCCCTTTTGAAAAGGCCCTTTGTTCGAGCAATCTGATCAGCGCGGCAGCTTGTCGTAGACCATCAAGCCAAGCAACAGCGGAATGTGCAGAACCGTCGCGTGCATGAGCCACTTCGCGCGAGTGTTCGTTTTGTTGCTGGCGGCCCACAGGCACACCTGCACCAGAGCGGTGCTGGTGACCAGCGCCCCAAAGAAATACACCACGCCCGCCAAGCCCAGAACCGCAGGAAGCAGGCTCATCGCTACGAGTGCAACCGCATACAAAATGATCTGACGGAACGTGCGCGTGCCTTCACGGTCAACCACTGGCAGCATCAAGATCCCGGCGCGGGCGTAATCTTCCCGGTACATCCAGGCAATGGCATGGAAGTGCGGGAACTGCCACAGAAATAATATTCCGAAGAGTAGCCACGCACCGCGATCCAAGGTACCCGTCGCCGCCACCCACCCAATCATCGGCGGAATGGCCCCGGGAAAAGCGCCGACGAAAGTCGCCCACACGGTACGTTTTTTCAGCGGAGTGTAAGCGAGCAAGTAGCTCAGGCAAGTCGCGATGCCCAGCCCAGAAGCCAGTGCGCCCGCGGCCACATACATGTCCACCGCCCCGGCGATGGAGAGCGCCACGCCAAAGACCAGCGCTTCGCGCGGCTGCAATACGCCGCTTGGCAGCGGCCGCGAAGCCGTGCGCCGCATGTAGCTGTCGGATTCGCGCTCGATGTAATGATTTAGTGCCGCCGTGCCTGCGGCAATCAGCATCGTGCCAAAAACCGCGTGGATCATGTGCAGCCAGGCAACAGGGCCGCGCGCGCCCATGTAATATCCGGCGGCCGTGGTCATCAGGACCAGGAAGGAAACGTCCGGCTTGGTCAGCGCCACGTAACCGTTCGCGCGTGCGGAAAGCGTCAGTTCTGTTGTGCGCGCCGTGCTCATCCGGCGGTAACCTGCCGCGGTGACGTCGCCGCAACTTCCTTTCCGCGTGGAACCAACCGGTAACAAATCAGCACTACCAGCACAGAAAACGCAAACAGGATTGCGCCGACAACCGTATGGATCACAGTGAGAGTTACCATCACGGGCATCGGCTGCGGCGCATCCGCGGTGCTGTGCCGCGACCAGAACGCTCCAAATCCAAGCAGGAACTGTGTGCCAAAGATCGCGTGTAACAGGATTCGCGCCTTGGAGAATTCCCGCGATGCTCCGAACCGCTTGCGCAACGCCACCGCCGTCCAAATGACCATTCCGAGCACCACCAGCGCCCCAGCCATGTGCGGCCAGATCGGAATTTCCTTGTGGCGGAAGCCGGCGCCGAGAATCACCTGCAAATAGATGACGGCGGCATTCAGAATCGCCAGAAGATGAATCGAAGGAGTTCCGCTATCCTCCAGTTGCGGCTGCTCTGTAACCCACCACTTGCTGGTAAACACTGCGATGCTTAGCACCGCGCCAAAAACGATCTGCGCAAAGCAGGCATGGATTACTGGCAGCCAGTAATGCAGCAGCCGTATGACCACCTGGCCGCCCAGAATGGCTTGCACTGCTACACCAAGCACAGCAATCAGCCCAAGCCAGCGCAGCCAGGGCCGCTTTTCTTTCACCCAAAGCATTACGGCCAGCGCGACTGTCAGTATCCCCAAGCCGCCCGCGAAAACGCGGTGCGCGAACTCAAATAGATCACCGCCTTGCAGTGACGATAGCGGTGGAACCAAAGCGCCGTGGGAAGTCGGCCAATCCGTCACGGAAAGGGCCGCATCTTTGGAAGTGACCAGCGCTCCAGCGACAAACAGAAGCACGGTCCAGCACACCACGAACACGGCGAATTTGTGCACACCTGGACTGTGAGTGGATGTCATGGCCCTTGTCCCAGCGGCGGATTATACATTTAACTCGCTACCGTGGAAAGCCGCCCGGACGGCTCGCTCGCAGCAATCCCCACTGCGCGCAACACCAGATCCTTGAGCGCGGCGATAAATAGCGGCGAGTCCCCTACGGCCGGCATCATGCGAAATCTTTCGACGCCCAGCTTGCCCGCTTCCTCGCGGGCTTCAATGTTGATTTCGTGCAGCGTTTCGATGTGCTCGGTAACGAACGAGATGGGCGCTACGAGCATCTCTTTGACACCTTCGCGTCCTAGCCGTTCGATCGTCTCCGTCAGCGGGGGCTGCAGCCACTTTGCAGGACCCACGCGGCTCTGATAGCAAAGTACGTGCGTCTTTGGCCAGCCAGGGTATTGCCTTGTGCCCAGCTCACATGTCAGCCGCACCGTCTCCTTGATCTGCTTTGGATAGGGGTCGCCCTTTTCGACCAGGCTCATCGGCAGCCCATGCGCGCTGAACACCAGATGAATCCGCGAACTGTCCGGAAATTGCCGCAATACCGATCCGATCCGGTGAACCAAGGCTTGAATATGGAGCGGATGGTCGTGAAAATTGTTGATGATACGTTCCGGCGGTTTCCCCGCATGGTCACTCCACTTTGCTTGATCGGCCACTCGCCGCCATTCCTTCAAGCTGCTGAGTGTCGTCGCGTAAGAATAGTGCGGATAGAGCGGCAGCAATACGATTTCGTCCAGTGGCGCAGCCTTGCGAAGCGCATCCACTGCCTGCGCCGTAAAAGGATGCCAGTAACGCATCGCCGT
>WNFC01008121.1_pt1 | contig 11577 bp, 10 predicted proteins | sample 5400541 | NCBI WGS metagenome assembly WNFC01 (sample SAMN13153342, study PRJNA577476) | soil metagenome | isolation source: 120 cm saprolite under Douglas fir tree site 2 hole 2 replicate 1 | place: USA:California | collected 2015-04-18
CGAACGAGACGTTGGTGCGCGGACCGAGGAACAGCGCGCCAAAGTTGGTCATGTGCTTGAGAAAATAGTCCGGGTCGCGCGTGAGCACCTGAACATGCTCTGAGGCGATCCGGTCGCCCTCTTGCAGCAATTCCTCGACGGTGTCGACCAGGATGATCTCGCCGCAATTCTCCCATGCCTTGCGCGCTACGTCGGCGGTCGGCAGCCACCCGAGCAGCATTTCGATTGCGCGCGGCACCTCGTCCGCCAGCTGCGGGGAGTTGGTGAGCAGCACGGCCGGACTGCCGGGTCCATGCTCCGCCTGGCCGATGAGATCCACGGCGGCCATTTCCCCGTCACAGCTGTCATCGGCGATGATCAAAGTCTCGGTCGGTCCGGCCAAGAGATCGATTCCCACGCGGCCGAACAGTTGGCGCTTGGCCTCCGCAACGTAGGCATTGCCGGGACCTACGATCATGTCGACTGCACCGACCTCCTCGGTCCCCAGGGCCATGGCGCCAATGGCCTGCACGCCGCCGAAGGCGTAGATCTCATCGGCGCCGCCCAGATGCATGGCGGTAACGATCGCCGGGTGTGGCTTGCCGCCGAAGGGCGGCGCGCACGAGATGATGCGTTTGACGCCCGCCGCTTTCGCAGTGACCACGCTCATGTGCGCCGATGCGACCATGGGATAGCGGCCGCCGGGGATATAGCACCCTACGCTGTTGACGGGTACATTGCGGTGCCCAGCACCACCCCCGGCAAGGTCTCGATCTCCAACTCCTTGAGGCACTCGCGTTGCGCCAGTGCGAAATTGCGGATCTGGGTTTGCGCAAATTTGATGTCTTCGATGGTGCTCGAGGGCATGGAGCGCACGCAGTCCGCGATCTCGTCTGCCGTCAGCCGGAACTGCGCCGGCGACCATTGGTCGAATTTCTGCGAAAAGTCGCGCACCGCGGCACCGCCCCGCGCCGCGATGTCACCGAGGATTTCTTCGACGGTGTTGCGCACCTGGAGGCTGTTTTCGGCCCTGGCCGCGGCGCTCAAGCCGGATTTGATTCTACGAATCATCGTGCGTCCCCCTATGGTTCTTTATCCGCGCGCGTCATATTTCACATAACGTTGATCGATGGCCCCAAACACCGAGCGGTTCGAGGCGTCGAACATTTCAATGCGCACGCGTTCGCCGAAACGCAGGAATGGAGTCTTCGCGCCGCCCTGATCGAGGGTCTCGATGGCGCGTCGCTCGACAATGCAGGCCGAACCTGCATTGCGCGAGGCATTGGACATGGTGCCGGAGCCGATGATCGTTCCGGCCCGCAGACGGCGTGAATACGCCGTGTGTTCGATCAGCCGAAAGAAGTCGAATGTCATCTCTTTGCCGTGCGGCTGCCCGAACCATTCGCCATTGCGCCGAACGGACAACGGCAGTTCCACGCGACCGTCCGTCCATGCTTCGCCGAGTTCGTCCGGGGTCACGGCCACGGGTGAAAAACTCGTGGATGGCTTGGCCTGGACCCAACCGAAGCCGGTCTTCATCTCCCGTGCCGCGAGGGCGCGCAAGCTCACGTCGTTGACCAGCATCAGTAGTTTAACATGAGGTGCAATCCGCTCCTTGGGCGTGCCCATCGGTACCTCATCCACGATGACGGCGACTTCTCCCTCGAAGTCCATATTGTCCGACTCGCTGGGAAGCTCTACGTCGTCGCGAGGCCCGATGAAATCGTCGGACGCGCCCTGATACACGAGCGGATAGCGCTCATATTCGTTGGTGATGCCGATGTCGAAGGCGCGTTCCATCAGAGAGCCGTGATTGGCAAACGTCGAGCCGTCGAGCCATTGGTAACAGCGCGGCAGCGGCGACATCGCCTGCGTCGGATCGAACGCAAATGCGCCCTCCGCGACCCCAAGCTCGAGTTCTTGGTAGCGTGCCTGCAGCGGCGCCTCCACTTCAGGCCAGCGTTCGATCGCTTCCAGTAAGGTCGGTACCAGGGATTCGGCAAATACCGCTCTCATCAGGTCTTTGGAGACGACGGCCAGGCGGCCATCGCGGGTGCCATTTTTGAGCGTTGCGAGTTTCAATCAGTATTCCTCAGCTTTGAGCGTTGCGAGTTTCATTCAATATTTCTCAGCGTTCCCAGTGCGCCAGGGCCAAGCCCGCCACGGGCGCCGCGAAGTAGGGAATCGCCGTGCCCATCAAGCTGCCGAGATACACCGTCCGCAGATCGGGGCCGCCGAAGGTCAGACTCGCCATCCACGGCGCGATGCTGCCCTTGGTCGCCGCCATCACCTCTGGCGTCATCGTACCCGCGTAGAAGTGCCGGTCATAAATACTCACCTGGACAGGATCACTGTCGTCGAGCAGAGTCAGCACGTCGCCTTCCGGCGTCAATGCAATCAGGCGATCGGTCTGGACTAGCGTAATCCAGAGATTGCCGTACACGTCGAACGCGAACCCGTCGGGCGTGCCGCCCAAATCGCTGGGTCCATAGATTTCGCGGCCGCTCAGCGCGCCGTCCGCATGCACTCGCAAGCGCGAGATGCGGCGGGCGTTGGATTCGACCACATACAACCATTCTTCCTTGGCGTCCAGGCGGACCTCGTTGGTACCGACGAAACCATCGGCAACGATGCGGATGCCGCGTTCGTCGATCAGACCGACGTATCCATCCGGTGTTTTCTCGTTGATGGAGCGAGTCCACGGTACCAAGCGAGTGGTCACCGTGAACCAGACGCGATCACGCGAATCGCACAGCACAAAATTGGTTTTACCCAGCGGTTGTCCGTCGATATGGGTGTACAGGGTGCGAGAATTGCCGTCGCGATGCATGAGTTCGATCGCATCCGTACCGAAATTCGCGATGAGAAAATCACCGTCACGGTTTATCGCGATGCCGTTGGGCAAGGTGGTGCCGCCGAGAATGAACGACGTGGGATTGTTGGCATCGATCCCCCTATGACCGGTCTGTGCCACGAGCTGCTGCGCGCCGTCCGGCCGAATGCGCATCACGCCGCCCCGCGCATCAGCGCTCCACAGGGTACCGTCCCGTTCCGCCAAGATGCACTCCGGACGCTGCAAGCCGTGCCCGATGCACTTGATGGCGGAGCGGTCCACCGTCCAGCCAACGAGGGGATTGGTTGATTTGCTCATGACCTTGACTTCGCCGCGCGGCTCAAACGATTGGCAACAGCGCCCGCCGCACCAAAGTGGGCAGGTCGCCGTCGTGATGAAATCCGGCAGCATCGGCCGCCGGGGTGAATAGCGGCGGGTAGCGGCCGAAATTCGCTTCCAGGCCGGGATTAGACCCGTAGCTCACGCGCTCCCGGACATCGTGACCGTAAACCTCCGCAACGGCATCCACGAGCTCCGTCATCGATGGGCACAGCGCCGGCAGCGTCCAAACGCGAACATCTTTGCACGCCTCAGAGGACAGCGTGCCCGCGTGCAGCAAATTATCTACGATGCAATGTACCGACATCAGCCACGTGGTCGAGTCCGCGGACACGGGACACGCATAGGAGCGGCCCTCTGCCGGCTCGCGAATGATGTCGCTCATGAATGCCGATAGTTGCCCGGTCCGTTGCGGCGGACGCGCGACGACGCCGGGCAGGCGCACTGAACGTGCCTTCACCCAGCCGCGGCGGTTGAAATCCTCGGCCAGGATTTCACCGATCAGCTTATGCGCGCCATAGCTGAGCTTCGGGTGCGGCGGCGTCGCGTCGTCCACCCGCGCCGGCAGCGGCGACCCAAGAACCGCGATCGAACTCGCGAATACGAACACGGGGGCCTTGGCCGACGCATCCGTTTGCGCGCGCGCCGTTTCCAGCAGTCTGATCGTTGCGTCCACATTGACCTGCCGGCCCAATTCATAGTGCTGCTCCGCCATGCCGCCGGGAATACTGGCGAGGTGAAACACGACATCGACCGGAGTATCGAATGCCCGGGCAAGCAGTGCAGGATCGGCCATGCTGCCCGATAGCCGCCTTACGCGCGGCCGCTCGGGACCTTCGAATTCCAAATCCATCAGCGTCAGACGTGCTACTGGGCCGAGGCCGGCCGGCAGCGCAGTGGTGTCGCTCAGAAGGCGCCTACTCAGCGCCTTGCCAATGAAGCCATTCGCACCGGTGATCAGCAGATTCATATTCCCCACTCAGCCGCAGCTCGTTCGAGGCATCATGGAGAGGTCGGCCCGGCAGCGGAAATCGAACCTTTCGATGCCCGCCATCACGTTCAGCCATGCGGAACGCACGAATGCGGCCCGGCTGGCGTACAATTTGCACCCGATGCGCTACCACAAACTTGATCTCAATCTATTGACGGCGCTGAAAGCGTTGCTGACGGAGAGGAACGTGACTCGCGCAGGCGAAAGCGTGCATGTCACTCAGTCGGCGATGAGCGGCATTCTCGCCCGGCTGCGCGACTACTTCGGCGATCCATTGATCGTACAGGTCGGCCGTAAGATGGAGCTGACCCCGCTCGCCGAAAGCCTGGTGGAGCCCGTGAATGATGTTTTGCTGCGCATCGACGCGACCATTGCGACTCGGCCCGAGTTCAATCCTCTGACCACGCGGCGGCATTTCTCGGTGGTCGCCTCAGACTACTCGATCAATGTACTGCTGCTCGACGTGCTGCGCCGCGTACATCGGGAAGCCCCGAACATGTCGCTGGAATTCCGCACTCCGAGCGAGAGCGCGGTGGCTGAACTCGAAGCGGGCGAGGTGGATTTCATCGTGAATCCGGAGAGTCAAAATTCGCCCCTGCAGTCCGGCGCCGTGATATTTGAAGATTCATACACCATCGTCGTCGATGCCGACAACTTGGAGGTCGGCGACTCGATTGGGATCGATCAATACCTCGCTCTCCGCCACGTTGCCTTCAAGAGCGGCAAGCACGGTCTACCGCAATTCGAAACCTGGATGGCAAACCGGCACGGCGACGAGCGGCGTGTCGAAGTGATCTCGCATAGCTTTCATCTCATGCCGCAGCTGGTGCTCGGCACCGCTCGCATCGCTACGATGCATACCCGCCTGGCGAAACAGTTCGTGGGTAGCCTGCGCATTCGCCTGGTCAAACCCACATTCGAGATTCCGCGTCTCGTTGAAGTGCTGCAATGGCACAAATATCGCGACCTGGACCCCGGCAGCATGTGGCTGCGCGACGTGATCATCGAGGGCGCTCGCAGGCTTCCTCCTCTGGAGGAATTGGAGCGGACCGATCCGTGAGCCGGAGGCGGGCGGTCGACGCCGGCACGTGCTCAGATGGTGTGTTCGTCCTCGGGTTTCAGATGGCGTGTTCGTCCTCGGGTTTGAGCTTTTCAATGGGCTCTTGCGGCATGGCGGCCTTCGGCCTCACTCCGCGAAAAGGCTCGAGCGACTTCCGGTCTTGATCGAATTGCATGTCCCACTCGATTTTTGCGGCGCGCCAGAAGCTCGGCGTATGCGTAGCCCAAAGCAGGGACCCGAATTTCCAGTCCCACACGCGAGGAACCCAATTGTCGTCCAAATAATCGGTGTCGACGTGATATTCCGCTTCGCCGCCGTTCGGATTGTCGAGATAGTAATATATGGCCGAAGAAATTCGGTGCCGCGACAAGCCGCCCGAGGAATTGGTGCTGACGTTTTTCCATCCCTTGGCGTGCATCTGGTTGACGCCCAACATGAGTTCGTCGATGTCTTCCAAACCGAAGGCTATGTGCATGAATCCCGGCTGATCCGGAGCCATCGGCAGAGCCGTTGACACGAAGAAAATGCTGTGATGTTCGTTGGTGCCGTCAGCCCGGGCGAAAGCGCCGGCGCCGCGTGAATGATCGGTGTAGCGAAAGCCAAGGCGATTGATGAAGAACTCCAACGAAGCGACATAGTCTTTGGCAAAGAACACGACATGGTTGATGGTCTTGGGTATTGCACGCTGACGCCACTTGCGATGCAGATTGAGCCTCTGGATATTACCGGGCGCGTTGACCGGATCGGGCTGACACACGACGGACCGCTTTCTCCACACACGCAGGCCCAATGGCATGCCATCGTCGGCGAGAAAGTGTGCCGTACCGTCGGGATCGCGGCGCACCTCACGATCGACCGCAAGACTTGCAACCAGTTTTTCCAGCGCTTCCGCCGTATCGACACCCCAAATGGTCTCGCGCACACCCGGCTTATCGGCGTAAGCCGCGGGTAAGGTGGCATCATCGCGGCGCCGCACTACGACCTTCGACCCCGTCATCACTTCGAATACGCCTTCTTCCGGACCGATCGATAGGGCCGTGAGGCCGAAATCCGTCCAAAATTGGCAGCACCGCGCAACGTCGTCGACACCGAAGACCGCGCTCTCAACTCCTAGAATCGCCATGTCAATTGTCCAATTTTGAGGGATGTATTGCCGATCGCTCGCGAGCACGCGGCTTCTGATGGCTGCCAGCCTACGAGGACGCCCGTTCGCTTGTACAAGCGTTTGTGACGATTGCCGCCATCATGATCCATGATGATCGACGGGTCGGCAAGCATCCGGCGTCGTGATGTGACGGATCGGGAAAAGAGCTTTTACAAATCATAGCGCCGGCGCCTAGCCTTGCAAAAAGATCGGCGTATGAAAACGGTTATCCAGAGTAGTCAAAGATACACGCTGGTGGACGAATTAGAGAGTCCAAGACATCTTCGCAGCCGATTCACCGTGGGCTATTGATCGCCTAACGGCGAAATCGATCTGGAGAGTGAATTGACCATTCCCGAGCGAACCATCCGGCGTGTGCGGCACGATGCCAGGTTGCGGTTACTCGAGGTCGTAGCAGTGCAGAGAATCACTCCGCACATGGTCAGGGTACACGACAAACTCGACGACTAGCGCTCGCTGGACGACTGCTATTCGCTCGACGACTACTATTCGTTCGATTCGCTCGATGCCTACTTGAGACGATCCTTGATCTTGCCGATGCCGACGAGTCCGCATTCTTCGTCCTTTGCACTCGGCTCCGCGCCGCTGACCCCGATCGCACCGATGACCTCGCCGCCCGCCGTGAGAGGCAGTCCGCCGGCAAAGGTGAGCAGATTGGTATCCGACTTGATCTTGGCCACCACACTGGGATCGGTTTTTGTCAAAGCACCCACCTGCGATGTCGGCATCTTGAAGGTCAGCGCCGTATAGGCCTTGCGAAATCCCGTATAGGCGTGCGACCCATCCGTGCCGTCGGGGATGTAGTACAACTTCGGCGTCCCTGACGAATCGATGACACTGACGCCCACGTGATAACCCTTGCACGCAGCTACAACGGCCTTTGCCGCCTCCAACGCGAGGTCGATCGAAGGAGCCCTCGGGAGCGGACGCTCGGGCGGCCGCGGTGGCAAAGGTCCGGGCGGAAGCGGCAGACCATTGAATGGCCGACCCATATCTCCGGGAAACCCAGAGCTCGGCGCGGCGGGACCGGTCGTGGCGGGCGCTTCACTTGCGCGTACGCTAACGCAAGCGCACACACCGATTAGGGCACAGGTAGCGATAAAGCTTTTCACAAGAAGATTCTCCGCTCGGCGGGCCGCTCTGGACCTGCGTCTGAAATTCGCTGCGGCCCTCGCCATATCAGAAGCTCACGGTTAATTTCAATCCCGAATAGCGCTCAGAATCGCGCGCAGGTTGGCCAATGACGGCGTTGCCGTTCCAGGGACCGCTCCAGAAGTCTTCAACGTCCGTGAAGTAGCGATGATTGGTGACATTGTTGACAAACACCCTGGCGGAGAATTTGCCATTCTTGGTCTGAATGCCGGCGTTAAGATTGAGCAATCCAAAGCCTGCTTGGATTGCGTAAGGATTTTGATCGGGCAGCATCTGCGCCGAGGTTCTGTAGGTGTAGGTCCCTCCGAACACGAATTCGTAAGGGTCAGGCAGCGGCACGCGCTGTTCCGCTCCGAACGTGGCCTTGAACTTCGGCGAATTCGGCATCGTGTCGCCCGACACGTTCTGCGCCGGTGTTGGTTGGCCGTTGATCACTTCCGTAAAGCAGCCTTCGGCGGCAGTTTGCAACCCATAGCAAGGCGCACCGGTGTAGGTCACAAACTTGGCATCGATATAGGCGGCGCTCAAAGTGAGCCTCGTAAAGGGCGTTGCCAGCCACTCGGTGGCGACTTCGGCACCACGAGTTCGAGCCTTGCCCACAGAGCTCAGGTTGAGCGGCGGCGTAAGTTCCCCAGGCTGGTAGGCGTAGCTCTGGATCTGATAATTGGTATAAACGGTGTCGAAAATATCCGCGTTCAGGGTCAGCGTGCGATCGAAGAATGATCCCTTGACCCCGAGTTCGTAGCTGTTGATGGATTCCTTGCCGACCGGAGTCTGCGGGGCATTGCTGGTCAATACGGCGGAGGTGTTGTAAGCCTCCGGTGAATAGCCGCGCGAGTAGCTCAAGTATCCCATGACTTTATCGGTGAACTGCTGCTTGAGCGCGACATCACCGACCACGGTATTGGAGTCATTGCTGCTGATGCTGGTGTATGTGGGCGGTGAAACTCCCACCGACACGTACTGATTGTACCTATTCGTGATCTCATCGTGGTTGAAGCGCAGGCCGGTCACCAGCGAGGTCGTCGGCATGAACTTCCAGGTCGATCGCGCGTACAGATCGGCGGTCTTGGTGTCGGGGACCACATGGACATCAAGTCCCGCGGGCGGCAGCGACCGTATGTAGAACTCATCCACGTTGGTGTCGGAGTAGAACACGCCCGCCAGCCAGCTGACCGTCAGATCGGCGGGCGAAACGATCTTGACCTCTGCGCTCTGCTGCTTGACGGTCGCAACCTGATTTTGGGTATTGAAGAATACGGTTTGTCCGGTCAGGGTCTGCCAAAAGAAATTATCGACGGCGAACAGGTCCTGAGTCTGGTTCTGATCCTCTTGGCTATAGGCGGCGGTCGCAGTGAGCGTGTAGCCGCCCGGCAGGCGATAATTGGCCATCACGCTGTAGTCGTTATCGCGGTGCGTGGCGCCCGCGGTCGTGACGGGGCTCTTGTAAACCAGGTTATTCGGACCCGGCGTAATTCCGGGCAACAGCGAAGCCTGCGTGAACGGACCGGGAGTGAACAGCAGGTCGTGGCCGGGCGTGATGTAGGAGTATACGAAATTGAAGCCATGCCCTTGTGTCAGCTCGTCGTGCGCCATCAACTGCACATCCAAATTGTCGGTCACTTTGAACAGGAATTTCAGGCGTGCACCCGATACATCCTGGGTCGTTTTGTTGCCCGTGGCCAGGTTCGTGATCGGGTACTTGGTCGTGAATTTGTAGGCCGAGAGGCTGGCATCGATGCGATCCGACAGCGCGCCGGACAAGAAACCTTCCAGCCGATACTCACCGTCGGACGTGACCGTCGTGGTCGCGAAACCCTCGAGCGAGTCGGTCGGTCCGCGGGTCACCAGATTGATGAGGCCCGACGCCGCCGTGCGCCCGCCCAAGGTTGACTGGGGACCGAGCAATACCTCGACGGTTTGAATGCCCGCGACGTTGTTCGCATCAAAGGAATCCGACGGAACCGGCACCCCGTCAATGGTGATGGCAACACCCGACGAGATACCCACGGTCTGCTCATTCGAAACGCTCGAGATGCCCCGAATGCCGGTCGGCACGCGGCCGTTGATGGTGCCGTTGAGCTGCACCGAGGGCACGAGATTGTTCAGATCCGATAGGTCTGCGACATTGGCATTGGCAAGAGTTTCCGCTGACACGACCTGTGCGGCGACCGGTACATCCTGGAGCTTCTCCGGGCGCTTTTGCGCAGTAATCACGATTTCTTCGAGCGTTGCGACGTTGTCTGCCGAGTTCTCGGCCAACGCCCCTGTCCATTTCAGCCCGGCGGCCAGTACCAGTAAGGCACTGGCGAGAACAAGGTAACTTGTGCGCATTCCAACTCCCCCTACTCGCTGTATACCAACTTCTAATGCGGGGAGCGTACGAGCAGGCGCGTTCGCTTGTACAAGCGTTTGTGACGATTGCCGCCATCATCATCTGCGATGGATGCACACCCCCATTGTCGTTGTTCTCCGGCTGCAAAAGTGCGACCCTGGGGCCGAATGTGAACTTCTTCGTTGGTGTCCGGAGGATCGCATGGCTCGCGTTATCGGTGGAATCGGTACCTCGCACGTACCCACGATCGGGCTTGCCTATGACAAGGGTAAACATAATCATCCGGCCTGGAAGCCGCTGTTCGAAGGCTACGAACCCGTTGCCGCGTGGCTTGCCGAACAGAGGCCGGATGTGCTGCTGATGATCTACAACGATCACGCCTCGACGTTCTTCTTCGACCTCTATCCCACGTTCGCCATGGGGGTCAGCGCCACCTTTCCGATCGCGGACGAGGGTGCGGGACCCCGGCCGTTGCCGGCTCTCAAGGGGCACCCGGAGCTGGCGGCACACCTTGCCGAGCAATTGCTGAACGACGAATTCGACATGACACTGTTCCAGGAAAAACCGGTCGACCACGGCTGCCTCTCGCCGCTCCCGCTGCTTTGGCCACCACAGCCGGACTGGCCGGGCTGCATCGTCCCGATCGTCGTCAACGTCTTGCAGTATCCGCTGCCGACCGCCGCACGCTGCTACAAGTTGGGTCAGGCTTTGCGCCGTGCCATCGAGTGTTTTCCCGGGGATTTGAAGGTGGTGGTGGTGGGAACGGGCGGCCTGTCGCACCAGGTTCACGGGGAACGCACGGGGTTCAACAACACCGACTGGGATATGCGGTTTCTCGATTTGATCGAGCGCGACCCCGCGCAGTTGACCCGCCTGCGCCACGCCGATTATGTGCGGCTCGGGGGAGCGGAAGGCGCCGAGATCATCATGTGGCTGGTGATGCGCGGCGCGCTGTCGGAACGGGTCGCGAAGCTGCATCAGAATTATTACCTGGCCACGACGACCGCGATGGCCGTCGCCCTCTTTGAGGATGAATCCTCGATGCGGAGCCCATGAATCCGCAACTCGAAGGCATCGACGCGATTCCCGGCACCTATCCGTTCGATATTTTGAGGAGCGTCAAGGCGCTGAAATTGAACCGCTTTTTTTGGAACCTGGCGAAAACCGAATATCGCGAGCTGTTCATCCGTGACGAGGAAGAAGCCTACGCTCGAGCCGGGTTGAGCGAAGAAGAGCGGAATCTCGCTCGCGCGCGCGATTGGCTCGGGCTGATTCGGTACGGAGCCAACTTCTTCGTGCTGGAAAAATTCGCCCGGGTGCTGCGCATGTCGAACATGCAGGTCTACGCCATCATGCGCGGGGAATCCTACGAGGATTTCCTGAAGACGCGGCGTGTCCCGGACGCGCAATAGGCTCGATCGTCAATTGAGATATCAAGAATTGCAACAAACGATTGTCCAGTCGGTCCGGCCGCGCTTAAGTTAGCGCCGCAACTCACGGCGAATTCGGGGAATGGCAGTGGCAAAAGTCAGCAAGGCTCTGGTCGTGGGGGGCGGCGTCGCCGGTATGTCTTGTGCGATCCAAATGCGCAAGGCCGGCATTGCCGTCGACCTCATCGATATCGATCCGAACTGGCGTGTCTACGGTGCGGGAATCACGATTACCGGCCCGACATTGCGGGCATTGCAGACGATCGGTGTGCTGGATCAAGTGATCGCGGCAG
>WNFC01011399.1_pt1 | contig 11577 bp, 9 predicted proteins | sample 5400541 | NCBI WGS metagenome assembly WNFC01 (sample SAMN13153342, study PRJNA577476) | soil metagenome | isolation source: 120 cm saprolite under Douglas fir tree site 2 hole 2 replicate 1 | place: USA:California | collected 2015-04-18
AACTGCTACCGACAATCCGCTCGCGTTCGATGATCTGCTCGCTGGCTGCTCTTCCCGCGCAAGAGGTCGAGGAGTATTTGGCCCAACATCGTCCTGATTGGAACTCGAAACAACGCGCCCTGGTAGCGCGTCTCTGCGAGGGGGCCATCGGACGCGCGCGTAGTTTTGACCTCGCTGCCTACACTGCGGCCCGGGCTCATGCTCTGACGATTCTTGGCTCCGCGTTGCGCACCACCGATCACAGCGAACTGTTTAAAGTGACCGAGACGTATCGTGCCGGAGCCGAAGGGCGCGAAAAGACGGAGAAACTGCTGCGCACCCTTTATTCTCTATTGCAGGATCTGACGTTCTTGCATAGCGGCACTCCGGAACTGGTTCGCAATACCGATATCCAAGCTGATTTGAAGAAATTTGCAGAATCTTCGGATTTTAACTGGATTAGTTTTGCGTCCGATCGCCTGGCTGAGGTGGAGCGCGGCATGCGCCGCAATCTCTTACGTTCGCTCTCTTTGGACGCGTTTGCTACGGCGGTGGAGCGGGGTTGAGCAACCTGGTCGTCATCAATAGCCCTCAACATTCAGCCGTCAACATTCAGCCGTCAGCATTCGTCACCATTCAGCCGTCTTCGCGCGTTGAAACTGCATTGGAGAACTCGCCAGAAACAGCTACTTTGCTAAATCCTTCCCTCCCTACTAGTTGAGGATTGTCACAGCTCGATTCCTGTGCTACGGTATTGCAACGTTTCACACCTTCAGCACCCACAATCACAGCAGCGACGTATTGTGGCCCGCTAAAAAACATGTCGAATGGTGGTGCCATGAAAGATGCTATTGATGCCTTGCCAGCCGCGCGGCCACTTGAACAGGAAGGCTTTGCCAACCGTAAGCTCATCCGGCCGTCCTTAAACCGCGCCGAGCACAACCATGCGCAGCTCTCTATCAGCGATCGCCGTGACCGGCCGGAGCGCGTGGAGCGCAACGATCGCAATGACCGCGACCGAAACGATCGCGTTAGTGGTGGAAGCAGCGGCGGTGGCAGAAAGACAGCGCCTCCGGAACAGACCAACGCCGAAAATTTTTACTACCAGAAGCAAATGCAATCCAGGACGCCGATGGTGGTGGTGCTCAAGGACGGTGAAGAAATTCATGGCGTCATCGAGTGGTATGACAAGTCTTGCATCAAGGTGAATCGCAACGGCCAGCCTAATCTGATGATTTACAAGCCCTCGATTAAGTACATGTACAAGGAAGCAGAGCGGAAGGGATAGTTTCAGTGGTTAGTGGCGAGTGATTAGTGGCTAGTACTGATCTCTCGCCACTAGCCACTAATCACGAGCCACTTCTTCTTTTCTCTGCCGTTTGACAATCTCGGTTATGTCCCTTAGCATCAACCACTTGGTAGATCGTACTGAGCCCGCCGCCGGGAGCCGCCTGTGATTAAGCTGGACATCATCAACGAAGTGGTCAACAAGACCGGCATCACCAAGACCAAGGCCGAGACGGCCGTGGAAACTGTTTTCGAGAGCATGAAGCGAGCCCTTGCCAAAGGCGATCGCATTGAACTGCGGGGCTTTGGCGTGTTCAATGTCCGGCCGCGAAAGACCGGTATCGGTCGGAACCCGCGCACCGGCGCGGAAGTTTCTATCCCTCCCGGCAAAGCCGTACGCTTCAAACCAGGAAAGGAGTTGCAGTCTATTGACTGAGCCTAGTTCGCGCCTGCATGGCGTCCCTAACATTGATTCACTCCTAACCTGGAATTTTCATGTCTGACCCCACTCCCGCATTGCCTCCCACCATTGATTATTACCGTCCGTCAGAAATTTATCTGCCCCGTCCCCAAAAACGGCGTTACTGGCTGCACATTTTGCTATTTCTGGCGACTGTGTTCACTACGCTGGTAGTCGGGGCGCGCATGGAGTTCAATTTTCAGAATAACCAGCCGGCGTTTTCGATGAATGACGACGCGCTGCCGTTCTTCCCCGCGCGTTGGGCGCTGGCCGAGCCATCGCGCCTGCTGCTGGGATTGCCATTCGCCTCAACGCTGATGCTGATCCTGCTGGCGCACGAGATGGGGCACTATCTTTATTGCCGCTATTACGGGGTGTACGCAACCCTGCCATTTTTCATTCCCGCGCCGACATTGATTGGCACACTGGGAGCTTTCATTCGGATTCGTTCTCCAATCCGCTCCCGCACCGCGTTGTTTGATATCGGAATCGCGGGGCCGATCGCGGGGTTCTTAGTCGCGCTTACGGTTTTGGTCTTTGCCTTGCCCCTTTCGAAGATAATGGCGCCTGCCGCTGTTGCTTCCGAGATCCAGCTTGGCTTTCCAGTGATTTTTCACTTGGCCTGGGCGGCAATTCCACTGGCGAACGCGCGTGGCACTTCGTTACATGGGATTTATTTGCATCCCACGGCAATTGCCGCCTGGGTGGGAATGTTTGCCACGGCGTTGAATCTTCTCCCCGGGGGCCAACTCGACGGCGGACACATAGTTTTTGCTTTGGCTCCGCGGGCTCATAGGATTGTTTCTCGGGTCACAATTCTCGCGCTGATTCCGCTTGCGATTTATTTCTGGGTTGGCTGGATAATCTGGGCGATTCTGCTGCGCATCAGCGGAATGCGCCATCCTGTCGTTTCGGAGTGGCCAGGCGTGACGGGGGCAAGGCGATGGATCGCCCTGTTTGGTTTGGTAATGCTAATCCTGACGTTGACGCCAGCGCCGTTCGCGCACAGCTCATTGCTCGATGTCGTGCGCGAGATGAGATCAGGACAATAGCGTTAATATCTTTCTCAAGCTCGCAATCCAACATCCCAGTCAAATCTCTCATGAAGGTTCAGTACCGTCCACTGTCTGTTGCACGATCAACTGGCGCGCCTCCACACGTATTTTTGGCAAGTACATACCGAACCAGATGGCGCCGCCGATACAAGCTACAGCTCCGATTGAAACCGTAACGGGCGCACCCAGCCGATCTGCAAGTGCGCCACCGATCAGCGCTCCAAATGGCGCCATGCCCATGAACATCATGGAGTACATCGCCATCACTCGTCCACGCAGGTGATCGGGGACCATGGCTTGAATCAGCGTGTTAGACGAGGACATTTCCAGCATCATGCAGAATCCTACCGGCAGCAACAATGCCACCGAGAGCCAGAAATGTCGGGACCAGGAGAACAGAAATAAGCTGACGCCAAACCCGGCACAGGAAAGTGCCACCCAACGCCCGAGTCCGCGGACGCCGGTTCTTGAAGCCAGCGTCAGCGCACCCAGTAACGCTCCTACTCCAGTGGCACCCATCAGAATTCCCAATCCGCGGGCTCCGCCATGCAGGATCTTGTCTGCGAATACGGGCATCAGCACGGTGTAAGGCATCCCGACCAGACTGACGAGTCCCAACAACAGCAATATTGCGCGGATCGGACCGGTTTCCCGGGCGAAGCGAAAGCCTTCAATGATGTGCGCCATTGGGGAAGCAGAATGCCTCTGATAAATCCGAGGCGGCAATTTCATCATGAACAGGCCGATAATTACTGCGATGTAGCTGACGGCATTGGCGAAGAAACACCAGCCTTCGCCAATCTTTGCGACCAGCACACCGGCGATGGCTGGGCCGATAATCCGCGCGCCGTTGAACATGGACGAGTTCAAGGCAATGGCGTTCATCAGGTCTTCCTTGCCCACCATGTCCACCAGGAAAGCCTGGCGTGCGGGGATATCAAACGCATTCACCACGCCCAGCAAACTCGCCAGCACAAAAACGTGCCACACCTGCACCACTCCCAGCAGGGTTAGGGTCGCTAGAATACCGGCCAGCAGCATGGCTGCGGTCTGGGTCGCGATAATCACGCGGTGGCGATTGTGCCGGTCCGCCATAATGCCGCCCAAGGGGGCTACCAGGAACACTGGGATCTGGCTGGCAAATCCCACTAACCCAAGCAATAGAGATGAACCGGTCAGACGGTAGACCAGCCATGACTGGGCTACAGTCTGCATCCACGTGCCGATCAGGGAGATGAGTTGTCCGCTGATGAAGAGCTGGAAATTACGATGCCGCAGGGCACGCAAGGTCACTTGCACCCGGCCCTGTTTCGGCTGCAAAGGGGTGGAATCGCGGGGTAATTGATTTGTGAGTGAGTTCGAAATAGACGAATCCGCCGCGTTCAATGCGCTCTTTATGGATGCTGCCTGGTCGCTTGCTGGTGCCGGAATTTCACGTTTTTTGATTTAGCGCTTCCTTCCTGTCCCAAGCTGCGGTAAAGTTTGCCTGCGCCCTAACGCGCGGTGAAGGCGGGTTACGGGCAGGGTCGTTCAGTATAGTAATCGTAAACGATTTCTCAGCTTCCAGAGCTATGAGTACTCTCCAAGGTCATCTCGAGCGGCGAGCGGCACAGCGGTTTGGCTTCTCACTTCCCGTGGCCGTCCGATCGGTCATTCCACAGGGTGAAGGACAAGGAGTCACCCAGAATTTGAGCGCGAGGGGAGCATTCTTCTGTACCGATTTTTCTTTGACTGAAGGAGATGCCATAGAGTTGACCCTAGTGATGCCGTCCGAAATTACGCTCGCCGAAAACATGCGAGTCCGATGCCGGGGTAAAGTCATGCGGGTGGTCCCGCCCTTAAGTGGGACGAGGTTTGAGGTTGCCGTCCACTTGCAGGGATATGAATTCCTGCCCGAGGCCGAGACTGTGACGGGAGCTTCCCGGGGTTACGATCGCATCTCAGGGCTGCACGATCATTAGCCCAAAAATAGCGCTGGCATTGCCTGCCAAAACAACCAAATATTTGCCCAATATTTACCCACTACATTGGAAGTCAGTGAGCTTGGTGGGCGCGGATTTTGGCTCGCTTTGGTCCTTCCCAAGCGAGCCGGTTTCGCATAGAATACGTGTCCAAAGGGGATACTCTTTCGCTTGAGTCTTTCCGCTCCTGAATTTGTTCTTGATTCCAGTTGCTTTGAGAATTGACGGAGAGGGACTTTCGTTGGCGGTCACGCGGTATTACTTAAGTCACTTGGCGCTGCCTTCGTCCATTCATAACATGCTGATATTAGTGGTACGCGTGAGGCCCCAGCGATGCACGGCATAGCAGTCACCCTTCTAACCGAGGACAAAGAGCGAGTTTCGGTGCTCCAGCATCGTCTGGAGGCGACCCACATGGGGCGAAACGTTTTCACCCATGTCGGCTTTCCCGCCAGCGCCATCGATCCTGTGGTGCGCCAGATCCAGGATGTCCGAACCGAAGTCGTGCTGGTCGATATTGATTCCTACAACGTGCAACGTGCGATCAGCGCTATCGAGCTGATCCATTCGACTACCAGCGACATCGCGATTTTCGCGATCGGCCCCATGAATGACCCGTCTACGATTGTCTCCACCATGCGTGCGGGGGCTCGTGAATATCTTGAACTGCATGCCGGCTCCGAAGCTCTGGTCGAGGCTTTCACGCGCTTCGCGTCGGCGCGAGGCAAGACGCGTACTTCTTCCGGTCGGGCGCGGGTATTCACTGTCACCAACGCTAAGGGCGGAGCGGGTGCAACCACGGTTGCGGTCAATACGGCCATTGCCCTTCAGGAATCTCATGGTGGTGTGCTGCTGGTCGATTTTGCGCCGCTGGGCCATGCAGCTCTTCACCTTAACGCACGGCCCACTTTCGGGATCGTTGACGCATTGCAGAACCTGCACCGCATGGATTCTTCTCTGCTTGAAGGGTTGATGACTCACTGCAAAGGCGGCTTACAGCTGTTGGCCGGCCCGCAGCAGCCCCACTCGCTGGTGCCGACTGTGGCGGAAATGGCACGGCTCTTCGACCTCCTGGTGGCGCACTTCCGATACGTGATTGTGGATTGCTCGGGCCGGCTTGACCAGACCTCGCGGATGCTTTGTGACTTATCCAATGCCGTCTTGCTGGTGGCTCAGACCGATGTGGTTTCGCTGTGGAGCGCCAGCAAAATACGTGGTTTCTTGGAAGAGGGATCGGGCCGCGACCGAGTGCGTCTGGTACTCAATCGCTACAAGAAAATTCCTGGATTCAGCGATGAGGATGTAGCCAAGGCCACCAATTGCGCGCTACTTTGGAAGCTGCCCAACAATTATCAATCGATAGCGCCCGCCATCGACAAAGGCGCTCCTGTGGCATTACACGATAACCACGATATTGGCCGTTCATTCCGCTCTCTGGCGGCTACCTTGGCCGATGCTTCAGCCACGGCCGAAGGTTCGCTGGACCTGACCTACCGGCATGACAAGGCCGATGGCAAGAAAAAAGCTGCCGGCCGATTGCTGATTTCGCCATTACGCGCTGGCCAGTAATCCAGTGGTCAGTAAGGAAACTTCTTCCAGTTAGATCTAATAATTTGTCGCCGCTCGCTGTTCAACTTGATTCAGTCTTCTCCACAGAAATGCAGCTACGCCCCAGATCACGAATAGCGGAATTAAACTAGGCAAACCATGCATTCCTATAAGTTCTCCAAGGTTGAATGCACCGTGAGCTTGTCCACCAGCATTCTCTGAAAGTGTGAGCATGGACGCCTGGTTGAGGGACAGTTTGCCGGCCCAAAAGGAAGGCGTCAGCAACTGGGTAAGAGCGCAACGGAACCGATCCGGCGGCTGTGCAGTGATAGAGACTGCCATCAACGAAAACAAACCGCTGCAAACAGCTAGGGCAACCACTACTCGGCGCCAGATTCGATTTGCGCGGTCCCAGACTGGAGCCAATCCCAAACACAGCAGCGGCAGGCCTGCGCCCATGTAACGCGGCCCGTACGACCAGCCTCCATCCCAAGCCGAGAACGAAGCATTAAAGAGGAGGTAATAACCGGCGACGGCCGACGCGGTCACAGCAGCAGCGTGAGTTGCGCGATTTTTCCATAGCACTCTCAATCCGAAAGGAGTCGCAACTAAGATGGGAGAAACTATAAAAAGTCCGCGGCGGCAGCCGAACAACAGCTTCAACATGACTTCGACATGCGGATAAGTCAGCCCCATGTAACCGTGCTTCATCCAAGGGAAGGCTCCCTCCTGGTAATACGCATAGCTGGGATGGAAAGCCGAGCCGAAGGCGCGATCCTGATAGACCATCAGCACGGCAATGCACGCAATCGCGCCAAGCGATATTCCGCCAGCAGAGCGCATCCGGCGTGACCATCCTTCCGGCCAAACTTGCGCCAGCGCAAACACAGCAAGAATCATCGACGCCGGCGCGGCGGGATACTCCGACACGGTCGCCCACCCTGCGCTCAAGCCGAGTGCAACCCCCCAGAGGAAGTCACTCCGGGCACGCTCACTGCTGCGTAGCATGATTCCTGCCGCGAGCGCGAACAGGAGGCACGCAGCCGCAAGTGCATGCCCCCAGAAAAGTGTTGCGTATGCCCAGATTGGTGTTGCGAATGCCATGGATAGCGCGGCAAATGCAGCACCACCTTCGCTGCTGCCGAGTTTCAAGGCGATCAAAAACAAACATGCACAAGCGAAAGCAGCCGGAAGAGCAACCGCAAATAAAGTCACAAAATAGGATGTAGCAACCCAGGCGCGGGGCGACGCGGGATCGATTCCTACTGCGCGCAGCAAAGGTCGCTCTAGCGCCGCTGCCGGCACCGCGAGCAGCGCCAGTCCTGGCGCCTTATCAGAATAGTAATGGCCCTGGTAGTACGCCTTGTCGTACGTGTTGTCATGATAGGCATCGATGCGCAGGGTTTGCTGTTCCACGATGGCGCGCACTAGATCGAAGCGCGAGTTTTGATTCCAGCCGCCACCTTGGTAAAAGTAGGCGTAGGAAATGAATGCCACGGCGGATATCAGGAGTGCGCGACGTTTGATAAGCAAACTCGCTGGCCCTCCGCTCATCGGATCTTCGCCTGGGGATTGAAATGCGAAACAAGGCGCAGAGCTGTAGCGCGGCCTTCGGGTGAATCGATCAGGTTATTTGATTCCTTTGGATCATTCGTCCAGTCATAGAGCTGGTGGCCGAACTTTTCGTGCGTGATCAGGTGCCATCTAGGCGCGACCAGCGATTTCATCCAACCGTTGGTAGCGATAGGTATCTTCCCTTCCACAACCCGATCTGCCGGTACGATGATGTCAGTCTGCGCCAGCTCGGAAATCGGATACGGCCAGTTGGTTTGCTGGTTCTGCGATTTCCATAATGCACTCAGGGAAGGCCCCGGAAACACTCCTGGTTCACGATCCGCCAGAAGATCCATGACGGTGCCAGGTATCCCAGTGATGCTAACTGGCACTGCCACCCTCAGACCTTTCGGAATCTGCTGAGGATATGAAATTATTAGCGGCACCTGGATCAACTCGCGGTACAAGGCAGCGCCGTGATAGCTCAGACCATGTGCACCGAGTGATTCCCCGTGATCCGAGGTAATAACGACAATCGTATTTCTTGCTTCCCGCCGTTCCAACTCCCGCAAAAGCCGCCCAATGTAGTCGTCAACATATTTGAGGCCAGCATCGTATTCATCAACGGTAGTTCCGCGATCCCAGTCAGGCTTCGGATAACCTGGGGGGCCGCCATAGGAATAATGGACATCCAAATAATTGAGGAAGGCAAAAAAAGGATGTTGGCGGTCACGGTCAATCCATTGCATCAGTTCCTGATTCACCGCACTCGCACGCTTTCGCACACCATAGGCGCCGCCAAAATCGCCGGAGCCTTCGGAGTCCTTATCCAGCCAAGACTCTAGCCCGAGGTAGCGAAGCGCTCGCGTCACCTTACTGTTCTCACTACGGTCGAGGTAAAGGCGCGCGAATTCCCTGCCGTATAGCGTCCGGACGAATGAATCGCCGACGGAATCGAAGTAGTCTTCGAAGTGAATGAAGCCTCGCCCTAATCCCACATTGCGGGTGAAATAAATCCGGTTCGCGGAAAAAGCGCCAGTCCTATATCCCCTATGTCTCAGCACTTCTCCCAACGCGGGATAGCCGCTAAGACTTTTTTCTCCCCAGCCTGGCCAGGGCATGGCTTGGACATTTTGCATTCCATGTTCGGATGGAGCACGTCCAGTCAATAGAGAAGCATGAGAAGGCAGACTCCAGGAGCAAGGCGCAATCGCATTTTCAAACAGCACGCCCTGGCTGGCGATCCGGTCAATTTCGGGACTGGTGGGTCGGGAATAACCGTACGAGGAAAGATGGTCGGCGCGCAACGTGTCCAACACAATCACCAACACGTTGGGCGCGGACTGGGGCGCGGCGGGCAGTCTGGCAACTGCGATTTTTTCATGCGCCCATTTGCCGCCCTGAATTGCCCACCATGTCAGCAGGAAAACTGCCGCCAACCATGGTGTCGACTTCTTCCAGAATGTAACGCTTGACGCTTCCCTCTTTGCTATCCAGCGCGTGAATGCTACCGCGACTCCCAACGCCATAATCAAGCATGCGCGATGGTAGAGACGGTTGGTGAGGGCTAGCCAGTCATAAATGGTCAAGAACGTCAGCAGAAATACAAGCACTTGAATGGAGGGAATACGCTGTGACAAACGCGATATCAGCCAGACCGAGAGGGAGACAATCAGAAAAAAGCTCAGATCCACCAGAGGGGAGATCCAAAGGACTTCCTTGGACACATGCACGAGCCGCCCCCACTGCGTCCAATTGATTCTCTGGAAAAGCAGCAGTCCGCCGCCTTCCGTCAGCCCGGCAAAAATGCCGAACCACGTGGCGACTAATACGAGTGTCTCGATGGACACGGACGATCCGCTGTGGAATTGGGATCGCAGAGCGGAATGACGGTTGATCATTCGGTGTGCCCGCACAAATCTAACATGCTCTGATTCCGGGACTTCAATTGAGCACCGTTCTTATTGGTCTCACCGGAGCATTGGCGGTTGTGTTCGCAGCCAACCCAGATAGGATAGATCCTCGAAACGGATACATGACATTTTCCAGAACATCCACGAAGCCGCAAACGCGGACAGTGTCTGATTCGGGAGCGCTTCTACTCTTTCTCCTAGCTGGCGGCTTGGCCGCACGTCTGCTTCTCGCACACCTCACCTTTCTGAATCCAGACGAAGTCTTACATTATTTATTATCCGCGGAGCCTTCGTTCGATATGGCTTACAAGGCCAGTCTCACTACGGCGCATCCTCCTCTATTGATCGTGCTTCTGCACTACTGGCGTTTGTTGGGCAACTCCGAATTTGTTTTGCGTCTTCCTTCGGTGCTAGCGGGAACGGCGTTCTGCTGGATCATGTTCCTGTGGTTACAAAGAATGACAGACAGGACAACTGCCTTAATCGGCCTTTCTCTTCTTTCTTTCTCTCCTTCGCTAATCTCGCTTTCGGCGGAGAACCGGCAGTATTCGTTGTTAATGTTTTTCTGCGCATCCAGCCTGTACTTTCTGGAACGTGCAATAGGAGAAAATTCAGCGGGCATGATGCTGCTGTCTTCCCTGTCACTCTATCTGGCACTGCTGACCCATTATTCTTCCTTCATCTTCGCGCTCACGCTTGGGATTTACGCGCTAGTTCGAGTGCGCACAAGCAAGCCACGGACCAGAGTAGTCGTGGCATGGATCGTCGGCCAACTCGGAGCCTTGGGACTGTGCGCGTTCTTATACGTCAGTCAGATATCCAGGCTAAAAAGCCGCGGACTTCCTAGTGAAATTGCGAATACGTGGTTGCGCGCTTCCATTTTCCACTCCGGCCAGGATCATTTCGTTACTTTCTGTGTGCGGAATACCGTTCGCCTGTTCCGATATTTTTTTAGTCACGGCACCATCGGAGTCGTGGCTCTGCTGCTTTTCGTACTGGGCATCGTTTCACTGTTGCGAGATAAGATATCGCCTCAGGATCCCCGGAATCCTACTTCGCGGCAGTCGGCGCTGCTGTTGGGATTGCCCTTCTTGATCACCTTGAGCGCAGCGTTCGCCGGCCTTTATCCCTACGGAGGAACGCGTCATGACGCTTTGTTCGCCGGATTTGCGATGGCAGGCGTGAGCATTGGGCTGACGCGTTTGGAGGTTTGGAAGAAATGGTTAACGCCAACGGCGGTCGCCGGCGCACTCCTGATTTGCAATCTCTTTCCGTCTCCAACTCCGCCCTTCATTCTGCCAAAGAATCAGAATCGGAAGCTGATGAATGAGGCTACTAATTTTCTCCGCTCTTCCGCGCCCCCGGGATCGGTGTTCTTCACGGATTATCAGGGAGCTCTCGTGCTCAGCTATTACTTCTGCCCGGCCAGGCTAGTCCCATTCGAGCAGCCACAACGATCATTCCTCAAATCCGACTGCGGCACCTATCAAGTCGTCACCTTTACTAAGACAATTTGGAGTTTCGAACCAGCAATTTTTCCTAACACACTACGCGAGATGCAGCAAACATATGGCTTGGGTTCCGATGCGACGGTCTGGTTGTTTCAGGCTGGATGGATTAATGAAAACGAAGATAAGTGGATCGCCGAACTAAAGCAGTACGGTTGTCATGAGCCACGGAATTTCGGACCGAATATTTTAATTTGCCAAATGACGCTACGCTGACGGAACCAGCACTTGGCATTTAGCACTTAGCATTTGGCCACGATGGGGATCTTGCTGTCCCCTTGGTCGCAGTGTCCGGAGCACATTCTCTAAAAT
>WNFC01008122.1_pt1 | contig 11576 bp, 10 predicted proteins | sample 5400541 | NCBI WGS metagenome assembly WNFC01 (sample SAMN13153342, study PRJNA577476) | soil metagenome | isolation source: 120 cm saprolite under Douglas fir tree site 2 hole 2 replicate 1 | place: USA:California | collected 2015-04-18
CCCTCGGTGCGGTCGACCGTGATCGCGGATCACATCCTGTACGTGCGCCTTTACCAATTCACCACGACGACCACCGACGAGTTTCACTCAGCGTTGACCTCGGGCTTGCCCGGCGCCAACGGTATGGTGTTGGACCTGCGCGAGGACCCGGGCGGGTTCATCGATCAAGCCGACCATGTCATCAGCGAGTTCGTCTCGAGCGGGGAGACCTTCGAGTTGCACGATCGCTTCGGCACCGTGGACAAGCACACGGTGAGCGGTGAGCACCTCGCAGCGTCGATACCGCTGGTCGTCCTGGTTGACGCCAACAGCGCGTCTGCGGCGGAGATCGTCGCCGGCTCGCTTCAGGTCCACCATCGCGCCAAGCTGGTGGGCACGGTGACCTTCGGCAAGGGGTCGGTACAGCAGGACTTCCCGCTGAACGACGGGGCCGACATTCACCTGACGGTCAAGCGGTGGTACCTGCCCAACGGCGTGACGATCGACCACAAGGGTTTGACACCCGACGTCACGATCCCGCTGGCGAGCACGAACGACCAGTTCGACGTCCAGCAGCCGGCTAACGGCTACGCCAAAGACGCGCAGCTCAACTCTGCCCTGAGCGTGCTCGCCGGTGGGTAGACTGGCATCCGCGACGGGCGGTTAGCTCAATTGGCAGAGCGCCTCGCTTACACCGAGGAGGCCGTTGGTTCGAATCCATCACCGCCCACGCTGACAGACAGCTTCGCCACGATCGAATCGATCTTGCGAATGAGGTTTGGAGCTCGGTGTGGGCGAGGCGAGTAGCCCTGGACACGCCCGTGCATGACGTAGATATCCGTGAACAGCTTGGCAAGGAGTTCGCGCCGGCCAGGAGGTATGCGCAAGGAGCTCACTGAGCCGGGCGCCGAGGGACAAGCGAGAGGAGCCACTGACGGACCTTGTCGCCACGAGGGACAAAGGTGACGCGGTCAGGCCGAACGGCCGCATGGCTCCCGAGGACGTGTCGACGATTCCTGTCGGGGTGACGAATGCCGCCAAAGTAGGTGACAAACGACGCTTTGGTGTAACAAGATAAGGAAACCAACTGCACGGTGGTGTGGCTGTTTGCGGCTTGTGAGCGACGCTGTTAAAAGCCGAATATCCGGTTCCGCCCCAGGGTTCTAGGGTATACGATGTCACGAGTGCCAGGGCTGGATGGCGATCGCGGTGGACTCGAATCTCCCACGAACAGTTCGTCGCAACGCGTGTTCCGCGCACTAGCTGCGAGCGATCGCCCGATGGGTGTTGACCTTATCGCCGCCTACACCTTGCTCCCGCGCGATGTTGTTGCGCAGGCCCTGTTTGAACTCCTAGATTCAGGTTTCGTGATTCAAACCGTACCAGGATTAACCGACCGAACGATCTGGCGCGGTCGGTTCAAGGCAGTTGAGCTCAAGCGGAGAGCGGCGGGGTAGCAACCGCTGACAGTAGCCCTGTCCAAAGGTCAGGTCGTCTGTTGGAGGCATCGGCGAGCACGCCCGTAGCCCTGAGCTGAGCTGCTAATCGCGCTGGTGTAGCTTGCTGCGTCCACAAGTAGTTCTCCGGTTCAAAGAGCCATGCGGTTAGCTTCTCGGCCTCATCTTGACGAAACCGTACGTTCCTTTCTAGGGCGCCTTCGTATTCGCGCTGCGAGATAAAAGTGCATCCGAAGTATGAAGACCACGACTTCCAGTACAGCAAGCACAAGGCTCGCGGCAGCCTTGCGCGGTCGGGGTAGAGGTCCACGAGTAACGCAAGCGCAGCCACGAATTCACCGTATCTGCCCCACGCAAGCACACGAGGCGAGTGAAATCCATGCTGAGCGCGCTCCAACAATCTGTCGATGGGACGCGTGCCTGGGAGCCTGCGGAGGCTCAAGCGAATCAGCTCAGATGCCATCCTGTCGAGCAAGACGCAGGCGAACTCGTCTTGTTCATCCTCCGAAGCTGGCCCAAACGCAGAACGTCGGCGTTCACCGGCACCTTCGCGCGCCGCCATCAGGCTGCGAACCCACTCTCCGCGCCGTGCTTTCGCCGCGCCTCTCCATACCCCTCCATCAAGTAGCCAAATGGCGAATCGTGTGACGAGGTGTACTCCACTCGCACCACTCCACTGACTCGCCACAATGATCCAACCGACGAGAACTCCTGTCGGCCGCAAACGCCATCGGAGAACCGCAGCTGGCGGTGCAGCGCGCTCGCTGTGTAGCAGGCTCGCCAGTTGATCAATGAGCCGCACGAATCGGGGTCGGAGCACGAGCCAGCCACTAAGCCAGGTGCCCAAGCGCCAGGCAACGATGACCAAGATTAGTGCAATGGACAGAACTGCAGCCGACCTTGCCGTTGCCGTTGCAATTGAAAGCCATTGGGGAACGTCAGTCTTCGCGAAATCAGCTGCTCTAATGGCGGCGTCCGGAAGAATGGTTGGTAACGCGATTGAAGCAGCAGCGAGTCCAATGAGAAGGCCGACCAATTGGGTTCGCCGATCTGTTACTTCTCTGATCTTACTATTGGCGTCATCAAGCACGAACCGAAATGCATCAACGACCGCCTCGGAACCGTTTGCTTTTGCGGCCACGAGGCTCTCGATCGGTTGCCGCAGATAGCCGGATGGGTAGGCGTGAATTAGCGATTCATACAGAGGCACGACCCCCGCAGAGCTGGTGACAGGCGCATAAGTCAGCCGGCTGCGCAATGAATCGTCGACCATGTCTACGGCGTCCCCCAGTTGGACGGAAAGCGTCGAAGCCTCGCTATGGACAGCTTGCAAGCTTGCCTGCATCCGGACGATTGGCGTGTTTAGGCGACGAAATCGCCCAAGCATATAGTGCGAATCTGCATGCGAACTCATCCTGGGACTAAGTAGTCGCGCACCCTCTGTCACTAGGCGGGCCAGGGATTCGAGGGCCAGGCTCCACCTTTGTTGCTGGCTACGTAGACGATCGAACGCAGCAGACACTGCATCGCAACGCTGAGACAAGGAGAATTCCACGTCGGTTAGGTAGCCGACCAACTCGCCGACATCCTGCTCGAACTCCTCTGGAGTACTTGCGACAGGTAGAAGCAGATACAGCGGCCGATAAATGTCATCGACAGCTTCCCTACGCAGTGCTAACACGCGACCTCTTAAGACGCCCCATCCAATCCCGTGTGCGCGAGGATCCGGGGATTCCAAGCATGCCTCGGTCACGGGTGCGAGCATTGAGGCGCTGTCCCGTGCGTATGCTTCCGCTGACGAGACAGCCTCAGACGGACTCGCGATGAAGAACAGGGGCGCCAGGCACGGGATTGCGCCGACGGAGGGTTCGGACTCGCGTAGGCCGCACGCGCGCATCATCGACCAGAAGACAAACTCCAATTCGGCCCAGAAGGAGTTGTTTAGGGCGTTGGCAGCATCGTCCGCCGTGATGTGCGGTGGCTCGTCAGGAGCCGTTGTCGGCGGCGCCCAGTCTGTGGCGCTCGACCAGTAGTTTGCGAGTCGCAGAAGCGGCATATGCGTCAGCTCCGTGCCTTCGTCCGCGAACTCAAGGATGCGCCATGTCCAGAAGATGCTGTCCGAAGCAGCCAACTGGCCCAGGGCAATGTCCTCTCGCTCAAATCCGGCCTCAATTTCTTCTCGAAGTTCCGCCTGCGGAGCCAGCAGTCGTGCCAGCGCTTCAGCCACACTGTCACTGTTCCAGCGGCCAAACAGACAGCACCTGTGACGTGCGAATAAGTCGCGAACTGCGCTTTCACTCAGTGGATCTGAGGCTAGGCGTGCGTACTCCCTCAGACAGTCGATCGTGAGTGCTAGCCATTCCGTGGCATCTGTGGACGAGAGCCATAGAAGCTCGTCCCGCGGGAGTTGGCTTAGAAGGGTAGCCAAATGTTCGATCCACTCTTGATGTCTCGCTAATACGTCCGAATCTGAGGGCGCGCTCACGGCGGAGCTGAGGGGGCCCAATCGCCTCAGAGCGACAGAAGTCTCCCTGCTGAGTGAGGACATGACCGACGGAGTTGCGTAGACCAGATCAACAGCGCCATGTGGATCCAAACCGAGCCTGGCCTCAGGAAGCTGCAGCAACTCGTGCATCGCGCTCTCAAGCGACGTCACATATTCCTGTCCTGAGCTGGGACTTTGCGGCCATTTATTTGGATGGCTGGCGACCACAGCGAGTCGACCAAACCTCGGTTGAGCAGAGGCCTCGCGGGTTATTGCAGGGGGTACAGGGCGGCTGTTAGCGGCGTTTTGAGGTGGAGGTTCTGACTGCATCGGGCTTGGTGCCCATTGAAACCGCCCATTCACCTCTGGTCAATGGGTTTTACTCAGGGACTGGAATGAGGTGCGCTCAAACTTTGGCCTTCGGAGTCGCGATATGCCGAGGCAAGTTCAGTTCCGAGTACAAGGCTTGGTTTCTATGCCCGACCGTTCCTGGGAGGCCAGCCGCGTGATAATTGTGGGACACCCCATCTTGCCTACGATGTTTCAAACCCAGACTGGCGCACCTGTTGCAGATAACCGGCCTACAAGGCATGATGACTGAATGATTCGTAATCGATCTCGCCGAGTAACGCTACTTGGTGCTCTTGCTGACCGACAACGGGCCGGCCTTTCAGCAACGTTCTCGCACCCGGGATCCCACGCAGCTCCAGGAAATCGACCGGACCCAATTGAGGTCGACAAGGGTGGAAGACGGTGGCACCGTCAGGCGGAAGAGGGACCTCTCACCGAAGAACGTGGCGAGAGCCCCGATCCACCGAGGCCGACGCCTCGCCCTCGACCCCCGAGACCCCAGACACGGAGCCGTCACGAATCTGCCTTGCGGCAGTTTACAGGACTAGATCCAGACGATACGAAACGACGTGGCGAGAGCCCAGATCCACCGCGACCAACGCCTCGCCCTCAGCCTCCAAGGCCCGGGACAAGAGAGCGTGGCGAATCCAAGTTCCGGCGCTTCGCATCACAAGATGCAGGGGATCTCACGAGAGAGCGCGGCGAGAGCCCTACCCCACCTAAGACGAAAGAGCGAGGTGAGTCGGCGGGTTGACTAGCTGACCGAAATATCCCATCCTGAACTCGGCGAACTTGACGTGCTGGTGGTCGCTGGTGACGGTGACGAGCACGCGAAGGTCGTAGAGAACGAACTACTCCGCCTAGGGGCTCGATTCCTAAGACTCGATATTTCGAACGTCCAAAGGTTCAGTTTCACAAGTCGTCCGGGTACCCCTCTCAGCATCGAGGGAAGACAAGTTGGTACCGGCTCAACAGTTTGGTGGAGACGACCTGGTTCACTCGACATCTCTGGTATGGCTGCGGACGAGGCGCTGCTCGCAGAAGCCGAGGCGTGGACTATCTTCGAAGCGGTGATCCGGTCGTCTGGAGCCCGAATAATTGACCCACCATGGATCATCCATCAAGCAGAGGACAAGATGTACCAGCTTCAGTGTGCACAAACCCTGGGGTTGGTAATACCGGACACGCTGGTCACCAACTCTATTGCGGAAGCCCGAGCGTTTTTGAACGTCGGTCCGATTGTCGCGAAGGCAACGTCGTCCGGTCCAGGTCTAGCGCCATTTGTGGACGAAGTCACGAGCGATCTTGTCGACCTCGTAACAACGCTTCCGGTATTCCTCCAACGTGCAGTTCCTGCCGATGCGGATCTACGACTAGTTACCATTGGAGATCAGGTATCTGCTTGGCGACGCCAAAGGAGAGCGGGCGATCCGTGGGATTGGCGCGCTATCGACCCGTCTGGCCTTGACTTCCACGCGATGAGCGACGCCGGCATTGTCTGGCCAGCTGTCCGGCTGGCGCAAGTATTAGGGCTCACATTTAGTGTTCAAGACTGGCTAGACATCCAGAACGATCGAATATTTCTCGAAGTGAACCCTCAGGGACAGTGGCTGTTCTTGGAAGGAGCGGCTGAATCAGTCGCTCCTTTGATGGCAAAGCACCTCTTTCGTCAGTGACTGCGCCGAAAGAGCGAAACAATCTGCTGTCCGGCTACTGGCCCCGCTGGTTGCTGCGCTTCTGGTGGGATTTGCTACCGGGTAAGGTCGTCCCGGGGCAGGGTGGCTTGAAGGCTCCTGATTTCTCACCGCCTAAGTGGATTAGTGAGACGTGGGCGCAGACTCCCGAGGTCCTGGATCAGGCTCGCAAGGCCCATGACCGAGCTATGGATCGAGCGTCCGAGGCAGAGGCCAAGTCTGGTCGGACCCTGCAACTAAGCCTAGCGTTGCTTGCATCGGCCATTGCCATTTTGGGCTTTCAACTCACCGTCATCCGCTCGCAAGGCTGGCCGTCGCTTCTTTACCTTCTCGTTCTGCCGGCTATTGCAGCGGCTGCTTGCTTAGCTCTCGCAGGTGCAATTGCGGCAGAGGGAGATCGGCCGGGGCTGTACCACATGCCCGGCCCGGCGGAGGCAGGAAACGACGGCAATCCAATTCGGGGCTTGGTGCTGGCTGAGGAGCGCGGCAGGTTCCTAGCGAATTGGACGTCGACAAACAAACTGAACGACTTATTGAAAGCTCGGGCGTGGCTTACACGTGGGCTCGTGCTCTTGGTCGTCGCGGCGACGGTGACGGCAGCGATGCAGGTGCCTAGTACCGGCTTCGGATCGGGGCAACCCACAAAGCAAACCAGTGCGAGCTCGGCCCGCCCGTAAACGCCCCTGCGGTCCAATGACCTTACGATGGTGTGGGGCAAACTGAACCCTGAAACTGAATGCGCTGGGACGACGTTGAGTTACTGCGGCTGATTCACGAACTGGAGCAATCCGAGTCTGGCTCCCTTGCCAACGGTTTCAGACTGATGGAAAGGGCCCGTAGTGGGAAAGACATCGATTTTCAGAAGGACCCCGCGCTGCTAACGCATGAACTTCTCCTCGCCCGAAGCGCCGGCCTTCTGACCTTCGACGATCGTAGCTGGCCCGGCCAACTCATGCCTAATCCGGACCAGGATCCACACCTGTGGCTGCAGCGCATTCAGACGGTTCGGTTGACGCTCGCCGGCCGGGATCGCGCCTTGGCGCGAGTGTTTGAAGGAACGCATCCCGATCCGGGCGAGGATGATGGGCGCCTAATACCTAGCTCGAGTCTCACAGCCATCGCTCAAGCGATCTGTCAGGACTATCAGGACTGGCAGCTGCGGCGATTTCTACAGGACTCAGACATTCCTGACGAGCTGGCTTTAGCGTCGGCCGACTTATCCGATTGGGAGTTCGTCTATCTCGTATTCGACCAGCTTCTGCAACGCGGCTCAAATGGCCGTCGGACCGTGCGCAGGTTCATCGGTAAGTGGCTTAGCAATCAACTCCAGATGATTCCCGAAACGGCGAGTCGCCAAGCAATCCTGTCTGGGCTTTCCAGGCACGGATGGCATCTTGTGGACGGAAATCTCGTTATCGGCGACCGGGCATCCATTGGTGCGATCGTGTTGAACCCTGTTGACCGAGCTGCACGGTTTGCGGCCCTGCATCCCGAAGTCCGCGCGGTGGCTGCACGCTACATCGAGAGCGATCGAATCGAAGTTGCAGTACCGGAAGCTTTCAAAGCACTTAGGAACCGGGTCAAGGAGATGTCCGGCCTCGAAATAGACACCAATGACATCATGGCGAAGGCGTTTGCTACCGATGATCCGCCAATTCACTTGACCAGTCTCTCCACTCAGACGGGGCGCGACATTCAGGCCGGCTTGAGATTCATGTTCATGGGGGCTGCTCTCGCCATCCGGAACAAAAGCGCGCACGAATTGCTCGAACCCATGCCAGACGAAGAGGCCTTCGAAGAACTGGGACTCCTAAGCATGCTTTTCAGGCGGCTTGACCGAGCTGAGGCTCGTCGGCCATCCACAGCCTGAGGGCCACATAGTCCCCTTCTTGACAAAGCTGCTCGGTAGGGTCGCCGGTGGATCGACGCATCAGCTCCGCTAGCCGCCCAATTCGCGTCGCTGGCAACACCAACTCCGACGGATCTTGTAATGGCGAGCTGACCTGACCAGTTAGACGGTCCCCTCGCGGCCTTCGCCTTCCGTGGTGGTTCCGCTGCGGCAGCAACCTCTACAGAAGAAAGCTCTGCCAAAGGCGAAGGGCGCAAACGTCAGCCATGGAAAACGTGGACGACATCAAGCCAATGAGGTTCGAAATTCCCAGCCCCTCCCTCACGCCCTTGACACTAAGACTGTCGCGTGGTAATGTCGGCGTCTGATGACCGAACTCGGCCTGAATGAGTACTTGGCAGCGAACCCGAAGGTCGTAGGGGTTCTGAGTGCGGCCGTCTCCCGCGAGGAGTCCCGCGCGACTGATCCGAACTACCTCGGCTGGGAGTGGTATGACGTCAGGGCATATCCGGCAACCCTCATGAAGCTCGTTGTCGATGGACTGATTCGGGTCAACTTCAAATCGAACAGTGCAACTTGCTACCTCCTTGGGGACCTGGCGGCGACCAAGCAGGCGCTCGCCGAGCGCCAGACATAGACCACGGTCTCCCGTGGCTAGTACGCAGGTATCCCCGTGAACAATTTCAGGCTTGCGTCTCGCTACGGCCACGCCATTTTTTCTGGCTGGCCTACGAGCCGTCATGGTCGCGACTGGAGGAATTCTCTGGTCGCATGGCGGACTCATTGCCACAGTTGTGGGCGCGCTGATGCTGCGGTGGGCGCCGACGCTCTACCTTGCTCGTCGTCACGCTGAAGGCCAGTTGTGTCCTGATCCCGATGGTCACCAGGCAGCGGCTAATCCCTTGAGCTGAAAAATGAAAGGATCAACGCCAAACATTCAGAGGATCCGCCTGCTCAACTACAAAGCGTTCGCTGATTTCTCGGCGTCGTTCGGCCACGTTGCTCTACTGGTTGGGCCTAACAGCGCGGGTAAGTCGACCGTGATTGAGGCGCTTAGGGGAGCTTCAGCGATGTTGCGCCACGCTCGACACTTCCGAGCAACTTCCCTGATCGATCATGGCAATGAGCAGCATTGGGTACATCCCTTTCGTTTTGGACAATTTGCGATTGAGGCAGACAACCTCCGGCATGAGTTCCGTTCGGTAGACTCCAGTCTCAAGGTCAGTTTCGCTGGCGGCGCCAGCTTGGAGGCGCTCTGGCCCAAAGATGAAGCTGGCGGCTTCTTCCTGTTGCGGAGAATGGGATCCGCTCAAACGCGCTATCCCGAAGATGTCCGCCAGTCATTTCCACAGATCGGACTTGTGCCACTACTGACTCCGCTCGATCGTAATGAAGAATTGCTCAATCCGAACTGGGTGCTTAAGAATATAGACGGGCGTCTTTCAAGCCGACACTTTCGCAACCAGTTGGCCTTGCTCGTATCGGAAGGCGGCGAGGCAGACTCGGGCTGGGAGTCATTCCGGGAATTCTGCGTGAAATGGCTGCCAGAAATCAGGATGGACCCTCCGACTAGGCGCGACGCAGAACTCGATGTCCTTTATCGCGACCCAATGGGCGGGGCGGCAAAGGAAATCGTTTGGGCTGGCGATGGTATACAGGTGTTTGCTCAGATCCTGGTCCATTTGTTTCGTCTACGACATAGCGATGTGATCGTATTGGATGAGCCCGATGTTTACCTCCACGCCGACTTGCAGCGTCGCCTAATTCGGCTGCTCGACAGTCTGGGGCCTCAGGTAATTCTTGCGACTCATTCGGCCGAGATGCTCGCAGAGGCGGATCCTGAAGGCGTCGTTTGGATGGACAAGACTCGGCCACACGCGGTTCGCGCGCCCGATCCGGCGCAACTGTCTGGGTTGTCAGTCGCGATAGGGACTGCATTCAACCTTCCCCTAGCGCGTGTTCTGAGAGCTCGCCTGGCTCTCTTCCTGGAAGGCGACGATGTTCGTTTTCTGCGCCACCTCGGCCACACGCTGGGGACAGAGCGGCTCGTCGCTGAGTCCAATCTCGCGGTCGTTCCACTGATAGGGGGTAGCAACTGGAGACGGCTTGAGGGGTTCACCTGGCTGGTGCACGAACTATTGAAAGACACAGTCCAGGGGCAGGTCATATTAGATAGGGATTTCCATTCGGCAGAGGCAATAGCTGATTTGACGTCCGCTGTGAGTGGCTACGGTCTCCAATTGCATGTTTGGGAACGCCACGAGCTCGAAAGTTACCTCTTGCACTCTGCGGCGATTGCGAGAATCTCGGGAGCGGATCCTGATTGGCTTGATGCTCAACTCGCGGAGATATCCGCCGGCATGTACGGACTCTTCTTAACCCAGATGATCGCCACCCGATATGCAGATGGGTTGGATCGGGGAATAGCGCTAACAACTGTGGGCAAGGCCTGCGAAACTGAGATGCAAGAGTTCTGGACCGATCCGGCAAAGCGAGTTGCGCGCTGCCCGGCAAAGGAGTTGCTCTCGGCGCTAAACGACAAGCTGACACAGCGTGGGTTCGATACGATCTCGTTTGCACGTTTGGCGCGAACAGTCAGGTCAACTGAATTGCCGAGCGAGTTCTGCGAACTGCTGAGACGCATTGACCGCAAGCTAAGGTAGCTAGTTCTTCGTGTTGGCGATCTGGGTCCTATTTGTCGGGCGATCCACCACGGCATCGCGAAACCAATACGCCTAGCGCCGGTTTCGTAATTTGGATGGCTTTAATGAGGCGAGCCACTCGAAAGTCTGGAACTGTCTACGTGATCAGGCGGCGCGAGCCCCGTCAGCTGTGACTCCTTTCCATAACCGCCAACCGCCTCTTCGCCGGGATCAGAGACGGCTGACGGCGGTGCGGGCGAGAGTCTCGACCGCGGTCGGGTCGGTGCTCGGGGTGACCGCGATCGTGATCACGACGTTTGACTTGAACACGAAGATCATGGTCCCGCCAGTGCCGGAACTCGTAAACGTGTACTCGACTGCCTTGTCGCCGATTCCGGTGGCTACTTTGGCCGTACCCGAAGTATTGGCGCCTTTCAGGGCAGCGGCGAGCTTCTCGGGCGAGATGGAGGCGGCAGAGGTGATGCTCGGGTAGACCTGGGCGACGACGATCACGGACGTCGTGAAGTCTGCGCTGCCATAGAGGCAAGTCCCTGCCGTTGCCGCCCCACTCGAAGCCCCGATATCAGTAACTGTCACTCCGGTCGCGGCGGACGCGTCGGCTGCGGTGACCAGCTTGCAAGCATCGACGATAGTGATCAGCTTCGCCTTGGGCGGCGAGGGGGTTACTGAGGCTTTTGAAGAAGCGTTAGACGATCCGCAGGCGCTCACCAGGAGCCCGCAGGTCGCGACCACGGCGATCAGGCCGCTCGGCGACATGGTTTTGGCGACCGCTCCTGTAAGAGTCATTTTGGGGCCCGTAGTGTCCCAACCGGGCAATGGCATGTCAAGCGAGTCACGACGGCCCGCGGGCGCCGAACCTAAGGCCGGCGCCCGCGTTCGACGACTAGCCCTTGGGGCCGACCAGGTCGCTCATCGCCGGCACTGTGGCCGTATCGCACGTGAAGCCCAGACAGCCCAGTTGCCAGCCGTCCTGGATCGTGCGCAGCAACGAGTAATGGTTGTAGGAGACGCTCGAGGTGCGGGCCGCGTGGTCGGAATGCGAGATGACGAGCGTGACGACATGCCCGCCGCCCTTGCCGGCGACTGAGCCACAGCATC
>WNFC01012714.1_pt1 | contig 11576 bp, 9 predicted proteins | sample 5400541 | NCBI WGS metagenome assembly WNFC01 (sample SAMN13153342, study PRJNA577476) | soil metagenome | isolation source: 120 cm saprolite under Douglas fir tree site 2 hole 2 replicate 1 | place: USA:California | collected 2015-04-18
CGATGTCCACGCCGGTCACCAGGTACGCGGCCTTGTTGTCCACGACCCCGCCATCGCGGACCTTCACCATCAGCGCATCGATATACAAGATGACGTACATGGCGTCCAGCGGCCGGGTCTGCCAGGCCGTGATCTCATCCGCGATCACGCCGGTGACATCGGAGACCAGCGACGGCGACACGTCCGCGCCGTACACCTCCGCCAGGTGCGCCTGGATATCGCGGGTGGTCATCCCGCGGGCGTACAGGGAAAGGATCATGTCACCGGCCGGGCCGGTGCGCCGCAGCCCTTTCGGCACGATCCGCGGCCCGGACGAGCCATTGCGGTCCCGCGGCACGCCGATCCGCACCTGGCCCGAAGTGGCCGTCAGTGTCTTGGGGTACGAGCCGTTCCGGGAATTCCCCGACCCGTTCCCCGCCGGGTCGCCTTTCGCGTACCCGAGGTGATCCTCCATTTCCGCGCCCAGCGCCCGCTCCAGCACCGCCTTCATCATCTGCCCGAACAGGCCCTCACGGCCGTCCAGGGCAATGCCCGCCTCTTTCGTATCCGCCACGATACGGTCGATCGTCTCCGGGCTGACCAATTGCGCCAGCCGCCGGGCAGCCGCTTCCTCAGCGGAAAGCACCACCTCCTGAATTCCCTCCGCGGCCAGGCCCCTGGCAACAATGGCCTGCACCGTACCGTTCTCGTTCGTCATCACGGGGAGTGATCCTCTCTCCAGCGCAACCTCCGTCACGCTGATCTCTCACGTCCCCCCTTACACACCCCATTCAACACCCCCCTGCCGGACGTGACGGGCAGCTCGATGCTGGTGTCAGCGAGGTCGTAGCTGCGGTCGCGGCCGTCGTCGCCGGTCCAGGACATCGCGCTGAACGCGGTACCGGGCAGGGCGGGGATGTCCTTGCCAGCCTCGGCCTTGCGGTAGGTGAGCAGGTCGAACCCGGCGGCGATGACCGAGGCGAACAGGTCGCCGGACCAGCCGCCCCGGTCAAAGCACAGCGTGGCCTTCGCCCCGTCCCCCGTGATGGCCCGCAGGTCCGGGAGCAGGTCCTTGACCTGGGCGGCCAGCGAGGCGGACGGCTCGGCCATGACCACCAGCAGCGGGTCCCCGGCCCCGTCGGTGACCCAGGTTTCCTCCGTGCCCGGGCCGGGGAACTTCAGCCGCGCGAGGTGCATCTTCTGCACATCCCGGGTGCCGAAATAGGCCCGGGTGTGCCCGTCGATATACAAGAACCCCAGGGCGTCCGGGCGGGCTCCGGCGTGGCGGCGGGCGATGGCCAGCTGCCAGTCCGCGGCCTTGCCGGCGGCGGCGAGCCCGGCGAGCTCGGATCGTCTTGACCTCCGGCGCCCGGTCCAGCCCGAGGACCCGGCCCAGCGCGGCGGGCGGGACCCGGGTGGCGCCCTCGGCCCGCGGCTCGCGCAGCAGCGCCAGGAACACGCACGCCACCAGGACCAGCTCCAAGCCGTAGAACCCGTTCTTGAGCTGGCCATACACGGCCCGGGCCGCCTCGGCTAGCCCGGTCTGCGCCAGGGCCGGCAGCGCGAGCAGCAGCCCGGCCAGCGGGTACTTCGCGCCGGGGACGAACACCGGCGCGGCGCCCTCGCCCAGCAGCCCGAACCGGGCCAGCGCCCGCTCGCCGTCCCGCGGCACCGGATCCGGCAGCACCGGCAGCGCGTCCTGCGTCCACGCCGGCTCCTGGCCGCCAGCCTCCCGGCCCGCGGTGTCCTCACGAGCCGGGGCAGCCGCGGCGGGGCGGGCCGGGACACGGCCCAGCGCGGTGCGGACCGCGAACGCCGACACCCCGCACTCCTTCGCGACCGCGGCCTGCGACTTCCCGGCCCCGGCCAGCTCCCTGATCTTGCCCGCCAGCTCCGGGGTCAGCTTCGACGGGCCCTTCGGCCCCCGGCGCGCGGGCAGCAGCCCGGCCAGCCCGTCCCGCCGGTACGCATCCGCCCACCGCCACACCGTCACGGGCCCGGCCCCGAACGCCGCCGCGACCTGCTGCTGCGTCGCCGCCCCGATCTCCGTCAGCTGCACCGCGGCCAGCCGCCGCCCCGCCTCGTCCCCGGCCTCCCAGCAGAACGTCATCATCCCGTGCAACTGCACCGCGCCGCCGCCCTCCGGCAGCGCCACCAGCCCGACCCCCGGCGCGACCTCCGCCGCGCCGGCGGGCAGCCACGGCAGCGGCGCCTGGGCCAGCCTCGCTGTCATCCCCGCCTCCCGGGACCGTCCTCCGGTACTCCGTAAATTATATCGCGTCATCCCCGCCTCCCGGGACCGTCCTCCGGTACTCCGTAAATTATATCGCGAACCTGGGCCGGATGCGGCCGGAAACACCAGAGAAAGCAAGGGGAAATCCCAGGCCAGATGCCCTGTAACGCTTAGTCATCAGAGCGTCATGTCAGGAGTCCTGAGCACCCGGCTCAGAAGGGTGTAACTGGCCGGCGGACCGGCAGTTGTCGGCAATGTAGAGGCGACGGGTTTACAGACCGCTGGTATATGTGCCCTGACCTGCGAATACATTCGCGGTTCCCGAATTTCACCGGCTATTCGCCAGGCGATCGCACCGTGAACCAGCCCTGTACCACGACAGGTCCTGTCTTCCCACGGTCTGTTTGCATAAGGCGGCTCGGCGAGCTATCCGAACTGATCATTCGCCTACGTGCGCGAACTCTCGGGCACAGCGGTATAGGACTCCAGCTGGCACAGTGTGTAGCAGCGTGGGGTCGTTGGTGTCCGTTGCCCCACGGAATCGCCAGGCCCGCGACGTAGGCGCCAGCAGTGCTGTGGTCGGCATGGGTGCGCAGCATGACCGCCGACTGCCGCAGTGCATCCGTCAGCTGTGCAGGCGCGGCCGACGCAGGCAAGGTGAGGCCGGCGGTCCACGTCTGCCAACCCGGCCGCCGGGCTCAGTCCGCCCGGGCAAACACGAGGCAGCCCATCGTGACCGCCAGGAGGGCCAGGGTAAATCCGCGGAGCAACCGAAGATCCCTGAAGATTTATGCCAGCGGACGGGGACTTGGCGCAAGCGTTACTGGACGTCGCACCACCCTAGGTGCACCAAGTCGCCTGGCGCGACCAGTGGCGGCAACTTGACGTGCGGGCTCACGGGCTCGACTCGGCGGGGGGTGACCTCCTCGTTGTCCTCGTCCACCACCGTGAGAGGAAGTGGCGGGGGCGCGTCGCCAAAAAGGCAATCGAAGACCGCGCGCGTCAGCAGCAGATCGAAGACGAGGTGTATTCGTGATTGTGAGCCGCCGTTGCGTGCCGTGTGGACGCAGCCGTGGTTGATCAGGTATATGGTGCCAGCTGACAGCGAGAACACCCAGCCATCGAGCGTGATCTCGGATGCGGGATTGGTAACCACCGGGAGGTGGAACCGCAGGCGAGAGCCAACCTTGCCATTCCTGGTGCGAATGATCAGGTTCTCTTCGTGGGCTCCGAGCTGCGCGCCTGGACCCATGACATTGACTCGAAAGTTCACGGCGTGCGGGAAGGCCGAGACGAAGCCCGCCAGCACCGGGTAGGCGGCTTGCCCGTGGAAGGACTTGCGGAGGCAGGACAGGTTGTGGTCCGTTGAGTAATCGTCGTAGCGGCCCGTCATGTTAAGCAGGCTGAACTGCGTGACCGTGCCACGGGGCCGGGTCCAGTATGTGATGTGACCCGGCTGGGTAGCGTCCGAGCCTTGTTCAGTTCGGCAAAGCCGTTCGATGTCTGCTCTGAGCTGGGCGAAGTAGTCCGGCTCCAATCGAAAGCGCCGCAAGCACCGGATGCCGCCGTCATGACGGTAGTCGGCCTGGCAAAGCCCGGCGAACAACTCCCCGGCCTTCACGTTGCGCCGCCCCGAAAAGGACACGATTCCCACAATGGCTCGAGGTCAAGCTGAATATCCGGCGGCACGGCTGCCCGTGCCAAGTCACCGGCGCGCAGTCGGTCGTGGTTGACGCGCACCGGCCGGACTTGTCCATGCCCGATCGATGCAAAGTAGTCCGCGAATTTACTGTCGTCACCAGAAGGCAGATCGCGGAACTTGACCCACAGCGCGGGGATGCCATAGGCGTGGCTCGCTATCAGCCCGTGCAGTGAGGAGGAGACGACCAGCTCGCACGACGTAATCTGGTCGATGAAGGTCTCGACGCCGCTCTGGACGTCAATCAGGCGGAAGTCGCCACCAGGTCTCCATGACCCGAGGACCCGCTGGGCGTCGGAGAAATGCGGAACCAAGCCGATACCTTGACGGTCGGCCGGGGCCGGGCGGTAAAGCCGCGGCAGCAAGAGCGCGGGATCCCCCAGTACGTCGGGACAGGACGCGCCGCACTCGATTGCCCGCTCTCGGGTCAGCAGACCTCGGACTGCGAGGAACCGCGCATGTGGAGAGATAACGTCCCGACGGTACATGATGCCCGAACCCCACACTGTGCAGTTATGGTCCGCGTAGGCGATGATGCTCCCGGCGACGAGATATTTGGGCACAGGGTCATCAGGTCGCGCGAACCGGGGGTAGACACCCGTCAGCCGACGGATCATCCAGGGCGTCAGCGCGTCGCCGAAGTTAGGGCGGCTCGGCGTCCGACACCAGAAGGCGCGCACCGCATCTGCCACCACTGTGTTTCTCCGTATCGGGCGCTTAGTTCTCACACGGCTCGAGGAAGGATTGCAGTTCTGCACGGATCGCGTCGTCCAGGCCTCCCCAACTCCAATACCAGCGGCAGAACTCCTCTGGTGGCCTCGCGGCGCTGGTGTTCGTCCAGGTGAAGTCCTCGCGGTGATGCTGCCACGCGAGCGCCCCGAGGACGTTGAACTCAGAGAACCCCCGCGGGGCCTGAGCCATGACATACGTTTCGATGTCGACCCCGTGGACTTGAACGGCGTGCGCGCGCACCTCAGGATAGAGCCAGCGGGGGTACACGAATGGCGGGTGTTGCATGTAATCGTTGTCGACTTCCCAGCCGAGGAATTTCTCCGTGGGCCGCCGCCAGGGGTGGTGACGCCCCAACAGCTTGTACGGGCAGTGAGCCACCCGTGGCTTCCCGCCTTCAAGCAGGTCTTCCGGGCAGATAGCCCGCGTGAAAACGCAATCCGAGTCAACGTGGCAGATCAGGTCGGCATCGCTAAACGTATCGGCCATGAGCTTGGTGACCTGTTGGCCGAGGTAGTCGTCGGCATAGTCACGGCAATACAGCACGTTGGCCTGGCGGGCGACTGAGGACCGGCGCAGCCACGGCTGGCTCGACCGGGGCACAACGACTAGCACTTCCCCGAAGCCCTGGCAGTACCTCCCAATAGAGGCGAGGCAGAATTCCAGCCAGGCGAGATCTCTCCAGTAACTTCGCACGAGCACGTCGCACCGCACCTCAGTTAGCATAAGCCCACACGACGTCAAGGTCCGCCTTGAGGTTGTTCGCTGCTTGGGAGGCTCAATGGCTACCCTTGATCGGACCGCCGCCACTGGCTCGCCCCCCGTTGTCATTACCACGCGAGAGAAACGTGATCTCGGGCTCATCGTCGCGGATGGTGTTCAGGCGGTGGTCTGCACCCCTCACCCGCAGCCGCACTGGATCGGGCTGCTGGCGGACGCCATCGGGGGCGGGTCAGCTACGACGAAGCGTTCCCTGCTGCCGGACGCTAGCAGGGAGGAGGTGAGGGCCTGGTTCCATGCCTGGGTGGATGAGGTCTTGCCGACCGGTATGGTGGCGCCAGAGATCCGGGTCCTGCTCCAGGATGATGTCTCCGGCCTCGTTGACCTCATGGCCACGCTGGGTGGTGTCTCCCGGTTCAGGCTACGCGTGCTGGTCGGGGCGCCGAACAACGAGTGCGGCTTTCACGTCGACACGGTCGCGCCGGGCGCTCCGTCGTGGGGTCTGCTGCGTGTCTACAACGGGGCTGGCACGGAGTACGCCGACCCGCTGGACGTGCGCAGCCTGACGGAATTTCATCGCTACCTGCGCTTGCGCGAGCGACTAGAGCGGTCCCGTGCGCGTGCTCGCCGCGACGGCGACGAGCATACGGCCGCGCGTGTTGCAACGGAAATAGCTGATCTGGATTCGGCACGACCATTCCTCAGACGACCGGATGCAATCCAGTTGGCCCCCGCAGGTTCGATCGTCGCGTTCAAGCACGCTGATATCCGAGACTACTGGTCGGATAACCCGGCAGCCGCTAGCTGGATCCACTGCTCGCCTATGGCAGGATGCCCGAGGCTTGTTGTCAACGTCACCTCACCGCAGTGGGCTCGCGGCACCAGGCGGGCAGCCGCACACGCTGGCACCCGCTGAGCGCCGGGTCCACAGACCGGAGCAGGCAGAGGAGTCGCTCCGAAGCGATGTCGGGTCCATAGTTAGCCCGGAACCACGCGCGTGGAGCTTGCGGCGTGAAGAGGAAAGCAGAGACTGCGGCGACAACATCATCGGTGCCAGTGAAAAAGGTCCCAGTAAAATGACTGATGTATTTCCAGCCGCCAAGGATGTTTCGGTTGGCTACCACGGGAACGTCGAGGCAGAGTGCCTCCGCGATCACCCGCGGAGAGGCATCGATCTCGTTCGGGACGAATAGGAACCTGGACGCAGCCACCATGGACAGAAAACTGCGCCGAGGCAATGGCGCACTGAACGACACACTGCGGGACGGCAGAAAATCAGCTGTCGGAGCACCGATCACCAAGCACCGCAAACCCAGATCCTCGCACAGTTGCGGGATGCACTGAGCTGCCAGGGCCCAGTTCTTGCGGCGCCGTTGCCAATCCGCGGTGCCGCCGACGTACACGAAGTCCACATGTTCGGCTGCGCTGCCCTGGGGGATAGTTGCTGGGTTGACCCGGCGGTAGTCAGTGAAGTCCGAGACGCTGATGAGAGCGCGTGGGATGTCAGTAGCAAGAAAGCGGTCCGGGTGGCGGAAGCAGTGACACCACACCTCGCATGCGCCCTCATACTCCATCGCGTCGCCATCCTCGACGCGGGGGAAGCCCATATAGCTGGACATCCCGGCGAGTCGGTAGCCGGCCCAACGCAGCTCAGCGAACTGTTGCTGCTGGCGCGGGGTGACGACCGGGCCGTTGAGCAGTGCCCATCCAGTAGGTCGGCCGAACCCATCGACAATCCCGAGGAAGGGCCACTTCAGGGCCCAAACCAGGTTCCGTCCACGCTGTGTCATCAAGTCCAGTCGGCCATTGCCAAACCTCCATCAGAATGATAGGACCGGTTTGTCTCGCACGCCATCTGATCGGAGGGTCGCGATGCCAGAGTCGCTTCGGCGCTTTTTCGATGCGCGCAACAGTGCCACGAGGATCGATGTCTTCGAAGAATTGAGCGACCAGACGCTCGCCGCCCTACGTACATTCGCGCGGCGGATCGGCGCCCCGCACCTCCTCGACGAGATAGTTGTTCCAAGGCTGCGCGAGGGAGATTCGCAGCTGGTCGCGGCCGTACAGGACCGGCCGTGGCCACCGTGGGGCCTCGGCGCCCGGCAGGTCGTTGGCCTGTGCCAGACGCATCTCGTGGACGACCAGAGCTACGGGATTAGCCCCGTGTACACGGCCGACGACGACCTTACTAACGTCGGCATGATCAGTGCCGTCTTCAAAGAGGCGATCGACCAGTTCGCTACCAGCCCGCAGGCTGAAGTGTGCTACATGGTGGCCGAAGGTTCCACGCTCGTCGATGCTGTTCTGGCGAAGACCGGGTTCCAGAAGAGCGATGACGTGCTAGTCACCTGGTCGGGGCGCTACTACACGTATCGCGCGCCCGCCGCAGAGGTGCTGGCCCACCTCGGCCTGGACAGGCTAGCGACGCCTGACCTTCTAGCGCACGACATGGAGCCGGCGGTCCTTGAAGCAAACGCGCTTTTCCACGGCACGCTGTACCTCGGCAACAGGGCGGAGTGGGCGATCGACAGGGCGATTTCGGAGGTGATTCCGGTGCTGCGAGGCGGGACTGCCGGTAAGCCTGGAGGGGTACCGGGAGGCACCGGTCATTGGGCCTTCGACCCCGGAGACCTCGTCGAGGTCGAATACCAGAACCTACTGACCCAGCCGCAAGTCCAGGAGGTGCTGGACTTCCTGATTGCCAACGAGAACAACTTCGTCACGGCGACCATCGTCAAGGCGGGTGAGGCTGCAGCGAGCGTCGATGAACGGCTGCGGAAGGCGAAGACGTTGGACGACCTGGGAAGATTCGGGCCGTTGATCAGCGATGCGCTAAAAGAGCGACTAGCGCCCGCGCTGCAGCGGCTCGGCCACCCGGCCTTCCCTGTCGGGCGGATCGAGCTGCAGGCGACCGCCAGCAACGACGGCGACTACTTCAGGCTTCACCCGGACGCTGAACCTGGTGACACAAGGGAGATCTCTTTCGTGTACTTCCTGTACCGCCTGCCACGGCGCTTTTCCGGCGGGGAGCTACGTATCTTCAAGACCAGGGTCGCGGATGGCCAGATCGCTCGGGCCGATCACTCCCACACGATCTCGCCCCGGCACGGGACGCTTATCTTCTTCCCGGCTCTTAACCAGCACGAGGTGTTGCCGGTGCGGGCGCCCACAAGACAGTTCGCCGACAGCCGTTTCACGATCAACGGTTGGATCCACCGCGCAACCTGATCCGACGCGATGCAGCTAGTAACCTACAGATACGCTGTCGGACACCCGGTCGCGTGGCGGCAAACCCTCCGACAGATCGCTGGAGTTGCTCCGCCCAGTTGGGGTGGCCTGGCGTCGCGCCATTGGCGCATCGACGGTAAGGCTCTCTGCGGTTACTATCTCTTCCAAGACGAGGCCGCGCTGAAGGCCTTCACTGCCAACCCGAACGTCGACGCCGCGTTTGGCCTAATCGCAGGCATTGCGGCCGAGCCGCTCCAAGATCGTGCGCTGATTGAGAATATCGGCCCGCTCGACGTCATCGACCGCCCGCTTTTCGTCATTGCAGCGCCCCGTTCGGGGAGCACCTTGCTGTACGACCTACTCCGGCACAGTAGTGAGCTATGGTCTCTGGACGGTGAGAGTGAAGGGATCATCGAGGGCGTGGCGGCATTGCATCCGGCCGCTCGTAACTTCGATTCGCATCGGCTGACGGACCTCGACGCGGACGATGAGGCCAGGAGGTTCGTTACAGCCGGCCTCCTAGCGGGGTTGCGCGACCGCTCGAACGCTCACTACCTCGGCAGCGCCGACCACACCCAGCACCTTTCGGTCCGCGTTGTCGAAAAGACACCGGAGAACTGCCTGCGGGTGCCGTTCCTGGCGGCGACGTTTCCGACAGCACGGTTCGTATTCCTCCACCGTGATGCCCGGCAGGCCGTCAGCAGCATCTGCCAAGCGTGGCGGCACGTGGGTTTCGTAAAGTATCCAGAGCTGCCGGGCTGGGACATGCGGAGCTGGCACCTGCTACTGCCCGAAGGCTGGCGTGAGCTCAACTCCGCATCAGTCGCCGAAGTCGCCGCTTTCCAGTGGGCGTCGGCCAATCGGCAGGCGCTTGATGACTTTGAGGCGCTGCCAATGGACTCCTGGATGAGCATCGACTACGCGGAGCTAGTGGCGACGCCGATTGCCGTCATACGCCGGATATGCGCGTTCGCGGAAATCGGCTTTGACGAGCGACTCGCTGCCGCCCTTGCCCGGCCGCTTCCGCTATCGAACACCACGATCACCCCGCCGTCGCCTATCAAGTGGCGTAGCAACCCCGACTTCCGGGAATCTGCCCTCGATCCGTACACATCGACGAGTGCTCGCCTGCGCGACCTGGGGAAGCTGAGCGCTCCCCCGCCGCCACCTCGCACGTTTGACGCTGCGGCCCGTTTCTCGTGCTTCGTCGACGAGGTGCCCGCGGCGACCGCTGCAGCGACCGGGGAGATGATCGTCGCGCCCTCATTTCACTTTCAGTTCGGACCGACAGTGCCGCTGCGGCTCGTGAGCAAGACACGCTATCGCGGCAGGTTCCTCGCGGACCATCCGCTGCTGTGGGTCGACGACCCGGCTACGGGGATGACATACCCATACTGGGTGAGACGACACCAGGCCTGGGTATACCGCGAATTCGTCGCCGGGCTACCGCCACCGGCCGGGATCGAGGACGATCTAGCCCGGAGACTCGCCGTGGTCGGGGTTCTCGCTACTCACGAGGACCTGGAGCGCAGGCGCCGTGCTGGAGATTCGAGCGTTGAGGAGGCTCATGCCGAGTTCGTCCGCACCGGCTACTGTGTTTTGCCATCAGTGGTGCCTGCACCCCAGGTCAAGGGTCTGGGACGCTACTACCGCACGCTCGTGGCAGCGGGCGATTGGGCTGCGGGTGACGAGCAGGTAAGGCTCCGGCATGGCTGGCACAACGAGGCCGTGGCCAGGTACTTCCATCACCAACTCGCAGGCGTGGTGAGCCGAGTGACCGGTGAAGCGGTGAAGCCTACGTACTGCTACGTCTCGGCCTATGGTGAGGGCGCTGTCCTCCGGCCGCACGTGGACCGCAAGCAGTGCACGTTCACCGTGTCGCTATGGCTGGACAATGGCGCGAATCTGCCTGCGGAGACCTGGCCCCTGTGGTTTCAGACCGATATAGGGAAGGTTCCCGTAACACAGCAATCCGGCGATGCAGTCGTTTTTCTCGGGTGCGACCTGCCTCACTGGCGAGAGGCGCCGCCCGCAGGTGCGGTCTCGACCACGCTGCTATTCCATTATGTCCCTCGCGACTTCGTAGGTATTCTGGACTGAAAGCCGACCCAATAGTTGCTCATTAGACACCGCCAACCTGATCTGCCACCGAGTCGTCGCCAGTCGCCTGTTCCGCGAGAATTGCGGACGCCGTCTGCGCAGCACTTTGCGCACAAGAAGAAGTAAACGTCCAGCCAATCTGCCAGCTTGTAGTACAGTCGCGCTTTCGCGGTGCGGGTTCACCGTGTCGCGTACTGTGACGTGATCGGTTCTAGTTTGCGGTTACATCGCGTCACCTCCTTCCGGCCGTCCTTGATCAGGTGCTGGCTGCGGCGGCCAGGCGGGTGGCGTAGTGGTGCCATCGGGCGCGGGCCTGGTGCCGGCGCCGCCACCGGGACCAGCGCAGGTGAAAGGCGAGGCGGGCGCGGGTGATGAGCCCGGCGGCGTGCTGGCGGGCGAGGCGGATCAGGCGGGCGGTCTCGGCGACGGTGAGCCTGACGGCGCCGATGCCGGGCGGGCAGGGCAGCCCGGGCCGGGCGGGGACGGGCGCGTCGCCGAGCGGGATGCCCAGGTCAGCGTCGTCGGCCTGGTCCCCGTCGTCGCGCCGGCCGTTATCTTGCCCGGTGCGGTCTTCGGGAGCGTCGTGGCTGCCGGCGGCTGGCGCGGGCGGGAGAGTGATGTCGCCGCAGAGCGCGTTGCGGATGGCGACATCGCGGAGCTGGGCGAGGGCGGCCAGGGCGGTGTGCCGGCAGATCGCGTCCCAGGTGCGCACCTGGGACTGGTCGCAGCCGAGTGTGTCCTTTCCGGTCTTGAACGTTTCCTCAGTCGGCCACCGCTGATACCCATAAAGAAGAAATCGTCTCTAGCGTTCCGGGTGCATCCGGGGCGATACTGAGCGTGGGAGCACTGTTGCAGGCGGCAGCGACGGTTGGCCGTCTGCTGGCTGCG
>WNFC01013580.1_pt1 | contig 11576 bp, 17 predicted proteins | sample 5400541 | NCBI WGS metagenome assembly WNFC01 (sample SAMN13153342, study PRJNA577476) | soil metagenome | isolation source: 120 cm saprolite under Douglas fir tree site 2 hole 2 replicate 1 | place: USA:California | collected 2015-04-18
TTATTGTGAGTGGCATGAGCGATGGGATGAACCTGAATCCCCAGTGGTCCCTGGCACGCGCAAGACACGTGGAACGGCCCGGGATGACCGGGATGACCGCGCCGGGCGTAGTCCTCTGCTGTCTGCCAGTACTGGCACTGGCAGCACTGAAATGACGCTTTGGCCTCTGCGCACACGCCTCTTGTGTCGTTTCCCTAGTTGGACACCTACCCTAGCCAGGTATTGTCAAACAATATCCGCTCCTTCTCACATTCGTGTCCTCGGGGACACTTATCTTACCGATGACTACACGAACCTAACTCCCTCAATCTCCTCGAAACTCTCCAAGCGCTTACATGCACAAGAAGGACATCCAATCAGCACACTACGCAGTCTCATAGAGTCCCATTTCCCGGACTTTGCACATCTCTCCTCACTGTCCCCCATCGTTACCCCATACCAGAACTTTGATTCTCTCTCTTTTCCGGCTGATCACCCCGGCAGAGCAAAGACGGACTCCTATTACATCAACAGGAATGCAATGCTCCGCACACATACCTCAGCTCATGAAGTCGAAGTCTTCGCCAAGGGAACCGAGCGCTGGCTGCTCACCGCAGACGTATACCGACGCGACGAGATAGACGCGTCACACTATCCCGTCTTCCATCAGATGGAGGGAGCAAAAATCTTTGGCACTGACACGTCAAGCATCGAGCAAATTGAACAAGAGAGTCGACAGCTAGAGCGCAAGCTGGCCTTGTCCAATATCGACATAGAAGACGTCCAGCATATCTCGGAGACCAACCCAGCACAGACTTCGCATGATGTGCGTAGTTCGGAGGTCGCCGCAAAAAATCTAAAGGTCTGCTTGAACAGTTTGATGTATAAATTATTCGCCGGCGTCGCCGGTGCTTCCAAGGGCAACCCTCTTCGTGTCAGATGGATAGAGGCATATTTCCCATTCACTAGCCCAAGTTACGAGGTTGAGGTTTTCTTCCGTGGCAAATGGCTTGAGATCTTGGGTTGTGGCGTTGTTTTGCAGTCAACGCTTGACCGCGCAGGTACATTACAATCGACTATGGCAGATTCGTAACTCAGTTTCGATTGGCAGGTATCGCAAACAAAATGGGTTGGGCTTTTGGCCTTGGGCTAGAACGTATCGCTATGATTCTCTATTCTATCCCAGATATACGGCTCTTCTGGTCTGAAGACCCACGGTTTCTCTCGCAGTTTACCCATGGGAAAATCAACACATTTAAGCCGTATTCCAAGTACCCTGCCAGTCGTCGAGATGTCAGCTTCTGGAAACCTAGTAGCGATATGCATGACAACGACCTCTATGATGCAGTGAGAGATGTCGCCGGGGACCTCGTTGAGGACGTTGCAATCGTATGTCGCTACTGGTCAACTGATATGTAGTCCTCATCCACCTGCCTCAAAGATTGACAGGTTCACACATCCAAAAACGCAGCGTCACAGTTTGACTATCCGCGTCATCTACCGTTCATTTGACAGGTAACCTCGACGTTTCCTGGTTTTGTGGACTGTGTTCATGCCCTTTGCAGATCTTTAGTGAGCGAAGAGGTCAACGCATTGCAGGGTCGGGTAGTTTCATGCTTGGAGGGGCAGTTAGGAGTTGAGATTCGGTAATTATTAGTGGAATGATGAGTTTACGGGGTATGTATCCCCCAATCTACGGCGTGAATGTGCGGGTCTAAATGCCACATATGAATGTCATAAGCTAGGGGTCCTCGCATGAGCACCAGGATAATCATGTCGTCTCCTGAGCAACTCCGACTTGTGCTGCACGTAGAACACGATCTTTGATCGTATAGCCCACTTTTTGGCAGTCAATGACTGTTCCGGGCTCTTTGCCCGGCACTGGCGCCTGGTACAATGCTTCGTGCTTGTTGGGGTCGAACTTGTCGCCTGTGGGATCAAAGGGCTTGACTTGATATTTAAATAACGTCTGCAATAAGAGTCGCTGGGTCATCTCGACACCATGATGCAACTCTTGCAAGTAGGCGGAAGGAGATTTGTTTTCCGGTGAAGATGATGGGGCTGAATGTTGTGAGCTCGCCTCCTCCGGCGATGCGAGAACGGATGGAGGTACCGATCTGAGTGCGAGGGACAGTACATCAACGGTTTCAAGGAGGTCTCCAGCGAAGCGAGTGATTGCAAAATCTCGCGTTTGCTCCTTTTCACGAGCGGCGTTTCGCTGGAGGTTCAGGAAGTCGGCCTGAAGGTATCGTAGCCGACCCTAACATTTATGATGGGTCAGAGGGAAAGCGGTTGATTAGCCAAGGAGAACGGCGTACTGTTACGTCTATGACTTCATCTTCCTTGGCCTTGAGTTTGGCTTCCAGCTCTGACAAGGGAGGAGCCGCGTCTTGTTTGTCCTCGGCCACCTTATCGGCACTCCCTGTGTCCTCCGGAGCTTCGTTGGCCTTTTGTGATGTTGTACCCGAGTAGGTTCTGGAATGCATCACAGCTCTCCGATACGTAGGGTGGTATGAACGAGTAACGGCAAGGGGAGACAGCGATGAGGTGGCAGTTCGGAGAAGGTTCAAGGCGTTGCGACTCATGGATGGCTGAGGTGGTCGCGTGAGCCACGTGCGCAAATTTGGACATGGTCCCGTTTGGGGCGAGTTTTAGGGTCGGGATTCCGTCGAATCGAACCTGAGCGCTGAGCGTTCTCTTGGAAGCAGACAAACCCCCCAACAGAACAATTCCATGTCCCAACCGCGTTCATACTCATCTCTTCTTCAGCTTCAGGTTCCACGAGCGGATAATCCCCGGCCCGCGCTATAAACGACCATAAACAAGTTGTCGGGGTGTCGGGGTGGATCGGAATGCAAAGTCTACGCCCTGTGCCTCTTCAACGGCTGCAGCGATTGTTATCGCCCCATAGACCACCAATGGCCACAGCAAAGATAATAGACGGTACAATCATCGCAAAGTCATTATATCTGTGCTTTTCTTTTTCAGAGGCGACATTGATCATGCCACCTCAGGTCGATTCGGGATAACGTTGCCCAGAGGATCAATACGCTCAAGTCCAGATACCCCCGCTTTCAGCCCCAACTGGCCATAGTGCAGACGGGCGCGCGATCCGACTCGACTGTTTATGTCCGCATGAAAATTAAGGCCGCCGAAGAGGTCGGAATTCGCCACAATCATATCAAATTACCCGTAGAAGCTACCGTAGATGAGATCGTCGACATCGTAAAGAAACTCAATGACGATGATACCGTCAGCGGAATCCTCGTCCAACTTCCTCTGGGTGACCACATTGGCGCTGATGGGGAGCGCATTGTCACTGAAGCCGTTAGTCCGGAGAAAGATGTGGACGGGTGAGCCCTGTCGTGACATATCACATCACAAGCTTCGCTCACGTTACATGCGACAAATGTAGTTTCCATGCTTACAACATAGGCCATCTGTCTTCTCGCGCCTCTTCGCCACTCTTTACACCCTGCACACCCACCGGGGTCATCCGTCTTCTTGAGTCAACAGGTGTTCAAATTCCTGGGGCCAATGCCGTTGTACTGGGTCGAAGTGATATCGTTGGGAGTCCTGTCACTGTGATGCTGCGCAGCAAGGATGCAACCGTCACACAGTGCCATAGCAAGACAAGAAACCTCCCTGAGATTGTATGTAGTCATCCTACACGACGACGTTATTGATAAATTTCGAACCACTTAGGTGAAAACTGCAGATATTGTCATCTCCGCCATCGGCAAACCCGAATTTGTGCAGGGCTCATGGATCAAACCTGGTGCAGTGGTAATTGACGTTGGTACAAATTATATCCCAGGTACGCTATCACCATCGTTATCCATCACTGGCATCTCACACGCCCCCAGACCCGTCCAAGAAGTCAGGCCAACGCCTGGTAGGAGATGTCGACTATGGGTCTGCGAGCCAAGTCGCATCATATATTACACCCGTCCCCGGTGGCGTTGGCCCAATGACTGTGGCGCAGTTGATGTTCAACACACTCAGGTCAGCGGAGCGCCTTTGGGAAGATGCTAGGTCGCGTAAAGTAAAGCCACTCAAATTACACCTCAAGGAGAAGGTTCCCAGTGATATCGAGATCGCAATGGAACAGACGCCGAAACCAGTTCTCCAGCTCGCCCGAGAAGTCGGTTTTCTTCCGGATGAACTCGAAATCTATGGAAAGTACAAGGCAAAGGTTGAACTGAGCGTCTTGGAACGCTTGCAGCATAGAAAAAACGGGAAATATGTTGTTATTTCGGGTATCACCCCCACCCCCCTCGGGGAGGGCAAATCAACCACTACCATCGGTTTATCCCAGGCGATAGGTGCTCATCTGGGTCGTCCTACCTTTGCGTGTGTACGTCAGCCTAGCCAAGGCCCAACATTCGGAATTAAAGGTGGTGCAGCTGGTGGTGGGTACAGCCAGGTCATTCCTATGGACGAGGTCGGTCTTTTCCCGGTTTACAAACTCAATTCTGTTCTGAGTAAAGCCAGTTTAATCTCCATCTGACCGGTGATATCCATGCTGTGGCCGCGGCCAACAATCTCTTGGGTAAGGATTTCTATTACCAGCGTTATCCAAGCCGTTAATGTTTCTGCAGCTGCGGCACTCGATGCCCGGATATTCCACGAGGCGATGCAGACAGACAAGGCCTTATACAATCGGCTGGTGCCAGCCAAGAAAGGCAAACGCGAGTTTGCGCCACTCATGCTCAAACGCTTGCAAAAGCTCGGCATCAACAAGACCAAACCAGACGATCTTACCCCAGAAGAGATCAAGCGCTTTGCTCGTCTGGATGTGGATCCACAAACTATTACTTGGAACCGTGTCATGGACACTAATGACCGCTTCCTTCGTAAAATCACCATTGGTCAGGGTGATGCTGAAGCGGGTCATCACCGAGTCGCTGGCTTTGATATCGCCGTCGCTAGTGAATGCATGGCTGTGCTGGCCTTGACCACAAGTTTACAAGATATGCGCGAGCGTCTTGGCGCCATGGTAGTAGCGACGAGCAAGCAAGGCGACGCTATCACAGCTGATGATCTTGGCGTGGGCGGCGCTCTTGCGGTTCTCTTGAAAGACGCGATCAAGCCTAACCTCATGCAGTCGCTTGAGGGCACGCCTGTCTTTGTACACGCCGGACCTTTCGCGAATATTGCCCATGGAAACTCATCCATTCTGGCCGACCGTGTCGCGCTCAAGCTCGTGGGCACAGAAGAGGGTGACCCACCTGAGCACGTCGTATATGTTCTGACCGAGGGCGGCTTTGGTGCTGACATGGGCATGGAAAAGTTTTGCAACATCAAGTGTCGGGTGAGCGGATTGACCCCGGACGCTGTGGTCGTCGTCGCGACCACACGTGCATTGAAAATGCATGGTGGAGGACCTGAGGTCACCCCTGGAAAACCACTCGCGGATACATACACCAAAGAAGACCTGGTCATACTCAAAGAAGGTACGAAAAATTTGATCAGACATATTCGAAACTCCAAGAAATTTGGCCTGAAGGTGGTGGTGGCTATCAACCGCTTTGCGTACGGCGTCCATTCGTGTTACTTGGTAGTGCGGTGGCTGATGATAACATAGATCCGATACTCCCGCAGAACTTGAGCTCATCCGGGAACAAGCACTGGCTGGTGGCGCGGATGCTGCCGTCGTCAGCAACCACTGGGCCGAGGGTGGCGCTGGTGCGCGGGAGCTAGCTGAAGCTCTGGTCGCTGCCTGCGAGGGCGAATCTCACTTCAAATTTCTTTATGATTTGAACCTCCCCATTGAAGAAAAGATTACCATCATCGCCCAGGACATTTACGGCGCCGACGGCATAGAGCTAAGTGATCTCGCCAAGCAACAGATTGAAACCTATACCCGGCAAGGCTACGGAAATCTTCCCAGTTCGTATACCCACCCCGTTGATCTGCGGCATGTTCGCTACCTGTTTCGCGACTGACAAATCGCGTTAGTCTGCATGGCGAAAACGCAATATTCGTTCTCCCACGATCCCAAATTGAAAAACGCTCCGACTGGTCAGTTTTGACGTAAATTCGCTGGCTCTTCATTTCTCACTCGAGTGGGCTTTTTTTTTTTTTTTGGTTTCAGGTTTCGTTGTTCCGATTCGTTCGGTGAGACTCTCAGCAGGGGCGGGCTTCCTGTACCCTCTTTTGGGTGACATGCAAACTATGCCCGGTCTCGGCACCAGGCCAGGTGTGTCCCGCTACCCTTGAATGTCTCACATGGACCTTACGTGCGATTTCGCAGGGTTCTGGGAGGTCGATCTTGATCCGGAAACTGGGCGGGTGGTCGGCTTGTTCTGATCGTGCCCACCACGAGGACATGTGGACAGGATCTTGACCTGATCCTCGCCGGCAAGTGAAAGTGCTTGCGAGACATTTACAGCTCCCCGTGCGGCGCTGCTGATCGATAAATGAAACTCAGGATGAGAAGTATAGTTGTAGTTCAACCAGTGTTCAACCACGGTGATTCAGGAATAGTGATACGCGCATCATCTTTGTAAATATGTCATACAATCCATAGCACTCAATTACATTTTACCCCAGGAGGCGTCCATTTATGATTGCAGCTAAGGCAGTCGGACTGCCTTGTGGCTTGGTCGGGGAAGGGGTTAGGGTGTGAAGTTGCCTGCCGTGTCAGTAGACTAGTAGGTGTTGATGCTAGTCGCGTCGGGAACAGCACCGTTGGAAGTGTTGGGTCTTACCGAGTTGGCGTTCTCGGAAGTTATGGAGCCTAGGATGAAACGAGCTTGGATGGTGGTTACGGATGTATGTGCCGTCAAAAATGGCCGAGACGAATGAGTTCGTCAGTCCGAATAGAAAAGAAGGAAAGACGTGGAGAAAACAAGGACACACCACACTTGCCATCTGAGTGGTGATCGAGTCTACGAAGAGCGGATAGATGTGGTCCCTTCTTCGCAATCTCGGCAGTATTTTTCGACATGACAGGATCAGAAGCGTTCTGGATAAGAATGTCTTACTTTGTCAAGGATCAACGTCGTCAGTACCTTGGTACATGGCTTGGGCCGTATAAGGTGTTTGGTAAATTGTGCACATTCGTATAGTTCAGACCCGTCGAACACTACTTTGGTTTGTTCACTAGTACACCTGTGAATAGTCTCTCCCCCGGTGCGCACGCCCGTGAGGTGTTGCAGCGGACGATGATGTTTGTGGCGTGCCACACCAGGCACGCTCATCGTCACTTGGACGTTGTGCGCCATCGCGGTGTGTTGAATAGAAAGTGGAAACGATTTCGTAGTAAGCGTCGGACTGGTCGCAAAGTTGGCATAGCATCGATGAGAGCAGGCCGTGCACATCCTTCTTCTCATCGTCATTAAAGTCACAGTAGTAGAACGTGAGGGATGCGAGCGTCCCAGACACCGCCGACAGATGGGTTAACATCTAGAGACCATGATGCTGCTCAACAGACGGCGAGTAACAACGTGAGCGCGTTACGTTAACTCACCATCCATTACCACATTCATGGTCCGTCCGAATGAGGGCATTGAGTACATTGTCATGTCACGGTAGTCTTTCATGATCAGTTCATCGCAGTCGCGTTCGTTCACGCCGCGCCGCTGTTGGCCACCTTTATCAAGACACCACCCGCTGCGAAAAGAAGACGAGGCAAATCACCGGACCGGTTGACACCAACCAAAACAATTTGGTTCATCCCCGTGGACCACCAGCGCCAGCTCAGCTTCGGGGATAGCACCAAATTAGATATACAGGCCCACACCGACGTCGACGACTTGAAGGAGATGATCAAGGAGAAGAAACGAAAGTACCTCACCCCCTTTGATCCCGACGAACTCGATGTGTGTGGTCATACAAACTACCAGCGGCTCGCGCAGAGCGGGCGCGAAAAATTGCGAGGGTTAGTCGGCAGCATCGAATTTTCCGATGGCCGCAAGAACCCCCAGCTCCTTTCATCACGCCAGAAGGTAATGGAGATAGACCTCCCTGAAGTCGGCATACTCCTCGTACAGGTACCTGTTGGGGATCCAGCCGCAGGCGTCACCCAACGGACAAATACAGACACTAGTTTACCTTTCTTGCTCGACATGATGACGCAGTGCCTACGTAGTTCTTCTAGTACCTTCTCGAGCTTTCCCCTTTCCTCTTGCACCTGATTACATTTGGCATACATAAAACTGCATAAGTACGACGCGTTCTACCCCCCATCACCTCAGTCTTCACACTCAGGACTGAGGTGAGTATACCTTTACAATCACTCGCTTTTGCTCGTTCTTACTTCATACGTAGCCGCGTTCCCGCGTCATAGGTTAGCTCCGAATATCATAGTCTTCACACTCAGGACTGAGCCGCGTTCCCGCGTCATAGATCCCAACAGTACCACCACCGCAGACAACTGATACTGCCACTGCCAGTGGCAAGGGTAGGGAGTGCTCATATGTCACGGTCTTTCTCCAACTCAGCATATCTGACAAACGCGCTGCCAGAATTTGTAGAAAATGTTCTCACATCGGCGCTTGTCCAACTGATGAATACGGTTTGGTACTGTTCAACAGTACTAAGCCGTATTCATCAACGTGGCAAGTTGGGACGGCTTCCAGCAATCTGACATCGTACTCAATAACGTAAGGACTGCGAGATCAGCCCCAGACTTCGTCGTAGAGTTTCGACAGAAGCTGGACAGCAAGCGAGCTCTGGCCCCTGATGTGCACCAGTTTCTTCAGTTGTCTCTCGACTTCCCAGCAGATTGGCACCTTGATGTGCGCCATTTCCTTGACTTGCCTGTCTGCTTTCCTTTCCTGATGATCAGTGTAGGCGAATAACGTCTTCAAATACATATTACCTGATTCCCCATCCCGGGCTGCATATTTTGAGCCGGGCGAGGACTCGACTGATCACCTTCGGCGCGCCGGGCTAAGTGAAGTTATGCATATCCGCGACGTCGCGCCCGAACAATGGGAAAAACATTGGCAAGGACCTTACGGACATGACTTAAAGGAAGATGCGGCGAATTCCATCTTCTTCCACAGGTTCATCCTTCGAGTTCCAGAGGACGGAAAGACCATTGCAAAACTGTGCGTGCTCATTTGTATGTCCCCTTTGATCGCGATTTAGCGTCGTCTCTACAGGAGCAAGTATCCGTGGCCTTTGCGTCTTGTTGTCAAACGTACAACCGAATCACTTAACAAACAACTTCGCATGTACACACCCCGTAATGACTTCCTCACCGCGAAGTCAATTCTTCCGCGGCTGCTCGTAGAGGTGAATTCTATGAGAACAAAACATTGGCCTCCGGATCTTATTCGGATGCTTTTGTTGGGGGCCTCTGTCGTTCGATTTTCAAACGAGTTCCTGGAACCGTTCCGAAGGAACAAGCAGTTCGTCCTCGTTGCGATCTTCATTCAGGACGACGGCCAAGCGACTCGGTATATTCTATATCAGCTGGAGAATGATCCCGATCAAGCGGTGTGTTGTGCTTTTAACACAAAGAAAACTCATGGGCTGAACTGTCGTAGGTCTATTACATAAAAGAGGATTTTAATTTGAGCATCTCAGTTGGACGCGTCAAGTTTGCGTGCCAATTGTATAACTTTCTCCCTGCCTTGGGAGAGGAAGGGGAAGATACGACGACGACGATTCAGCAGCTCAACGAGACGATTTTGCGTTATAGGGACCTATCCGGCATGGAGTCGCTTACGACTAAGAAAACCAAAAGGAAAGATGGTCGCGCAAGTGACGGTGCGAGTGTTGGAGGCGCAAGTGTAGCGGACTGCGAAGACCTCAGAGCACACGTTATGAGGTGAAATCGGATGCTATGCTGGATGCTAAGGGTGGCACATTCGAGCGGCTCTTCAAGGTGTGGCGACCCTTTTGTACTTATTATACACTGTGCTGACGCTCGCGCTCTACACCGTGAGGATATTCGGCGGCATCTACTAGATGTACTAGATGCTGCCGAATATCCTCACGGTGTATTGACGGTCGGACCCGAGCAAGCGGCTCATCGCGAAGAAAGTCACCGAGGAATCGAACGAGCTTGGGATCCTCAGACTTCTTAATACCTTTCAGCCCAAATCAGAGAACATTATCTCGTTGCTGGATTCGTTCGAAGTGCAGTCCAGGACGTGGACAATTCTACCGAGAATGGACTCAATCACAGATTATATCCTGATCGCTCCTGATCAACTTTCACCCAACATCGCTCAAATCTGCTGGGGGCTCATCAGGGGCCTTGCATATCTCCACGAGCACTGTATCGCTCATAGGGATATCAAACCTGACAATCTTCTCGTCAGCAAGGAGGACTTTTGCCTGAAAGTCATCGATTTCGACTATATTGACTAGCCAATTGAATGTCTCTATAATATCTACTACGAGTCTATAATCCAATTGGTATAAAGCTCTTGTAACTCTGCCTCTTTCCCGGCCTTTAACAGCTCAAATGGCTGACTCTGTGACCGGTCTCTCAATCGCATAGTCTTCCTCTATGGCAAGAACGCCTAGAGGTAGAGATGCATTTGGTGATTATTCTACAGTAGCAGTTGCATTGCTCGAGAGTGGCTTCAGTCGCTTCACTTACACAAAATAGATGACAATATCTGCGGAGAAAAGAGACGATACGCACAGAGAGGAGAATATCGACGCTGACAAATACCACTTTCATTGGCCGGAATGGCACCTCAGGCTGTAGCAAGACCTGTAGCAACGATCCCAATCAATCCATCTACCTGGTTCCTCCTTTCCCTTCGACACGCTACTCACGTGTGCGACTCGCTTGCTCTCCTTGTAAAAGTACTCCCACCAGGTTCCGCCGTCAGCAGGCGCGGCGTTCGTGGGGCGCACGGAATGAATCTTTATCGAGGCGTCCACAAAGACGGCAGTAGGTGTTAATGAGGCCTTCAACGACGTTGTGCCGTACTGGCATCATCGATACGCCCTCGCTATGGCATGAGGACAAGCCCGGGCTGGTGGTTGTGCGGTGGCGTCCCGGCCCGCCGCAAACGCCAGCGCTAGGGGACCACACGCGGCCGCGGCCAGCACGATCGATCATGTCGGGGAGGAAAATCGATTTGTCGGAAACGCAGGATGAGGAGGCGTCGGGCACTTGTTTATGTAAGCACGTTCACACTGAATTTTTGGAGGCCTGGATAGGCCTGATTGACAGTGCGCATTGTGAAGGCGCACAGTTGCAATCAAACGGTATTATTTGGTCTAGTTGTGGCTCTGAACCAAATGCAAATGCAGCGAGTTCTATACGCGAGTTCGATCGCGATCATGAAGGTATTCTGGAACCCCGATTGTCTCCTCCATAACCCTCCCTATGAAATCCTCTCTGGAGAAAAAGTTCCGTACTTCGAGAGCCCGGCTCGCTTGCAGTTGATCAAGAAAGAACTAGAAAAGTATCCCTCTTTGTTCACCTTCGAGTTGGCCAGCTCGTCCGAGTCGTCCGAGTCCCAGGACCTCAAGCTAGACGTCTCCCGTTACGTCCAGATGGTGCACGGCCACGATTATCTACGCTACTTGAGTAATGCGTATGATAACTGGGTCCGAAGTGGAGGCAGCACGGTACCGCTACCACTCCTCGCTTGTGATAAGCTACTTAACCTCCAGGT
>WNFC01009547.1_pt1 | contig 11574 bp, 11 predicted proteins | sample 5400541 | NCBI WGS metagenome assembly WNFC01 (sample SAMN13153342, study PRJNA577476) | soil metagenome | isolation source: 120 cm saprolite under Douglas fir tree site 2 hole 2 replicate 1 | place: USA:California | collected 2015-04-18
TCGCTGAAGTTTCGGACGTCCGTGACGGCCGGTGGCGTCTTGTCGTCCTCGAGCACCGTGACGTCGAACACCAGCTCGAGAGTGAGCTTGGTGGTGCCCTTCCCGACGAACTGGACCGGCGAGCCCTTCGGCTGATCCCCGCTCGCCTTCTGATTCGCGTAGTTCACCTTGAGACTCTGGGGATTGAACTGCACATCGAATGGCGATCCGACGTTCTGGGGCTGCCCGTTGCTGTCCCAGGTGATCTCTTGCAGCTTCGCCTTCACGAGTCTCGCGGGCATCGTCAGGCCGCTCCTGCCGGTCTAGCAGCCGGCGCCGGCTGCACGAGGAGGCGTTCGTAGACCAGTTGCATTTCTTCGATCGCGATCTGTCCTTCCTTCGCATTGAGTCCCGGTGCTTTCATCTTCACCGGCAGGACTCGCTCTAACCGGAAGCTCGCGTCGGTTTGGTTACCGTCGGAGGACAGCATGATGACGTCGGCATCCGGTCGTACGCCGCGATGGTCCGCCGAGGTGACGTACTTGAACCACCGCCAGAGATCGAAGTTCTCGGTCATCCCGCGTTTCAGCGTCACTTGCCCGTATCCAGTCGGGCCGATCAAATGCACGGGACCCGCGTTGCGCCCGCCCTCGCGGATCGTCTTCGGCTCGATGCTCATCTCCAGTCCGTCGATCTCCGAGAAGGTTCCCGCGCAGAGCATCGGCGCCCCCTGATTGCCAAGCATCTTTTCGACGCGCACCTCGAAAACGAATCGAAAGGTGGTAAACGGCCGCGCCGCGCGATCGAGCAGATCGGTGGCAGCCACCCTATCCCTCCTGCACCGACAACAGTTCTTCCCCCCCCTGGACCAGCCGGATCGTCAGAAAGACCAAGGGTTGTGAGGGAGCAATCCACAGCTCGACCACCAGGCGTCCCTCTTCCACCGCGCGGGAGGGATTTACCGAGTCGTCGACGACGACACGATACGCATCTTCGGGCTCGCTCCCGGCAAGCGCGCCGCGCGCGAAGAGATCGCCGAGTACTCGTTCGAACTCGCGCTGCACCAGCCGGCGCAAAGTGGCATCGTTGGGCAGAAAGGCGTACGCGGCTCCCTCTCGCACCGCGAGGCGCCGCACGAGGATCAGCAGGCGTCGCACGCCCAGCTCGAGGAGCTGCGGCCGGTTTGCCAGTGTGCGGGCGCTCAGCGTCGTATGCCCCTGCGGGATTTCCCGCAGCAGGTTGAGGTGCGGCGACAGCGACCTGATTTCGTCGGGCGACAGCGTGGGTGTGAGCTGCAGGACACCTGGGAGCAGCTGGTTCGCCGGGCTCAGCCATGCGCCTGTCGCAATGGTGCGCGCGGCGATCGTGCCGGCGATGAGTCCATCGGGAGCGGTGGCGAACACCGCACCACGCGGTTCATCCGACGTCTCCCGCACCAGCGCCCAGGGATGCCAGGCCGCGCCGAAACTCAGAATCCGATCGAGTTGAGCGTCGTCGTCCGATCCGCCGGGCGCCTCGCGCGGCTGGCTCAACCTCGCGGCGAGCTCCGCCAAATGGTCGTTCACTTGGCTCGCATGCCAAGTCATCGGCATCGAGAGGATCGCATGCATATCCCCGCGAGCGGCGCACAGGCGAACGAGTGCGGCGTGAATCGCCACGAGCTCGGACGCGTCCGACACCCCCGGTGCCATCGTCCGCGCGCCCGGCGACGTCCCCGCCAGCCCGGGACGGCGCACCGTGTTCGACCACGGTGTCGCCCGCCCTTCGATCGTGGCGCTGACGCGGAAAAACAGGTCTGGGATCGACGTCTCCTCCAACGGCCCCACTTGTCGCAAACCGGCCAACCGCGTGGCCAAGTCCCAGACATCGAAATGTTGGGATGGCCCGCGGTACAGCACCGTCGTGCCGGTAAAGGAGGGATCCTGCGACGACTGGAGCTCGAAGGTGTCCGCGACGAGACTCGCGGGCTGGGTCCACTGCAACTCCACGGTGTCGCCCGCTTGCTGCAGCTGCAGCGCCGGAGCGCTCGGTTGATCGTCGACGCATGCCAGGAAGTCGCGACGCGGCAGCGTGATCCACACCGTTTCGGACCACGGCCCAATCCGACCATCGGGTCCCTGCGCCTGGACGCGTAAGAAGAACCGCGTCGGCATCGCAAGGGCGTCGAAAGCGAACACGCGATCCGGAAGCTCGACCACATCTTGCGTGAACAGCGGATCGAGGGCGCGTTGAACGCGAAAACTCGTCGCGCCGCTGGGACTATCCCAGTCAAGCCGCGCCTCGCGGTCGGAGGTCGCGTACACGCGCATATTGCTCGGCGCATCGAGCCAACCGCTCAAGGGCAGACGAGGAATCGCCGGCCGGTGTACGGCATCAGGGACGGCGATCATGCTCGGTTCGGCGACACCGAGAAGCGCGTGCATCCCGCGCAGCGCGACCGGTCGTGCATCGGGCCGCTCGAGATACTGGATCTGGAAAGCGCGATCGAGGAGTCTGGCGGCCGGTACCTCAGCGAGCGCGCGGTCGAAGAAGAGGCCCGCTGCGAACACCGCGACGCCGTCCCGCTCGAGGGCGCTGTCCGTCGTCGGGATGCGCGCTTGAAACCAGTCCTCCCGCGGTAGCGACAACACGCCCAGCGGGAGCAGCAGTGCAGGCCTCATTGGACCGACGTCTTCCGTTGCACGCGGTCCCGGGTACGGCGAAGCGAGCGGGAACCGTCGTGGGCGTGCCGCGGATTGCGTAGGGGTGGTTGTCGCGATCTCGTCCCGGCGTGCGCCGTACCACGTCGCGTCGTCTGGCACATCCCCGATGAAACGCGGATGACCATCGACCAACCCGAGGTCTTCGAGGCGCTCGGTGGCGTGCCCACTGCGCATCGTGACGTCGAGCGTCAGCACGTCGGCGCGGATCTCACTGGAGAGTCTCGCGACATCTAAGGCAACCTCCGGACTCACGGTACGCCAGAAATCGACCGCCTCGATGAGCACGCGCGAGGATTGAGGACCGCGCGATTGCTCCATCACCTGTTGCACCATCGCGTAATACTCGATCGATGCTGCCGAGGGATTCGCAGGCTGACACTTCACTCGCACCCAGGCACCGGGCCGGAGTACCGGAGCAGACGGACCATCGGACTCGATGACCAAGGTCCCCGGCAACCGGCGAAACTGCGCGGCCGCAAGGATCATGGCCGCTGTGGTGCCATCCAGAGCGGTAGTGAGGACGCTCGCCACACACGACTGCCAGCCAGTGGTCATCTCCGGCGACTCGCTCTGAAACCAGACTGCGGTTCGGAGGTCAATGGCGACGGTAGCCACAGTGGGCCCACGCCGCCCGCGCCGAGACCGCTCCGGCACGGGGGCGAATCCGACGAGGCTCGGGTCCCCGGCGAGCGCGAGACGGAGCAAATCGCCGCCCGCCGCCGGGGCCACGTCGATTATCGGCGCGTCCCCTGGAGCGGTCGGGTCCCAGCGAGCACCGATCGAACGCGTCCGCAGCGTGCAGTTCACCGCGAGCGAGTCCGACCAACTCCCCGGCGAGCGAGCCACAAGATGCGCAGCGGTAGGCGGCGCCGCCGCGTCCGTTTCGGCGAGCAGGCCGGGGAGCGGAAAGCGGTTGGCGACGGCGCCCGAGGCGACTCGCACGATCCAGCAGCGCCGGCCGCCAGCGCGGAAGAACTGACGCACCGCCGGGGCGAGCTCCGCGTATACAACCGCGTTGCCGTCGCTCGCGACGCCGAGCCGCAGGTCGTCGCCAAAAATGTCGTGGAATTCGTCGCTGCTCTCGACCGCAACCGGGACGTCCACCGGACCGGAAGCGGCCAGCCCGACGAACGCCGCCACGTCCATCCGCGGCAGCGGATTGGCGAGCGGCGGTCGCCACGTCTCGAACGTGATCCCGGCAGTCCGGGCGACGGCCGGAGCAGCCGTCATGGGCGCGTCACACGATATCGATCCGCTCGCACGCGAGCACGAGCTCCTCGATCGCCACGTCGGTTCCCTTCGCCGACAGGGCTGGGCCTGTGTACTTCGTCGGCCGGGCGTTGGTGAGCTTCCACTCCTGCACGATGGCGGTGCGGTCTTCGCTCACCAGCTGAATCGCGACGGTGCGCAGCGCCGCTTGATTGCCGTTGCGCACCTGATGGATCCAGTTGTACAGCGTCTCGAGGTCACCGATCACGCCGCGTTTCAAGGTGACGTCGGGCACTTTGTACGTGCCCGTCACTTTCATCGCCGTGTTGTCCTGGAAATTGCCGCCGCGATACTCAGCGACGGTGATCTCCATGCCGATGCCGCTGACTTCCTGAAACGCGGCACGCATGCTGGTCTCTGCGTTCGGACCGCCATCGATCTGAACGCGGAAGTTGAACTGGCTATACGGGCGATCCCGTTCGACTGCCATGTGCGTCTCCTTGGTTCAACGCCGCCTGCTCAGACCCGCCGGTCGGCCGTCCATTGGCCGATGCGGAAGATCACAAACTCTGCGGGCCGCAGCGGCGCGACGCCGATGAGGCAAACCATGCGGCCGTTGTCGAGGTCATTCTGTGTCATCGTGCTGCGATCGCACTTCACGAAGTAGGCTTCTTCGGGTTTGGTGCCGAGCAAGTGTCCAGACTTCCATTCATTGAAGAGGAAGTCTTCGATCGTCCGCCGGACGTTCCCCCACAAAGCGTCGCCATTCGGCTCGAAGACGGCCCATTGTGTCCCACGGTCAATCGACCGCTCGAGGAAGGCGAAGTAGCGCCGCAGATTGACGTACTTCCATTCAGGGTCGGAGCTGATGGTCCGCGCTCCCCACACCCGGTAGCCGCGCCCCTCGAAGTAGCGCAGGGCGTTGATCCCTTCCGGATTCAGGACGTCCTGATGCCCCTTGTTCAGCGGGATCTCAAAACGCAGCGCCCCCAGCACAACTTCGTTGGCCGGCGCTTTGTGAACGCCCTTCTGGATGTCGTTGCGCGCGTAGATCCCCGCGATGAATCCGCTCGGCGGCAGGTCGACCTCCGCATCGGTGATCGGATCGAGAATTCGCACCCACGGGTAGTACAGCGCCGCGTACGTGGAATCGACCTGCGCTCGGTACTCACGCACGTCGGCGACTGCATGTCCGGGGACCGAATCGAGGACGGCAATGCGGTAGCGCATCGCTTCGCAATGCGCGATCAGGGCGTTCATCACGGCTTGGATGTTGGTCTTCGTTGCGGCGTAGTCACCGACTGAATCCGAGTAACCTGGCGCGGCGACGATCGAGACATCGGGGATGTCCGCGAGTGCTTTCAAGCCCGTCTTGTGATCGGGAGTATCCTCCGAACCCCGATAGTTGTCGGCCTCGGGTCGGACTCCGTCGCTCCCATTGGTGAGGCTTACCTGGAACACCAGCTGGTCGGCTGCACTGACGTCATCGACCAGACTCGGCGGGAAGGAACCCGGGATCGTCACCTGATCGAGGAGGAGCGTCGCCAGATCCGGCCCTTGCAGAGTGCCGGCGTCGGCAATGAAGGGAATCGCCGCTTCCTGCGAAGGCGACCCGAGCTCTCGCGCGAAAAGACGCGTCAACGCTCGGCGATGGTCGGGATGGATGGCGACGTTGTCCCAGACATCCCGGTGGATAGCGAGGCCCTCGCCATCAAAGGAGATGGCCTCGACCGTCAGCGCCAGCACACGAACCTTGTCGCCGCCCGCCAGACTCAGATCTCCGTGACGCAAGTCGAGCACCTTCGTCCCGGCGTGCAACCGCCAGCTCGTCAGGTTCGCGGCGTCGTCAAACACGCGCTCCGCGTAATACAGCCCCGTGTTTGCCGGATTGGTCGCGCTCTCCACCGACACCACGTCGTTGGCCGTGACGCCCCGCAGTACATGGACTCCGGGGTTGTCCGGATCCGTCTGGAGGACGTTCTTGCCCAAGCGGAACATGAAACTGACGCGCATGTTGCCGGCGCGACCGGGGAATCGCGCTTGCAACGTCAGCTTGCCTCCCGGGACGCGGGACGACGTCAGCTCACTCGACGCCGTGCCCGGCGACGTGCCGTCCTGCTTGTAGATCCGCGCGATGTAGACGCGACGGCCGCCGTTTTCGAAGAACCCCTGCACGGCGTGAGCGAGGAAGTTGTGGGACGGCTCCGCGTTCTTGAACGCCAGTTGGTCGCGCGTGCCGAAGATCCGCGCGAACTCGGCGGCGCTGGTAATGAGGATGGGCATCCCGCTTACCGGACCGTAGCGCGCCGGCCCGACGAATCCCGCCGTGCTGGTGCTCACGCCCTCGATCAGCTTCGATCGATAGCTGACTTCTTCGACGTAAACGCCCGGCGCCAAATACTCAGGCATGACATGCCTCCTTGGTCACGGCGGGGACGCACCCCGGGAAATCGACAGGTAACTGAACGAGCCGGTCCGCAGGATGAGCTCCCTACCGTCGGTCAGCGTGCCGGACCAGTCCACCGCACTCATCCCGGCGACGGGATAGACAGGCACCTGCGGTTGCTCGGTGAGTAGGGTCTTGATGCTGGGGAGCGTGTCCCACGGCTGTGGAAGCGGCGGCCGGCCCGATACGTCCGCTGGTCCGGGAAGCGCAAACACCTGGACGGTAACTGGCCACGTCTGATGACCGAGCGCAGACTGCCCGGTGCCTGGTGGTGAGCCGAGTCGCAGCCGATCGACCACCGGTGTCTGAACAAGCACGAGCGTCCGTCCCCGTTTGTCGGCGATGCCGATGCCGGAAACGCCGCCCACGTCGACCCGCAAAACCGCGTACGGAACGGGCTCTCCCGTGACAACGTCCCGAAGATCGGCGCGCATGGCGCCAAACCCACGTGTCACAGGACGTGTCGGTGCGGAAAACACCGGGACCTCGAGCAACGGCAACGCCGTCCCCGTGGGATCGAGCGGGAGCTGCACACCGAAGATCGCCGGCAGGAATCGCTCCTCGACATCGTCGATCATCACCAGGCACTCGACGCTGCTCGGAAACGAGACTGGCCCAGTGGGCTCGCTGTCAACCGCTGGGAACTCCAGGTCGCGCAGACCTGAGAGCTCGTGGAAGCTGACGATTCCTGACGGTCCCGCGACGCCGTGCACCGCGGCATCCGGTTGGGAGGTTGGTACTGCCGTCGCCCGAATCCCCGCATCCACGGACAATCCCGTGGCGTAGTCGATGAAGCGGAGGCCGAGCACCGCCGCTACCATCCGAGATTCCAGGAGCGTCGTGGTCATGGTACCTGCACGACGGATGGGTCGAGGGGCCCCGTCGCGAACGAACGCCACCGCACGACCGCCCGATCGTCGGTGAACTCCGACGATTCGATCAGAACAGTGCGAGCCACGTACGGGACGGAAAGCTGGTAGACGTGATTGATCATCACTTCCCAGATTCGGAACAGATCCTCGGTGGAGAGCTCGGCGAGTGTCACTTCGACCGACTCGTCCGCCCCGAAAACCTCCGCGCGATAGGCGTTCAGCAGGTTGGGCGGAAGCGTCGGGTTGTCTTCGAGCACACGCATCATCCAGCCCGCGATCTCGTGCTGCCGTGAAGCACTCCGCGCCCAGGCCGTCAGGAGGAAATGCAGGTCAAGCGAGAGCATGGGACGCTGGCGCCGTCCGGACACCACCCGTCCCGGCGCGGTGCGCTGATGCGCGTTGTGATAGATCCGGTACAGCAGCAGCGACACACCTTGATCCATCGGTTGCAGGAAGTTGTCCGCCACGTAGACCTGAAAATCCAACGCCGCGTCGTTGAACAGTGCCGGGACGTAGCTCGCGCGGAGCAGCCGGATCACGGCCTCGCAGGTGTTAGCGACGGCAGAGTAGCTCGCCACGTCAAACCCTCACGGCGTCACTCGGTGATGGCGCGCTGCAATGCGGCGACCAGGCCGTCCTCGAGCGGCTCGCGAAACAAGCACGCCCGCCGCCCGTCCGGCGTGACGGCAAGCACCTGCAAATGCGGATACGCCACGAACAGATCGTCCCATCCAGGACCCACATCCGCTTTCTTTAGTCCGACGACCACGATGCTCGGCCGGTGCCGGCGGATCGCGTCGAGCAGGTTTCCGCGTTCAGGCCGCTCGGGAATGACCTCGCAGCCGGGCTCGTGTTGGATCAGCCGCCCGACGATGTCACCCGTCATCCCCTCGAGTCCTACCAACAGCGCTCGCGCGCGTGGCACGACACCGTCCTCGGGTTCCGAGCGACAGAACGTGGAGTCCGCGAGCGCCGATGCTAATGAATCGTTGGAACCGATTTGGATTCAGCACGCGAATGGATCATTCGGTACGGGCACATCTAGATCGCGATCTGGATCTTGACCTTCACTCATCGGCCGCGCACGCTCCCCGGCACGAGCTGCACTCCCGCAAGGAGAAGAGCATGGCAGACCCTGTCACGGTATCGAAGAGCGCCTTCTACTCGGTAAAGCCCAGCACCCCCGTCCAGCTCTCGATCACAATTGGCGACGGTCAAGTGGGAGGCACGGATGTCAGAATCGGCGGTGCGCAGATCGGCTCCGGGGACATCACGAACCTCCCCATCGGCGCGGCCGCTCAGGATCTGAAAACGAAAAGCATCGATTGCATCACGACCGTGCAGCGCCAGAATGCGGCGACGGGCCACACGTCCGTCACGTATTCGCTGCGTGGCGGAATGCAAGATCGGGACTTCACCTACGAGGCTATCGTCAATCAAATCGGTGACCGCGCCGTATACGAAATCTCGTTTGTCTTTGCGTAAAGGAGCTGCGATGCGCACATCGCTTCTGCGTTCGCTGATCTTGCTCGGCGCGGCTGCTCCCCTCGCTGCGCAATCCGAAAACGCCGGTCCCGCGTTTAACGGGCTGCGAACTCCGGTCTCTCCGGCGTTTCTGTTGCTGGGTGTGGCCCCCACCGTCGTCGAGCGGCCCAACACGCCCTCGGACTTCGCACTCAGCGTGCTGAATCGGGGCGCGTCATTGACGAACCTGCCCCGCGACGTGGCACTCGAATTCAGTCCGTATTGGCTGATCAAGCATCCGACGCTCACGTGGCAGCAGGATGCCACACGTGATATCGCAAACTCCGTCGCCAGAACTATGACGATCTCGGTCGCAACGGCCGAGGTAGGCACGACCGCGCGTCCGGTCACCGGCCTCGCCGTGGGTTTTCGCGCCGCGCCGGTTTCGGGCCATGTCTCGCAGAGTTCGATCTCGCAGCTGCAGCGGCTCGGCAACCGGTTGGCAATCGAGAGCGCGGTGCTGGCGAACCTGCAGGCGCAGCGCCAGGGGTTGCTCGCGACGGTCAGGGATCAGGAGATCGCCGCCGCGACCGCCGATAGCGCGCGCCAAGCGGCATTGAATCGCTTTGACGCAGCGCGCCTCGACCTGGCCAAGAGTGTCATGCAGTCCGCCGAATACAAAGCGGCCGTAGACAGTACGGAGCAAATGTTCCGCGATCTGGCCGTGACCCGTGAGGGATTCGTCCTCGAAATCGCCGGCGGCGCCGCTCTGCAAGCGCCCGGCGGCGTGGCGGACAGCGCCAAGTTGACCCGTTGGGGCGCGTGGATGACGGCAGGATATGAAGGAAAGACGCTGAGCTTCGTCGCCGTGAGCCGTGTTCTCGGCAGCTCAGTCGACACGACCTTCAACGCGATCGATCTGGGGACGCGCGTGCTCTATACCGCGGGCCGCTACGCGCTGTCGGCGGAGGGGAGCTTTCGCTCGTTTACCGGCAGCGCCGCGCCTGCCAACCAGTATAGGATCGCCGCGCTTGTGGATTTCGAGCTGCAAAAGGGCGTGTGGGTGACCGGGACATTCGGGCGGGACTACAGTGCCACGGGGCCCGGAAGCTTGATCGCGCACATCGGGCTGTCGATGAACGTCGCCGGCAATCGGATCGCGATCCCCCTGCGTTAAGGGACCGGCGTCGGGCGCCGCACGTGCGATTGGCCCTGGAGTCGCGCGACCGCCTGCCCGCGCCGGTGCACCTCGAGCTTCTCGAGCAGGTTGTGCACGTGGTTCTTCACCGTCGCGACCTCGATCCCCAGGCGCGTGGCGATGTCTTTGTTGGACAGCCCCGCCTCGAGCAGCGTGCCGATCTCGCGCTCGCGTCGCGTCAGTCTCTGCTCCTGCGCTGTTCCTCCCGCTGTCGCGGCGAGCGCCGCGACTCGACGCCACAACGTCGCGGCGGTGTGTGCCGAGCAGAGCAGCTCGCCGCGCCCGACGCCCTCGAGGACCGTCACCAGATCTTGCACCGACGCGGCGCGCGGCACGTAACCCGAGACGCCGGCCTCAGCGCAGGCGATGAGGTCCTGCTCGTTTTCGCGAATGCCGAGCGCGACCACTTTGACGGCGGGTGCCATCGCGGCGATGCCGCGCACCGTGGCGCCGCTCTGCGGCATCGCCATGTCGACGAGCGCCACATCGGGGGAATGTTCCGCGGCCATTCGTGCAGCCGCGGGCGCATCGGCGGCCGCTCCGACGACGGCGAGTCGCCGCTCGTCAGCGAAGACCTGCGCGAGCCCGTCGCGATACAAACGGATATCGGACACGACAAGCACGCGAATGATCGCTGACTTCACGGGGGCGCTCCGTATCGGGCCCCTTAGGGTAGGGGATCACGGACGCGTCGACTAGGACATTTTGAGCGGAGCAGAACGGACGATTATGACAATCTGAGCGGCGCGTGCGGATGCCGGCTCGCGCGACCACTCGATGCAACAGGTGGCAGCCGGCGCGGCGGCGAGACGCGAGCGCGTGGACGCTGCTTGTCCCACGCGCGCAGCTCGTTCAGAAAATGTCGCAGCGCCCAAACTCGCTGAGAAACTGTCGCAGCGCCCGGGCCGATCCTTTGCCAATCACCTCTTCCCAGCCGTGGCCAGTCACCTTTTTCACCAGGCGATAGCAGGCGCTGGGGTGGCGATGAGAGCGAAACGCCATCCAGCAGAGTGACACGCGTTCGCGCTCCGCCGAGTCGATCCAGTTGAGCACCGTGACCCATTCCGTCATGCGGTGCAGCGGCGGAAGTCCTTCATGTTCGAGCAAGCGGGCGAGCTGGAATCGGTTGCTGAGTCCGAGCGCCCGGGCGACCGCCTGTGCCGAGCCAATCGGCCCCTTGGTGAGGAGCACCGCCTCGATAACGGCGCGCGCACGGAGCCGCATGCCTGGTCGGGCGGAGCGAATGGCAACGAGCACACGTTCGAGCACGGAGGGTCCCAAGGGCCTGCGACCCGGCGAATGATGAGGGGTAATGCCGCTGGTCGCAATCAGGGATCGCCCGGCCCCGCTCAAAGTGTCATAACGCCTGTCGCCGTTGTGCCCCCCTGCTGAAGCGATCCTTATTGTATCACTCGTTCTACTGTACTACGATCTGCGGGTTCGCAAGGAAGCGTATAACACCACACGGCTGTCGGATGATCTCGCGCGTTAGCACGGCTGAGTATCGGCATCCGCAGCTGGCGTTCGTGGTCCAGCGCGGAAGGCCGATTTCGATCTGCGCTGGTTGCTCGGAGTGATCGATATCACGCGGTGGGCGGGGGCGGCGGCGGTGTTCCTCCTGGTACCGGATGCAACTTTGGGTAGACCATGCGGCAGGTGAACGTCGTCCAATATGGCTGGGCAGGCAATCCGGAGTCCGTATGA
>WNFC01022949.1_pt1 | contig 11574 bp, 9 predicted proteins | sample 5400541 | NCBI WGS metagenome assembly WNFC01 (sample SAMN13153342, study PRJNA577476) | soil metagenome | isolation source: 120 cm saprolite under Douglas fir tree site 2 hole 2 replicate 1 | place: USA:California | collected 2015-04-18
GGATGTTTCGGGCCGACGTGATTCGGAACGATGTCAAAAAAAATCTTCACTCCTTTCTTGTGCGCGGCAGCGATCAGATCCTGATAATCCTTCAGCGCGCCGAAATGTGGATCGACGGCATAGAGGTCCACGGCGCCGTATCCGTGATAGTCCTGCGTAGCCCCGTTCTTCACGATGGGTGTTAGCCAAAGCGTAGTCACGCCGAGATCCTTCAGATACGGCAAGTGTTCCTGAATCCCGCGCAGGTCACCGCCATGGTAGGCGCGAGGCTTCGAACGGTCGTGCGAGCCTGGCGCTTCCGCAGGCTCATCATTCGTCGGGTCGCCATTCGCGAAGCGGTCCGGCATGATGAGATACATCACGTCATCTTGCGAAAGCCCTTGAAACTTTCCCACCGTGGGGGCGCGGGCAGCAAGCGGCAATTCGAAAGACGTCGATCCCTTCGGCGCCTCAATTCGGCAGACGGCGGTTCCAGACTTCGTGTCCGCCCCAATCTTCAGCCAGATAAAGAGATAGTTCCCGCCCGCCGAAGCTTGCGTGCGCGAGACGCGGAGCGTTGGCAGATTGCACCCAACATGCGTCGCTTCCAGATCGTGCCCGGAAAGCAGCAGCATCACCTCGGGCGTGAGTCCCACCCACCAGTTCGGAGGTTCGACTTTTGTGACGGCAGGAGCAGTCTCCTTGGCCGTCTGCTGCGGGCGGGCCCGCAGCGCCGAGCCGCCGCAAGCGAATACGACAACGGACAGAAAGGAGAAAAAAGCTCGGAGAAATCGCTCTGCCGAAAAATACCAAAAATGCCGTAGTGGTCTTTTCACTGGGAGAGCATAAGGAAAAAAAAGGAGGGATGCCAGCCTCGATCTTCCGAGCCAGGTCGGCCAGTCTGCTATTTTCGAGGAAGAGGGGACGGGGCAAAGACCATTTCGCCAAACGCTTCCGGAACGTGGAAATTAGGCGCCGCTGTTCGCGTGGGCTGCCAGGCGGAATAAAAGCGCGGTTCGGCGGCTCCTTCGACGCGGTAAAAATTCACTCTCCAAGTGGCCGCAGGATCGAAGCGCTCGACGAGATATTTCATGGGCAGCGCAATCTCCGCGACCCAGGTTTTAGCGGGTTCGTTCAAAATAACGCGGCGCCGCAATCCACTCTTCAAGTCGTGTTTCTCGCCTGGCCCGATGTCCAGATCGATCCAAAGGCCATTCGGGCTGACTTCGAATTCTTTATAACGGCGGAGATGCGTCGGGTCGGGCTGAAGAAAAGCTTCCACGACGTCGCGGTCCCAGAGTTGGTCGCGGCGGCCGTTGGGTTCGGCATCCGAAAAAACGGTGATGACACGGTATTTGGCGCGGAATCGCAGATAGAGCGATTCCGGGGTCCAGAGTAGCCGCACTTCCGTTTCTCTTTCGGGATCAGCGTTCTCGCCTTGCCAGTCCGACTTGAAACGCAGAGGCGCCGCCAGCTCCCAGGAAGACAGGGTTGGGAATCCATCGGCATCGGGCAGGTCCGGCATTCGAACAGCCACAGCAGTCCGCTCAGTGGACATAGCCTCGTTTCGAAACATCCCTATGAATCGCTTCGAGCGTTCCCCGGCACTCCAACTTCGGGGCAGCTCCCAGAATAACCAATGCATGGAGATACACAAGAAAAAAGCTGAATAACAAAGCGAATGATTTTTCCGTTGCAATAGCTTCAGCGCCTTTCTCATCAACCCTGTCCCCCTGGCCGCGAACTATTTGCGCACCGAGCATTCCGCTCATCATGGATAGCACAGAATGCTGTGCTAGCATCAGATTTGGCTGCTCTCCACGATTTTCTCAAGTCAGAAGGGCAGTGAAAGCCCAGGAGCGCGGGAAATGATTGAGCCTGTCAACACCCAAGATTTCGCATCGCAACCGGAACGGCGCGAACCGGAACAATTTGAGCACGTCAAGTTCCGCATCGACGCCGGCGTCGCGAGGATAACTCTCAATCGTCCGGAACATAATCTTCTCAATGAAGCCATGCTCCGCGAAATCGCCGGCGGAATCGCTCACGCCGGCGAGCGCGCCGCCGTAAAACTGATTGTTCTCGATTCGGCCTGCAAAGTCTTCTGCGGCGGAATCGATATCGGTGAATACACCTCGCAGCGTGTTTTTCAAATGCTCGACGCGTTTCACGCGGCGTTCGCTGGAATGTTGGAAGTTGGCAAGCCCGTGATCTGCGTGGTGAACGGACCGGCGATCGGCGGCGGCGCGGAGCTGGCGGCTTTCGGTGATCTCGTGATTGCCACCCCGAAGGCCCGGTTTGCCCAACCGGAAATCAGCATTGGCATCTTTCCGCCGCTCGCATCCACAATTCTTCCTTTCCTCGTCGGACCTAAGATCGCGCTCGAGCTTGTTCTGACAGGTGAACCGGTGACCGCGGAGCGCGCGCTGGAACTCGGCATGATAAATCGCCTCGTGCCGGAGGCTCAACTCGAGCAGGCGGTGAACGATCTTGTGGCCCGAATTAGCGGCCACTCTGGCCCAGTATTGACCATGGCGAAGAAAGCGATTCTCGGCGGCATGGGCTTGTCGCTGCGCGAGGGCCTCAAGCAGTCGATGAACATTTTCTTGAATGAGCTTTATCGCCTTGAGGATTCGCAGGAAGGGCTGCGCGCACTTGTGGAAAAGCGCAAGCCCAACTGGAAGAACCGCTGAACACCGGCGACATTTCTTCAGTCACTCCATTTTCAGTCGTGCCAGTTTCAGAGGTGTGCGTCAAATTCGTAGGTAGAAGTTGCGCTTTTTCTTTTTTGGACCGATAATCTGAATGTTAGTAGTCATTCAGATTGGAGGCGCCCGTGGATCAATCCCTGCAGAATTTGGAGCTGCGTCGGAAGGACCTGAGGGCCGCGCTCTTCGCGAGAAAGAGCGATGCCGGAAGCCCCAAGGTGTCTCGTGGGGCTTTTTTGTTGGTGAAGTGAAATTCCCTGGTCAGGGGAGATTTGTGAAAGAATTCGCCCGCCCGCGCCTCCGAAGCGCCGTCTCCGCCGCAATCGCTGCCTTGCTGTCCTGCGCGGCGCTGACGTGTGCGCAGAGTGCTCCTCCGGTCTCTTCCGCATCTCCAGCCTTCCGGGAAGTTACGGACGAAGTCGGCCGCACGGTCCGCCTTCCCCAGCCGGTCCGCCGGATCGTGTCGCTCGCGCCGAGTTTGACGGAAACCGTCTACGCGCTCGGTTTGCAGGATCGCCTCGTCGGAGACACCGACTATTGCGATTATCCCGCGGACGCGCGGAAAAAGACCAAGGTCGGCGGCGCGATCAACCCAAGTTTGGAGCAGATTGTGGCTTTGCATCCGGATCTCGTTCTCGTGACCAAGGGATTGAACCGCCTCGAGACCGTGCATTCGCTCGATGGCCTGGGAATCTCTTCTTACGCCACCGATCCTCACACCGTAGAGGAAATCATCACTTCTTCGAAAAAACTTTCCGATGTACTCGGCGTTCCGGAGGCAGGGGCATCGGTCGCCGGCGAAATGCAGCGCCGGCTCGCGGATCTGCAACAACGTGTTGGCGCTCTAGCCGCGAAACGTGTTCTGTTCGTTGTCTGGACTCAGCCGCTCATCTCCGTCGGCAAGGACACCTTTATCGCGGATGCGTTGCGCCGCGCGGGAGCCGTCTCCATCGTGGATTCCGAGCAAGGATGGCCGCAGGTCAGCCTGGAAGAAGTCGCCCGGCTGCAGCCTGAATTCCTTGTTTTCGCGGATTCGCATTCCGACTCCGCTCCCCCTGCTGTCGAAATGCTCGCCACGCTGCCCGGATGGAGCATCTTGGATGCCGTGAGCAATCGCCGTTTTGCGGTGATCAGCGAGGCCGTAAATCGGCCCGCCCCGCGGATCGTCACGGCTATCGAAGATCTCGCCAAGCAGCTTCACCCGGATGCCTTCGTTGAAAAACCGGAGAACGGCAAGGAAAAGATGGAGAAGGAGAATCTCCCGCCGAACCAGCGGCCCGCGTTGCATTATCCCTTTTCCCCCGATGTCCTTCAAGACCGCATGACGACTCCTGGAGGCCGCGCATGCGCCCACTGACGCTTCGGCGCCTCTTCCTGCAATGTTCGATCCTGGTGCTGATCCTGCTCGTCGTGGTGGTCATCGCCGTGAAGTTTGGCGCTGTCCCCGTTTCGCTCTACGCCCTCGGCCGGGATCTTTTGCACGTTCTTTTGGGCCAGCGCGCCGATCTCTCCAGTGATTATGTCTTGATCATCAAGAATATCCGTTTGCCGCGCATCCTTCTCGGCATCATTGTTGGCGCGTCGCTCTCCGTCGCGGGGACCAGTTTTCAAGCGCTGCTGCGCAATCCCCTGGCCGATCCGTACGTGCTCGGCGTCTCCATGGGTGCGTCGCTGGGTTCCATCCTCGCGCTGATCGCGGAGCCACACCTTTCGATTTCACCGGCGCTTGCCTCCCTGCTGACTCCGCTGGGCGCTTTTCTCGGAGCGGGTGCGACGATTGCCGCGGTCTATTTTCTGGGCCGCCGGGAGGGCCAGATCGATAGGGAGGGCCAGATCGATAGCGCCACACTGCTTCTCGGCGGCGTTATTATCTCCTCCTTCCTCTCGGCCATCATCATGTTCCTGATGAACACGCTCAGCGGCAATCTCCGCGGTCTATCGTTCTGGTTGATGGGCGATCTCTCCACGCCCTTGCAGAAAAGTGCCTACTGGTTCCTGGGAATCGGTTTCCTTTTGGCCGCCGGTGCGATTTACACCACTGCCGCGGATTTGAATTTACTTCTGTCCGGAGAGAAGGAAGCGATGCATCTGGGCGTGGACGTGCCGCGTGTGCGCCTGGTGGTCTACGTTGCCGCGTCTCTGCTGACTGGATTGGCCGTCTCCGTGAGCGGCGCCATCGGCTACGTCGGCCTGATTGTGCCTCACGCGATACGCTTCATTTTCGGATCGGACCATCGCACTTTATTGCCGACCGCTGCACTCGGCGGGGCCATTGCTTTGGTCTTTGCGGATACGCTGGCGCGCACTATCGTTGCGCCGACGGAAGTTTCCGTCGGCGCGGTCACCGCCGTTGTCGGCGCGCCGCTCTTCATTTACCTGTTGCGCCGGAGGCTCTCATGAGCGCCGGTTCAGCTCATGCGCGGCATCTTGCCGAGGCCGGCCGCTTGGCCAACGAAATACGCTTGAGCGTCGAACAGGTCAGTTACGCCTATTCGGCAAATCCCGCGCAAGCCCCGCTTTTCACTCTGGAAGCGACAAGTTTTCAGGCCCGGCCCGGCGAAATCGTTGCCATCCTCGGACCAAACGCCAGCGGTAAATCCACCCTGTTGCATTTGATCTCCGGCGCCCTCGCGCCCCTGTCCGGACGGGTTCTGCTCAACGGATTCGTCACTCAATCGCTTACGCCGCGCACCCGCGCGCAGCGCATCGCCGTGGTCCAGCAGGAGAGCGCTTTGCTCTTCCCCGCGCGCGCCTGGGAATTCGTCCTGCAAGGCCGCCATTCCCATCGGCGCTCTCTGCGGTTCGAATCGGAAGACGATGTCTTGATCGCGAAAAATGCCCTGGCCCAGGTGGGTGGCGCTGATCTCGGCGACCGCTGGATGAATCAAATTTCCGGCGGAGAAAAACAGCGCGTGATCCTCGCGCGCGCTTTGGCTCAACAGCCGCTGCTTCTGCTGCTCGATGAGCCCACTCTCCACTTGGATATCGCCGCGCAGATTGGCTTGCTGGATGCTCTCCGGCGGCTCGCCGCGGAGAACCGCTACACCGTCGTGGTCGTGACGCACGAATTGAACCTCGCGGCGGAGTATGCCGATCAAGTTGTGTTGATGCAGCGCGGCCGATGCTTGCGCGCTGGCCCCCCCGCGAGCATTTATCAGCGCGAATTGCTCGAACAGGTTTTCCAGACACCGCTCTCTGTGGAACTCGGTTCCTCCGGGCGGCCACGGGTCACCGTTTTGTCTGGAACATAACGTAGGGGCGAACTTTAGTTCGCCCTTCTTCTCGCTAACCCCAACCCTGCGGCCCCGCGCTGCAGACCACATTCACCGCGAACTTCGTGCTCGGGAAGACGGATTGGCGATTCCAGCCTCTTCGGAATCGCCAAATAGTAAGCCGTCGCCGCCGCGCGACTGTAAGGCGGATTAAGTGTATGCGCAGGCCACTGCGGCCAGTCGCTCCTTCGCTGGGCAACTCCGCGGGAAGGCCCCGCAACGGTCCTGATTCGAACGGGCCGGAGCTACCGCCAAGCCAGGAGACCGGCGAAGTTCGCAGCCGTGCGATTCATTTTGCTCGTACAGGACAACCTTCAACTCCCGCGCGAGAGGGAGCGGAGGATAAAATGAAAACGAGTCTTCTTCGAACTGCCTTGCTTTTCTTCGCAGTCTCTGTAGTTAGCTTTTCCTTGCAAGCACAAAACAACCCACCCGATGCTCATCTTTCCGGCACCCTCATCGACGCCAGCGGCGGAGGTATCGGCGGCGTCCGGGTAACCGCTCAGCTAGAAGGCCAACCCAATGGACAAACCTGGTCCGCCACATCCACTTCCACCGGCGAATACTCCCTCTCGGTCCCCGCCGGTCGTTACCACGTGCAGTTTCACCGGCCTCCCTTTGTCACCCGTGATTTCGTTCTCGATCTTGCGCCAGGCGCGTCGCGCACCATCACTTTCCGGCTCGATCTCGAGCGTCTTTCTTCCAGTGTCGCCGTGACGGCGCAGGCGGAACCTACTTTGGCACAAGAATCGACCGCCCCCCTAACGGTTATCACGCGAGAAGAGATCTACGAGCGGCAAGCGGTCTCACTCCCGGATGTGCTCTTGTTCGCGCCGGGTATTTCGATGGGGCGCACTGGCGCCGAAGGCGGGACGGCTTCCATTTTCCTCAACGGCGGAAATTCCAATTTTACTAAGGTGCTCGTTGACGGCACGCCGATAAATCCACCCGGTGGCGCGGTGGACTTCTCGAATCTCACCCTCGATAACATTGACAAAATTGAGGTTGTCCGCGGCGCGGAGAGCGCCATCTACGGCACAGAAGCAGTCTCCGGCGTGATTCAGCTTTTCACCCATCGCGGAACAACTCGCGTTCCCGAATTCAGCGTTTTTGGTGAAGGTGGTAGCTTCTCCACGGGACGCGGCGGCGGCCAGTTCAGTGGCTTGCTGGGCCCATTCGATTATTCCGCCGCGGCCTCCTACCTGCAAACCGCCGGGCAAGGTCCCAATGATGACTTCCTCAACCGCACGCTCTCCGGAAATTTCGGCTATGCCTTCCGCGATTCAAACCGGCTTCGTCTCTCTTTGCGCAACAACACCAGCGAAGCGGGAATTCCTGGCGAAATAGTCTTCGAGCCTCCGAGTCGCTACCAGCGCTACGCACTCCATGCATTCGACGCGAACGCCCGCTGGGACTTCACCACCGGCACGCATTGGTATCACGAAATCAGTAGTGGCGAATCCTACAACCGCCAGCACAGCTTCAATCCTAAGCAAAGTTTCTTCGCCACCGACCCGTTCGCCGGCTGTCCTCAGAAGAATCCTCAATCCGTCCCGACTGCGAGATTCTGCGATTTCATGTCGGACAATTACTATGAGTACAACCGGGCAAACGTGAGCGCACAAACCAGTTATCTCCTGCCGAAATTTGGCGCTACCGCGGGCTATCAATACGAAGTAGAGAATGCCTCCATACCCTCCCTGAATGTCCGCCACGTTCGCCGCAACAATCAGGGTGGCTTGCTCGACTTCCACTACCTGCCCCATCCGCGCATATCACTGGATTTCGGGGCACGCGCGGAAGCGAACGCGAATTTCGGCACCCGCGTCGTTCCGCGTGTCGGCGCGTCCCTGGCCTTGCACTACGGAAAGGGTATTTGGGGAGATACGCGCTATCGCGTCTTCTACGGACAGGGCATGAAGGAACCGCGTTTCGACCAGCTTTATGACGACCAATTTGGCGATTTCGGGAATCCCTCGCTCAAGCCCGAAGCCAGCAAAAGTTGGAGCACCGGCATCGAGCAAAAGCTCGCAAAGGACCACGTCAAATTTTCCGGCGAGTACTTCTCGAATCGCTTTTACAATATCATCAGCTTCGCCTTCTGCTTGCCCTTGCCGCTGCCGGCGCCCCCAACCTCCAACACGTGCGGCGTCATCATCCCCAACGCACCGCCCAGTTTCGGCTATTTCTTCAACACTGACCGCGGCCGCGCCCGCGGAACAAACATCGCCGTCGAAGCCCGCCCGCTCCACTGGCTCATGCTCTTGGGCAACTATTCCTACGTGGATAGCCTCGTCATCAGCGCACCCAACGCTTTCGACCCCTCGGAGCAACCCGGCAACCGTTTGCTCCGCAGGCCCCCCCATTCGGGCTCAATGACGATGAATGCAGCGTTCCACCGCCTCAACGTGTCCTTCGCCGGCTACTTCACCGGGGTGCGCACGGACAGCGATTTCCTCAGCTTGGTCATTGGCGCTACTTGCTTTGGCCCCTGCGTAAGTAGGAATCCCGGCTACGCGCGTTTCGATCTGGCCACCCGCTACGAATTCGCCCGCGGGGTCTCCCTGTATGCGCGGTCGACAAACCTGTTTGACAAGAAATATCAAGACGCTGTCGGGTTCCCCACCCTCGGCCGCGACGTCCGAGTCGGCATGAGCTACCGCTTCAGCGGCCGTAACTGACTTCGCCGCGAGGCTTCAATGAACTTCTTTACTGAGAATTGACCACTGACCACGGCAAATGAATACACCCGAACCCATTCTCTTCTGCTGGAGCGGCGGCAAAGACAGCGCTATGGCGCTGCACACGCTGCTCCAACAGAAGCATTTCGAGGTCGTCGCTCTTCTCACCACCGTCACGGAAGGCTACGATCGCATCGCCATGCACGGCGTCCGCCGCGAACTCCTTGAGCGCCAAGCTCGCTCTGTCGGCCTCCCGCTCCAAGAAGTTCGCATCCCCCCGCAATGCGTCAATCCCGTCTACGAAGCGCGCATGGAAGAAGCTCTCCGCCTCTTCTACGACCAAGGCGTTCGAACGGTCGCCTTCGGCGACATCTTCCTCGAAGACCTCCGTGCCTACCGCGAGAAAAATCTTGCCCGCGTCGGCATGACCGCGCTCTTCCCCCTCTGGAAACGCGATACCCGCGAACTGATCCGGTTTTTTCACCAGCAACGCTTCCGCGCCATTGCCGCTTGCGTCGACACCAAAGTTCTCGATCCCAGCTTCGCCGGCCGCGAACTGGACGAATCCTTCTTCCGCGATCTTCCGCCCCACGCCGACCCTTGCGGCGAAAATGGTGAGTTCCACACCTTCGTCTTCGATGGCCCGATTTTTCAATCTCCCATTGCCGTTCGAACGGGAGACGTTGTGAATCGCGATGGCTTTGTGTTTTGCGATCTATTGCCGCAAATGGAGGGAGTAACAAAATGAACACCGAAATGTCCCAAAAAGAAACTCCGCTCTATCGCACATTGCTTGCGCTCGCCCTGATCGCGCTTGCCGCCGCCTTGCGCATGGCTCCGCATCCGTGGAATTTCACGCCCGTTGGCGCCATGGCGCTCTTCTCCGGCGCGGTCCTCAAGGACCGCCGGCTCGCCTTCATCTTTCCGCTTGTTGCGCTATTCGCGGGAGATGTCTTCATCGGCTTTCACAAATTACTCCCCATCATCTACGCCAGTTTCCTCGTAAATGTTGCCATTGGCCTCTGGCTGCGTGACCGTCGCACCGTCGCCCGCGTCACTCTCGCCACGCTCCTCGGCTCCGCTCAATTCTCCCTCGTCACCAACTTTGCTGTCTGGTGGCTCTTGAATTCCTACACAAAAACCGCCTCCGGCCTGGCCGCCTGCTACATCGCAGGCATCCCCTTCTTCTGGAACACCCTCGCTGGCGACGCCTTCTACGCCACGCTTCTGTTTGGCGGATTCGCTTTAGCCGCGCGGCTTTTCCCCGCGCTGACGCAGCTCGCCTATCAGAACTAGCCTGCATGCACAGTTGGCCACACATCTATCTGCCTTGCTGCCGCCTGGTTCAGTCCGGCTCCTTGCAGTGGCGGGTCTTTAGACCCATCTTTCCCTCTCTTCTAGTGGCCGCCTTCAGAGGCGGGCGCCTCTCTCCTCTGTGACGGTGGCCATCCTTGCTTTCGCGCGTTTGAGCTGGTGTTATAATCTTCGTTCCGCTATGGCGAAATCCACTCCAGACGAAACGTCCCCGCCCCGACAACACTCAAGATTTCTTCTCTTACTGAAAACTGACAACTAAGAACTGATAACCCCGCCGGTGCTATAATCTCCACTCCCATATGGCGAAATCCACTCCAGAGGAAACGTCCATCGCTCCCGAAGTCCTGGCGAAATACGAGCCCGTCATCGGCTTGGAAGTCCACGTCCAGCTCCTCACCAGGACGAAAATCTTCTGCGGCTGCTCGACGCGCTTCGGCGACCCGCCGAACACCAACGTCTGCCCGGTGTGTCTCGGCTTGCCAGGAACTCTCCCCCTGCTGAACAAGCGCGCCGTCGAAATGACCGTGCGCGCCTCGCTGGCGCTGAATTGCACGGTCCACGAGCATTCGCGCTTCGCCCGCAAAAACTATTTCTACCCGGACCTGCCCAAGGGTTACCAAATCTCGCAATACGAATTGCCGCTCGCCACCGGTGGCTGGCTCGAAGTCGAAGTTGGCGGCGCCATAAAACGCATCGGCATCACGCGCCTTCACCTCGAAGAAGACGCCGCGAAAAATCTCCACGAAGGTTTCTCGCAGTCCGCCACCAAGGCCTACATCGACTACAACCGTTGTGGCACGCCCCTCAGCGAAATCGTCTCCGAGCCGGACATGCGCACCCCCGACGAGGCTTACGCCTACCTCACCACACTCCGCCAGATCTTGCTCTACACCGGCGTCAGCGATTGCAACATGGAAGAAGGCTCCCTCCGTTGCGATGCCAACGTAAGCGTCCGCCTGCGCGGCTCGAAGGAGTTCGGCACCAAGGTCGAGGTAAAAAATCTCAACTCCTTTCGTTACCTCCAAAAAGCCCTCGAATACGAAATCGAGCGTCACATCGGCGTCCTCGAATCCGGGGGCCGCATCTCGCAAGAAACCCGCCTCTGGAACCAGGCCGAAAGCCACACCGTCTCCATGCGTTCAAAAGAAAAGGCCCACGACTACCGCTATTTCCCCGAGCCCGACCTGCTCCCCGTCCACGTCAGCCCCGCCTGGCGCGACGAAGTTCTCCACACGCTCCCCGAACTCCCCGAAGCCAAGCGCGCCCGCTTCGTTAGCTCCTACGACATCACGCCTTATGACGCCGAAGTCTTGACTACCTCACGGATCCTTGCCGATTATTTTGAAGCCGTGGTCAAAGCCGGAGCCCCAGGCAAAGCCGCCGCCAACTGGATGCAGACCGAGCTTCTTCGCGGCTTGAAGGACTCCGGCAAGGAAATTAATGAGCCGCGAGCGAAATCATCGCGAAGGACCCGGCGAACGTCGCCAAGTTCAAAGCTGGAAATGAAGGCGTCTTCAAGTTTTTCGTCGGCCAAGTCATGAAGGCCACGCGCGGCCAAGCTAACCCGCAGGCCGTCAACGACATCCTCCGCAAGCTGCTCTCCTAATTTCGGAGCAG
>WNFC01008128.1_pt1 | contig 11573 bp, 13 predicted proteins | sample 5400541 | NCBI WGS metagenome assembly WNFC01 (sample SAMN13153342, study PRJNA577476) | soil metagenome | isolation source: 120 cm saprolite under Douglas fir tree site 2 hole 2 replicate 1 | place: USA:California | collected 2015-04-18
AAAGCCCGTCGTTTGCACGAGAAAGGCACGAAGCGCTTCACGCAGGACCGCGTGCCGCAACCCGCGGCGCGCGCCCATTGACGCTGCGTGGAGCCCGCGCTACGCATCGGAGTCCAACGCTCGAGAAGAGGGAGGAATTACAATGGCGATCCAACTAGGCGACATCGCACCGGACTTCGAGGCCGAGACCACCGAGGGCAAGATCCGCTTCCACGAGTGGATCGGCGACAAGTGGTGCCTGCTCATGTCGCATCCCAAGGACTTCACGCCCGTCTGCACCACCGAGCTTGGCCACGTGGCGAAGATCAAGGCCGAGCTGGAGAAGCGCAACTGCAAGGCGATCGCGGTGAGCGTGGACGACGTCAAGTCGCACAAGGGCTGGATCGGCGACATCGAGGAGACGCAGCACGCCAAGATGAACTTCCCGCTCATCGGGGATCCGGACCGGAAGGTCTCGAACCTCTACGGCATGATCCACCCCAAGGCGAACGACACCCTCACGGTGCGCTCGGTCTTCTTCATCGACCCGAACAAGAAGGTGCGGGCGATGATCACCTACCCGGCGAGCACGGGGCGCAATTTCGACGAGATCCTCCGCGTCCTCGACTCGCTCCAGCTGACCGACAAGTACCAGGTGGCCACACCTGTCAACTGGAAGCAGGGCGATGACTGCGTGATCGTGCCGTCGCTCACCGACCCGGAGGAGCTCAAGCGCAAGTTCCCGAAGGGCTACAAGGCGCTCAAGCCCTACCTCCGGATGACGCCGCAGCCGAACCGCTGAGCGGGCGCCGGCGTTACGCCCCGAGCACCGCGATCACCAGCACGAGCCCCGTGACGTACGTCCCGAGCGCGCCCACGAAGCGCAGCGGGTCGACCTTGTCGAGGCTCTTCGCCAGGATCATCCCGAGGGCGTGCAGGTAGCGGAACACGGTCGCCGCCACGAAGGTCCACACCACGAAGCGCCCCGGCTGGTGCGAGCCCAGGTACCAGGTCAGGAGCGCGAGCATGGGCGCGTACTCGGCGGCGTTCCCGTGCGCGCGCACCAGCTTGTAGAGCCGGTCGGTCGGATCGACCGTGTAGGCGAAGTTGGCCCCCGACGACCCGCGCACCAGCGACACCGCGAGGCCGAGCCCGAAGACCAGTAGCCCGAGCAGACCCATACACAAGACCGCGGCATGATTCATCCCAGCCCCTCCTTATTCTGCTTGTGCAGCGAAGAACACCGGATTTGGGAGAAATGCAAATCCTCTGCTAAGAGACGCCATGCCCGGCACCCTGACCCTCGACGACCTCGAGAAGCTCATCCGCGGCGGCGAGATCGACACGGTCCTGGTCACGTTCCCCGACCAGCAGGGCCGGCTCATGGGAAAACGCGTCACCGGGAGCTTCTTCCTGGACCAGGTGGTGCGCGGCGGGATGCACGCCTGCGCCTACCTGCTCACGGTCGACGTCGACATGACGCCGCTCCCCGGCTACCGCATGGCGAGCTGGGCGACCGGCTACCAGGACTTCCATGCCGTGCCCGACTGGACGACGCTCCGGCCGATCCCGTGGCTCGAGAAGACGGCGCTCGTCCTCTGCGACCTCGAGGACGAGCACCACCGGCCCATCGAGGCGTCGCCGCGCCGCATCCTCCAGCGGCAGGTCGAGCGCGCGGCGAAGCTCGGCTACCGCGTCTACGTCGCCTCGGAGCTCGAGTTCTTCCTCTTCAAGGACTCCTACGAGACGGCGCGCAGGAAACGCTACGCGGGCCTCCAGCCGATCGGCTACTACGCGGAGGACTACCACATCCTGCAGACCACCAAGGAGGAGTTCGTCCACCGCGACATCCGCAACGGCATGCTGGGCGCCGGCGTCCCGGTGGAGTCGAGCAAGGGCGAGTGGAGCGCCGGGCAGCAGGAGATCAACCTGCGCTACGGCGAGCCCGTGCCCACCGCCGACGACCACGTCGTCTACAAGAACGGCGCCAAGGAGATCGCGTACGCGAAGGGCGTCAGCATCACCTTCATGGCGAAATACGACATGGGCCAGGCGGGCTCGAGCTTTCACCTCCACTCGAGCCTGTGGGACAAGGCCGGGCGGCGGAACCTGTTCCACGAGAAGGGCAAGCCCCACGGCTCGGCGCTCTTCGCCCAGTGGGTGGCCGGGCAGATCGCGTGCGCGCGCGAGCTGGCGTGGTTCTACGCGCCCTACGTCAACTCCTACAAGCGCTACCAGGCCGGGACGTTCGCGCCGACGCGCATCGCCTGGGCGCTCGACAACCGCACCACCGGCTTCCGCGCGTGCGGCGAGGGGCAGTCGCTGCGGGTCGAGAACCGCATCCCGGGCGCGGACGCGAACCCGTACCTCGCCTTCGCCGCGACCATCGCCGCGGGGCTCCACGGCATCGAGAAGAAGCTCAAGCCGCCGCCCCTCTACCACGGCAACGCGTACGAGGACGGCGGCCTGCCGCAGGTGCCGGGCTCGCTGCGCGAGGCGGTGGCGGCGCTCGAGAAGAGCAAGGTGGCTCGCGAAGCCTTCGGCGAGGAGGTCTACGAGCACTACCTGCACACGGCGCGGCTCGAGCTCGAGGCCCTCGACAAGGTGGTCACGAGCTGGGAGCTGGAGCGGAACTTCGAGAGGATCTGAGTCATGCGGCTGGACGGGAAGGTGGCGTTCATCACCGGGGCGGGGATGGGGCAGGGGCGCGAGGGGGCGTTCCTCTTCGCGAAGGAGGGCGCCTCGGTCGTGGTCGCCGACATCGACGCCAAGGCGGCCAAGGAGACGGTCGCGATGATCGAGCGCCGGGGCGGGCAGGCGCTCGCCGCCGTGGGCGACGTCTCGAAGGAAGCCGACGTGAAGCGCATGATCGCAGCTGGCGTGAAGCGCTTCCGCGGACTCCACGTGCTCTACAACAACGCCGGCGTGCTCTGGAAGGACAAGGACAAGTCGGTCCTCGACACCAAGGAGGCGGACTGGGACCGCGTGCAGGCGATCAACCTGAAGGGGCCGTTCCTCGTGATGAAGCACGGCATCCCCCACCTGATCCGCTCGGGCGGCGGCTCGATCATCAACGTGGGCTCGGTCTCGGCGCTGGCGGGCTTCACCGTGGCGCAGGACTCGTACACGGCCGCCAAGGGCGCGCTCATCTCGCTCACCAAGTCGATCGCCATCCAGCTCGCGCGCCAGAACGTGCGCTGCAACATCATCCACCCCGGCATCATCGAGACGCCGATGCAGGCGCCCTATCTCAAGGACCCGGCCAAGCGGAAGTCGTTCGAGGACGGGATCCCGCTCGGCCGCATCGCCCACCCGCGCGAGATCGCGCACGTGGCGCTGTTCCTCGCCTCGGACGAGTCTTCCTACGTGACGGGGGCGGAGATCGTCGCCGACGGGGGGTTCACGGCGCAATGATGACACCCACCACCGACCTTGCGCTGGACGACATCAGGCTCGGCGACCCGGCGCTCTGGCTGCGCCCGGACCGCGAGGGCATGTTCGCGAAGCTGCGCGCCGAGCGCCCGGTGTCGTTCCACCAGGAGCGCGACTTCCCGGGCGTCCCGAAGGGGCCCGGCTTCTGGGCCGTGACCCGCTACGCGGACGTCGTGCGGGCGAGCATGGACGCGGAGAGCTTCGTCTCCGGGCACGGCGTCAGCATCCCCGACCAGACGCCCGAGCTGAACGAGTTCTTCGGCTCGATGATCAACATGGACGCCCCGCGGCACACGAAGCTCCGGAAGCTGGTGAGCGCCGGGTTCACGCCCCGCACCATCAAGCAGGTCGAGGAGTCCGTGCGCGCGCAGGCGCGCCGGATCGTCGACGCGGTGGCCCCGAAGGGGGCGTGCGACTTCGTCGAGGAGGTGGCGGCGGCGCTCCCTCTCCGCATCATCTGCGACATGATGGGCATCGCCGAGGCCGACCACCGGCGCATCTTCGAGCTGACGAACATCATCCTCGGCGTCGGCGATCCGGAGTACGCGAGCAGCCGCGAGGAGCTCATGGCGGCGGCGCTCGAGCTCTTCCAGTACGCGCAGGCGCTCGCGGAGGCGCGCCGCACCCGTCCGCGCGACGACCTCACCACGGCCCTCATCCAGGCCGAGGTCGACGGGGAGCGGCTCACCAGCCAGGAGCTCGGGTCGTTCTTCATCCTCCTCGTGGTCGCCGGCAACGAGACGACGCGCAACGCCATCAGCCACGGCATGCGGGCGCTCACCGACTTCCCCGCCGAGCGCGCGCGGTGGATGGCCGACTTCGAGCGCATCGCGCCGACCGCGGTCGAGGAGATCGTGCGCTGGGCGACGCCGGTAATCCACTTCCGCCGCACCGCGACGCGCGACATCGAGCTCGGCGGGCAGCCGATCCGCGCCGGCGACAAGGTCGTCCTCTGGTACAACTCGGCGAACCGCGACGCGGCGTTCTGGACCGATCCCTACCGCTTCGACGTGACGCGCACCCCGAACGACCACGTCGGCTTCGGCGCCGGCGGCCCGCACTTCTGCCTGGGCGCGAACCTTGCCCGCCGCGAGATCAAGGTGATGTTCGACGAGCTACTGCGCCGCCTGCCCGACATGCACGTGACGGGCACGCCCGACATGCTCCTGTCGGCGTTCATCCACGGCATCAAGCGCATGCGGGTCGAGTTCACGCCGGTGCGGTGAAGGGCCGGTTCGGCGTGTTGGCTACGAGAGTGGTCGCGATCCTCGAAGATGGCCGCGAGCGGATCGCTGAGGAAACCGTCAGGACGTCGGCTCCCCGCGATTCTTGGACACCATGCCCACCAACGGAAGCAGCGGCTTCTCCGGCGACCTTGGATTTGGAACGAGGCGTTTCTCGAGCGGAGAAATGTGCCAGTCCATCTCCTCCAACGGTACCGCCCCAAGCAGTGGCTCGGCGCCGTGCGGAAGCTCGATCACACGCACCTGACAGACCCGACCCTGCACTTCCAGCTCGGCGATCCCGAAGACGCGGTAATCATGTTCGCCTCCATCAGCCGTGTAGACGCGGACCTCACCCAGCTGTTCCAGGCGTAGGCGCTGGATCACGTCGACCGGCAGAGCCAACTCTGCCGCGCCGGAATCGACGAGCGCCTCGCAGTCGACCTCTTTGCCTTGCTTTTCGGATGGAAGATACCGATTCTGCCAGTTGCGCACCTTCACCCGAACTCTGAACACGCCCATACTAGCCCTCGTAGCGGATTTCGCCTGGTGGCGCGAACGGCTCAGCCGCGGCGCGAAGCGCCTCGGGTGCGGCGTGGAGTTCACGCCGGCGAGGTGATCGGTAACTTCCGGAGCAAGAGGGGGCTGCATGGCGCGCAAGTCGACAGCGACGAGTGCCAGGGACCGCAAGGTGCCCAGAACCTACCGCCTGGCGCCAGGGAAGGTGGCGGCGGTGCAGCGTGTGCTCGGCGCCGCCACTGCCACAGAAGCGATCGAGACTGCGTTGGACCTGGTTCTTTTCTGCCGCGAGCTCGCCAGCGGCACCCGGGCCATGCTGGGGGTCCGGATCACGCCGCCGGAGGAGAAGGCTCGGTGACGTTGCAGCCTCGGCCCGCGCACGAAGGCTCCCCGATCAGTTTGGCGCCGAGCTTCCTGTAGAAGCCTTCAGCGGGCGGGTCCGAGACGATCTGCATCACTCGGCAACCGTCCTGCCTCGCGGCCTCCGAACACTTCTCGAAGAGGGCTCTTCCGATCCCAAGTCGCTGTACGGAAGGCAAAACCCAGAGGTGCTCGAGAACGGCCACGACGGCGTCGCGCTTCTCGACTGCGCCGAAGCCGACAATCCGCCGGTCGAGACGCGCCTCAAAGCACGCGCAACGCCCGAGGTACTCTTCGTCGATCCTCAGCAAGGGCATTGCAGCTTCCAGGTATCCTTGGTCATAGTTCCAGCTTCGTTTCGCAGCTTCGATCACGGCATTGATCTGCTCCACATTCCGACTCGCGGCGTGGAGGATCTCGAGGCCGCTCGTGTCTTTGGCCAATCGGTGGCGTCCCCGGTCCCGCGGCGGCCGCGGATCAGCTCGCGCCGATCGCCCGCCGCTCCAGAACGACGCCGCCCTTGATCACCGCGCGGATACGCGCGAGCGCATCGAGGTCCTGCGTCGGATCGCCGTCCACCAGCAGCAGGTCGGCGCGCTTGCCCTCGGCGACCACGCCGAAGTCGGGCTCCTTCCCGTCGGCGAGGAAGCGGGCCGCGTCGAGGGTGGCGGCGCGGATCGCCTGGACGGGCGTCAGGCCCGACTCGGCGAGGAGGTGGAGCTCGCGGTGGAGGCCGGCGCCGGGGAAGACCCCCGCCTGCATGTCGCTGCCGGCGAGGATGGTGACGCCGGTCTCGTGCAGGCGGCGCACGTTGTCGCGCCAGGCCTGGCGCTGCGCGCGCATCTTCTCGAGGTAGGGCCCGAAGAGCCCGAAATCGTAGCCGGCCGGAACGTGATCGAAGGCGGCGAGGACGTCCGCCGGCGCGATCTCGCGCTCGAGCGGCGTCGGCGCGCGCGGGCCCTGGCCGACCAGCGCGTAGCTCTCGAACACGACCGTGGTCGCCACCATCGGGATGTGGAAGCCGTCGAGCACCGGGATGGTCTCGTCCGGGATACGCTCCTTGTAGACGCCGTGCATCCACGCGGCCACGCCGGCGCGGGCGGCGTCGAGCGCGTCCTCGACCGTGCCGATGTGCGCCACGGCCCGCACGCCGCGGCGCCGCGCCTCGTCCACCACGGCGGCGAGCACCTCGCCGCCGATGCGCGGCGCCTGGTCGGGGAGATGGTCGACACCGATCTTGATCACGTCGGCGCCCTTGCCGACCACCTCGTCGACGGCCGCGCGCGCGGCCGCAGGCGTGTCGACCTGGACCGCGAGGCGCGGGATCAGGTACCAGCGAAGCCACCACGGCGCGAGCTGGCGCAGGACGGGTACGGGGTGACCGCCCGGCGCGGTGAACATGGGCCCGGCGGCGTAGATGGTCGGCCCGAGCAGCTCACCGCGCGCGACCCGCTCGCGGCGCGGGAAGATCTGGCTCGCGATGTCCGCCGGGTCGAGGATGGTGGTCACGCCGCAGTAGAGGTAGGCGCGCAGGTTGGCATCGAGGTCGGGCATCCCGCCCACCCAGGGCGGCGCGGGGTTGCCGCCCACGTGCCCGTGCATGTCGATCAGACCGGGCAGGAGGGTGGCGCCGCCGCCCGCGATCCTCACGGCGCCCGGCGGCGCAGCGTGGCTCCCCGCAGCCGTGACGCGCGTGATGCGCTCGCCCTCGACCACGACATCACGGTGGGGCACGGGCGTCCCCGCTTCGACGTCCAGGACCGTCACGTCGTGGATGAGGAGCGCGGGCGGCGGGTGCTCCGGCCGCCGCACCAGCTCCGGCGGCCGCGAGCAGGCCGCGAGCAGGACGAGGACGATGCCGGCGACGAGGCGGCGCAGGATCAGTACCCGTCCAGCCGCGCCATCCGGTCGCGGTGCCAGGCCGCGTCGCCGCAGGTGAGCTGCGCCGCGCGCGCGCGCTTCAGGAAGAAGCCGATGTCGTGCTCGTCGGTCATGCCGATGCCGCCGTGCATCTGCACGCCCTCGTTGCCGATCAGCAGGAACGCATCCGAGCAGCGCGCCTTGGCGAGGCTCGCCGCGCGCGCGACGGCGGTGTCGTCGCGCCCCTCGTCGAGCACGCGGTGCGCGTGCATGACCGCCGAGCGCGCGAGCTCGAGCTCGACGAACATCCGCGCCGCGCGGTGCTTGAGCGCCTGGAAGCTCCCGATCGGCGCGTCGAACTGAATGCGCGTCTTCAGGTAGTCGATCGTCATCGCGAAGGCAACGCTCATGCTGCCCAGCATCTCGGCGGTGAGGCCGACGGTGGCGCGGTCGAGGACGCGGGCGAGGAGCGGACCGCCGCCGCCGACTTGGCCGAGCACGGCGTCGGTCTCGACGCGGACGTCGGCCAGGTGGAGGAGCGCCGCGCCCCGGCTGTCGACGCGCATCTGCCGCTCGAGCGCCACGCCGGGCACGTCGGGGCGGATCACGAACAGCGTGATGCCGTCGGCATCGCGCGCGCCGCCGGCCGTGCGCGCCGACACGACGAGGCGGTCCGCCGCGGTGCCGTCGAGCACCTGGATCTTCTCGCCGCGGAGCCGCCAGCCACCGCCGGCGCGCTCGGCGCGCGTCTCGACGTGGTGCGGGTCGTAGCGGCCGCCGGGCTCCTGCCAGGCGAGCGCGAGGAAACGTTCCCCCGCGGCAACGGTCGGCAGGTGCTCGCGGCGCTGCGCGTCGCTGCCCCCGAGCAGGATCGCGTTCGCGCCGAGGAGGACGGTCGACAGCATCGGCTCCGGCATGAGGCCGCGCCCGAGCTCCTCCATGACGACCATCAGGTCCCGGTAGCCGAGCCCGAGGCCGCCATGCTCCTCGGGCAGGATGATGCCCGTCCAGCCGAGCCGCGCCATCTCGCGCCAGAGCTCGCGCGAGAAGCCGTCCGGGTCCGCCGTGTCGCGCAGCATGCGGATGCGCTTCAGGGACGAGCGCCCCGCGACGAACTCGCGTGCCGTGTGCTGGAGGAGCTCCTGCTCTTCCGAGAGGACGAGGTCCATCAGTCGGGCAGCCCGAGCACGCGCTTGGCGATGATGTTGAGCTGGACCTCCGAGGTGCCGCCCTCGATCGAGTTGCCGCGCGAGCGGAGCCAGTCGCGCGTCACCTTGAGCTCCTCCTCCGCGAAGCCGGGGCCCTCCCAGCCGAGCGCCTGCGGCCCCAGGGTCTCCACCATCAGCTCGCGGCGGCGCTGGTTCAGCTCCGTCCCGTAGAGCTTGAAGATCGACGACTCGGGGCCGGGCTTGTGGCCGGCCTTGGCGCCGTCGCGGGCGCGCGCCAGCGTCAAATCGAGGCAGGCCTGGTCCATCTCGATCTGTGCGATGCGGTCGCGGACGCGCGCGTCGGCGACGCGGCCGCTGTCTTCGCCGAGGTAGCGGCGCGCGAGCGCCACCAGGCGCTTCGCGTCGTCGCGCTCCTTGAAGGCGTCGGCGATCATGGTGCGCTCGTGGCCGAGGAGGGCCTTCGCCAGGAGCCAGCCGCCGTTCATGCGCCCGACCACGTTGCGTGCCGGCACGCGTACGTCGGTGAGGAAGGTCTCGCAGAAGGGCGACGAGCCGCTGATCAGCTTGATGGGCCGTACGGTCACGCCCGGCGTCTCCATGTCCATGAGCAGGAAGGTGATACCCGAGTGCTTCGGCGCCTCGAAGTCGGTGCGCACGAGGATGAACATCCAGTCCGCCTTGTCGGCGAACGAGGTCCACACCTTCTGCCCGTTCAGCACGAAGACGTCGCCGTCGCGCACGGCCCGGGTCTGGAGGCCCGCCAGGTCGGAGCCCGCGCCCGGCTCGGAGTAGCCCTGGCACCAGCGGATCTCGCCGCGCACGATGGGCGGCAGGTGCGCGCGCTTCAACTCCTCGCTCCCCTCCTGCAGCAGGAGCGGGCCGATCATGGAGAGGCCGAAGCCGACGAGCGGCGGGCGCAGACGCAGCTTCGCCATCTCCTCCGCCAGCACCTTCGCCTCGGCCTTGGAGAGCCCGCCGCCGCCGTACTCGCGCGGCCAGGTGGGCGCCGTCCAGCCGCGCTCTGCCATGACGTCGAGCCAGCGCTTGACGTCGTCGGGGTAGCGCGTCTTTCTACCGCCCCAGCAGATGTCGTCGGGACTCTGCGGCGGCGTGTACATCGACGCCGGCGCGTTGGCGACCAGCCAGCGGCGGGTCTCCTCACGGAAGCTCTCCAGGTCGGCCATGGCGGCCGACGCTAGTCGAGCGTGCGCCTTAGATCAACGGACGGCGCGCGTCAGACCCACCAGGCGGTCGTGATGTGGGTCAGCTCGGCGGCGGCCCACGCCGCCTCGCCGGCGGCGTCGGGCCACACGATCCACTGCGGGTCGTCCTCCAGGGCGGCCGAGATGGCCGCAGGCTCGAGGCTTCCCACGCCCTCCGGGTCGGGCTCGAACTGTGCCAGCTCCTGCGTCGGGTCCATCTCCACTCCTCCCACGGTACGCGAGGCGGCGTTGTCCCCCGAAAGACGCTCTCTACTCCTCTGGACAGTCGCGGGCAAGGCGGCTAAGGGCGCCGCATGACGTCCCTCAAATCCTACGGTGAATGGGCGCTCGTCACCGGCGCATCGGCGGGCATCGGCACGGCGTTCGCCCGCGAGCTCGCGGCGCAGAGCGTCAACGTGGTCCTGGTGGCGCGGCGGGCCGATCGGCTCGAAGCGCTCGCCGCGGAGCTGCGCGAGAAGCACGGCGTGAAGACGCGCGTCGTCCCGGAGGACCTCGAGCGCGACGGCGCGGCAGAACGGCTGCTCGAATGGGTGCGCGACCTCGAAATCGGCGTCCTGGTCAACAACGCCGGCTTCAGCATGGTCGGGCGCTTCGAGCGGGTCCCGCGCGAGAAGATCCTGGGGATGATCCGCGTCAACTGCCTCGCGGTCGCGGCGCTCACGCACGCCTTTCTCCCCGCCATGCAGGCCCGGCGGCGGGGGTGCGGTCATCATCGTGGCGTCGGTGGCCGGCTACCAGCCGCTCGGCTTCGCGGCCACCTACGGGGCGACGAAGGCCTTCGACCTGATGCTGGGCGAGGCGCTGTGGGCGGAGAACCGCAGCACAGGGGTCGACGTGCTGGCACTCTCGCCGGGGCCGGTCGACACCGAGTTCCAGGTGGTCGCCGGAGAGAAGCCGCATCCGGGCGCCACCCCGGAGAGCGTCGTCGAGGTGGCGTTCGCCGCGCTCGGCAAGAAGCCGTCGGTCATCGTGGGCGGGATCAACAAGGCGCGCACCTGGTCGCTTCGCCTCGCGCCGCGGAAGCAGGTGGCGCGGCTCGCGATGGGTGTGATGCGGGGCTACATCCCGGAGGAGCGGCGGTGACGCGTGCTCGCGTGAGGGCGCTGCCCGGGGCGTGCGATTCGCGCTATCATCATCGCGGATGACCCAGGAGGAGCGCTTCCAGAAGGCGGTCGAGCTACTCCAGGAGGCCTACCGCCTGCAGATGGAGGGCGAGCTGGACGCCGCCATCGAGCGCTACGAGCAGTCGATCGCGCTCCACCCCACCGCCGAGGCGCACACCTTCCTCGGCTGGACCTACAGCTTCCAGGGGCGGCTGGAGGACGCGATCGCGCAGTGCAAGCAGGCGATCGCGGTCGATGCCGACTTCGGGAATCCGTACAACGACATCGGCTCGTACCTGATCAAGCTCGGACGTCTCGACGAGGCGATTCCCTGGCTCGAGTCGGCGATCAAGGCGCTGCGCTACGAGCCGCGCCACTACCCGCACTGCAACCTGGGGCAGGTCTACTGGGCGCAGGGGCTGCTCGCGAAGGCAGCGGGCGAGTTCGAGCGCGCGCTGGAGATCGAGCCGGGGTATCCGTATGCGCGCGCGGCGCTGGCGGCGATCCGCAAGCAGCTGAATTGAGGGTGGGGGGGCACGATCGCGGCGGGGTGCGGCGGCGGGGGCGGCCCCGGCGCTCCCGCTCGGGCGCCGACGGCCGTCGCGCGCGCACACCGCGCGCAGCGCGCGGCGCCCTCGAAGGTCGCGGCGGGGCCGCCCCCGCCGCCGCTGCGCTTGCGCTCGCGGCCCCCGCCCGCCCCCCCCA
>WNFC01014743.1_pt1 | contig 11573 bp, 18 predicted proteins | sample 5400541 | NCBI WGS metagenome assembly WNFC01 (sample SAMN13153342, study PRJNA577476) | soil metagenome | isolation source: 120 cm saprolite under Douglas fir tree site 2 hole 2 replicate 1 | place: USA:California | collected 2015-04-18
CATCGCCCGGCAGCTGGGCGTCCTTCTCTGGACTGACCTGTGCAATCGTCCGCATGACTGGTGATATCCCCCACTGCTTTTGCACTGCACTCTACTTGTGCTGTACCGCTATCCGAGTCGTTATCCGAGCACATCGATAACCCTCGGTTGGTTCATATAAAATACTGGGACTTTTTAAAGAGACCGACGATCCAGCATGAGCATGATAAGCCCGATCTCCTAGGAGTACTCGTCTTGCCGCCTCGATGGTATCCCACATGGCGTCATTGTCTCCTCCCGTCCCCTAAATCTCCTATGTCACTCCCATAGCCTCATGCTATCGACATCTCAGCATGAATATTACTGCCGTGACGATCCCCCCCCCGTATCGTCAAAAGCGCCCAGAATGCGCGCAGAAATTGGGGCGGGGAGGGGGGAGGAGTTTTCTTATCTACAGGAATGTGCCGCGCGTTGTTCAGCACTCCTATAAAACTGATGCATTCGGTCCGCAGATGCATTCTCTGCGACTCCTGATTATCTGCGTATCTACCGAGTCGAGAACAGCCGTGCCAGCCGTGCCGAGAAATGTTAGTGGGGCGTATATAAACCGCTCTCTTGCGGCCCCTACCCTACTCCTGTGTTCCTCCTGGGTCTTCTCTAACTGCCACCCATGCGTGTCGTTATCTTAGTTTCTGTCCTCTCCGCGCTCATCTCGTTCTCCGCCCCTGTCGCCGCAAGCGTCACCAGTCCGAAAGAGCTCGTAGGTGCTAGGGACCCAGCGGCTATCAAATCGACCCGCGACACGCTGCTCAACTTGGAGCGCGCGCGGTCGCAGTCATCGTCCAAGCAGGGCCGTCGCAACCATGTGAACACGAACGCAAAAAATCCTACGAAGCGACAGAAAAGCGATGCGAAGCCGTCTGGAGTCGGCGGTGGTGGCGGTGGTGGCGATCGGCGACGCTCAGTGGCCGCAGCGAAGAAAGAAGAGGAGAAGAGAGACCCGAGCCACTACCAGTCTGGGAGTTCGGTGGAGAAGGCCTCGAACTACGTCCACTCTGGCCGTGCCGTGGAGGGCTCGAAGGAGAAGGACGTCCACCACTCTGACAGTGCCGTGGAGAAGGACTCGAACTACCACTCTGGCCGTGCCGTGGAGGGCTCGAAGGAGAAGGACGTTCACCACTCTGACCGTGCCGTGGAGAAGGACTCGAACTACCACTCTGACCGTGCCCTGGAGAAGGACGCGGAAGACTGCCAGCAGCACTCTGCCCGTCATGTTGTGAAGGACTCGAACACCCGACCTTCGGAGCGCTCCCTAGTAGAGGAGGAAGCGAAGAAGGAGGAAGCGATCCATGAGAACTCTAGGCGTTCTCTGGAGGAGCAAAGCATCTTTGGGGACAGCGGTAAGGCCAGCGACGGGCAGGAGTGGTACTACTACGACGACGACAGTTGCCCCGAGCCGTTGTGGGCGTGCCCCGTGCGCGGTGCGCATGACGCTGATACGTTTGAGTGCGTCGATTTGCTGTCTGATCTGGATAGTTGCGGCGGGTGTGCCGCGGAAAACACGGCGTGCGTATCTCTTTGTTTCTATCTTTGAGTATGAGACGCTGAGTTGCATCCTTTGTCGTGACACAAAACTCTAGCTTTGACTGCAATACCATCCCCAATGCACGCGGCGTCGAATGCGTCTCTGGCTTCTGCGAGGTGCGCTCGTGCGCTCAAGGTTATGTGGTTTCAGCGTCGCGCGATACGTGTGTGCGCGGATAAACCGGTCAGTCCCCCCCTCCAAAAAAATGCGTCTTGAGTTCCAGCTTACAGCTTACAGGGATAGATTGGCTGCCCTCGAACAACTTATCGAACCTTGCTCGGTGAAAAAGAACATAAAATTGTCTCCGCAACTTGGTTGAATAAGATAAATGGCTTGATTTGAACTTGAAGTGCGCTAACATGTAAACGTTTTTATTTTTGTGAGGGCTCGGACATTTTCCGTATTTGTCATCATCGATTGATCGTCTCGACACGTATTTGCTCGGGCTTCGATACAAATACAATAGATGTTGAGTGAATTGTATGGTATCCCAAGACGTCTGAATTCGATAAGTTCCGGGAATGATGCAACCGGCGTTGATCGAGCTCGGATTGACCGTCATGTCATAACAGCGAGGTGAACAGAGCCAGTGCAAACACCGACCGTTCTGAAACAAGGAGAATTTCATTGAAAAAACTTAACATATATGCTAGCAAGTGAGCCCGGCTACGATAGACGCTCGAGTTTGACCGCTCAGACTAAAATAACACGTGATCGCGGCGATGTCATGTCATCACGTAGGCTGTGTACTGTTATCAATCCGAATCCGGTAGGCGAGCCGAATAACGCTGGCGCGTCGCCCGGGAAGCTTGGGTATTCACACCTGTGCGTTGCGTAATTCGTGAAGTGAAGAGTTCGTCAAGTTGATGAACTCTCGCTTCGATAATGATAATGGACATTCCCCGCTCTGGGCATTGCATATTGCGTATACAGTGCTAATACTACAGTAGTAGGCAGACGCAAGCAAGGATTTATTTTATATACGGGCATGGTTTGTGCTTGGCTTGGCTTGGCCAAAAAGAAAAAGGAAGGGTGAGGTTCTTTTCTTGTAAGCCACGGCCGGTTTTGGGTTTCAATCAGATAGCTGTCAGGTAATCACGTCCGTTCACATCAAACCCGGATTCATATAATTCGTCGTCCGATCGAATCCTAACAATTGCGAGAAGAGGTACAGGGGTAGGGGTATAGCGCTGAACGACGAGACCGACCGAATCGGAACAAGCGAGGTTGTGATTCGTCATGTGCGACCGCAAGGCGTCAAGGTGATTGATCGATATTGAATCCGTGTAAACGGGTGGGTATGTGGGTGACGCTCGGGTCCAGAGCTAGCGTTCCCTGGGATGTCATCGAGAACGTTCATAACGTTCATATATGAACGCATCATATTTGGTTCCGGACGCACGTCGATGTGAATAGTCGATGCGCATATACGCACCTTCGTTGGAGGTCGTGCTGATGTCAGGAGGCCGTGCCGAGTGCCGCCGACCACACATTACCGATAGGAGACGAAGGGAAGGGAGAGGGAGAGGGGGAGTACAGTCCTGAATGGGCGGGGAAGTGTAGTCAGCGAGATTATGAGACGTGGGACGTGGGATTATTGGCAAGTGGTCTGATTTTCGTATGCCGGTTTCCTTGCCGCGCCATAGCTTCGCGCCTACGTTCAAATCCCTTTATTATGAAGCCAGCGGCCAAGGATCCCCCTCCTTTTCGTCATGTCCCTTTCCTGCACCCGCCAACTTCTCCGAACTTGTCCTCATCCATTAGGATAAGCCCGTTTTGTCTTGAGCAGAACCAACCATCTATTCCCTAAATCCTATACATTCCCCCTCCGGGGTATTTGATGCCCTTTGCCTAATACCCCTTCCGTTTCAACCTGCCCCGTAGCCCTCGCAACCCCTGGTTATAAGACACTGTTCAGTTTCGCTGGTCCGATTATCAAACTGGCGTGCATCCTCTTCTCGGTTTCCTGTATTGCAGTACTCGGTATCTACTGTCCAACCACTCAGCGTCTCCTTCAAAGCTGTACCGATTCAACGCAGCAAATCAAAACGCTGGCTTCCTTCCAAGCCGTCGAAGGTAGTGCAGAGGAGGAGCGGGCCACCGTCCGTCATCAAGATCTGATCGCCTCCAACGGGTGGCGCTTTTATGTCAACATTCGGTTCGGCGTGGCATTGAACTTCACAGAGGGCGCGAATATGGCGCGCGCTGCGGTGCATACGACGGTTGTGGTGCTACTCGCACTTGCTGCGGGATGCACGGGTTTCGTGACGGTCAGTCTTTTTTTGGTCACCGACAAGTACTTTGATTTTCAATCTATGAATAGAGCGTTGCGGTACTTTCGGTGACGTGGCTCGTTCCTTCGGTGCGCAGGGGTCCTCCAGAGATAACGGAGAAGCGACTCGGACGCCGTCTCGTGCAACCACGAGCGCCACCTCGGACCGCGGGCGTCCATAAGAAGACGGAATCTGTTCCGAGACCAGAGCCTGTCCAAAATGTACCGTTCGATGAACCGGTATCAAGAGTGCCTACTCCGGTGCCCGTATCTGCTCCGTCGTCTCCACGAGGTCGTTCCATCCCGTTACCGCGTTGTAAGAACCACACGCCGCAATCCGAGGCAGTACCTCTTCCCCCGGCGCCTGCGCCCATCACTGCTGATGAATCACCCCTCTCATCCGCCGAGACGCTAACAGAGGCGCCTGCTGAGGTTAAACGGGCATTCTCTTTACGTCTGACCCGTGTTCTCCGAGGACGGCAGCAGTCGCGCTCTTCTACGATCGCGTCGACGACGGCGTCATCGTCATCGGCGACTGTTGCTTCAGAGTTGAGTGAACCTGGAAAGGCCGAGACACGCATGTCAGACGTCAAGCCGCCCAATGCCACCGAAAGGGGAAGGTTCGCATTCCTGAAGAAGTCCAAAACGATCGACGTCCAGATTGGCGGTCGTATGTTTTCATTTTATTTGGTTTAATTGCATTTTTTTAAATCTAGCTTTGTTGTTGCCACAGCCGCGCTTTCGAGTCGCGCCCGGCCGCCGCCGCTATCGCTGCCGTCACCTGCCTCCGAGTCCCTGACTTCGAATCTTAATAATTATTCCTTGGCCGATTCATTTCCTTCTCCACGCCGTACAGACTCCCCTGTTCCGTTATCCTCCTGCTTATCTGAGCTGTCCCAACATCGCCGAGTAATGTCCACTCCATCGGCGTCCTCGAAATTGCGCATCTCCGACAAGATCTACCATCGCAAGGAAAAGGACAAGGGAGTAGAGCCCAAGCCCAAGCCCGCACGCACCCAACCGTATGGGCCCCCATACAACTGGATACCGCCCACACCCGGGGCATGGGCTGTAGCTGAAGAAGCAGAGGAACTTATAACAGCCGAGAAACGACGCAAGCGAGTAAGCGCACCCGTTGTGGCCTCAAGCTCTCGAGGCGTCACGCGCCACGGACACGAGCGATCAGGGAGCATAGTTATGCCGCTCACAGCTATAAAATAGTCCCCGATTCACCGACGCGCCTCTTCGACTCGAGTTTGAAGCTATCCGCATATGTATAAAAGTCACATCCCACACCCACCCCTCTTTCATTATGCCGCTCATTATTCTGTGCATATATTCGTTTATTGTATCTGATCCCGCGTATTGTAGTTTGCATACCCATACCTAGAAGTCCATTGCCTCTTGTTGTATTCGCTGTCATTGAGTTAGTTACACATCGCATTCATACATTGCTTGTTTCACCATTATTGGCACAATATTTGAGATTACGCAAATTCGATGGCGTAAGTCATCCTCGGTTCCTAGCTTCTCTGGGCCATCGATATATTCGTACATACAGAGCCATTCAAATAGTTGAGTAACGGATTCTTACACAGTTTCCACAAGGCTCAATCTTACGAGCTGATGCCTGTATTCGTTGCCATCCCGTCCGTCACCAGCAAGGTCAACATGGCCCCGATCACCGGACTTTCTGCCACCTCGAGCATGTGCCCGCTATTGAGCGCGCGCAGCAGCCCTGCATCTAACAACCGTCTGCCGAAAGCCGGGATTCGAAGTTGCTGATGGGCATGAAGGGGAGAAAGAACGTACCGGAGTTGTTGGACGAGGATCGCGATGCGCGGCCACGCGCGTAGGCGCAGCGTCCCTTCGACTCGTCCGCCGACGGTCAAACTACAACGCACGTGATCGACGGCGATATGCCCGCCAAACAAAAGCAGGGCATACAACGGGACCTGGTGCCACCCCCCCACACATACACGTAAAAAAAAGAATCCAACTTCCATCCAGTTTCAAACAAAAAAGGGAAGGTTTGCGTACCTCGGTGACGTCGCGCAGGAAGACTTTGGTGGCCGTCTCGACGCGCTCGAAGCTCACGACGATGCCGGAGCGCCAGCGCGTCTCTGCGAACTGCACGCTCGCGGGGTGCACCCACACGCGCGCGCCGCGCATGTCCGTCGCGCGCCACTCGTGCGCGCCCGCGTCCCGCGCGACTGCGCCGCCCGCGGTGCGCGTAAACTTGACCGCGTGGCGCGGGAGGGCGACGCGCGCGACGCGCGGGTACAGCGCGGCGAGCAGGAGCGCTTTGAGCAGCGCGGGCTCGCGCGCGTGCGCGTTGAGCTCTGCGGATGAGGCGGGCTGTCCGGCTTGGACGAGCCCCGCTGAGGCGAGCGCGGAGAGCAGGTCGTTGCGCAGGACGCTGATGTCGCGGATCGTCGTGGCGGAGATGTAGTTCTGGGTTGAGGGTTTTTGTCGTTGCGTGGGAAGGGGGGTGGGTTCGAGTGGTTAGGAAGTGAAGAAGGTAGAGGGCGGAGACGGACATACGTCCGAACAGAAGGCGCGCATGGCGCTGGGAGACTTTTCGTCGCGTATTCGCATGCATTCGTCGTACGCGTGGGCGTCAGTGAGGATGTCGCTTTTCTCTGTTGCAAAACGTGCGCGCGCTCTGCAGGTGAACCTCAGCTTTTAACGAGTGTGTATATGGGGAGAGCAGTCGTACGCTGTGGCCTCGTCACGCCTATCCATAGGAGTCAGGAAGACCGGCTTCGAGGAAAGGCATGCCGCGATGGTCAAGACAGGATCGAGGCATTGGAAGACGGTGGCAAGTATAAGCATCTACGAGGCCCCAGAATTAGAACCCGCCAGTCCACCAGGCTCGTCTGACTCACTTTTCCAAGACGAAGGTCAAGAGGAAGTACAGCCTGGACAGGGGTCAGCGGGCTAGTCAGGGTAGGTACTACCTTCACCATACCATGTGCCGTCCAAGGGCGGTCAAATGGCCGTCCTGGTCAAGAGCTCCGAGTTCCTCAAGAACAGAGAGCGCCTTATCCATAGCCACGACTTCAGGCGGGTCAATAGCACAGCTCAGGAATCCCTACAAAAGTGGTGTGAGAGAAAAAGCAAATACCGGTGCAACAATGCGAACCTTGACGTCCTCACTCTCACGTGTTGCCTTCACTGCCAGGCAAATGGTCTCTAACGGGACTCGTAAAATCTCGGGACGTGGGAACTGCTCCATCTTGCGCTCGCGCCAGCGTGTATAGAGCTTGTAGCACACACCCGGGCGCGTGCGCCCTGCACGCCCCCGGCGTTGTCGTCCTGCAGCGTGGGTGATCCATTGCTCGACGAGTTTTGTGAGACCGCTCTCCGGGTCGTATTGCGTCTCTTTGACTCTTCCTGCGTCAATGACATAGATAATGTCGTCGATTGTAATAGAAGTCTGCAAAAGGGAGCGTTGAGGTCGAAGATATGCGGTGGACGACGGATGGCAGGGAGGAGCACCTCTGCGACGTTCGTGGCAACGACGATCTTCCATTTCGAGGTGGGCGCAAAGACGACACGCTGCTCGTCGTTCGACAGGTTGGCGTGCAGAGGGAAGATCTTGGCCTGCGACGCGGAAGGCGAGCCCTGAAGAGAGTCAATGCATTGTCTGATTTCTTGGACACCGGGTAGGAACACAAGAATTCCTCCTTTTTCCTCTGCCTTGTTGATAATATGATTGATAGTAGCCGTTATTAGCTGTCCACACAGATGAGAGAAGAAGCGCGGGCATCCGAGTGAGAGTCTTACCGCATAATCCACACGGTCAGAGCGGCTAATTGCTTGAACGGCCGTCGCGCTACGTTCGTCAAGGCCTACACTGAGATACTCTTCTCTATTAGCAAGCAAGTCTTCGTCATCCTGCTTCTTTCCGCTTCTATTCGCAGAAGGGTAATAATTGATGAGGTTGATGAAGTCCTCAAGGAACCTGTCATCCCTGTTGTCAGCCTCCCTCGTCCACTCGATTACCGAAAACAAGTCCCACATATCCGTTACCGGGTGCGTAAACCCGGGAATACTAAGGAGTGGAGCATTGGAGAAGTAACGAACGAAAGTTTCATGGTTGATCGTTGCTGACATCAAGATGACTCTTAGCGTGGAGTTCAGCTTTAACAGTTCCTTCAGCTCTAGCATCAAAAAGTCGCCCTCAACAGAGCGTTCATGAACCTAGCCAAGTTCATTAAAAGCAGGACGGGAATTCCAACGCACTCGCTCACCTCGTCCACGATGACATGTGTGACACTGCTCAGGTCATCTCCACTTCTGAGTCGCCTGAGCAAGACACCGGTCGTACAGAAGAGAAGCTTGGTTGTGTTGGTTTTCCTGCTTTCCCCGCGGATTACATAGCCCACGGAACCGTCGTTCAGACGCTCTGCATGGACCCGCGTAGCTACCGATATGGCGGAGATACGACGAGGTTGAGTGACGACGATATTTGCGCTTGAACCCCTGCCAGACTGGATAAGAGAATCGAGTATGAACTGAGGTACTAAGGTGTGTCAGGAATAAACGTAACGAGTCTGCCTTTTGGGAACACGCTCACACTGCGTCGTTTTTCCGGAACCCGTTTCGCCGACCACGACGACCACTCGAGATCGCCCAAGCATCGCTAAGAAGTCGTCCTTCGATGCAAACGCAGGAAGACGGCGTCGAGTCGCATACATTTTTCCATACCGCGCATCTTGACGCATTGCGTCGAATTCCTGCATCACCTCAGCATCTGATCGCAATTCCTGTCCCACCGAACTGGACACGTTGCGGGTCTTCGATGACGTGCTTCTCGCTGGAACATCGACAGTCGGAACAGCTTTGATGTCTTGCACCTCCTGCGGCGGAACGAGGTGCTTGAGGACGTCATCCATGTTGGGGGGTCCCTGGTCTTCTATTACTGCCCAATGCTCTTCAAGAACTTGCATCGCCGAGACACAGATGCTCTCTGCAGATTCCTTGATAGTACCCTGTTCGAACGCTCCAAGAAGCTTTGCCAAGAGGTGTAGCCGAACATATGCGGGAACCGACGATGACGTAACATACATCGGCGGAGGGCGTGAGGACCGGTTATACGAGTAGCCAGGGGGAATGACAAAATGAAGCTGGACGGGTGCAATGAAAAGCGGCATGACAAGGGTGGACGTGTGATCATCCGCATAAGTTGCACCCATCGATTCTATCTCCTCTTCTGTCATGCGCTCCTCCATATCACCATCATCAGGTTGCATTGCGACATCTAGCCAAGGCTCCCCAACAAGACGACGATTCAGTGCGGCCACGAGCAAGGCCCATTCTTCTAGTAGACGTGATTCGGTTGTGCATTCGTATACGATGTGCGCTGGCCACCCTGCCTGCTTGATGGCGCGTTCCTCAATCCAGCGTTTCTTGATATCTTCTTGACCTTCATGTATACTTGTCACGAATGGGTTCGAACTGTTATTATCGGGGAGAAAACGCTGGGGCAGGTCAACTTCTGGAATGTGAAGAACGAGATATTCAATGCATGCTTCAAGCGGAGAAGCTGCGCGCAGAAGGTTGGAGGCGAGGAGAGAGGGCCTCGAGAGAAATGCAATGGCATCGCGCGCTTGGGACTTCATAAAACCCAGGTCCTCTAGCTGTCGAAGGATAACGGGCACATTGTCTTCGGTAATAGTCACAGTAGGAGTCGGAGTATCCTCATCCTCTGGGCTGTTTGCAATCGCCTAATACGAGCGTGAGTGACCGATACAGATAGAGCAGCTCAAGATTATGACCATTTTTATGGCGTTCTCGACAAGCCCACGGAGCTCACTAGATAGTTTCACCTCAGGAGAGTTATTGAATGGATCCGGCTCAGATTTAGATGCGGTAGCCTTGGTGGATTGCTGGGCCTCTTCCTTCTTTCGCGCCGCTTTCTCCTGACGTTCGGCTACAGACTTTTTCGCAGCAAAGGGATCAGTTTCGTACATCCAGCTCTGGTGCGAAGGCGCCTTCTTATGTTCCGCTGCCAGCTCGACCCAGTAGTCCCGCGGCCCAGGAGGAAGAACGCGATTGAGCTGGATGCCATTGCAGAACTGGTAGAACGACGCAATTGATTTGACAGGTCCAACGAGTACAGATAAGTTAAAAGTCAACGAACGCGATAAAGAGCATAGGTCGCACCCCAGTGTCGGGCCTCCAAGACAGATTTACAGACATAAGGAGGATGGGGCTCCACGCGCACGGATTGGCGCTCCTGGCCATTCTTGGTCCGAACGATCCTCGTTAAAGTGACAACAAAAGCCCAGCCCTCATCTCGCTTTGGCTGAAAAAGAGGTTAATATGATCCTAACGAGACAACCAAGAGAAGCGACCGAACAGTGTCGACAACAGGTTTCTCCCAACCGTTCTTTGTGCACCTGGTTATATATTACGGCATCTGTTTCAAAGATATTCACACATGGTTGGGTACAGACAAACCTTTCTTGTAACAGACTCAGCGGGTATTTTGATCCAGGTGGGAACAAGGGCGGAGGGCTTCCATCGACCTTTGAGGAATCTACCGTTTCCTTTGAAGACTTGGAAGAATTCCCAGCGTTACCCGACTTGACGATTCCCTTTCTGGGAGGCATTCACTGAGTAGATGTCGATATCGACACCCAGGCGCAGTGTGGAGGTTAAAAAGGAATTAATTTAATTCATTTGTACCGAGTCAGCTCGCTCACATGATCATGAAGTGGAGTAGACGGAAGAGTATTAGTCAGCGGAACCAACCAGCTCTCTCTGCCCTGCCATGGCCCAGGATGACCTCTATAATCTTGAATTCCTCTCCCTCGTCGCCAAAATCACCCAGGAAATAGATAACCACATCGGCCTAAATGATAAAACTCTTGCCGAGTTTGTCATTGATATACATGACAAATCCAAAACACTCGCAGACTTCAAGGCGAAACTCAAAGAAGTCGGCGCAGACTTTCCAGAGTCCTTCGTCGAGAACATTGATCGCCTCGTCCTGACCCTTCACCCGAAACATAAAAAGAAGAATTCTGCCGAGGCCAATGGGAAGGCCGAGTCCAATGGCAACAACGCCTTGGACGAGAAAGACAAACAGAAGCGTATGTTCCCCGGACTCGCTTTGGCCAATCAGGAGCGGCAACCGACGGTTCCGAAGGACGTGTTAATGAAAGAGGTTGATGACATGATGGCTCAGTTTGAGTCGTCGTCGAAGCACCCTCGGTCAAGTCCTCGCCACGATGCTTCACCACCCTCAAAACGTCGGCGGACGTCTTTGTCTCCTCCTCGGCGGCGTAGCGTCAGCCCACCGCGCGGCCGAGGTTATGACAGGGGATCCCACGGCCGGGGCAGACGACAATTAGATGAGCGGCCTGTATTGTTCAAGATCTACGACGGACGGGTGCAAGGACTCAAGGAGTTTGGGGCGTTCATTCAATTAGAGGGCGTGGCAGGAAGGGTAGAAGGTATGTCCCGTTGACGGCATCCCTTTTTTCTTCTCTGAATTTCTTCTTAGGCTTGGTACACATCTCCAATATTCAGGTTGGTGCCCGGGCCAACTCGGCCGCAGACCTCCTCAGCAGAGGCCAACCAGTCAAGGTCAAAGTAATGAGCGTGGCTGGTACCCGCATTGGTCTTTCAATGAAAGACGTTGACCAGACCACTGGGCGTGACCTCACCCCTCATCTCCGTATCAAGTCGGAGGAAGAGCTTGTTGAGGAAGAGCGACAACGCGCA
>WNFC01041395.1_pt1 | contig 11573 bp, 11 predicted proteins | sample 5400541 | NCBI WGS metagenome assembly WNFC01 (sample SAMN13153342, study PRJNA577476) | soil metagenome | isolation source: 120 cm saprolite under Douglas fir tree site 2 hole 2 replicate 1 | place: USA:California | collected 2015-04-18
ACGCATCTATCCGCCGCGCGCTAGGAATGGAGTTGCAGGTTTTGGGATTCGACGTATTGGTCCTTCAGAGCGCGGAAGAGCTGCTAGCCTCCGAATTCCCAACCGATAACGCCTGTCTGCTGTTAGACGTCTATATGCCGGGAATGAGCGGGATTGAACTCTGCCGGAGTTTGGCCACGTCAGGACGGCACCTGCCAACGATCCTGATGAGCGCCCGCGACGACCAGGCGACGAGGCAAATCATGCGCCAAGTCAAGTCGATCGCCGGCTTGTTCAAGCCATTCGATCAAAAAACCCTGCTACAAGCGATCCGAAAGGCATTGCGCAACGTGCGAAAGAACTAAGCGTCGGAAGCCGGTTAGGCCAAGCAACCGAATCTTTGTGAAATTTTTGTTATCCTTTAGTTCGCTCGCAGCCATCCCTGGTGCGCTGCGCTAGCATCGATGCGGCTTTGGCGATAATCTTCGCCGGTAGAAGGGGGTGTACGATGCCGAACGGCGCATTCCGCGGTACAGTCCCGCCTGTCCCTGTCCCTGGGAGTTTTAGCCGCGAGGCACACCACAATTCTCTGATGCAACGTGTAACAGCCGAAAGACCGACACAGCCGAACCGCGCTCGAACCTTGCGGGGTATCCGCCCACGGCGGGAGGTTGAACGCTTCGAATCGCTAGTGGGCGAACTATCTGCAGCTATGGCGCGGGTGTCGGCTGACGCAGTGGACTGCGAAATCGAATCCTGGTTGGGCAAGATCTGCCGAGCACTGGATCTCGACAGAAGCGCCATATATGAGCGCGACTCGCCGGACGAACCTGTACGTCCGACGCATACTTGGGTTCGACCGAATTGCCCACCTTTCCCGCGGCACTACGATCCAGAGAAGCTCTTCCCGAGAAGCACCCAGTTGGTCATGGCGGGCAAAATGCTTACGTTCGCGCGTCCAAGCGATATTCCGGTTGAAAACCAGGATGCAAGGCGCGCCGTAGCGCGATACGGACCCAAAGCTTCTGCGGCGATCCCGATGTGGGCCGGTGGCAAAGTCATCGGAGCCGCGACTTTCGGCAAGTTCCGCTCGGTTCGGGAATGGCCGCCTGAACTGCTCGAACACCTAAGCCTCGCGGTGCGACTTTTGGGCAGCGCGATTGAACGCAAGCAGGCAGAAGCGGAGCGGCGAGCAACTCGCGCTCAACTCCAGGTTGCGTCGCGCCGCAATATGATGAGTGAACTCGTCGCCTCGCTCGCACACGAAATAAACCAGCCTCTGGGTGCAATCCTGAGCAACCTGGGAGGTCTTGCACGGTTGCTCTCGCGGAACAATCCGGACCCCGCAATGGCCTTGGCTGCGGTCAACAATGCGATGGAAGACACCAAACGGGCAGCTGAAATCATTCGGCGAATCCGTTTTATGTTCAAGGCTCATTCTGAACACAAAACGGCAATCGGCATCCGCGCGTTGGTCACTGAAGTGGTCCAAATGATCGTCAGCGAAGCCTCAATGCGTGATATTTCGGTGCGGATAGTGGTTTCTCCTTCCGTGCAACGCATAGTCGGCGATCGCATTCAGCTGCAGCAGTGCATAATGAATTTGCTTCTGAACGCCTTCGATGCGATCACCGAGGCCAAGTCCGACCATCGCGAAGTAACGATCAAGGTCGCACCGGAGAAGATAGGATCAATTAGCGTGAGAGTGTCCGATACCGGCGCCGGCATTGACCCAGCGGTCGCCGACCGGCTGTTCGAGCCGTTCGTTACGACCAAGAGTAATGGAATGGGATTGGGCTTACTCGTAACCCGATCGATAGTTGAGAATCACGGCGGTAAAATCTGGGCGACGCCGAATTCCGATCGGGGCACCACGTTCGCCTTCACGCTTCCATTGGTACAAAGGCAAGCCGGCGCATCCAAGGACGTCCGTTGACGGCCGTTCCGTTATTTCATCCCATCTGGTTGGATCGAGTAGGCGTGGAATGAAGCTGGAGGATTCCGGACATGCGGACGAGCTCGGCGAGCGAATTGGCCTTCATTTTGCTCATTACGCGTTCGCGATGCGCCTTGACCGTCCGCTCAGTAGTTCCCAACTCGGCGCCCGCCTGCTTGTTTAACAGACCCGTCGTGATAAGGGCGAAGACTTCCCGTTCGCGAGGTGTGAGAGCTCCCAAGCGCCTTTCGAGCTCGATCCGTTGGGCACTCTCAGCACGCCGATTTCGCGTTAGATCGGCGCCACGGATTATCGAACTCACCAACGCTTCATCGTCGAGCGGTTTTTCAAGAAAATCCACCGCACCTTTCCTCATCGCGTGCATTCCGAGCGACAGATCGCCGTGACCGCTGATGAACACGATCGATAGGAATGGAGCCGTGCTGTGCAGTTCCGCTTGAAGCTGTAACCCGTTCATTCTCGGGAGAAAATTGTCCACCACGAGACAATCGAGGGCGCTTGCGTCGGAGACCTTGAGAAATTCCTCGGCAGAGCTATGTGGGGCAACTTGAAAACCTGCAGTGCGCAGCTGGAAAACCAACGCCTGCCGCACCTGCTCATCGTCTTCAATTACCGCGACCGTTACGGGCGGTGTCGCCGCGCGAGGATTGCTGTCCGGGAGGTCTTTCGACCGGCTACTTCCGACAAGAGTGCTCACGGTGACCATCCCGCCTCCTAAGATTTCGCTGCCGGGAGACGTTGGCCGAGACTACCACCTGTTTACTTAATCAAACAATGGGACTTTGGTCGAATATGGACAGATCATCGCCCGCATATAAGATTTAACGTCGGCGTAATCCGATTGATCATCGTGGAGAGTCTCTAGGTCGGGGCCATTCTCGATCTCTGACTACTGGCCGACGGACGAGGCTGTCCAGGTACGGCGAGAAGAGTCGAAGGTTGAGCAGGAAGAAGAAGCCAGGAAGGAAGCGAGCCAGGAGCGCGGAAAGCCGCGACCTCGAGCCGCCAGTGCAGCACTCCGGGGCGACACCGAAATCCCGTCGTGAGGTTCGGTTCCTGGCGTGGCTGCTCCCATTAGCGATCTTGACCGTCGTCGCTGTCGCACTCTGGCTGCGATCGACGCGTGAGTCCGTTCGTCGCGTAATTGCGTCAAAACAGTCTCCCACGCTTGACGCGACGTTCGTAGGCTCGGCTAACTGCGCGGCCTGTCACGAGCGCGAAAGTACCCTCTGGCGTGGCTCGCATCATCGACTGGCTATGCAACCTGCTGCGAATTCCACAGTCCTCGCCGATTTCAACAACGCGAACTTCAGCAACCATGGGATCACTTCAACCTTCTTTCGAAGGGACTCGAAGTTCATGGTCCGTACTGACGGTCCCGACGGCGCCCTTCGTGATTACGAAATCAAGTACACGTTTGGCGTCTATCCACTGCAGCAATATCTGATAGCCATGCCGGGCGGACGCTTGCAGGCGCTCGGAATCGCATGGGACAGCCGGCCTCGCGAGCGTGGAGGCCGGCTTTGGTTCTTTCTCTACCCGGGCCAGAGAATCTCGCCTTCGAATCCGTTGCACTGGACCAGTATCGACCAGACCTGGAATTACATGTGCGCGGATTGCCATTCGACCAACTTGCGCAAGAACTACGAACTGCGAACGCGTACTTATGCAACCACCTACGCAGAGATCGACGTAGCATGCGAAGCATGCCACGGTCCCGGATCTAATCATGTCTCATGGGCGCGGAAACAAGGCGAATGGCAAAAATTCGAAATTGATCACGGGCTCACTATTGCGCTTGACGAACGTAAAGGAGTGTCCTGGCCGGCCGACTCTGCCGGCGACAAAATTCGCCGGAGTAGGCCCCGTGAATCTGAGCGGGAAATCCAGATGTGCGCGCGATGCCATTCGCGTCGCGGCGAGATTTACGAAGACTACGTCCACGGCCAACCAGTGGGCGACGACTACCGCGTTGCGTTGCTCGACCAAGACCTCTATTTCCCGGACGGCCAAATCAGTAACATGCAGCGATTGCCACGAACCCCATAGCCTCAAACTTCGAGCCGACGGCAATAATGTCTGCCTGCAATGCCATGCCGCTCGGAAGTACGATTCAGCAAAGCATCACTTCCACCAAATCGAATCCCCGGGCGCGCGATGCGTCGAATGTCATATGCCGACCCGAACTTATATGGTGATCGACGCGCGACGCGATCACAGCCTCCGTATCCCTCGCCCCGACCTGTCGGTGAAGCTCGGCACACCCAACGCGTGCAACAACTGCCACTCGGATAAATCCGCACAATGGGTCGCAGGTTCGCTGGACAAATGGTATGGTCAGCTACCTGTCGGCTACCAGCATTTTGGTGAGGCGCTCAACTCGGGGATCCAGGACGCGCCAGGCGCTCGGAAATTGCTCACCGACCTGATCGCTGATCGCGAGCAGCCGCCGATCGCTCGCGCGACCGCGCTTTCCATGCTCGTCGCCTACGCCCTTTCTCCGGCCGCCGCCGCGGTTCGCGCCGGATTCACGGACGATTCGGACCTGTTGAGACGTGCCGCTGCTCGAGCTCTTTCAAATTCCGACCGCACGGCCACGGCATCCATTCTGGCGCCGCTTCTCAGCGATCCCGTGCGGGTGGTTCGAATTGAAACTGCCGAGGTGCTCACTGGCATGGCTGCGGACACACTCCCTGCCGATGCTGCAATCTCCTTAGGCCAGGCTACTCATGAGTACATCGCTGCTCAGGAATTGAACGCCGACCGACCTGAAGCACATCTAAATCTGGGATTGCTCTACGCGAGGCAAAAACACTTCGACAAGGCCGAGGATGAGCTCAAAACTGCATTGTCACTCGACCCCGCCTTTGCCCCCGCGGCGGTTGACCTCGCCGATTTGTATCGCGAGCAAAACCGAGATCAGACAGGTGAACGCATCCTCCAGGGTGCAATCGGTCTTTCGCCGAACGACGCGTCGCTCCAACACGCGCTCGGTCTGTTGATGGTGCGTCAGAAGCGGGGCCAAAAAGCCCTGGCCTTATTTGCTGCCGCCGCGCGATCAGATCCGGCAAACGCGAGATATACATATGTATATGCGGTCGCGTTAAATGACAGCGGCCAGACTCGCACAGCAATTGAAACACTCGAACGCAATATCTCAGTGCATCCTTATGACCGGGATTCACTTGCCGCACTGGTAAGCTTTTGCGATCAGGCCGGAAAATCGCTCGAGGCGCTGAACTATGCCCAACGCCTCTATGAACTTGATCCAGAAGATCCACAAGTGCGGCAGATGCTCAAAACGCTGAACGGCCAGATCCACCCCTGACCGCGCAGTTGGATCGGACGAATTTAGAATCGGTCCGACCAGGTCGTTGAGCCGACCGCGGACCACGCTTCAACTCCGCCCGTTCCCTATAGGAATGCTCGATTGCCGGCCGGAATCGCCGACGGTTTTCGGAGAGTCGAAAAATAGTTTCCAAAGCTCCCCCTCGCCCATGCGTTTTTCGATTTCGAGCAGCGCGAAGTAGATTGCAAACACGAGGCTTATTCCCAGTGTCCCGGAGAGCAACCGATATAAATTCGCCTGGTCAATCACGTATCGGACCGCCGCGTCGAAATTATGCACCCGACGTAGCGCGTCCAGAATTCGTTCCATATAGCCCAGCAGCAGTGTGATTGCACCGTAAAAGACCGTCTTAACAGCGACTGCGACAATCCGGCGATAGTGCTCAAGACGGCGCGCGAGCGGCGTCTCGTCAAGTAAGAGCACCGCCTTGGCAGCAAACAGGCCGCCGATTACGGCCTTGGAGAGTGCCGTCATCTCGATCGAGAAGTTCGCAAGCGCCAGCTTGATGATCAAAAGCAAAAGCAGGAATCCGAACACAAAGAAGAGAAAAACCGGCCAAGCCGCGAGGAACTCACGGTGGATGAATTTGCCGATTGAAGCAAATATGCCCAACATACTACCCACTGTGAACCCTCCTTGAGGCGCCGCTGGCTGCTTACTTGAACAATTCCCCCGGATGATGGGACACCCATTGCCATCAGGTAGCCGTCTGCACAGTAATTCGATTATCTGCCGTTTCCGGAAGGTATCTTCTAAGTTAAACTCTGGCTTGGGAATAGGCTCACCAAGTGTCAGCGATGAGAGGCCATTTTTGGTACCGACTCCCTTTTTCTTACCGCAGCTAAAATGACCCAGCAGCTGCTCGGAGGAGGAGGCGGTGCAGTCGCCCCTGAGCGGATCGATCAGGAACGGGTTGGTGAGGACGGCCGTCATCGCATCACGCGCGAAGGAATCGAGCGGGCCGAGATCCCGGCCGTCCGGCCGCGCGAGATTGCGGATGAGTTCTGATTCCCCACCCTCGCTCAGGCATTGGACACCGCTCTCGCGCAGGAATTCGACGGTCACGAAGTGATCGTCGTCTTTTCTAAAGAGTCCATGAGCGATAGGCTAGGTGGCGACGCGCGCCCGCCAGCCGCAAGGCTGCGAGGCGCAAGGGAGCGGAAGTTAATAATGATGACTGTGAGACGAACCCTGGTTCTCGCGGCGGGACTCACTGTTTTGACGTTTGTGCCAGCCGGGGCCATGTTGGCGCCCACCGCGCTCGGTCAGACGATGGGACAATACGACGCCACCGCCTCGTCGGCTGGTTCGGTGGGTGGCTCTATTGGCAGCGACACGAGCGTCGGTAGCTCTATTGGCAGTGACACGAGCGGACGTGGTCACGGGGCAAGGCGCGCCACACACGATAATCATTGGCGGTGGTGACACTTCGCGCGACAACCATCGCCCAACCAAGGACGATGCGGCTGGCGACGACTGGGTCCAAGTCAGATAACGGTTTTTCAAACATTACTCACGGAAAGCAACGGCACGCCCGATCTTCCACCGAATCGGGGTAACTCCACAAAATTCAGGCGACTGCGCTTCTATGATGCGTGTCGCGCCCGGGGATGGCGGTGTACGGCGCGGTTCAGCTCCACGTGAGATTTTCGGCGCCGCTCGAGAGGTGTCGCTCCAGACCAGCGTCGGAACGCACGGCTGAACGCGCTAGTCTCCGCATAGCCGAGCGAGACGGCGATCTCAGTAATTGGAATCCGCGCGGTATCGAGCAACTGGCACGCGGCCTCGAAGCGGACTTCATCGAGCAGTTCCCGGAACGTCGTACCTTCCGCCTTCAGTCGCCGGTTCAAGGTGCGGCGATGCATCAATAAGAGCTTGGCGACCTGATCGCCGGACGCTGCTTGCGCCAGGAGCAAGATTCGTAAGGTACGGCGCAGACGGAAAGCCACACCGAAGTCATCCCTCGCACGAGCCTCTGCCTCTAGGATTCGAAGCTGTGCAGGATCGGCACCCGCCAGCCGGTGATCAAGCACACTAGCCGGAAACGCGAGAGCGGTCCGCTCGGCATTGAATTGGCATGGAGCTTGGAAAGCGCGGCGGTAAAGGCCGCCATCGGCAGGCTTCGAGTGCGAGAAAAAGACTCGGTCCGGCCTCCAATGGGCGCCGCAAAGCTCCCGCATGACGCTAAGCGTCGCAGCGACGTTGACATCGTAGATCTGGTCGACATGCTCTGCACCCTTCTGATAGACAACGGGGCCCACGGTCGCGACCCCATCTTTCTCCAGCAGAAACGTGGCCATGCCTTGATTGTTGAGATGCTGGTAAACGGCGAAGGTTCTGAGCGCCGCGCCCACGGTCGGCGAGTGGCGGGCCAGCTGCCCTGGCAAGCCTAGATGCGAAAGACGCGTCCGCTGACCGACCAGCAGCGCGAAGTGCGGGCAACCGGTCTTCACCGCGCAAACCTGCAATAGCCGGCCTGTCGCGACAAACGGGATCCGGTTCTCAAGAGAGTCGAGTGCATCCGTGTCAAGGCCAGCGCTGGCCGCGACCTCGGCCGGGTCGGCGCCAAGCTCTCGAAGGAGACCGGGAATCTCCGCCAGCGCCCCAGCGCGGTGGCTCGCTTCCTCGTTTTCGCCAGCGCCGAACTGCGCAACGGCAAACTCATTTTGGCCGGACTCAAAGCCGGCTGTGGAACTACTCTTTGTCAAGACGGACGGCCTCGGTGTCGTGAATTGTCAAGCCAATTGTCCTGAGTTGTCAACCGTCTCGTCGTGAACTGTCCGGCCTTTCGTCGTGAACTGGCAAGCCAGCCCTTCAGTAGCGTGAGACAGTCCTTCCATCGCTGATTGAAAAATTGTTTGTCGCGCCAAGGGGACGGCTACGAACACGGGACTCTGGTCGTCGGCTTAGATTGAGAACAAACAGCGCGGTTTGTGCGAGTTGCAGTCGCTGATCGTCGTTATTTGAAGGAGTTCAATATGTCGTCGAAAGGTCAGGTAGTTTACGGATCTTCGCTTCGCGGGTGGACCCTAACGATCATCCTGTGTGCGCTTGTCTGGTGGGCGTCCGCCGCTGGCACATCACGAAATCTGACGCCGGTCTTTTGGCCTGACGCTCTCGCGCAAGAGGCAGTTCCCGCCACGTTGAAAATCACTGCGCCCTCGACTTTGTGGTCACTTGAACAGCCGGGGTCCAACACGACTCCACATCTTGTGATCGGTATGACAGATCGTCGTGACACACTACCTTACGGTTCGTTTGAATCTGCTGGAGATGAAGCAACGAATCGGTCTGTAGGAAATACGGTAACGCGGCAGGTCGGTCCGGCAGCCTCCGCGAATCGCAGCGAAAGAATCGAGGCCGATCCACTGGTGTTGTCGAGTCTCATAGATCCAACCGGTGGAATTCGGGGGTCCACGAATTTTCGAGAGGAACCTACAAACCCACGCCAGACCAGTCAGATCTCACCCGACCTGGCTGGCACTGAAGTCTACACCTTACTAGACGATAGGTCAGCACCGGGATTCTTTCTATACAAATACCGGGCGAACTACTTTCCGTCGAAACAATGGATAGGCAGATGACGAATCCTTTACGAACGAAGTCGCGCTGGCGCCTCGCCCCCTTTTACAACTTGAGTTCGGCGGCTAGCGCCTCCCAGTGGCGCTCTCTGGATCCGTTGCACAATAGCTTGTCAACCCTTGGTGACCGACAATGCCACGACTCAGTGTTGACTTACGACTGCATGTCGCCGCAATAACGCTAGCACTACTCTTTCCGTGCGTTACTTCGAGTTGGGCTGCTTCCTCGCAAGAAGAAATTTGCGACGTCAATGCTGATTTTGTGCTTGGGCTCGAGGATTATCCCGCAGCCATAGCGCTGCATCGCAAAGTTCTGCAGGCGCACAACGACAATGCCCTTGCGCATTATCATTTGGGGTTTGCATATGGGATGACCGGGCGTACCACAGAAGAGATCGGCGAATATCTTGCAGCCGCGAGGCTCCGTCTCGAAAAATGGGATTTGTTTTTGAATCTGGGCCTCGCATATATGAGTCAGAACGACTGGCCGAAGGCGATCAAAACGCTACAAACTGCTGTCTTGCTCGGACCGGATCATCCCGAAACCCATTTCAATCTGGCGATTGCTTATGAAGGGAGTAACAAGTTACGTGAGGCGCTTCAGGAAATCACAGCTTCGCTGGTGTTGTCACCGTTAGATCCCGACGAAAATAATACAAAAGCAATCATCTGCGTCGAGCTGGGGGATCTCGTCTGCGCGCGCCGCGAATGGGCACACCTCGTCGAAGTCGCGCCTGACTACACACCAGCCCGAGTCAATTTGGCGATTCTGGGCGGCTCGCATATGCCGCTGGCGGCTTCGACTTCCAGCGCGCTCAATGGCAGCAGGCTCGAGGTCGCGCGCTGAATTCGTGTGGGATTAACGTCCCATTTCATTGACTCGCCGGAGACGTGTGATTTTGAGAAAACGGCGCGGTTCAGAGCCAGCACGCAATCACCCTGGGGTGCGTCGTCGCTGCCTCGTGCCCTGTTACGGAGAATCGAGCATAGCTCGACGGTTGCTGTGGGAACCAAAGACCGATGCAATCCAAGACGCGATAAAGCGAAAGAGAAAATAGGTGATAAAATGAATCACACAAAGAAAAACATCAAGCTCGCGACGAGCTTGCTGTCGGTTATGTTGGCCGGATGGCTTCTGGCAGGTTGCTCGCAAACGGTGGCTCCCTCGCCAAATATCTTTCAGCGTGTGCAAGGAGAGACGCCGGCGCCACCGCCGACCAGCGACTTTTTCGGCAATGACCACTCGCTGCTCACGCCGCCCGCGAAGGGTTCTGATCAGCAGGAGATGCTTCGCTACAGTAACGCGAACATCAACTGGAGTACCTACAACGCAATCATAATAGCCCCGGTTTCCTTCCAGGCCGTTGACCATTCAGGAGTATCCGCCGCCGACCAGCAGGCTCTGTGCAACTATTTCGACAAGGCCCTTATCAAGGACCTTGGGAAAAACTTTACCATCGTGGATCAGCCAGGTCTGGGCGTGGCGAAGTTGTCGGCTGCATTGACCGATGCGACATCGGCTGTCCCGGTCTTGCGCACGATCTCTCTCGTTTCACCGCAGGCTCGGATATTAAGTCTGCTAAAAATGGCCACAACAGGCAGCTACCCATTTGTCGGTTCGGCGCAGGGTGCAGCCAAGCTGACCGATTCGGTCTCCGGAGAGTTGCTCGAGGCTTGGGCGGACAAGCGAATGGGCGGCGCATCGCTAAAGGATGTGGACGTGTTCAGGTGGGGGGATGCTGAGAACGTAATAAACTACTGGACAGACGGACTTGATCAGCGTCTGATCACACTAGGCATTCAGCGAACAAACGGTGATGGTCTGCGCATCGCCGCTGAAGCGTTGGTCAATCAGGAGTTTATGCGATTCGCGAATACACGTGACGTGCTGATCGAGGGCTCGCGCTGGCCGAGTTTGTAAGTATTCGCGAGATCGCTGAAAAACTTCGCTCGCCCCGACTGTGTCAATTCTGATGCAAGATGAAACGCGACACACGGCGGTCGAGCGCCTGACGCTGTTCGGCTTACTATCGTCAGTTCACCAGACGGATCGCGCTGAAAGCGAAGAGTTCGCGGCCGAAGCTTCCTACTTTTATACGGTATCGTTTCGGCTCGAGGGAAGTTTGGAAAACCATTGGACCTCCGCTCGAGCAGTGGGTCGAGTCCGTCGATCCGTCGCCTGAATTGCGCGGGTTTGGCGACTGCTCTCGCGAATCGTTCCGCCCCGTTAGAATATCGGTTTCTGGGCACTCAAGATGAAGCGGGCACTGAAACCTGGGAGGAGCCGCGCCGCTTTCGCAAAGCTCGACAGCGAGCAGGTGATGGAGCACGACGACAAAGTCGCGCGGGAGTTAGCGCCCGGATCGCCCACCGCCCGGCCGAATAGGCCCCTTCAGTTCGATTCGCAGTTTATCACACCGGATGTATGCCCCTTCTTCACGATGTGATTCACGAGCTTTTCTGGCCGCAACTGGACTGGGCACTTGTAACGAAGCTTATTGATGACTGTATAAGATAGTGACAAAGGCTCGGGATTCTGTTAATGTATAGGGCATGGGTAATCCAGCGGGTGTGCGGCGGGATTTCGCTGCGTTGGAAGCGCGGCGGATGGAGGCGGCGCGATTACTGCGACAGGGACTCAGCCAGTCCCAGGTCGCCCGCGCGGTGGGCGTCCACCGGCAGTCGATCAGCCGCTGGGCGCAAGAGC